>Ga0310811_10013516_pt1 | contig 10636 bp, 11 predicted proteins | sample YCmetagenome_FD_207642 | JGI IMG/M metagenome (GOLD analysis project Ga0310811, IMG submission 207642) | Soil microbial communities from experimental microcosm in Duke University, North Carolina, United States - YC | ecosystem: Engineered > Artificial ecosystem > Soil microcosm > Unclassified ...
CGGAGGGTAAGCCCGGCAGGCGAGGACCGATGTTCATGCCGCTGCGACGTTGCATCGCAGGGCAACGGACGAAGAAGCGAACGAATCCGACGTCGTGCATTAGGTGATTGGGGTGGGATCGTATAGCGTTGCGCCGCGGTCGAGCTGATTTCTGCTCGATCGAGAGCTGCCGAAAAGACGGCGACCTACCGAAGTTTCCGCTCATTCGAATTGGCAGCCTGAGTGCCATCGGTTGGCACGGTTTCATTCTTGAAATCGAATTTTCTGTTGGCGCGGCTGGCCCAATCAAGGGCCAGAGCGTGGCGTCAGATCGCATTGGGAGCATCTTTATGCAGAAAAATCCGTGGCTACTCGCCATGTCGATTGCGTTCATCGTGGGATCATCGCCAAGCCTTGCGGACAATCCAATTCGGATTGGCGCCACGATGGCCCTCACCGGAAACTTAGCCACTCAGGGCGTGCCGGCGCGCAACGGCTACCTCCTCTGCCAGAAAGACATAAACGCCAAAGGCGGCATCCTCGGACGAGATATCGAATTCTTGATCTATGACGACAAATCCGACCCCAAGCTGGCGATTGATCTCTATGAGAAACTGATCACCGAAGACAAAATCGATGCCGTGATGGGGCCTTACGGTTCGACTCACACCGAAGCCGTCGCGCCGGTCCTTGAGAAGCATCGTATGATTCACGTCTCACCGCTCGCCGCCACCACGTCGATCTGGGAAAAGGGCCGCCGCTATATTTTCATGGTGCTGCCACCCGCGGAGCTTTTCCTCGCAGGCGTGGTCGATATCGGCGCGCGCAACGGGCTAAAGAGAATTGCCATCATTGAGGAAGACGCTCTCTTCCCGAAGGCAGCGGGCAAGGGGGCCGTTGAGTTGGCAAAGACAAAGGGTATGGAGGTGGTCCTCCACGAGACCTATCCCAAGGGCACCAAGGACTTCTCGCCGCTGTTGGCAAAGATGAAGGCCGCGAACACCGAGGTGCTCGGAATTGCCGCCTCATCCCTAGGCGACTTCATCGTCATCGCTCGCCAAATGAAAGAGCAAGACTTCAACGTCAAAATGTTCGGCAATACGGGCGCAGTCGTCGAATTTCAGCAAGAGCTTGGGAAGACGGCGGAATACGCCTACGGCTTGTCGGCATGGGAGCCAGGCCTTCCCAATCCCGGCATCAAGGAATTTGTGGCGGCGTACGAGAAGGATTTCAACAAAGCTCCGAGTTTCCACGCAGCCGGCGCATACGGTGCATGCCAGATCTTCTTGGAGGCAGCCAGACTGGCCGGCAGTCTCGACTCCGATAAACTTCGAGACCAGTTGCTGAAGCTCAAGATGAAGACCGTTTTCAGCGATTATGCTGTGGACGAGCGAGGTTATCAGACCGCCAACAAAGGTCTGTTCATCCAATGGCAAGACGGCAAGAAAGTGGTGGTCTGGCCGGATGAACTTGCGTCCGCGAAAGCCAGGCTACCCACACCACCGTGGAGCCAACGATAAAACTGACTCGACGCCTAGACCGTTCGATCGACGGCTTATTTTTCATCCTTGGATTGGAGATTGTTCATGAATAGCCGAAAGTTACACGTCAGCTCGCCTGCGCTTTTCGCTTCCCTATTGATGATGGCAGGGGTTGTAACCATCGCATCTGCGCAGACGCAATCCGCATCACCGGCGGCCGTGGCAGCAACGGCACCCAGTGGGAAACTGCGCGTGGCCTTTCCCGTGAACGGCCTCACAGCGCCGAAAAATGCGACGACCGGCGAACTGGGAGGGTTGACCGCGGATGTCGGGCACGAACTTGCCCGCACACTTGGCGTGCCTTACGTGCCGGTGGAGTTCGCGAGTCCACTTAAATTCATTGAGGTCGGCGCCGACGACATTTGGGATATCGCTGTGCTCAGCCCTGATCCAGCGCGGGCGAAGGTCGCCGACTGGTCGGGCGCAGTCTTCGAATTGGACTACACCTACCTGGTGCCGCCGAACTCGAAGCTCATGACGAGTGCCGAGGTAGATCGGACAGGCATACGGGTGGGTGCCGTTAAAGGAGACGCCCAGGAGCTTGCCGTAACACGGGCGCTCAAGAACGGTGAAGTCGTGCGCTTCGAAGGATGGCCGGCGACCATGGCGGCATTGAGAGACGGCAGGGTTGACGCGGTCGCGGGGAACCGCGTCACGCTCCCGGCCACTGCGAAGGAATTGCCCGGCTCACGGATTCTCGACGGTCGCTTTGGCAAGCAGGAGCTCGTCGTGTTCGTCCCAAAGGGTCGACCGGCAGCGTTGGCCTACGTTCAGGATTTCGTAAAACAGTCCATTGCTTCAGGGCTCGTACAGCAAATCATCGACCGCGCTGGAAAGCCGGGCCTTAACGTGGGGTCCGGTTTATAGGCCTCTTGCCAAGGCTCTTGGTTGTGCGGTCGGCCGGACCGCACGTTTCTGTTCCGATCTGGGTCCCTGCCGCAGGTCTTGTGACCTGCGTTGCGATGATCGCAAGCGCACTGCTGAAGTGATGCGGGCCATAGTGACCGAGCGACTCGATGACACGTTGCGCATCTCGGATGAGACAGCGATCGGCGTCTTCTGGCGCGTGAGCCGGCCGGCGTAGGCGGCAGCGCGGAGCAAACCTTTCGCCGGGCGCTTCGAAGTATCGTCGGTCTGTATGGAGCCTCTCAATCCTACGCTCGCATCCAGGCGATGCTCGTGACGAGCACGCTGGCCACATAAAAGGCGAGCAGGCCGACCCCAAAGTAAGCAACGACCTCGTGCATCTCATCGACCAGTGTCGTGCCCCATTAATTGTGCGAGACGATCATCAGCAGCAAGGCGGCGGACGCCAGGAGCGCGAGGATCGCCCCGCAAATGGCGGCCTAACGACTTTGAGGTGGAGCGGGTGTGAGAACCCATTGCTCTCTCCCTTGCATATAGGCGGGAGCGCGATAGGGTCTCTCGGTCAACCGACGCCTGACTCAGTATGCTGCCGGGTGATGGGGAATTGTAGGCACTACCCGTTCGAAGAACGGTGGTCAAAATTGATCAGTATGAAAACAGGCCACCCCTTAGTTCAAAAAGGGGGATCGTGCTTCGAATGGTGAAACGATCGCATGGCTGAAGGTGTAGGATCGCTTGGAGTCGATTCATTTGCGCCTCCGCCGCGTAACACGATGCTGAAGCCGACACGGCCTCCTGACCCACAAGCCTTCGTACCGACTTCCATTTTGCTGCAGCGGCTGCACGACGAGGCGCCGGTGGATCACTTCACTCTGGGCTGGCTCATGGGGAGCCTGCGCAAACGCTCGTTCGGCGTTATCTTGCTACTGCTCGCACTCTTTGCGATCGCACCCGGTGTATCAATCGCAGCTGGCCTCCTGCTCATCGTCCCGGCATTCCAGATGATCGCGGGCCGACCTGCCCCAAGCTTTCCTCGCCGCATTGCATCCTACCCTATTCCGACGCGTCACCTCGCCGCTCTGGTCCAGCGAGCCGTGCCCGTGTTGAGATATCTCGAGAAGATGATCCATCCACGCTGGCCTACCCCGTTCGAGGCAACGAAGCGGCTCGTCGGAGCCGTCATCCTGATACTTAATGCCACTCTGCTGCTCATTCCGCTCCCGCTGAGCAACATCGTTCCCGCAATGGTGATCGCCATGATCTCGCTCGCCTATCTGGAAGAGGACGGGCTTTTGCTCTCGATCGCGTTGGCCGCGGCCGTCTTTGTTCTGACGGTCGAATTCGCGGTGGTTTGGCAGACCGTCCTCGGCGCGAAATGGCTCATTGGCTTCTGGTGAGCGCAAAGCGATTGGAAAAGCTTTGTTTCAAATCGGATCGGACAAGGGCTTTACACGTGTCGTGCAAAGAGGCTCAATGTTCGCCTCGCTGGCAAGGGGAGATGGAATATGTCGATCGGGCTTATCCTCATCATCATCCTCATTATATTCTTGCTTGGCGGCTTCAGCGGCCGTTTCGGCGGCTACGGTTACGGATATGGTCATGGGGGCGTTGGTATCATCGGCATCATCATCATCGTCTTAGTTGTGCTGCTTCTGATGGGTCGGATTTGATTTGACCGGATGAGCCTCTCTCTCGACGGAAACGACGAGGACCACCCGCCCGCTTGATCTTCGTCAACGCATCTGCGGCGGAGAACGCTAATCGCGGCTGCGCCAGCAATGAGACACTTCCGTGAGTGATGCATCCGATGCAAAACCGCGCTCCAGCCGAACGCGACGATTCCTGCGCCTCGCCCTTGGGTTCTGGAGCGGGACAACGCGCGCGCAGGCATGGTTTCTGACCACCGCCATTCTGTTTTTTCTCTTTGCGAATCTCGGCGCAGCCCTCGCCGTCAATCGCTGGAACAAATACTTCTTTGATGCACTCGAACAGCGGGACACGCAGACCGTCATTCTTGGTCTCGGTTACATTCTCGCGCTGGCACTGTTGTCGGCAGCATTTTCAGTGGGGCTACTGCAGGCGCGCATGCGCCTGCAGGTGCGGTGGCGGCAATGGCTGGCGCGCGCATTGATCGCGCGTTGGCTCGCGGACCGGCATTACTATCAACTCGCCATCGTGCATACCGAGGCTGAAAATCCAGAAGCCCGCATCGCCGAGGACGCCAGGATCTCGATCGAACTCCTGGTCGATATGTCACTCGGCGTTCTGAACGCCGTACTTGCGGCGGTCTCCTTCGTCGGCATCCTCTGGATCGTCGGCGGCTCTCTGACCGTGATGGGCTATTCCATCCCCGGTTACATGGTCTTCGCCTGCATCATCTATGCGGCGATCACGACGGCCAGCATGTTTCTGCTGAGCCGGCCGCTGGTGCGCCGCGTCGAGCAAAAAGCCGCCGGCGAAGCGCAACTGCGCTACGAGCTGACGCGCGTAAAGGACAATGCCGAAAATATCGCGATGATTGGCGGCGACGAGGACGAGCGTCAGCGGCTGGATGTGACCCTCTCCGATCTCGTCCAGCGTTGGCTCGGAGTGATCGTTTGGCAGGGACGGATGATGTGGCTGAACGGCGCAAATCTGGTGCTGGCGCCCGTTGTTCCCCTGCTGCTCGGGGCGCCGAAGTTTCTCTCCGGCGACATGACGCTCGGATCGCTGATGCAGGCCGCCACAGCCTTCATGCAGGTCCAGCTTGCGCTCAATTGGCTTGCCGACAATGCCTTGCGTCTGGCCGACTGGTTTGCCTCCTCTCACCGTGTGACGCAATTGTCCGATGCAATTGACCGTCTCGAGGCAAGCCTCGGGCCCATCGGAAAAGGTGAGAAGATCAAGCTGGGCGCGAGCCCCGACAATCGCGTCTATCTTCGTCGACTCAGCATCACCTTGCATGACGGAAAGCTGATGATCGCCGACGCGGAGGTCACCGTCTCGCCTGGCGAAAAAGTTTTGGTGAAGGGAGAATCAGGCAGCGGAAAGAGCACGCTTATCCATGCAATGGCCGGATTGTGGCCTTGGGGAAGCGGCGAGATTTTGCGGCCCGAAGGCGCTGATATCGCCTTCATGCCGCAGCGTCCCTATTTTCCACTCGGCACTTTGCGGGCCGCCTTGATTTATCCCCGCGCCGAACAGCAGGCACCAGACGAGACGATTCGCGACATCCTGATGCGATGCGGCCTTGAACATCTGATTCCGCGCATCGACGAAACGGACCAATGGGGGTCGCTGCTGTCCGGTGGTGAACAACAGCGCCTCGCCTTCGCCCGCGTGCTCATCCATCCCCCCGACATTCTCATCATGGATGAGCCGACATCGTGGCTCGACGAACTTAGCCAGTTCAGAATGATGGAATACATGCGTGATCTCCTGCCGGATACGATGGTCATCCATGCCGGCCATCGGCCGGGTCTCGAGCGTTTCCATGATCGCGAAATCCAGTCCGTTCGCGAACGGAACGACCCGCCTCCCGCGCCGGAGCAAGATATTTCCCCTCTTGAGTCGGTCGCGCGCGCCTTGCAAAGACTGGAACGCGGGCGTTCCGCTTCCTGACCGTCAGGTTCACGTTGGTAAAGTTGCCACCACATCGGCTTTCCAAGAGCCAAGTTGTCATTTCTTGCCGACACGCGTCGTCGCTGAAAGGATCGACGAATTCCGCCGACATGAGCAATTCAGCACAGTTTTGGCCCTTGCGCAGGCATAGCGTACACCGAATGGGGCTTGTCGCAGGTCTGGCCTCGGCCGGATTGGGAACGCATCTCCACGGACAAGCTACGCCGAGGCCTCCTCGGCAACGCCGGCAGCATGCGGAGGTCTTGCAGATGGTCGAGCTCAGAGAAGAGACTGCTCGCTTCCTGACAAGGACAAGAATAAGGGCGTGGCTATCCCTTGCTCGTAATTCCGGCACGGATGATCACAGCCAGCACGCGACGGCAATCGAGCGATGGGACAACGAGGGTGGTGCATCCTCGCAAATTACGAAGCAAAAAGGGTGAGACGGCCCGAGAAGATCGGGGCTCGGCATCCGCACCGGCGGGAGGATCCTTGATGCCTGAATCTGCCGAGAAAGCGCGTTATGTCTCAGCCTCATTGGGCCTTCCCTCACTCCACACGTATCCAGCAAGCGGAAGTCGATCATCATAGTTCTCGATGACTTCGACGTCTTGCGCGAGAATCGCAATGTTAGTCCGCCACGTCAGCGGGATTATCACCGGTTTTATCCTGGCCGCGACGTTCCTTGTTTATGATGCAACGTTCATCGTGTACCAAACCCAAATGGCCCTAGTGATCCGCCTTGGCCAGCCAATTCACAGCGTTATCGAGCCGGGGCTTCATCTCAAGATGCCACTAATCGATCGCGCCATTTCGATCGACAGGCGCATCCTCGATCTCGAAATCCCCGCGCAAGAGATCATTGCATCGGACCAAAAACGTCTTGTGATTCGCACCTTCGCCCGCTATCGCATCATCCACCCGCTCAAATTCTACCAGACGGTTGGCTCGATCCCCGAAGCAGATTCGCGCCTCTCAACGCTGCTGATCTCTGCGTTGCGGCGGGTGCTCGGTGACGCAACCTTTATCCAGGCGGTCCGCGACGACCGCGCGCATCTAACGGAAAGGATGCGAGACCAGCTTGGTCAGAGCGCAGGGTTCCTGGGCATTTCCATTGTCGACGTCCGGATCCGCAGCGCCGATCTTCCCGGACAGAACAGTGAGGCCATCTATCAGCGCATGCAGACGGAGCGGCAGCGTGAAGCGGTAGAGTTTCGAGCTCAGGGGGCTCAACGAGCGCAGGAAATCCGCGCCAAGGCTGATCGCGACGTGACCGTGCTGACCGCCGAGGCAATGGCAAAGTCGGAGCAGGTTCGAGGGGAAGGTGACGCCGAGCGAAATCGCATCTTTGCGACCGCATCTGCCAAGGATCCAGACTTCTTTGCCTTCTACCGGTCGATGCAGGCTTATGAAGTCGCAATGCCGGGCGAGAGCACACGCATGATATTGAGCCCGAGTTCCGAATTCTTCCGGTATTTCGATGATCCGCGGGGCACGAATAGAGCCTTGGACAGGAAATAGCCAACCACATGCAGCAAACTGGGAGGGCGCGCATGGCCTCATAAAGGCGCACTATCGTGCTGGGTCGAGTCTCTGCGCGCGCGAGTAATTGGCAACGCTCGACACGTGCCATCGCGAGCCACGTTGCTGGGGATCTTGCGCTCGTTCAGCAAACGGGTGACAGCCCCGATTGTAAGAATCGCCCTCCGCCCGGAGCGTTCGCAGGAAAGTCAGCAGGCTGCGCGCATGACCATCGGCGGCCGAAATTAGTGATGAGAGGGCGCGCGGGCACCACATCTTTCAAGCGCGGGAGGTCCGGCAGGAACACCGATTGTTTGCGCAGCTCAAGCAGGCCGCGCCGCCGCTTCCAACTAACCGGCTCGTCGATGGCCACTGCAAATTTCCCGTCTATAAAGAGGGACTATCGCGCTGCTTCGAATCTCTGCGCACGCGCGAGCAGATTGGCGACACTGGACACATGCCAGTGCGAGCCCCGAGCCGTCGGGATCTTGCGTTCATTGAGCGACCGCATGACGGCCCCGATCGTGATCGTACCTTCGGCTCGCAAGCTGCGCAGGATCGGCAACATACGCCGAGCGTGTTCGTCGGCCGCTGCGACCAATGATGCGCGGCCAGCTTCGCCGGCTTCCCTCATGTTTGAGGGATTGCCAAGCTTCGTACCGCTCGCCTTCCGGATCGCGAGCGCCGCCTTCGTGCGCTCGGAGATCAGCCGCCGCTCCTTTTCAGCCAGAGCCGCGTAGAGGTGGAGCATGAACGGGTCGGCGTCCCGGCCCAGTTCGGCAACGATGAAGGGCACGCGCTGGGCCATCAGGCCGGCGACGAACGCCACGTCGCGCGAGAGCCGGTCGAGCTTCGAGACCAGGACGCAGCATTTGCCCTGGCGGGCGGCGGCCAGCGCGGCTGCAAGCTGCGGCCGGCGATCGAGCGCGTCGGCACCCTTGCCCGTCTCGGCCTCGACGAACTCGGCAATGATCCGGACGTTTTCGGCTTCGGCGAAGCGCTCAACGGCCGCCCGTTGCGCCTCGATCCCGAGCCCAGAGCGCTGCTGTTGCCGTGTGGAGACACGATAGTAGGCAACAGCGGCTTCCATCCAAAGGGCATACCACCGTTTGCCCTTTGTATGAATCCGCTTTCTGAGCAATGACATTGCTCTTTTCATGTTGCGCAGCAACGAGAACTGACGCGTAGTTTAGCGAATAATGCCCGACGTCTAACGCAAGTGCCCGCTCGTTGGTTTTAGGGCTTCGCCGCCTGGATGGGACGGCGCACGCGGAATACGCCGCCCACGGGGCGCTTTGGAGCAACGTAATGCCTCCGGCTCGGTGGCCAGCTCTACTTTGATCAGAAGCTGCCGCAACAGCGACGTCCTGAACCGGGCCTTCGATAGCAGCGGCCCGCCATGCACATGAGCTGGTTGTCTAATTGGTGACTTGGTTCAGGTTACAGAGCGAGCGCACTAGAGCGACAGCCGATCGTCCATCCGCATCGTCGAATATCTCGCCGTTCGGGCACCAGATCCGTGTCTTCGAATCGGCAATCGGGCAGGTCTCCAGTTTCGTCGCGATCGTGACGATGGGACCAACGCATCCAGCGCCGACCTTAGTCCCCTTCGGAACGACCTTTTGAAGGGCAAACGCCGATGACGATGATGAGAGCGCTAACGCGGCAGCCAGAAATAGGCGGCGCATGAATGTTCCTTTGAGCAAGACTTCTCTTTAGCACGCTGGCGCTCGCGGAACCACCGGCGCGTGCGGCAGGTAGTGTCCTAATTTGATTTGGGTGGCTCGGTTACGTGGCGCTTGAAAATGGCGACCGGCCAAGTTTGATCCTTACCCGTTGCATTGGGGACGACTGCGACAAGCTCCCAGCCGTCCCTTCCCATAGAGTTGAAGCCAGCATTCGTTTCATCGATGTCATTAAATGAAATTGGCTCGGTCCGATATTCCCAAGTCATATCTGCACTCCCTACTTCGATGTCCGGTCAACCAGTTCCTCAATCGACCATAGCCGATCGGTCACATTCGCCGCCATCGCGGGCGTTACGCCAAGTGACTGCTATCTGATGGCGTTCAGCGGGCCTCGCGGCCTTTAGGCCGGTACCGGTGAGGGCGCAGGCTATTTGATCAGGAAGTCTTCCTTCTTGAGCTTGGTGCCCTTCATCTCGTCGCGCATCCAAACGGGCGTCATGCCGCGGCCGGTCCACTTCAGCGACTTGTCCTTCCTGCCGTCGGGCCTGACTGCCTTGTTTGCCGCCGTGGCCTTCTTCGATACGTAGCCGCCAAGCTGCGCCAGCTGGTTCTCGAAGTAGGAGCGCTGCTCATTGACCTTCCTGGCGAGGACGCCTTGCAGATCGTCAATGTGTGCGCGGAGCTGAGCGACATCCATCGTGGTGACGGACCTGGTCAGGTTTTTCTTGTTCTTTGATCCAGGGGGACGACCGCGACGCTTTGCTTTCTTGGCCATAGGGCACCTCGATGAACGGAACACCGCTTATAAGCGTGTTATTTGTGCCCTGTCACCGGCGCTGCGAGAGATTTCAACGGTCCGATGCATATTGTTGCAGCCACTCCTCCACGCTGGCGCACTTATGCGGCATGATGACGATCGGCCTGCGTTCGAGCCGCGCTGCCATTAACTGGAGCTGTTCGGCCAGCGTTGGTGGCTCGCTTAGCCGGATCACGTAGCGCGGATGGCCATCTTCACGGGCGGCACGCCGGATGATCTCGGCTGCGAGGTCGTGCGGACCCGCCCGCGCTCGTCGCCGCATGGTTCAACGGACGGGATAAAGCAGCGGTCGGCTCGCAGCCGGCACTGGCTCGCTGGGCTCAGCCGCAATGGTCTTCATCGGCGCTACGCCCGCCTCCTCCTGCAGTTCAAAAATACGGTCCATCAGTTCCTGGTCGGTCAGTTCGGAACGCGCAAAGCGGCTTTCACGCCAAGGGCTATTACGGACTGCGCTCATCTGCCATGGTGCAGGCTCCTTCAAGACAGGAGATGCGACGTGGCAAGTGGAACTGTAAAGTGGTTCAACCCGACAAAAGGCTATGGCTTTATTCAGCCATCGGGCGGTGGCGGCAAAGATGTGTTCGTGCATATCTCGGCAGTGGAACGAGCTGGTCTAAGCACCC
>Ga0310811_10013518_pt1 | contig 10635 bp, 9 predicted proteins | sample YCmetagenome_FD_207642 | JGI IMG/M metagenome (GOLD analysis project Ga0310811, IMG submission 207642) | Soil microbial communities from experimental microcosm in Duke University, North Carolina, United States - YC | ecosystem: Engineered > Artificial ecosystem > Soil microcosm > Unclassified ...
ACTTCGCAAATCGAGTCTGGAGAGCTTCTGTCAGGATTTGGTTTGTGCCGTCAATTTTGACTCGACGATTGCTTCGGCGGCACGCACTGCTTCTTCCAGTGTCATGTCGGTCGAGTCCAGAAGCACCGCATCCGGTGCCGCGCGTAAAGGCGAATCGGCACGATTCCGATCGCGGTAGTCGCGCTCGCGCAGCTCTCGGATCACTTCTTCCGGTTGGACTTCCGGCTTGCGGCCAGTTTGCCCAAGCTGTTCGTAGCGTCGCATGCCCCGAACTTCCGGTGCTGCATCGAGAAAAATTTTTACTTCAGCGTTAGGAAACACAACTGTGCCGATGTCGCGACCTTCCATCACGATCCCGCCGCTCTGTCCCATCTGTTGCTGTAGACGCACCATCCAGGCGCGAATCGCAGGATACACGCTTACTCGCGACGCCGCATCGGAGACGATCTGATTGCGCAGCAGTCCAGTCACATCCTCTCCGTCCAAAATTACCTTGTTTTCGGCTTCACCGGGCTCAAGGTGAATCGTTGTTTCGGCTGAGAGAATTTCGAGAGCTTGAGGATCGTCGATCGGACAATGTACCCGCAATGCCTTGAGACCAAAGGCACGATACATGGCTCCGGTCTCAAGATTAAGTAAGCCGAAATGCTGGGCCAGATGGCGAGCAAGAGTGCTCTTGCCCGCCCCGGATGGGCCATCGATTGCGACGATCACTTTGCGAGTCGGCGCGTCGGAACGTGAGAGGTCTTCTGCCGCGCTCATCCGCGCTTCTTCGTACTCTGCCGAGCTGGGGCAGTAAAGCCGTACCGCTTGCTGTTACCTGCTTTTGCTCCCGCGGACAGGGCGGGTTTACGTGCGGGCCGGGACGACCGTGCATTTGTGCGAACATCTTTGCGCGGAGCACTGCTTTTGCGCAGCAGCCCTCCGGTGCGCGATGCAGCGCCGGTTTTGGCGACGGGTTTGCCGCCATTTCCGTTGCGCTGGCCTACCGGTGCTGAAGGCTTTCCGCTTCGTGCACTGTTTGTGTGATGACTGTTTGACGAACGCGCAGTTGAATGCGCGGACCTGCCATTGCCATTGCTGCTTCCGTTTGAATTGCCATTCGAGCTTCTGGATCCATTGGCGCTCCAGCGGTTGCTCGCGCCCGTTCTTGAACCGTTTCCTGCACCGCTGGGCGAGCCATTCGTAGACCGTGCCGACGTGTGGCTGGTGGATTCGGAGGTGGGCCGGCGAGCAGTTCGGTTACCTGAAGCCTGTGTGGGCTTGCGATCGCGCGAGTGGGCTGCGGGACGGCTGAAATGCGGCCGCACCGAAGACGGCTTCTGCGCCGTGACAGGCTTATGCGCAGGATGATGAGGCGCGTGAATCTCCGGAGCCTCGAGAGTGGCTGGTTCATTCGCGGGCTTAACTGGTTCATGCCCAAGGGGTGCTGTTGGCCCGTGTCCCCACCGATCCGCGGTCTCTTCCTCACGATCATGCGAGTGAAGGAAATAAGCTGAGGCCGGCATCGACGAGCTGGCATAGATAGTCGGCGCTACCGTGAACTCCGGCAAGGTGCCTGCTACATAAAAATGCGGCGCGTGACCGAGCGAAATCGTGTGTACCTGCCGAGTTGCCAGCAGGCCACGCAAGACTTCGCGCACTTTGCTGCGCGCCGTCAGTGGCGCAAGGAACAGCTCCACGTCTTCCATGGTGGCCGCAATCACAGCTTGTAGAAAGATGGAGGCGAGCACAGAAATAGCGGTCACCTGCGAGGTGGATGCACCTTCGGCAATCGCCTTTTGATAGCGCACGCGAAGTAACTGCCACTTGGCCGTCTCGCCCCGAGCCGGTATCACGGGGATGATCCGAAGTTGCTGCCAGAGTTCGGTAATGGCGCGCAGAACCGCCTGCTCAGTCACTTCGCGTCCAAGCGTGTGCTTCAAGGATGGGATGGTGGTTTCGCCTGCCTCAAGCAGTTTGTATGCCTGCACAGCGAGTTGGGAAACCTGCCGTGAGCCGGTGAGTTGCGGATTGCGACGCCAGTCGCGATCACCCCGAAGAGCGTATACGTAAGGCAGAACCCAGGCGGCAACAACGAAATCTGGATGCTCGCCCGGCTGCCCAAGCAGATTCAGGCGCACCGCAACACCATCTGTTTCCAGGCGTACCAATAACTCTTCTGCAAGCGCAATGTGTTTGGGATCGGGATTCGAATTCCGATGTCCCGCGATAGCCTCAACAAATGAAGGAGCTACGGAAGTGGAGAACTGCCTCCGCGGCAGGAAGAGACACAGTCCAGTCTCCTCGATCCAGGTCCGGGCATCTTCAAGCGTAAGAGCCCCGTGTCCGTTCAAGCGCATCCGTTCGGCGCGCGATGCTTCCAATTGCTCTGCTGTCAAAGAAGAACCTCACTTCCAGGCTGGCGATCCGGCATTTTCAGCGAGTTACAGTTCGCCTGAGTCTTGGGTTGGTTGTCGCCACTTCTCCCGGAAACCAGGATCCGAACGCGGACCCGGGTCAAGATACTCTGCGTCGACTAGGCTCTGCGGCCTATGCCTTTAACCAGTTTCTGAAGAATGCCAGGCGCCCGGTCTGCCCCCATACTCCTGAGAGAGGGGCGGAGCCACCTACCCATTCATTCTAAATGCGAATTAGATTCGATGGAAGGCCCGCTGTATCTCCTTCCAGGAGTACAGCAAAGCTATTGGACGTCCGTGCGGGCAACTTGTTGGGTGCTCAGTCTTTGCGAGTTCCCCCAAAAGCCACTCCATGCGCAGCGGATCGAGGGGCGTGTTGACCTTGATGGCAGCATGGCAGGCGATGGAGGCCGCAATTCGGGTCCTGAGAGTTGTAAGATCATGGCCCTGCTTGGTTTCCTCCGGATCCGCAGAGCTCTGTTCAATGACCTGGGCGAGCATTTTCTCCAACATGGCGCCTTCCAGGCCCACCGGGGCTGCTTTCACCGCAAGTGTCTGTGGACCAAAGGGTTCCACCTCGAAACCGCTGGACTCAAGCTCTTTGGCGATGGCGGCGAAAATAACCATCTGGTCCGGCTTGAGTTCGACCAGCAGAGGCATCAGAAGGCGCTGCCGCTGAACTTTTTCCACCTGCCGGTCGCGCAAAATCTTTTCGAATAGAACCCGTTCATGGGCTACATGCTGGTCGATAATCCATAATCCGTCCTCGCCGACTGCCAGAATGAACGACTCACGGAGCTGTCCCATCGGCTTAAGGGAGCCCAGGTGGTTCAGCGTGGAAGCAGCCTGCTCGGCTTCGACCATTTCCGCTGCCAGCGCTGTTTGGCCTGCACCGTTTGCGGTGGCCAAGTCGGAATCGGATCCCGGATTACATCCGTTCGGACCGCCGCATCCCGGCGTGGTGGCTGGGCGGAAGAGTGCCGCGGCAGCTTCGCGGAACGTTTCACGGCCAAAACCCGAGTTGAAGCTGCCAGGTGCGAAAGGCAGATTCCCGGGAATAGGCACGGGTTCGCGAGGGGCGAGCTGAAATGCGGCGGCGTCGGAGTTAGCGGTGAGCGGCGAGATCGGCTCCGAGTCGGGAGGGCCGGGCAGCGGCGAATTCCTTGGCGGCATCAGGGATGGGCTGGCCGTGGGCTGTGCGTCGAGCGCTGCCAGAAATCCAGCAGCGGGCCGCGCCTTAATAAGCGCCACACGCAGACTGTCGCGAACAAAATCGTGCACGTGAGAGGATTGCCGGAATCGCACTTCGGTTTTTGCCGGATGAACGTTCACATCCACTTCTTCAGGCGGCATTTCAAGAAACAGCAGCACCACCGGGTAGCTTGTAGGCGGAATCACATTGCGGTAGGCCTCGGTGATGGCGTGAATCAGCAGCCGGTCGCGGATGAGCCGCTTGTTGATGAAGATATAAATGGAATTCCGATTGAGTTTTTGAAGTTCGGGCTTCGAGAAAAAGCCGGTGAGCCGCATGGTTCCGGGTACGCGCACCGGCTCGTCTGGATCCTTCTTCCAGGGTGGCGGCTCCGGCAGACCTGCGCGGTCAAGCGGTAGCTCAGAGGCCACCGGAAGCAGTTGTCCCAGCGTCTCTTTACCGAAGATCTGGTAAATGCGCTCCGCCGGACGCGCAACCGGCGGCGCCATAACGATGGTGTGCGAAGACGAAACCAGCTCAAAATGCTTTTCAGGATAGACGAGCGCGTAATGCGTAACGAGCGCGGTGACGTGAGCGAGTTCGGTGGATTCGGCACGAAGAAATTTGCGGCGTGCAGGGGTATTGAAAAACAAATCGGCCACCGCAATCGTCGTGCCGCGCGGAACTGCGGCGTCGTCCACATGATGAATTTTGCCGCCTGCAATTTCGAGCCTGGTTCCGGCGGCCTGATCGCCCGTTGCCGTTTCAAGCGTGACCCGCGCCACGGAGGCGATGGACGGCAGAGCCTCACCACGAAATCCGAGCGTGGCAATCTTGAGCAGGTCGTCGGCAGAGCGCAGTTTTGAGGTGGCGTGGCGTTCGAAAGCGAGCAGCGCATCATCGCGACTCATGCCGTGGCCGTCATCGACGATGCGGATGAGTTTGCGGCCGCCCGCTTCCACGTCAACGCGGATGCGCATAGCTCCGGCGTCGAGTGCGTTTTCCAGCAGTTCCTTGACCACGGAGGCTGGCCGATCCACCACCTCGCCGGCGGCGATCTGGTTGGCAACCTGATCGGAGAGTACGCGGATGCGGCCCATAAGCTTTCAGGGTAAATGGAGCGAACAGAAATTAGCGCTCAGGAAAACGGGGTCGAAACGGCATTGCAGGCAGCAAGCTCACTTGCTTGTGAGCGAACGCGAGTCCGGTCGAAATAGAGCCACAGATAAAACGTTCCCAGTGCAAGCAGGACCAACGGCACGGGTCGCGTGAGCATTATGACCTTGATTCTCCCGAACATCTCGCCTGGTATCTGAGTCTGTTTGGTGAGCCGACCAAGCGCCCACAAAGGAAAATCTCCTGTGAGGACGGTCCCGGCGCTAGTTAGCGCAACCGCAAGCCACCGGATCATTCTGCCCTCGGCCCAGAGCAACGCGCACGCGGGCACACAGAGCAGGAGGATCTTTGCGTCATGAGAACGATGATACGTTGGCAGCAGAGAAAGGGGTGCTATCGCTGCCACGGCCAGCCAAGTTGTCGAAGGCAAGAGCCGTGTCCGAGCAGTTATAAGCGCCCACACCAGAATGAGGAAGCCGACAAGTAGATAGGTAACAGGATTATAGAAACGCGGGTCATCTCGAAAAACGCTCAAAACCGTCTGAAAATCGGTGATCACCGCACCTTGATGGCCAGCCAGACTCGACGGTCCAGGATTGTCTCGCCCGATAGCACTCGAAGACAGAGCTACGTTAGAGGACAGTTCCTGAGTCCAATGAGGTGCAACACTCGAGACCCAAATTACTGCAGGAATCGCGAGGAGAGTGCAAACAAGTAGCGTCTGTAACGCACGTTTGCGATAGACGCCTCCGCTCAGTAGGAAGAATAGCCAAATCAGTCCGCCATCATGCGGCTTGATTACAAGACTGACCGCAAGACAAAGTACGCCGGCCACCGGAAATTTCTGTCGAACAAAGCACCACACCGCAACAACGCATAGGCTTATGACGATTCCAGCGGTATTGCCGAGAAACAAGAACGCAAATCCGTTGGCCAGCATGAAACCGATCAGGCTGGCTGACAGGAGAGGCGCGTTATCCACTGAAAGGTCCCAAGCCAAAAAGCCTGCAAGGATAAAAGCGGTAGCTATCAAAAGCGTCCAGAAAAGATGTCCTAACTGCCAGCCTAAGAGCGTGATTGGATATGCAAGAAGATACGCAGTCGGGAGATACACACTTAGACTAATTGCTTGACGCTGAATTGGATCTGTCAGGTCCGCTCCCTGGATCTCTTGGACCCGCAAGACGTCGTCTGGCTTATAGGGATCACCGTGCTGCGCGAGGCATTTGGAGCCGTAATAGACGACCTTAAAGTCGCTCATGGAGCCATTCCATCCCAAAGCCAAAAAGATGCTGGCTCCCAAAAGCAAAAGATAGAGACCGTCGGCTTTGGTTCTTGTCATTTAGGAACTTGCGTCCTTTTCGGGGCCCGGCAATTAGGTCTGTGCGAGCGAATCCTTACATTGAAACTTATGAAGGCCGTTGCAAGCAAGACGAGAGGGCGGTCTCGAAAGATTACACCGATCACCATCTAAGCCAGCCAAGTCTGAATGACATGCGCAGCAGGCGTAGCCCACCCATACCTGTGCTGGGCACAGGTATGAGTGGTCCACTTTTCCAACGCGGTCTTTCGATGCAGATCAGAATGCCCACCATGGGGCAGGCGGCGTCCCGCTCGGCATTGTCTGGCCGGCAATGGAGATATACACATTTCTGCCGTAGAAGAAGGGCAATCCCCACACAAAGCCTAAGTTGGCATTGGCTGTTCTGGGGCCGCCGAGTCCTGGTAAAACCGCATCGGACGCGGTGGCTGAATTGGTAAGAAGGTTCTGGGCATTCGCTATGCTGAAATCAACCGACTTCGATTTGCCGTCCTGACCCTGGATCGTCGCCGAGAGATTTTGCGTCGAAGTCGGGCAATACAGAGAGGACAGGTTGCCCGCCGAGGTTTGCGCCGGGCACACTGGAATGCTGGTCACATTCGGAAAGAAAATGCCGTTCGATCCGGTGTCGATCGTGCTGTAGGGCCCTGTACATTTCGATGTATCGGTAACCCCGAACGTCTGACCATTGAAAACTGTCGCGAAACCATCGCATGCCATCGTGATGGTTGTAGCACTCGAAGGAAGCTGGTTGTTGGTTTCCGTGCCGATGCCAAAGATCAATGAGCCCGTCGTGCTTGCCGCAGGACTCGATGCGGAAGGCAATTCCACGATCACGCCGTTGTTGTCCTTGGGAAAAAGGAGCACGGGGTTTGTTACCTGACTTGCCTTGGCAACGAACGCAGGATTGCATGTGCCGCCGCTGCAGGTGTAATACCCTTCAGGAATTGGCACGCCCAGCGAAGAAGAAGGATCGCAGACATTCCCGCCGTTCAGCGTACAATCGGTCGGCTCAAAACCAACGCCAATAATCCCATTCGCCCCAAGTAGAAGAGCCGTATTTATATTGATATTGCCGCCATTCGAGCAACTGTCTGGAACAGTACCTGAAGTGCTGATCACATGGATCGGAAGCTTGGCCGCAGTCTCACCGCCCAGCTTGACGTCGGCTTGTTGCACTGCTCCCCAAAGATACGTCCCATCGGAGTAGTTAACGCAGTCATAGGCTGGAGAGCCGTTCGTCGCGTTCACGGCGGGCAAATTCAGAGAGGACACCGCCGAATCAAACACCAGAATTCCGCTCTGGCCGGTATCGATAAGCAGGCCGTTAATCGTCACACAACTTGTAGTGCTGCCAGGAGCGCAGATGGTCGCCGATGCAAATGGTTCGTTCTGGTATACGGAGCCGCCTGCCGCACCCTTCTCGGGGCCGCCATCGACATTGATGGTCAAAACGTTTGGACTAACAGGAGCAGGGGAGGTTGAAGTTGGTGTAGAACTACTTGGAGTCACTGTGGTGCCGCCACATCCAACTGCGAACACTGAACCCGTCAGCAAAATTGCCAGATAGATTTTTATGCGCATTGCAAACTCCCGCTGATCGATTGTGAATTTGGTTCTCGTTTACACCTATGGGTGATTGGTCAGGAATGCAGGCACGGCCGAATTGAACCGGTACTTGCCCACAGTCTGCGCCATCAGCACTGGATGCTGAACGTCGAGCGGAGCAGACTCATGAACTACTTAGATGTAAGTTGAAGGATCTATGTACAAGAAGATTTAGGCGAATAATCTGATCGGGATTGACCGTGCACCTATCCGATCAGCATATTTTTGCCGTAGGGGAGGGTCACGGCGCGCCGAAATAGCCGTTGTTGCGAACGGCTTCAAGACGGGCGGCAAGGTAGTCCCACAGCGCCGGGCAGCCGGCCTTTACTTCGGGACCCACGCGCTGCACTACTCGCTCGTAGCTTATGTTGTTTTCGCGCCAGCTTCCGCCTAGGTTGGCCAGGTTGATGAGCACCGGCATAGCGCGATCGACCGCATGCGCAAAACGTGACTCTGGCGTAGCCGCGTCTTCAAATTCCCGCCAAAGGGCGAGAAATGCCGCGCGTTGCGAATCAGGCAGAATACCGAAGATGCGTTTTACCGCGGCAAGCTCGTCGGCTTTGCGCTGCTCCCATCCACCTTGGACAAACACCATGGTGTCGCCAGCATCAATTTCGCCGATGTCGTGAACGAGCAGCATGGAGATGACGCGGTTGATGTCGAGGGGCGACTCGGCGAAATCGGCCAGCGAGGCAGCCATCAGGGCGATCTGCCAACTGTGTTCGGCGGAGTTCTCGTAGCGATCAAGGCCGATGGGCCGCACCTTGCGCGTGACACCTTTCAGCTTGTCCAGCTCAAGGATGAAATCGACGATCTTTTGCATGGATGGGCCTTTTCGAGCGGCGGACGGAGCTTGGGGCGGAAACGCCGCAAAGCAAAGATGCCGCACACTCGGCGGCATCTTTCAACAAGAGGGGTAGGATGGCGGAACTAGATGCCGACGCCGAACTCGCTGGCATGCCGCTCACCGGCGTTAGCATAGAAGTCGTAAGGCGTGCGTCTCTTGAATTTCGAACGGCTGCGGAGCTCTGCGCCGAGGTAGATTCCAACGGCGGCCACGGCCATACCGACGGAGAACCAGCCAATAATCTGGAGGGCTTTCGAGCCCTTCTTCCCGTCAAAAAAAACTTCGTCCATTGGAAATATCGCTTCAGATTCGCTAGACATTACAGGTAGAGCCTCCTGTATACGAACATGATACCCCAGTTTGACGTACGAAAGCCTGTGTCGGCGGCCACGCTGCTTTCAATTTGTTTACACAATAGAGTCAATTTGGGAAACCCACTTCGCTTTTTCCGCATCCGGCAAGAAGCTGGCACGAATAGAGTTTGCTGCTAACCGCCGCAGTTCTTCGCGGGTGAATCCCTGCTGCAAGTGGGCCAGTAGATACTCGTTGGCGCAGTCGGAACCGAAGAAGGCCGGATCGTCAGAGTTGAGCGTCACCAGCAGTCCCGCATCGAAATACTGCCGCAACGGATGCGCTGCGAACGAGGCACAGACGCCAGTGCGCACGTTCGATGTTGGATTGAGTTCAAGCACAGTGCCGCGTAATTTGAACTCTTCCATGAGCTTCGGGTCATTGATGGCCGAAAGCGCGTGGCCGATGCGTTCGGAACCGATCGAGAGCGCCTCCCAGATGCCCTCGGGGCCGGTAGTCTCGCCAGCGTGGTTGGTTAGCCGCAGGCCTTCTTGCCGCGCGCGTTCATACAGCTCGTGGAAAGGCGCAGAACCGGCGCGTCGCTCATCGCCGCCGAGTCCGATGCCAATTATCGAGGGGAATTCCGCGCGCATTTCCGCTGCCTTACGGAACACATGACTTGCTTCATCCACGGCGAAGTGGCGCACAGCGTCAAAGATCCAGTAGATCGAGATGCCGAGTTCTTTTGCGGCACGCTCGCGGGCGCGTTCCAGTGCGAGAAAGATCGGCTCAAAGCAATGCGGGTCAAAATTGCGCCACATATAAATGACGCCGACTGAGATGTAGACCTCGGCATGAACAATACCTTGAGCGGCCAACTGCTGCATCATGTGCCACGCAGTCAGTTCGTAATCTTCGGGCGTGGCCAGCCGGCGGGTAACGGCCTTGTAGGTTTCCATGAAGCTGGTGAAATCGGTGAAGCAGTAGAGAGCTTCGGCTTCGGCCATTGTGAGCGGAGTTGCGTCATGCCGCGCGCTCAGTTCCTGAAACGTGGCCGGAAGAATGGTGCCTTCGAGATGAAGATGCAGTTCCGCCTTGGGCAGACGGTGAATAAAATTTCTGATGTCACTCACAGATTAAGTCTAGTGGCAGAGTCGGAGGAGAACGAAATTCACGCCCACGGGACAATCCGCTGAGTCCGCTGGAAGCATCGTGCGAAATACCTCCAGCGCAGTTACGAGATGCTTCTTTTGAATTGTCGGAGGATGTCGTAGACCACGATCGGCCACACCAGATCCGGCTCCCCATCAAAGGTCTCGATCCAAACGAGCTGTCTATCTGCTCCCTCTGATCCGCCAGCATAAACAAGGAACGAAGCAAGTTCTCGATCGCTCGGGCCGTAAAAGATGCCCTCTGCCTGCGCCCTTATCAGAACGAAGGTCAGATCGGGTGAACTCGCTATTACTGTTTTGTTGAGTGTGCGGGCGAGCTTACGGAGTGAATTGGTAGTCGCCTGATCAAAGGGGCGGGATTCGACTGCCACTGTCTTGGCATCTTTCAGTGCCGCCAGGAAACCGGCCCGATCGCATTGGTAGTAGCCCTTTTCAACTGTGCAAGCGGGAGCGGAAAGCGCCTGGGAAAAAACAGAAGGCTCCATTGCGAAGGACAAGCACAATGCCAAGACGATATATGGAAAGCGCACGAACGGATTCTACTCTCTATGGGGAGGGATGAAACGTGTGGAAAGCGATTTTGCTTTTGCAGCGCAATGCACGGAGCTCAGGGTTTCGGTGGTGCGAATTCTGAGCGATGCCGGCTGTAGAAGAAGTAGATCAGCAGACCGGCGATGAGCCATAGGAAG
>Ga0310811_10013519_pt1 | contig 10635 bp, 4 predicted proteins | sample YCmetagenome_FD_207642 | JGI IMG/M metagenome (GOLD analysis project Ga0310811, IMG submission 207642) | Soil microbial communities from experimental microcosm in Duke University, North Carolina, United States - YC | ecosystem: Engineered > Artificial ecosystem > Soil microcosm > Unclassified ...
GGGCCAGCACGCCGCCGAAGAGGAAGAAGGCGAAGGCGGTGACCATGTAGAGGATGCCGATCTTCTTGTGATCGGTGGTGGTCACCCACCCGACCAGCCCGCCGTGCGCCGTCCCCCGGGGCGCGGGTCGCGGGGGAGGAGGGGCGGGACGCTCCTCGAGGAGGGTCACGGCGTCATCGTACGAGGCTGGCCTGGCGGCCCACGTCACCCGGGCCGGTGGCGTCGGGCCCCGGGCCTCCCGGTGCGGGCTGCTGCGCAGCGACGAAGGCCTGGAACTGCTGGGGGGTGACGACGTCGACCGAGAAGGTCATACGGGTGTGGTCGAGGCCGCAGAACTCGGCGCACACCCCGCCGTAGTGGCCGACCTGGGTGGGGCGGATCTCCAGCTGGTTGTCGACGCCCGGGATCAGGTCCTTCTTCACGAGGAACTGGGGCACGAAGAACGAGTGGACGACGTCGGCCGCGATCAGGCGCAGGCGGACGTTGGCCCCGACCGGCAGCACGAGGGTGGGGGGCTTGTTGGCATCGCCCACCACCGTGACCCCCTGCACCGGGTAGCGGAACCGCCAGCCCCACTGGAACCCCGTCACCTCGACGCCCAGGTCGGGGGTGGCGGTCAGCTTGGTAACCCGGTGCTGCGTGCGCAGCGTCAGCCCGAACAGGACGGCGACGATGACCAAGGGGGTCACCGTGTAGAAGACCTCGAGGGGAATGTTGGCCCGGGTCTGGGCCGGGAGGTCCCCGGGCCCGGCATCCTTGGGGCGGCGGTAGCGCACGACCGACCACAGGATGAGCCCGACGACCAGGGCGCCCACGGCCATGGCCGAGCCGAGCAGGATCCGCCACAGGTCCAGCACGTCGTGGCCCTGCTTGGTCACGGGGGCCGGGGCGCCGCCCCGGCTGGAGCAGGAGGAGGCGGCGAGCGCGACCAGCAGCGCGCTGGGTACGAGTCCCGCTCCCTTCCAGTGAGAATGCCGACGCAGTGGGTGATTTCCTGGAATCTCACCTGCTAGCATTCCAGCCAGTTAAGCAGGCCGGTTTCGAGCGGCGAGACCTCGTCATATTCTGCTGAGTGTTGGGGAAGGCGGTACGCAGGTGCGGGACACGAGCAGGACCTTCCGACAGGCGGCAACCCTCAAGGGGGCGCGCCGCTGGGCGGCCCTGGCGCTGGCCGTGCTGGCCGGCGCGTTGTTGCTGGTGCCCAACCTGGCCGGCGCCCAGATCGCCGGCATCGGCGTGGGTGTGACGCCGGCGTTCAACAGCCCTGTGACGGTCGGTGCCCAGAACCAACCTGCCCTCATCCAGTTCTCCAACGTCTCGTTCGGGGCCCAGGCTGCGATCGAGAACGTCACCGTCTCCAACATCCGGATCAACACCTCGTGTGCCAACAACTCGGCCAGCCCGGGCCCGGGCTCGGTGTGCTCCGTGCCCGAGCCCCGTCCCATCCCGACCCTGCCGATCCTGGCCCTCGACCCCACCAGCACGGCCGGCACGACCTGCCCCGGCGGCCCGTTCACCTTCACGGGTCCCGACGCCAACGGTGACTACACCGTCACCCCGAACTTCACCCTGGGACCGGTCGGCTCCGCGACGGCGGTTTGCCAGATCGCCCTCACCTTCGACGTGCTGCAGCGCCCCAACGACGGGAGCACCTTCCAAGTGGTGGGCGTGACCGTCACGTCGCCCAGCTTCCCGTCCCCGCTTTTCCAGAGTGGGGCCTCGTCGGTCGTCGTGAACCAGGCCACCCCGGCCATCGTGACCCAGACCTCCGGGCCCACCCCGCCGGCCACCGTCACGCCGGGCACCACCTTCACCGACGCCGCCACGGTCACGGGCGTGGCCAACGGCCCGACGCCGACCGGCACCGTCACCTTCACCGTCTTCGCCGACCCACCCGGGGCGGCGCCATGTTCGGGGGCGGCCACCACGTTCGCGCCGGTCCCGGTGAGCGGGCCGGCGCCCACCCCACCGACACCGCCCACCGCCACCGCCACCTCGCCGGCCGTGACGGCCACCACCCCGGGCACGTACCGGTTCGTGGCCACCTACAGCGGCGACGTGAACTACGCCCCCGCCCCCGTCACCGCCTGTGGCGCCGCCGGTGAGAACGTGGCCGTGAGCCAGCTCGTCGCCACCCTCACCACCACCGCCACCCCGAACTCGACCACGGTCCCCTCGGGCACCACCGTGACCGACCAGGCCACCGTCACCCCGCCCGCCGGCGGGCCGGCGCCGGGCGGCACCGTCACCTACACCCTCGTCGGCCCGAACCCGAACGCCACGTGCACGGCGCCGGTGGTGGGCACGAGCACCGTGCCCGTCGGCTCGCCGTCGGGCCCCTTCACGGCCACCCTGCCGGGCACCTACAACTTCACCGCCACCTACTCGGGCGACCCCATCTACCAGCCCATCACCACCCCGGTCGGCTGCGGGGTCCCGGCCGAGTCGTTCAGCATCGCCCGCGTCCCGGTGACGCTGGACACCCAGGCATCCACCAACGCCACCACGGTGGCCCCGGGCACGATCGTCACCGACACCGGCGTCTTCACCGCCCCCGCCGGGTTCCCGGCGCCCACCGGCACCGTCACCTACACCTTGGCCGGCCCCAACCCCAACGGCACCTGCACCGCCCCCACGGTGGGCGCCCCCAGCACCGTCCCCGTGGGCGCCCCCTCCGGCGGCTTCACCGTGACCAGCCCGGGCACCTACAACTTCGTCGCCACCTACAGCGGCGACGCCAACTACCTGCCGATCACCACGCCCGTGGGCTGCGGCGTCGCCGGCGAGCGCTTCACCGTGGCCACCCTGCCCATCGGCCTGAGCACCCAGGCCTCGACGAACGCCCCGAACGTCGCACCCGGCACCTCGGTGACCGACACGGCCATCTTCACCCCGCCCGCCGGCGGCCCGGCGCCCACCGGCACCGTCACCTACACGCTGGTCGGCCCCAACCCCAACGCCACCTGCACGTCGCCGGTCGTCGGCGCCCCGAGCACCAGCCCGGTCGGCACGCCCTCGGCGGCCTACACCGTCAACGCGCCGGGCACCTACAACTTCGTGGCCACCTACAGCGGTGACGCCAACTACTCGGCCATCACCACGCCGGTGGGCTGCGGCGCGCCGAGCGAGATCTTCACCGTCGCCACCCAGCCGCTGACGCTCACCACCCAGTCGTCGACCAACAGCACCACGGTGACGCCGGGCACCGGCGTCACGGACACCGCCACCTTCACCCCGCCCGCCGGCGGGCCCACGCCCACCGGCACCGTCACCTACACCCTGGTCGGCCCCAACCCCGACGCCGCCTGCACCGGGCCGGTGGTCGGCACCAGCACCGTGGGCGCCGGCTCGGCCTCCGGTGCCTTCGCGGTGACGTCGCCCGGCGCGTACAACTTCCTGGCCACCTACAGCGGCGACGGCTTCTACTCCCCGATCACCACCCCGGTGGGCTGCGGTGTACCGGCTGAGCGCTTCACCGTCGCCACCCAGACCGCCACCCTGGCCACCCAGGCGTCGACCAACAGCACGACGGTCCCGCCCGGCACCACCGTGACCGACACCGCCACCGTCACCGCCCCGGCCGGCGGCCCGCCCCCCACCGGCACCGTCACCTACACCCTGGTCGGCCCCAACCCGGACGCCACCTGCACCGCCCCGGTGGTGGGCACCAGCACGACCAACGTCGGCCAGGCGTCGGGGCCCTTCACGCCCACGGCCATCGGCACCTACAACTTCGTCGCCACCTACAGCGGTGACGCCAACTACTCGCCCATCACCACCCCGGTCGGCTGCGGCGTGGCCGGTGAGATGTTCGCCGTGGCCCCGCGGCCCATCGGCCTGACCACCCTGGCCTCGACCAACAGCCGCGCCGTCGCCCCCGGCGCCGCCGTCACCGACACGGCCACCTTCACCCCGCCGGCCGGCGGGCCGGCTCCGACCGGCACCGTCACCTACACCCTCGTCGGGCCCAACCCCAACGCCACCTGCACCACCCCCGTCTTCGGCGCCCCGGCCACCGCTCCGGTCGGCACCCCGTCGGCGGCCTTCAACCCCACGGCGCCGGGCACCTACAACTTCGTCGCCACCTACAGCGGTGACGCCAACTACGCGGCCATCACCACGCCGGTGGGCTGCGGGGATCCCAACGAGATCTTCGCCATCGCCCTGCAGCCGGTGAACCTGGCCACCACCGCCTCCACCAACGCCACCAACGTGCTACCCGGCGCCACGGTGACCGACACGGCCGTCCTCACCCCGGCCCCCGGTGGTCCCGCCCCCACCGGCACCGTCACCTACACCCTGGTCGGCCCGAACCCCGACCTGGCATGTACCGGCCCGGCGGTGGGCGCGCCCAGCACCGTCCCGGTGGGCACGGCGTCCGCCCCGTTCACCGTGACCATGCCCGGCGCGTACAACTTCCTGGCCACCTACAGCGGTGACGCCTTCTACGCCCCCATCACCACGCCGACGGGCTGCAACATCCCGGCCGAGCGCTTCGCAGTGACCCTGGCCCCGCCGAGCATCGTCACCCAGGCGTCCCCGGCCGTCCCGGTGGGCGGCACCATCACCGACACCGCCACCCTGAGCGGCGGCGTCAACCCCACCGGCACCATCACCTTCACCGTGTTCGGCCCGGGCAACACCAACTGCACCGGTGCCCCGCTGGCCACCTCCACCCGGACGGTGAACGGCAACGGCAACTACACCTCGGCGCCCTTCACGACCACCGCCGCCGGGGCCTACCGGTGGATCGCCACCTACAGCGGCGACGTCAACAACGCCCCCGCCGGTCCCACCGCCTGCGCCGACCCGGCGGAGACCACGGCCGGCCTCAAGGTCACCCCGGCGCTCGTCACCGTGGCGTCGGCCGGAGCGGTCGGCGGCCAGGTCTTCGACACCGCCACGCTGTCCGGCGCCTTCAACCCGACGGGCACGATCACCTTCCAGCTCTTCAACAACGAGACCTGCACCGGCGCCGCCATCTTCACCTCCACCAAGCCGGTGACCGGGAACGGCAACGTCATCTCGGACTCCTTCATCCTGCCGGCCACCGGCATCTACCACTTCGTCGCCACCTACAGCGGGGACGGGAACAACAACCCCGTCGGGCCCACCGCCTGCCTCGACCCGAACGAGGCCGTGGGCGTGGGCCGGCTGCCCATCGGGTTGGTGACCCAGGCGTCGCCGGGCGTGGTCGTCGGCAACACCATCGCCGACACGGCAACCATCAGCGGCGCCTTCAACCCGACGGGGACGGTCACGTTCACCCTGTTCGGCCCGGACAACGCCGACTGCACGGGCACCCCGATCTTCACGTCCGTGAAGCCGGTCAACGGCAACGGCACCTACGCCTCGAACTCGTTCACGCCCACCGCCCCCGGGGTCTACCGGTGGATCGCCGCCTACAGCGGCGACGCCAACAACGCGCCGTTCACCAGCCCGTGCAACGCGGCCAACGAGTCGGTCACCGTCACCCCGCTGCCCACCATCGCCATCGAGAAGACGGCGTCGCCGTTGAGCCTGCCCGTGCCGGGTGGCACGTTCACCTTCACCCTGGTGGTGACCAACACCAGCAACGTGGCCCTGACCATCCGCACCCTCACCGACAACATCTACGGCGACGTGACCACGATCCCGGGGTCGACGTGCAACACGGCCATCGGCACCGTCCTGGCCCCGAGCCCCGGCCCGGGCAACACCTACACCTGCCACTTCCCCGGTGACTTCCGAGGCCCGGCGGGTGCCTCCCAGACCGACGTCGCCACGGTGACGGCCACCGACGTCCTCGGCAACACCGTGCGGGCGTCGGACAACGCGGTGGTCACCATCACCCCGGTCCCGCCCACCATCACCACGGTCAAGACGGCCTCGCCCCCCAGCCTGCAGGAGCCGGGCGGCACGTTCACCTTCAACTACTCGGTCACCAACACCGGGCCCGAAGCCGTCACCATCACCTCCATCATCGACGACGTCTACGGCGACCTGAACGGGCGGGGCACCTGCGCCGTCGGGGCCCGGCTGGCGCCCAACGGCGGCTCCTACAGCTGTTCGTTCACCGGCAACTTCTTCGGGGACGGCGGGGCGCGGCAGACCGACACCATCACCACCACCGGCCGCAACGACCGGGGCGAGCAGGTGGTGTCCAAGGCCAGCGCCACGGTCACCATCACCAACGTGCTCCCGTCGATCCAGATCATCAAGACCCCGGACCCGACCAGCCGGCCCGAGCCCGGCGGCAGCTTCCGGTTCACCCTGGTGATCACCAACACCAGCTTCGAGCCCATCACCATCACATCGCTGGTCGACAACATCTACGGCGACCTCAACGGCCGGGGCAGCTGCGCCATCGGCGTCGTCCTGGCCGCCAACGGCGGTCGCTACACCTGTGCCTTCGACGGCGATTTCCACGGCAAGGCGGGCGACAGCCAGACCGACACCGTGACGGTGGTGGCCGTCGACAACGAAAACACCTCGGTGACCGCCAAGGCGTCGGCCACCGTCACCCTCACGCCGGTCAACGTGAGCCCGTCGATCCAGATCACCAAGTCGCCCAACCCCCTGAGCCGGCCAGAGCCGGGGGGCAGCTTCCGCTTCACCGTGGTCGTCACCAACACCAGTCCCGAGCCCATCACCACCACGTCGCTGGTCGACAACATCTACGGCGACCTCAACGGGCGGGGCAGCTGCGCCATCGGCGTGGTCCTGGCCGCCAACGGCGGCCAGTACAGCTGCGCCTTCGACGGGGACTTCCGGGGCAAGGCCGGCGACAGCCAGACCGACACGGTGACGGTCGTGGCCGTCAACAGCCACAACATCTCGGTGACGGCCAAGGCGTCGGCCACGGTGACCCTCACGCCGGTCAACGTGCCGCCGGTCGTGCCGCCGCCGGTCACCATCGTGGTCCCGCCGGTCACGCCGGCACCGGTGATCCAGCAGGTCCTGGTCCGCACCGGCACCGACGCCCTGCGCCAGGCCCGGGTGGCCACCGTGCTCCTGCTGCTCGGCCTGATCCTGGTCTGGGCCAGCTGGCGCTTCGGCTTCGGTGGTGGGCTCGAGCTCGCCCCCGTGCCCTCCGGCCCCCGGGGCGGCCCCCGCGGCCCCCGGGGCGACGGCGGCCTCGGTGACGGCAGCTGGTTCGGCCGTAGCCCGCCCCGCCCGCCGACCACGCCACTGGCCGGCCTGGGTGCGGCCCCGCCGGCCCCGACCCGGCCGGCCCCGACCCGGCCCGAGCTGGAGCCGGAAGCGGAGGCGGAGGCGGTCACCCGGGCGCCGGCCCTGCCGCCGTCGGCGTTCACCGACGTGATCGACCGGTCGAGCCGTCCTTGGACCGCAACCCCCGTCGTACCCCCGCCGCCGGCGCCGCCCGAGGTGCTGCTGCCCACCGAGGTCTGGGCCCCGCCCACTCGGGGCCTCGACGCCGCCGCCCTCGACGCCGCCGCCGCCGAGCCCATCCGCACCAGCCCCCCCGGCGGGTCGGGATCCCACCACCAGCGAAACCGGAAGTTCGGGGGCCGCTGACCGGGGACGAACCCGCCGGCGCCGACCTGGGCCGGCTGTTCGCGCTCGACGGCCCCCAGGTCGAGTTCCAGGCCCTGCCTGGGGGCCACATCCACCGGACGTTCCTGGCCGGGTACCGCCAGCCCGACGGCACGGTGCGCCGGGTGGTACACCAGCGGATCAACGCGTCCGTCTTTCCCGACCTGGCCACCCTGGCCGGAAACGTCGAACGGGTCACCGCCCACCTGGCGGGCCGCGCCCCGGTCAGCCTGCGCCTGTACCCGGCGGCCGCAGGCGGGGGGACGGTGGCCCGTGACCGCCACGGGGTCCCGTGGCGGACGCTCGACTACCTCGACGGCACCTGCACCGTCCACCGCTTCGCCGATCCCGCCCAGGCCGGGGCCGCGGCGGCGGTGGCCGCCCGGTTCGTCGCCGACCTGGCCGACCTGCCCGGCCCGGCCCTGCCCGAGGTCATCCCTCGCTTCCACGACGTGGTCGGCCGGCTGCGCCACCTCGAGGCGGCGGCCGCGGCCGACGTGGCCGGCCGGGCCGGCGCCTGCCGGCCCGAGGTGGCCGATGTCCTCGACCTGGCCCCGGTGGCCCGGGAGATCGCCGCCGCCCGGGCCGACGGCCGGCTCCCCGAGCGGACCGTCCACAACGACGCCAAGGCCGAGAACGTCCTGTTCGACCAGGCCACGGGGGCCGCGGTGTGCCTGGTCGACCTCGACACCGTGGGCCCGGGGACCGTCCTGTTCGACCTCGGCGACCTGCTCCGCTCCGGCGCCCCCACCGGCGGGGAGGATGGCGACCCCCGTCACCTGCGGGTGCGGGCCGACATCGCCGAGGCCGTCCTGGCCGGCTACGCCGACGCCGGCGGCGCCTTCCTCACGCCGAGCGAGCTGGCCCTGTTCCCCCGAGCCGGCCCGCTCATGGCCCTGGAGTCGGCGGCCCGGTTCCTCACCGACCACCTCCGGGGCGACGTCTACTTCCGCGTCGACGGCCCGGGCCACAACCTGCGCCGGGCCCGGGCCCAGCTCCGGCTGGTGGAGCTGCTGTCATGAGGGTGGGCACCGGCCGCATCGAGCGACGCTTCGAGCTGGTCGACGGCCGGCCCCGGACGACGGCCGCCGTGGTCGACGGGCGGGCGGTGCCGATCCACCCGGACGATCAGGAGCTGGCCCTGGTGGTCGACGGCCGCCGCCGGACCGACGCCGACCTGGCGCCGAGCGACGTGGAGGCCGACCCGGCGGGCCGGCGGCTGGCCTGGACGCTGCGGGGCCACGGCCTCACCGTGCGGGTGGTGGTCGAGGCCGACGACGGCGCCGGGGTGGTGCGCAAGCGCGTCGAGGTGACCGGCGGCGGCCGGCTGGACGCGGTCGAGCTGGAGCGGTGGCGCGAGGGCGCCTTCACCGGGTTCGAGACCACCGGCGAGCCGGTGCCCTACAACGCCGGCGCCCCCGGGCTGGGCCAGCCGGTGTTCGGGCCGAACTTCTTCGCCGGCGTCGAGCACCCGGTGGCCGAGAACCTCGTCCACCCCCGCGGCGCCCGCGCCCTGTGCCGGCTGGCCCTGGCCGTCGACCTCGGCGCCACGCCCTACCGCCCGCCGCCGTCGGTCCTGGGCCCCGGCGGGCTCGACGACTTCTGGGACTACCTCGACACCCTCCGCCCCGTCCCGGCCCGGCTGTTCACCCTGACCAACAACTGGTACCACCTGGGCGCCACCGGCCTGATGGACGAGGCCCACGTGGCGGCCGAGGTGGCCGGGTTCGCCGCCGTGTCCGCCCGCCACGACCTGCCCATCGACGCCGTGGTCCTGGACGACGGCTGGGAGGGGGAGTGGGACGACGCCTCCGGGATCTGGGGCCGGCTGGCCCCCAGCCGCTTCCCCGGTGGCCTGGCCGCCCTGGGCCCGGCCATGGGCCTGTGGCTGAGCCCCTTCGGCGGCTACGGGGGGCGGGCCCAGGACCGGTTCGACTGGGCCGCGGCCCACGGCCTGGAGGTCGAGCGGGCCGCCACCGGCCTGTGCGTGGCCGGCGCCGAGTACCGGGCGTACCTGGCCCGGGTGCTGGCCGACTGGACGGCGGCGGGCGTGCGCTACTGGAAGCTCGACGGGGTGCGCTTCACCTGCGCCCACCCGGACCACGGCCACCCGGTCGGGCCCGGTGCCCGCACGGCCATGGTCGACAACTTCGGTGACCTGGTGGCCGGCATCCGGGCCGTCCGCCCCGACGTCGCCGTCGCCTTCACCATCGGCTCCCACCCGTCGCCCTGGTGGCTGGCCGCGGTCGACTTCCTGTGGCGGGGCGGGCTGGACGACACCGAGGCCGAGCGCCCCGGCGGCCGCCTGGAGCGCTTCGACACCTACATCGACGAGTGCCTCCACACGTACCGCCGCTCGGCCCTCCCGACCTCCGCCCTGGTCAGCTTCGCCGTGGTCGAGGCGCCGAACGCGTCCTACCGGGACCCGGCCGACCTGGCCGGCTGGGAGCGCCACTGCTGGCTGAACGTGGGCCGGGGGACGCTGCACCAGGATCTGTACGTCGCCCCCGACTCGCTCTCCGACGACGAATGGGCCGCCCTGGCCCGGGCCCTGCACTGGGCCCGGGACCACCAGCGGGTCCTGGCCCGCAGCCGCATGATCCTGGGCGACCCCGCCCGGGGCCAGATCTACGGCTTCGCCGCCCGGCGGGGCGACGACGTCACCGCCTGCCTGCGCAACCCCTCGGCCGCCGAGCAGGCCGTCGCCCCCGACTGGCCCGCCCTGCTGGGCGCCGACGTCGACCTGCACGTGGTCTTCGGCGACGGCCCCGCCGGCGCCACCGTCGCCCTTGCCCCCTTCGCCGTGGTCGTGATGGAAGGGAAGGTGGCAGCGGCCGCCGGCTAGGCGGCCAGGCGCTCGGCGGCTTACGCGGCGACGATGGCGTCCGGCGCCCCGGACCCGTCGTCGGGGGCCACGCCGGCGGCCACCCACCGGCGCCGGGCCCGCACGCCGGACACCCCGGCCGCGGCCAGCAGGGTGAACGCCCCGCCCAGGGCCAGGCCGGCGCGGGGCCCCCACCGCTGGGAGATCCATCCCAGCAGTGGCCCGCCCACCGGGGTGCTGCCCAGGAACAGCAGGCCGTACAGGGCCATGACCCT
>Ga0310811_10013520_pt1 | contig 10635 bp, 10 predicted proteins | sample YCmetagenome_FD_207642 | JGI IMG/M metagenome (GOLD analysis project Ga0310811, IMG submission 207642) | Soil microbial communities from experimental microcosm in Duke University, North Carolina, United States - YC | ecosystem: Engineered > Artificial ecosystem > Soil microcosm > Unclassified ...
GGCTGGAAACACGACGTATGACCCCCTCACCCACCTCTCCCCCTAGCGGGGGAGAGGAGCTCGAAGGTAGAATTCACGCATGCAACGATTCGAAGAGCTGGCCGTCGGGAGGCGGCTGATTGGCCACATCGACGGCCGCACCACCGATCTCGCCGCCGACATGTTCCGCAATCGCGTCGCGGCCTATTCGTGCCGCGAGCGCGCCGGCCTCGAGCGCGACAAGCTGTTCCGCGAGCGCCCTATCTTCATGGGGCTCGGCACGCGGCTCGCCAAGCCGGGCGACTACCTTGCCGAGGACGTGGCTGGCATGCCCGTCCTGATGACCCGCGGGATGGACGGCGAGGTGAGGGCATTCGCCAACATCTGCCGTCACCGCGGTGCGCCGCTCGCGCAAGGGTGCGGCAGTGCGCGGGCCTTCGTCTGCCCCTATCACGGCTGGACCTACGATCTCGCCGGCAAGCTGCTGGGCACGACCGACAAGGTGGGCTTTGCCGGGCTCGATCTCGCCGGTCACGGGTTGGTCGTGCTGCCGGCGGCGGAGAAGCACGGCATGCTCTACCTGCGGCCGCGTCCGCTCGCGCCGGGCGAGAGTGCAGCGATCGACATTGATCGCGAACTCGGCGGCTTCGCGGCCGACCTGGCGGCGCTGCGGCTCGATACCTATCCGATCTTCTCGGTCGATCGCATTGCGCCGCGCATCAACTGGAAGTTCGCCGTCGACACGTTCCTCGAGGGCTATCACATCCCGCATCTGCACCGGAAGACCATCGCGCCGTACTTCATCGGCAATTGCGGCACCTTCGACGGCGCCGGCTTGCACGGCCGCATGTGCGTGGCGCGCACGTCGATCGACAAGGTGCGTACGCTGCCCGAGGACCAGCGCGACTACCGTCCGCACGTCATCTCGGTTTACCAGATCTTCCCCAACACCATCCTGATCTGGCAGGTCGACCATATAGAGATCTGGCGCGCCTTTCCGGGGCGCGACGACGCCAGCCACTGCGATGTCGAGATGACGATCTACAGGCCAGCCGACAGCACCCGCCCGGATGCCTACTGGGAGAAGAACCGCGACATCGCCATCCGCACCGTGATGGACGAGGATTTCCCGCTGGGCGAGCGCATGCAGATCGGATTCGAATCGGGCGGCACGGAAGAGGTCGTCTACGGCCGCAACGAGCCTTGCCTGGTCCATTTCCACAGCTCGATCCGCACTGCCCTGGGGGTGGCCGCCTGATGCAACGTACCAAGCCTCCGTTCCGTGCCGACCAGGTCGGCAGCCTGTTGCGCAGCGCTCCGATCAAGGAGGCCCGCACCAGGCGGGTTGCCGGCGAGATCAGCCAGGCCGAGCTCAAGGCGGTCGAGGATGCCGAGATCAGGAAGCTGGTCGCTCGCCAGGAGGAGATCGGCCTGCAGGCCGTGACCGACGGAGAGTTCCGTCGCTCATGGTGGCACTACGATTTCCTGGCCAAGCTTGACGGCGTCGAGTTGGTCAGCGTCACCCAGGGGCTGCAGTTCAAGGGGACCGAGACCAAGGCGGAAGGCCTGCACGTCCACGGGCGCATCGATTTCTCATCGAGCCATCCGATGCTCGAGCATTTCCGCTACCTGAAGTCCGTCGCCAAAGCCGTCCCGAAGATGACCATTCCGTCGCCGACAGCGCTGCATTACCGCGGCGGCCGGCAGGCGATCGAGAAGTCGGTCTATCCCGAGATGGAACCGTTCTTCACGGATCTCGGCCGTGCCTACGGCAAGGCGGTGCGCGCCTTCGGTGAGGCCGGCTGCACCTACCTGCAGCTCGACGAGGTGTTCGTCGCCTATCTGTGCGACGAGCAGCAGCGCGAGTACTTGCGCGGCCGCGGCGACGACCCGGACAGGCTGCTGCACGTCTATGCCGACCTGGTGAACGCGGCGTGCGCGGGCCGCACGCCGGGCATGACGATCTCGATGCATCTCTGCCGCGGCAACTTCCGCTCGACCTGGATGGCGCAGGGCGGCTACGAGCGCGTCGCCGACATCCTGTTCAACCAGATGGGAGTCGACGCCTATTTCATGGAATACGACACCGAGCGCGCCGGCGGCTTCGAGCCGTTGCGCTTTCTGCCCAAGGGCAAGCAGGTGGTGCTGGGCGTCATGACCTCGAAGACCGGGGCGCTCGAGAGCGAGGACCAGCTCAAGCGCCGCATCGACGAGGCGGCGAAGTTCGCGCCGCTCGACCAGCTCTGCCTGTCGCCGCAATGCGGCTTTGCCAGCACCGAGGAAGGCAACCTGCTGGCCGAAGGCGAGCAATGGGCCAAGCTCGCACGCTGCGTCGAAGTCGCGCGCGAAGTCTGGGGATGAGGGCAATGACGCCTTTCACGCCAGCCTGAGAGCGTGTGACGTTTCCGTCGTGCTCTTCGGGACCGTGAGCGTCCCGCTCGCCCAGCGCGCGCGCGTGCGCCATTCGGGAGCGCGCCAAGCGCGCCAAAGAGCGAACCGACGCTCGCGGTACAGAAGACTCTGAGCTTCCGTTCGATTTTCGGACATATTGTATCTCTCGATCGCGCCGTGATGCGGACTCCCACTTGTCACTTTGCCATCTGGTCAAGGTGATGTAAGCCAGCGCCCATCGAAGAGCGGTTCATGCTTGCAGGGCGCGGCGCAATTCGACCGGGCTCGTGCTTGCCGAAAATCAAACGGAGCTCGGAGATGACAGCAACCACAAGAGCTCGTCCGGCGTTCATCTAAGCGGACAATCTGCCCGTCGCGCAGGCGGCGGCATCATGGCCGCGGGCCGACCTGCCCGCCGAGAGGGTGTTGCGTGTCCTCGTCGTCAGCGACACTCGCCTGTTGCAGGAGGCACTGAAGGAATTGCTTGGCCGCTTGGCTGGGGTTTGTGCCGTCGGCATCTCCAGCCTGCAGCAGGCGCCGGGGCGGGCGGTCGAGCTGCATCCCGACATAGTGCTGTTCGATGCGACGCGCGTCGGCAATCTCGGCTACGCAAGAGCGCTGGCCGATCAGGCACCGAACGCGAAGGTCGTGGCGTTCGGCGTCGCCGAGACCGACAGCGAGATCGTCACCCTGGCAGCCGCCGGCATCGCTGGCTTCGTGCGCGACGATGCGGGAGCGGAAGACGTCGTCGGCGTTTTGAAGAGCGCGATGCGCGACGAGCTCCTGTGCTCGCCGCGCGCCGCCGCGACGCTCTGCCATCAGGTCGCAGTCCTCTCGCGCGACGGCCACGTCGACCGGCAGGCCGACGACGCAGTCCCCATCCTTTCGAAACGCGAGCTGGAGGTCGGCGATCTCATCGACCGCGGCCTCTCCAACAAGGAGATCGCCCGGCACTTGGGAATAGAGGTCACCACGGTGAAGAATCACGTGCACAACATCTTCGACAAGCTGAAGGTTCATCGCCGCGGCCAAGCCGCCGCCCACCTTCGAGCGGCTCGGCGGCGGACGGCGGCGAGGGTCTAGGACCACGCTCAGATTAACCCGGCAGCCCTCATCTGCATCCCGGCGCGTAGCCGTAGGCGTAGGGGAACGTCTCCACGCCGAGCGGCCCGCCCGGTCCGGCCGTGAACCGGCCCATGCCGAACAGGTCCGGCGCCATGGCGCCATGGAGGCCGGGCACGCGCCGCAGATCGGGGACGCCGGCGCCGCCGCGGAGAGCGTCGGCGAATTGCGGCACGGCGGACGCCTGGATCAGGTGGAAAAGGGCTGCGACACGCTGCTCGGAGCGTGCCTTCAATGGACCCTGGAAGAGCGGATGATGGGCCAGGATCAGTGCTGCCATGGCGCCCACCTGGGCCGCGGCGAGTCCCGTTCCGTCGAGCGCCGCATATCCGCCCGGAACGGTCGACAGCACGGCGACCCCGGGCGCGCTCACCGCAACATGCGGCCCGACACCACTGAAATCGGCGGGAAAGATGCCATCATTGCCGATCGCCGCCGGAATGATGGTATGTGCGTGACAGGTATCGACCGGAAACTCGTTCAGCCGGCCGACCGCACCCACCGCGAGAACGCCCGGCAACACGGCGGGATACTGCAAGGGTCCGCCGAGTGCGCCGGCCGCGACGATGCAGGCGATGCCGTGATGCCGCAGCTCGCGCAGTTTGTGGTCGAGCAGCTCCGATCCGTCCTGGCACCCGACGCCGAGGCTGACGACGTCGATCTCGCGCGCCATGCATTCGTCCAACGCTGCCAGCAGATCGCTCAAGCGGCCGCCGGGAAAGACCTTGAAGACATGCAGCTCTGCGCCCGGCGCACTGCCGACGATGCCCGGACTTGTTCCCGGCGCGGCGCCGACCAGCCCGGCGCTGTGCGTGCCGTAACCTGGCGCGTCGTCGGTCCAGCCCGCATCGCTGCGCCTGCTCTCGCTCTGGTGGTCGGTGAAATCCTTGCCGTGCAGGATATGGCGCAGCGCCGGGTGGCTGTTGTCGCATCCCGAACCGATGATGCCGACCCGCACGCCGGCACCGTTGAGGCTGCCGGACTGGTTCATCCGCATGAGACGTTGGCTCCATTGCACGACGCGCCCAGGGCGCTCGGCGCCAGGGGCAGAACCGGCAACCGGCGTGGAAGCGGCGAGGTTCGCGAACGTCTCGGCGAGCGGCCGCAGCCTGACCAGTGTCGGGCCGTTTGCGGCCAGCTCGGGAGCAAGGAGAAGTTGCTCCCAATGGTTCGCCTTCGACCTGACATAGATCGCCTGCAGAAGGTCGGAAGAGCCGCCGAGCAGGCTGAGTCGGGCGGTGCCCGTGTCGTCGGTGACGGTCTGCACGGGAAACCCCGGGCCGTAGACGACGACCGCAGCGTGAGCCACCGGTTGATCGCCCTCACCGAGGATGCGCAGGACGAGATCGTTCCTCGTCGACGTGAGAGAAAGCGTAGCGCCCGGTCCGGGTGTCGGCGGCAGTGTGCCATCGGCCGGGGCGAGCGGCTGATCCTGCTCGATGACGACTTGACCTTGCGCGGTGGCGCGGAACTCCATCGCCTTGTCTTCGGTCATGCGCACCACGATCAGGTCCTGCCGGGCGTCGGGAGCGGCCGCGAAGGGCTTGCCGGGCGGCTTCATGCGGGCCGCGATCTCGATGCCTTCCTGCCGATTGATATGGTCGACGACTGCGTCGATCGATTGCGACGGCAAGCCGACCAAGCCTCCAAGCCCGCGCAAGGTCACGAGATACCGGCGTCTTCCGAAGGCCTGCAGGGCATGGCCGTTGCCAGTGTCGCTGGCGACTCGCGGCAAGGCGCGATCGGAAGCGACCTTCTTGTACTCCGCCTCGGTGGCCCGTCGCCCACCTGAACCGGTCGTCCGCTCATCCTTGTCCTGGGCCATCTCTGCCTCCATCCGTGGCGACGCAGTGGTCTGAAAAACTCGACAGGCGAACAGGGTCGGCGCACGCCACCACGTTCGTGCGCCGACCCTGTTCGATCCGTCGCTAGAACAGACGATTGAAGGCAGCGGCTTGGCCGAAAGGCGCCTGACCGAACGGCGTTTGGCCGAACGGCTGCTGGCCGTACTGCATGCCCCAGCCGCCGGGGCGGCTCTGCGCCGCCTGCCAGGCGCACTGCTGGGCGAACTGGTTGAGCAATCCGGCGATCTGATGGCCGATGGCGCCCTGCCAGGTCACGTATTGCGCCAGCTGCTGAAGGGTGCCGCCGACCTGTTGCCCGAGCGTGGCAAGAGTCGCTGCCTGATGGGCGAGATGGTGGATCGTGGCGGCGAATTGCTGCTGCTGTTGCGGCGTCACCGTCTGGTGCTGCGCTCCGAATGGCTGCAAACCCTGAGGGCCAGTGCCGGGTTGCGAGCTGAACGGGCCGTACGGGATGGCGTTGCCTGGGAGACCCTGTCCGAAGGGCGCCTGTCCGAAGGGGGCCTGTCCGAATTGGCCGAAGGCCGGGTTGATGCCAATACCCTGCGGCATGGCATAGCCACCGGTCATGCCGCTCGCCCCGAGCATGGGCGGCGTCAGGGTATGTGCGAGGTAAGGCGCGTAGTTTCCATTCGCCAACAAGTCTTGCTGCATGGGTTGCATTGGACATCTCCGAATGAGTAGGGGGTGGCGGCTACGCGACGTCGGGGAATTGCCGCCGGCAGCAGCGCGATGATCATTCGGGGCACGCCTGATGGAAATGGACCAGAGGTCTCATTCGAGGTTCCAGGCGAGATCAGGGGTGCGCCTGGGTCGGAATGATCAGCACCTTGGCTGATCAACCAGGCCTCGGATCAATTCGACAAAGCGCACATCGGGGTTAGCTGGGGCAGCAGGCACATTCCATTTGGCTGTTCCAGCCAATCGGGAACGCGCTTCAGGCGAAGATGGCGTCTTCTTCGGAGTGACGGACGGTAACAGCCTGCCAGATCGCCGGTAGGATCTTGCCAAGACTGGATGCCGTCGCGACGACCACCGAGCCCACCGTCAAGGCATAGGTGCCTGTGCGTTTGAACCGCGCGATCGTGAGGTGCGGTGCCGAGCCGGCGCCGGCATCGATCGCCCAGGCAGCCATGTAGTCGGCGTAGGACTCGTGAACGACCTGGCACCGGCTCCACCGTTGCTGCCTCAAGGCCGCGGCGCCGAGGTCATTGAGCGCGGTGAGATCGGTCGGCGTGAAACCGCACGCCCGATGACGGGGATTGCCGATGGTCGAAGTCGACATCACGTTGTTACCGTATCCTTGTTACTGTATAGCCGAAAATTCTCAAGAATGGAACCGCCAGGAAGCGAAACTGTCTTCGTATCGTCTTGCCAGTCGCGCCGCGATGGCGGACGAGCAATTTCCAGGCCAGCACGGCGCAAGCTCGAGGCCCGCAGTGATTCGCGCAAAGCGCAGGGGTGCATCGGACGATGTGTTGCGCGCCTGCTCGGGATCAGCGGCCTTCCAGCGTCTGGTTGATTCGCACCTGGACGGTGTTCGATTCGAGGAACCTGTGCGCCGCCTTGCGTGTCTCGGCATCGTCGACCGGCCCGACGACGATGGCGACGATGAGGTCGCATTTGTAGGAGACGGCAATGGCCTCGGCGAGGCGTTCGCCGTCCCGCGTCTTCAGGCGGTAGAGGCGGGCGCGGCCGAACAGGTCCGTGATGCGCACACGGTTGCCCGCCTGCACCGGTACGAACTGCGGATCGAGCAGGTCGATATCGGCGACGCGGTCGACCTCGGCATCTTCAACCACGCCGGTGTCGCAATTGCCGCAGAAGCCGAGCTTGGGCCGAACGTAGACCTCGAGCTCGAGCCCACGGTTGCGCCACGCCTGGCCGTCCGGCCACGCGTCGCGCGGGAACGGCCAGGGCATTGACTTCCAGCCCGGTCCGAACTCGGCCATCCAGGCCTTGTACCAGTGGCCGATCTGGGAGAATCCGGCGAGGCCGGCCACCAGGCCGCCGGCCAGCGACGCCTGGATGACGGTGCGCCGCTTCAGCATCGCTCCTACTTGAGGTCCGCGACCTGTCGCGCCGCGCCGTCGAGCTCGAGGATGTGCAGCCCGGTGTTGGCGCGGTCGACGATGTAGATGTAGCCGCGTGGGTCGGTCTCGACATTGTTGGTCTGGATCGCGACCTTGCAGCGGTCGGCGCCCAGCACCTTGACGCAGCGCTTGTCGGTCTTCTCGGTGATCGACGGGATGAAGTATCCGACCTCCTTGGGGTGATAGGGGTCGCGGATGTCGAGGGCGCGCACGCCGGCGTTGAAGAAGGCGATGAAGGCCATCTTCTTGTAGTAGACCGGCGCCATGCTCTCGTTCGAGGAGTGCGCACCGAAGCGTCCGCCGCGCTGACAGAAATCGCCGCTCGCCTCGGGCACTGTCCAGCTCGAGACCACCATCGGCCGGTTCTCGATCGAGACGTCGGCGAACCACACCATTTGCCGCGCCTCGTTGCACTCGTTCAGGATCGATTCGTTGACGATCATGACGATGTCGCGCTGGGCGCCTTCCTTGTCCCTGGCGAATTCGGCGACCGGCATCTTCGGCATCGGGAAGGTGGTGTGTGCACCGGTCCACGGCGACAGCAGGAAACGGGTGATCTCCGGCGCACGCAGATTATCGGCGGTCGGCTCGGCCGGCCCCTTCAGGAGCTTGTCGCGGTCGACGATCTGCAGGATGCCGCCCTTGTTGGTGCCGTAGCCGAAATAGACCCGGTTGCCGGCCGGCCCGGTCGAGATCGGCCCGTGCAGGTCGGTCGGCACCGCGCCGCTCGACCCGGGCTCCTGGCCGGGCAGGCCGAAATCGCGGATCTTCTTCGGCTTGGCCGGGTCGCTCAGGTCGTAGATCTGGGTCATGCGCTTGGTCCGCCAATCGGGCGCGCCGGAGACCAGGAAAGCGATGCCGGTATCGCATTCCCACCAGCTCTTGTGCGTGTCCTTGAGCCCACCGAGCCGTGTCACCAGCACCGGGTTGGCCGGATCGGCGACGTTCCAGATCTCATGCGCCTCGCCGCCGAACGTGCGCAGCATGTAGACGGCCGACTTGTCGCCGCGCGGCAGGGCGCTGCCGTCGCACACGCGCACCATCTGCGCGCCGCCGGCCTCGTAGGTGCCGGGCTGGCCGGGCAAGTGGCGCAGGTATTTGGGCTGGGCGGGATCGGTGACGTCGACGATCGAGGTGCCATTGGGCTCGGCCTTGCCGGTCATCGGATTGACCGGATTGGGAATCTCGTCGGTGCCGCCGTGATGGCCGATATAGGCGATCCAGCGCTCGCCCTGGCGGTGGATGGTCGGCTGATAGGCGCTGCGCGCCTGCAGATCGTTGCTGCCGACCAGCCGCATGTTGGAGACTTCCGGCGGTGCGCCGATCTTCTGTTGCTGCTGGGCGGCCGCAGGGCCCGCCACCGCCAGGAGACCTGCGACCAACAGTCCGCATCGCGTCATGGCTTCCTCCGCATTTTTGCCGAGTATATACCGTCGGATCGATGAGCGTCGAAAACCTGTTCCTGTTCTTCCTGGCGTGCGGCGCGGCGACGTTCCCGCTCGCCTTGGTGCTGGTGCGATTGGTTGCCTCCTTCGCGCCAGGGAGCCGCCTGTCGCGCCGAGTCGAACGGTCGTACGAGCCGGCGCTCAGCCTGTCGCTCGTGGTGTGGATCGTCGGTGCCCTGATCTTCTATGTCATCGCGCTTCACATCGAGCGCAAGAAGCCCTGCCCCGACCAGCACACCAATCAGCTGACGTCGCAATGCCGCAAAGAGCTCGGCGCCCCGGATCATCGATAACTGGTATCGATCGCCGGCATTGATAAGGTGGCCGGCATGGTCGACGATATTCACGATGCCAATCGGCGGCGCTGGGATGCCGCCTCGGCGTCGTGGGGCCATCGCGCCGAGACGCGCGGCATCTGGCGCAAGTGCCATCGCGACCCCACGCTCGCGCTGCACACGTCGGAGCTTGCCTGGCTGGACGACGTCTCAGGCAAGCGCGTCGCCGTGCTGGGCAGCGGCGACAACCAGGTCGTCTTTGCCCTGGCCGGCCTCGGTGCCCGGGTGACGAGCGTCGACATCTCCGAACAGCAACTCGCGATTGCGCGCGAGCGTGCCGCGCATCTGGGCCTCGACATCGATTTCGTGCGCGCCGATGTCGTGGATTTATCAGCCCTTGAGGACGCGACGTTCGACGTGGTGTTCACCGGCGGCCACGTCGCGGTCTGGGTCGCCGACCTCGGCCGCTACTACCGTGAGGCGGCGCGCATCCTGAAGCCGGGCGGACGACTGATCGTCAGCGAATACCATCCATTCCGCCGCGTCTGGCGCCGTGGCGAGTCGGTCGATCGTCTCGCCGTCGCCTACAATTACTTCGATCGCGGCGCCCATCGCTTCGAGGTCGGGCCGGACGTGCTGGACCAGGCGCCCGGCACCCTGGAGCAGTTCGAGTTCCATTGGACCGTGGCGGACTATGTCTCGGCGCTCCTGCGGGCCGGCTGCGCGCTGATCCATGCCGAGGAATTCGGCGATTCGCGCGACAGCTGGGAGGCGGCGCCGCTGCAGGGCTTGCCCAAATTCCTGCTGCTGGTCGGGAAGCGTACTGCCTAGCAAGCCGCCGCGACGGTTCCCTTGACGGTCGCCGGCGGCGAGGACCAAGATCGCGCCCAAGTAGAAAAAGAAACGCTTTCTGTAAGCGTATGTGCGGCGCCCGCCGGTGGCCGTCGTGGCCGAGTCGGGCTGTCGCATCTGGCGATCCCGGTATCAGCCACGGAGGAAACATGATCACGCTCACCGTCAATGGTCAGTCACGTCAGGTCGACGTGGCCGACGATACGCCTCTCTTGTGGGTCATCCGCGATACCCTGCAGATGACCGGCACCAAGTTCGGTTGCGGCGCCGGCTTGTGCGGCGCCTGCACCATCCACCTCGACGGCACGGCCGTGCGCTCGTGCCAGACTGCGGCCAAGCAGGCGGTCGGCAAGAAGATCACCACCATCGAAGGGCTGAGCGGCGGCAAGCCGCATGTGCTGCAGGTCGCCTGGACCCTCGAGCAGGTCCCGCAGTGCGGCTACTGCCAGTCGGGCCAGATCATGCAGGCCGCTTCCCTGCTGGCCAAGAATCCCGATCCGACCAAGGACGAGATCGTCGAGCACATGGACGGCAATCTCTGTCGCTGCATGACCTACGGCCGCATCCAGCGCGCCATCCTGCGTGCCGCCGCCGACCTGCGCAGCCAGGGGAGGAC
>Ga0310811_10013521_pt1 | contig 10634 bp, 6 predicted proteins | sample YCmetagenome_FD_207642 | JGI IMG/M metagenome (GOLD analysis project Ga0310811, IMG submission 207642) | Soil microbial communities from experimental microcosm in Duke University, North Carolina, United States - YC | ecosystem: Engineered > Artificial ecosystem > Soil microcosm > Unclassified ...
TGACCCCCAGATTCGAAGTCTGGTGCTCTATCCAGCTGAGCTACCGGCGCCTGGTTCCGTGAGGAGCGGCACTCTAAGGGCGTGGGCCGATTTTGCCAGCGATAATTTGTGTGGCCGCCACCGATTCAGAGGCCGTGCCGAGCGGACGCGTTCGCACCCAGGATTGATAGGCCCACGCGGCGTGGGCACGCCCTTTCAACGCATCGACCAATCATCCTGCTGCCTCATCCTCGCGGCTACTGCCTGCGAACGTGTTGACGCCCGCCGCAGCCATCATAGAGTGCGCGCCGTTGCGACGGGGCCGTCGCGCAAGATGGGGAATTTATGCGAGCAGCCGTGTCGCCTCCTGCCGGGCCATTTGTCGCGCCGCGCGACCCGATCGCCAGCGTCGGCGCATAAAGTATTGGAGCGGCCCGATGCCTCGCATGCTCATCCAGAACGCGTACCTGCTCACCATGGATGCGAGGCTCGGGGACATTCCCGATGGCGACGTTCTCATCGAGGACGACCGCATCACGGCCGTGGCCCCGCATCTGCCGGTGCCTGATGGCGCCGAGATCATCGACGCGCGCGGCATGATTGTCATGCCCGGCCTGGTGAATGCGCATCAACATACATGGCAGACCGGCATCCGCGGCATCGCCGGCGACTGGTCCCTCACCGATTACGGGCGTTCCATGCACGCGGGCCTGGCCACGCGCTTCACACCCGATGACATTTATATCGCGAACCTCCTCGGCGCCCTCAATCAGCTCAATAGCGGCACGACGACTTTGTTCGACTGGTGCCACAATAACCCGACACCGGATCATTCCGACCGCGCCATCGACGCGCTGATCGAGTCCGGCATCCGCGCCGTTTTCGGTCACGGTACGCCGAAGCCGAAGCTCGACAAGCATGGCGTGCCGCCGACGGAATACCTGCATCCGGAAGAGGAAGTGCTGCGGCTGCGCCGGGACCGGCTCAGCAGCGACGATGCGCTGGTGACCATGGCGCTGTGCGTCCGTGGTCCCGACCTCGCCTCCTACGAGGCGACCGTCTCCGATTTCAAGCTCGCCAACAAATATGGGCTCATCGCGAGCTGCCATATCGGCTCGCGGCTGCCCTTCGCGCGCAAGACGCCGGACGCGCTCGTCCGCCTGAAAGACGATGGCTTGCTTGGACCGCGTGTGAACCTCGTCCACGCCAACAAGCTGAGCAATGACGAGATGCGTGTCTCGGTCGGCGAAGGCGCCTCGATCACCGTGGCGCCGGAGGTCGAGATGCAGATGGGTCATGGTCTTCCGGTCACCGGCCGGGTGCATGCCTTGGGCGGGCGGCCATCGATCGGCATCGATGTCGAATCCGCAATCAGCGGCGAGATGGTCTGGGCCGCGCGCTATGCCCTGCAGGTCCAGCGCGGCCTCGATAACGATGTCGTCCATAGGCGGGGCGAAGAATCTGACACGGTCTCGATCCCGGCCCGCCGGGCGCTGGAATGGATCACGATCGACGGAGCCCGGGCGCTGAACATGGAGCACCGTATTGGCACCCTCACGCCTGGCAAGCAGGCCGACGTCATCCTGATCCGGACTGACGACCTCTGCCTCTTTCCCTGCCATGATCCGGTCGAGACGGTGCTATTTCACGCGGGCAGCAACAATGTCGACACCGTCCTCGTCGCCGGCAGGCCGGTGAAGCGCGCGGGAAAGTTGCTGTACCCTGACCTGGCTCGCAAAAAAGGCACCTTGCTCGAATCCGGCCGCCGGCTCCTGGATGAGCGCGCGCGGTTCAGCGCGTAAGGCAGCCGCACTGGGCGCAGGTGGCATCCGCTGAACTTTGTTCCCGCTTCGGCGTTGTCGGCGGCATCTGATCCCAGCAGGTCCCGCGGACACAATACAGACTTGCCTGCCCCATCGTCATCATCATCATTGTGCGAACCGTTGGGCCTTTGGCCGGAGCATCTTGCCGCACGCATAAACTATTGCCACTTTCCTTCCTTGGATCGTCCGCCGTTACTCTTTCCCGAGTGGTACTCGTGTCAAACAAGATAATCCCGGAGCCCGGAGACGTTGAACATCTACCGGTGACGGCGCCGCGCAATCTCGCGCTCGGTATCGAGCGGATTGGCCTCCTGCCCCTGATTTACCCGCTGATCTCGGTCATCGTCTTCGCGATTCTGATCGCCGGTGCCGCGGTCGGCTTCGAGAAGCTCAAAGTCGACGATTCGCTCAGCCAGCTCTTCCGGTCCAATACGCCGGAATATCGGACCTATGAACAGGTTACGCAGCGCTTCCCTGCGAGCGAGTACGACGTTCTGGTCGTGATCGAGGGCAACGGACTCCTAGAGCGGTCCTCGCTGCAAAAGCTCCGCGAACTCGCCGTGGATTTGCAATTGGTGGACGGCACGCGCGGCCTCATCTCGATCTTTTCGGCGCGTGAGCCGGCGGCGAGCGGTGGCCTGCCCGCGCCGCTCTTCCCGGAGCCCCTGCCGACCGGCGACCAGTTTCAACAGCTGCTCAAGCGGGTGATGGCGAATGAGATCATCCGCGGCAAGCTTCTGTCGGACGACGGCAAGCTGACATTGATGGTGCTTGCGCTCGACCCGGCGCAAGTCAATGGCGGCAAGCTCGCGTCCATCATCGGCGAAGTGCGCTCGACCGTGGGCAAGGATCTCGAAGGCGCAGGACTTCACACGGAGTTGTCCGGCGTGCCGGTGATGCAGCTCGAGATCCGCAACGCCATCGAGCGGGACCGGCTGGTCTACAACACACTCGGCTTCATATTGGGTTGCGTGATCGCGGTGCTGTTCTTCCGCCGCATCTCCTTCATGATCATCGCCGCCGCGCCGCCGCTGGCGGCGATCCTGCTCGCCCTGGGGACGCTTGGATGGCTCGATTTCCGGCTCAACATGTTCTTGAACGTGATGACGCCGCTGATCATGGTCATCAGCTTTTCCGACAGCATGCAGCTCACTTTCGCGGCACGCGACCGGCTGCTCGCCGGCGACGATAAATTCCAGGCGTTCCGCAATGCCATCATCATTGTCGGCCCGGCCTGTGTTCTGACCCATGCCACCGCCGGCATCTCATTCATCGCGCTACAGTTTTCCTCCTCCGACCTGATCCGCGCCTTCGGCGAGGCGGGGCTCATCTCCGTCGCCATCGCCATGGTGGCGGTGCTCACTCTGGTGCCGTTGCTCGGGGTGCTGCTGCTGCGCAACGAGCAGCAATTCGTGGACAAGGTGAAAGGCGTCGATACCGCGCTCGACGTGCTGAGGCGGGTCTGCCGCTGGATCGCCGTGCGGATGGTCAGCCGGCCGGGCCTCTATACACTGATCAGCCTTCTGCTCGTCGTGGGCTTGTCCATTGCCTATATGGGGCTGCAGCCGCGCTACCGCCTCGCCGACCAGGTCCCCGATCGCGAACAAGCCGTGCAGGCGAGCCACCGGCTCGATGCCAAACTCACCGGCGCCAATCCGGTCGACGTCCTTATCGAATTCCCACAAGGGCAGTCGCTCTATTCGCCGGAGACGCTGTCTGTCATCGCCGCCGTGCATCAACTGGTCGAGCAACAGGCCGGCGTCGGCAATGTCTGGTCGCTGGAGACGCTGCGGCAATGGCTGGCCGAAAAACTGCACAGGCCCGACGTCGCCACGCTCAAGCAATACGTGGACATGCTGCCCAGATACCTGACGCAGCGCTTCATCGACGCCAAACAGGACGCGGTCATCGTCAGCGGCCGCGTGCCGGATGTCGATGCAAGCCAATTGCTGCCGATCATCCAGCGGCTCGATCAGCAGCTCAACGCCGTGCGCACGAAATATCCAGGCTACACCATCGCGGTGACCGGATTATCTGCGATCGCGGCACGCAATAGCGCCAACATGATCGACAAGCTCAGCCGGGGCCTGACGATCGAGATCGTCTTCGTCGCCGCCTTCATCGGCATCGCCTTCCGCTCACCCATCGTGATGCTGGTGAGCATCCTGCCCGGCATCTTCCCCATCGTGCTGGCGGGCAGCCTGCTCCTGGTGCTGGGCATGGGCCTTCAATTCGCCAGCGTCATCGCGCTCACGGTGTCGTTCGGCCTCGGCCTGAGCGCCACCATTCATTTCCTCAATCGCCTCCAGATCGAGGACAATATCGCGGAAGACCCTAGCGTCGGCGTCGAGCGCGCGACCGTCTTGGTCGGACCGCCTTTGATCTTGACCTCGGCCGTGCTGGCCTGCGGGCTGGCGATGACGGTGTTTTCGAACCTGCCGTCATTGCGCCTGTTCGGCTGGCTGAGCGCCTTCGCGATGATCGCGGCGCTGTTCGCGGACCTCTTCATCCTGAGGCCGACAGCAATGTTCTTGAGCAAGATCGCGCGCCGGTACGTCCACAGAACGCTGGCCGGCCGGCGCGCGGAACGATGATCAGGACGCTGAGCCGCGCCGCAAAGACATCGATGCGCCGACAACCTGAGACTGCGGATCGCGCGATTTGATCTGGACGGACTGCCGGTCGCCGCGCGTCGTCAAGTTCAGGTCAGCGGAAAATGTCTGTCCCTTGGCGATAATACTGATGCGATCGCCTTCGGCGCGGCCGGACAGTTCACCACCGGCATTGAGCGTCGACTCGCTCCAGATACCGGACACGCGTGTGCCGGACGCCTTGGCGCTGCTCTGAAGATTGAAATTGAAGCTTTCACTGGCGCAGCGGATGTTGAGCTGAAGGCCGTGGCCGCGTTCAAGCACGTCGTAGGTCGCACGGCAGCGCAGCGCCTCTCGTCGCCCGTCTTGCATGTCGATGGTCCCGGTGCCGGCCCATTGGCCTTCAAGCCGCGAAAAGGGTCCGCTGGACTGCGCAATGGCGCCCGCGGGCAGCAAGAGCGAAAGCGCGAAGAAAACAAGCATCCGTCGCATGGAAAACCGATCCTAGTTGTTGTGGAGCATCAGGAGAGAGCGAAACCAGCCGTACGGCGACCGGATGGCGCGCATCCAGTCGAGTCCGTCCGACGCGCGCGCCGCCCCGAAACAGCCGCGCTGTTTGATAATCCCCCAAATGATCGGGTGGCTCTTCCACCACACCATCTCAGCTTCCCGCGCAAGCAGGCCGGAAATGACTTCTGGTACGGGCCCAAACGCCTCCGGCATGACGTTTGATATCTCTGTGTCGCGAAGGACATTCCATTTGGAAACACCGCCCATCGCAGGTGAATTGATCGCGTAGACGACGCGGCGCATGCGTGTTTCGCGAATTGGAAACGAACACATCGGGCATGGCTCGATGGTCGAATACAGGGTGCAACGCGACAGGTTCTTCTTTCCGAGCGCCTTCTGAGCCGCGGATATCGCGACAAGCTCGGCATGACGCGTCACGTCTCCGTCCTGCCGGACCCGGTTGGTCGCCTCGGCGACGACGCGGTCGCCGTCGCAGATGACACACGCGAATGGCAGTTCGCCTTGCTTCCTTGCCGTCGCCGACAGCCGAATGCAGCGCTCCATCATTGCGAGATCGGTCGCGGAAGGGGTCATGTTGTCTTGCTGCACTTGCCGGGTCCGGCTTAGGGTACCAAATGCCGCGCAAACCCGGAAGGTTCCCAGAACGGCCCCCTACCGCAGCCCGCCAGCGCCCCGGTAAGACGCATTGGCAACACAGCAAGTTCCATCGCGGACCGCATTTTTTTGGAAAGCAAACGCCGCCCTTTCGTCTCTTTCACGCGTTAGGAGGTTCGACTGGAGCGTTACCAGACAGCGAGCTGCGATGTGCCAACTGAAACCTCCTTGAATGTCACCACGAAATCAATGGCCAAGTCACTCCACGATTTTGTGCGCTCGATCGCCGAAGGCACGGCGGTAAAGCGTTGTGGCCGAGGCGCCGCGACATTGTGCGCCGCATGGTCGCTCGCGACAGCCGCCGCCGCCGCGCCAACCCCCTCCGAGCCGACCGGCGACTGGATGGTCGAAAAGGGCCTTGCCATTATTCGCGTCGTCAATTGCAGCGGCCAGTTTTGGGGCGTCGTGGTCTGGGAGCAAAGCCCGGGGATCGACGACAAAAACCCCGATGCGAGCAAGCGCAACCGCCCGACTCTCGGCATGCCGATCCTGCTCGGGATGACGCCGAGCGAACCCAATCTGTGGACCGGCGAGATCTACAATTCGGAGGACGGTCACACTTATTCGGCCAAGATCAAGCTAGCTAGTCCCGACGTGCTGCGGGTCGAGGGCTGCGTTCTCGGCTTCCTCTGCGGCGGCCAGAACTGGACGAGGACCTCGCAGGAGGCGACGACCGGCTCCGCCGAAGGTACGCCCCGGCCGGCCGCTTCCGCCCGGGCCGCGACCGGGGGCCGTACCGCGCCCCAGGCCGACGAGCGGACCGCCCAGGTCTGCTCAGGTCTTGTCGGTGGTTCGCGGAGCACCCATGAGCGCGGGCTGAAATAGCACCGCCGCAAACATCGTACAGACGAGCGAGAGCGCCAGCAGCTTGCCCATGCTGGATGTGCCCGGGTGGCTCGACAGCCAGAGGCTACCGAAGGCAGTCGCGGTGGTCAGCGCACTCCAGACCACGGCTCGCGTCAGGCTCGACTGCAACAGGTCGGTCTGCCCGCTGCGCCAAGCGGTGATGTAGTAGATCTTGAATGCTACGCCGACTCCGAGCAACAACGGGAGCGCGATGATGTTGGCGAAGTTGAGCGGCATTCCGACAAGGACACAGAGCTCCAACGTCACGGCACCGGCCACCAGGAGCGGCACCAAAGTCAGCAGCACATCGCCGAAACGGCGCAGCACGATCCACAGCAGGATGGCGATGGATAAGAGCGCGTAGGTCCCGGCGTGGATGAACGCGGAGACGATCGTGTCGCCCGACTCCAAGATGGAGATCGGACCGCCGATCGCGCTGGGATAGGCCGCGAGGATCGTCTGGGCAAACTTACGCAGCACATCTGTGTTGTTGGTGTTGCCGGACGGGGCAACCTGGACACGCGCCTTGCCGTCGGGGGTGACCCATTGCCGCGTGAGACTCGCCGGGAGATTGGCCTCTGTGATCTCCGAAGCCTGGAGATAGTTTCCAAGCTGCGTGAAGTCGTTCTGTAGCGGCAATACGAATGCACTCTGCACACGATCGCGCGTCGCCTGATCGGCTTTCGCCAGTCGAGTAAGGTCGCCGGCGAGATGCCGCGCCGCATCCGCGCCGGGACCCTTGGTATCGCCGGCGATCTGGTTCAGCCGCTGGGATGACGAATTCAATGCCGCGACATTGTCGGCATCAGTCGGCGGATTACCCGCCGGTCCGCGCGACAGGATGGGTCCGATCTGCTGATCAAGACCCTTGATCATCTCCAGTTTCTGCTGCTGGTCCTGCGGCACGAAGCTCGCGACCGTCATGACCTGCGCGACCTGCGGCAGATTGCGGAGCTGGCTTGCAATCTCATTCGCCTTGTCGAGCGACGGTGCAATCACGTTCACGGCGTTGACGCCGAGAGTCGGGTCGCTCTGCACGTCGAGCAAGGTTGCGACCGATTCGACGTGCGGATTGCGCAAATGGATCGGGTCGAAATCGAAGGTGAGATGTCGCAGCAGCGGCGCACCGATCAGCGCGATGCCGAACGTGGTGCCGATCACAAGAAAGCGATTCCGTTGCAGGAAGTGATCGACCGGAGCGAGGAAACGATAGCCGACCTCCTCGGGCTCGCCTGGCGGCTGCAGCACGGTCAGCAGCGCCGGCAGCAACGTGATGCTGCTGACATAGGCGATGACCATGCCAACACCGGCGATCTGCCCAAGCTCTGAGAGGCCCAGATAGGCCGTCGGCAGAAATGACATGAAGCCTGCGGCAACGCCCACTGCCGCCAGGGTCAGCGGGACACCAATGCTCTCGGAGGTGTGCGCCAGCGCCTTACGCAAACTCGGAATCTCGTAGCGCGAGGCGCGATAGCGCACGGAGAACTGGATACCGAAATCGACGCCGAGACCGACAAAGAGTACCGCGAAGGCGACCGATATCAGATTCAAGGCGCCGACCATCAGCAGGCCGAGCGCAGCGGTGATCGCCAGGCCGGCGAGAAGATTAAGGAAGACAGCAAAAATGATGCGGCCCGATTTCAACGCCATCCAGAGGATGAACAGGACGATCACGACCGTTCCCGCGGCGTTCACGAAGGCGCCTTGCTGGACGGTGCTGAATTCCTCGTCCGCCATGGGCACCGAGCCCGTAAGCCTGACCCGAGCGTGGTACTTCGACGCGAGATCGAGATCGGCCGCAGCTTTGCGGATGGCGTCGCTCGAGGCCTTTCCGGGCTCGAGTTCGGAATAGTCGAGTACTGGCTGGACCTCGATAAAGCGCCGGAGCTCGCTGGTGGTGGGTTTCTGCCCCCTCAGCAGTTCCTGCCAGGAAAACACCGGCGGGCGCCCGGCCAGGGCGGTCTCGATTGTTTGCGCCGCCATGGACAGGGGGCGGACCATATCGTCCAGTTTCAGCTGACCCTGCTGCACACCGACGAGGCTGAGAGCCAGAATACGGGTCACGCCACGGAGGCTTGGATCGGACACGAGCGTGCTGATGAACGGGGAGGCCTGCCCCAGGCCGCTCGTCAGTTTCTGCACGTCCTCGGTCGGCTGGAACAACAAACCGTGTTTCGCGAAAAACTCGTTGCCCGTTAAGTCCTCGACGGAATGGAAGAATTTCGGTTCGCCCGAGAGCCTTTGACTGAGTGCCGCGCTTGCCGCGGAGGCCAATTCCGTCGTCGGGGCGTCGATGACGACCAAAGTCGAACTAAAGTGACCCGGAAACTCCGCCTCGAAGCTCGCCTCGCGCTGCCGCCAGTCCAGATTAGGCGAAATAAGCGTGTTGATGTCGGTATTTATCTCGAAATGCGTCGCCGCATAGTAAGCCGATACGGCCGTTCCGGCGAGGAACACGCCGATGACAAGCCACGGAAAATGCGTGCAAAATCCAACGACTTTTCTGATGGTCGCGACTAGCATGCGGGGCATAACCTTTTATTTATCGCCCCGTTCTTGGATTCCCGGCCAGCTGCACCAAAATGAGGCTGCTGATGGAACCTTTGGGACTGAGGTTTATTATCCGTGATCGAATGCTGCTGATCGAATGCCTCATTGAGGCGAATGCGTGACGACCCGCCGGGGGGCGGTCGATCGAGTGAAGGGTACTTCTCTTCCCTCCGCGCTATTAGTGAAGGGTGAGCCCCTTATGAACGCACCCACTACAATATTTGACGCCAACCAGCCATCCCGGCCCCTCCTCGACTCGCTCAAAAATCCTGCCGATTTGCGCCGTGTCAATGCGCGTGACCTCCAGCGGGTTGCAGACGAACTGCGCACGGAGACCATCAGCGCGGTCGCGGTGACCGGAGGCCACCTCGGCGCGAGCCTTGGGGTTATCGAGCTTACAGTTGCATTGCACTATGTATTCGACACGCCCAACGACAAGTTGATCTGGGATGTCGGCCATCAAGCCTACCCGCATAAGATCCTGACAGGACGGCGGGACAGGATCAGAACATTGCGGCAAGGCGGAGGCCTGTCGGGGTTCACCAAACGCTCCGAGAGCGAATACGACTGCTTCGGCGCGGCGCATTCTTCGACCTCGATCTCTGCCGGATTGGGCATGGCGGTGGCGCGTGATCTCGCGGGCGAGGACCATAACGTCATCTGCGTTATCGGCGACGGTGCGATCTCGGCCGGGATGGCGTACGAGGCGATGAACAATGCCGGCGCGATGGGTCATCGGCTGATCGTCATTCTCAATGACAATGAGATGTCGATTGCGCCGCCCGTAGGCGCCATGTCGGCTTATCTCGCGCGCCTGCTGTCGAGTCCGATGTACATGTCTCTGCGCGACATTGGCAAGCAAGTCGCCAAGTCGCTCCCGGACTTCATCAAGGAAAAGGCCCTGCGCGCGGAAGGTCTCGCCCGCGGCTTCGTGACGGGCGGGACATTGTTCGAAGAGCTCGGCTTTTATTACGTGGGCGTGGTCGACGGCCACAACCTCGATCAGATGATCCCGGTGCTCGAGAATGTGCGCGACGCCGCCGAAGGCCCGATCCTCGTTCATGTGCGGACGCAGAAGGGCAAAGGTTACGCCCCAGCCGAAGCTTCCGACGACAAGTATCACGGCGTCGTCAAATTCGATGTCGCCACCGGCAAGCAGAACAAGGCGAAGTCCGTCGCGCCGTCTTATACGAAAGTTTTCGGCGACTACCTCATCAAGGAGGCGGAGAAGGATCACCACATTGTCGCCGTCACGGCGGCCATGCCTTCCGGCACCGGCCTTGACGCTTTCGCCAAGGCCTATCCGCACCGTGCGTTTGACGTCGGAATTGCCGAGCAGCATGGGGTGACCTTTGCCGCGGGTCTGGCAACGCAAGGCTTCAAGCCATTCGCGGCCATTTACTCGACATTCCTGCAGCGTGCCTACGATCAGATCGTGCACGACGTCGCGCTGCAGCGGCTGCCGGTCCGGTTTGCCATCGACCGCGCCGGCCTGGTCGGTGCGGACGGCCCCACACATGCCGGCTCGTTCGACATCACTTTTCTCGCCTGTCTGCCAGGATTTGTGATCATGGCGGCGGCGGATGAAGTCGAGCTTGCGCATATGGTCGCAACAGCGGCGGCGATCGACGATCGCCCGTCGGCGTTCCGTTATCCGCGC
>Ga0310811_10013522_pt1 | contig 10633 bp, 9 predicted proteins | sample YCmetagenome_FD_207642 | JGI IMG/M metagenome (GOLD analysis project Ga0310811, IMG submission 207642) | Soil microbial communities from experimental microcosm in Duke University, North Carolina, United States - YC | ecosystem: Engineered > Artificial ecosystem > Soil microcosm > Unclassified ...
CTTTTGGTAGCTCGACCTTCGGAGCATCCGCCTTGACCAGATCAGGTTTGGGCGGCGTCTCGTGGTCGGGGGCGATCGAAGGGGCCTCGATGCCGGCGGCGGCGTTGGCGGCAGTGTCCTGGCCGGCCAGTTCGGGCATGGATTCGCTCACGGCTCAAATACTCCAGTCTGGGTTGACCTTTTGGTAACTTTCATTGCTTGCGAATTCCTTACCTCGGGACCCGCTTACCGAAATTTTAGGAACTCGTCCGGGGCCGAATTGGGTCGGGAAAGTGGAACCGGCGTGGCGCCGCGCAACAAATCGTCAGCCGATGTTGCTCTGCGGTAGACGGCACCCTTAGCCGAAGGGGTTGTTTGCCCGTCATTGTTCCCCGGCTAACATGGGCCGTCCCGTCGGCCAGAAGGCGTTTGGGGGTGCCATGACGATCGAGAAATGCATCAACGCGTTTGATGTGGATGACGTCATCTTCGAGGAAGGCTCGACCGGCCGCGAGCTATTCGTCGTGCTCGACGGCGAGGTCGAGATCGCCAAACTCGACGGCCCGCGCAAGACCAGCATCATCAAGCTCGGCAAGGGCGAGTTCTTCGGCGAGATGGCCGTGATCGACGGCTCGGCCCGTTCGGCGACCGCGATCGCCTCGGCTCCCAACACGCGCGTGATGCGAATCAACCACGCCCGCTTCGTCTATCTCGTCAGCCAGCAGCCGGCGTTCGCGCTGATGGTGATGGACGCGCTGTCGAAACGCCTTCGCGCCTCCAACGCCGTCACCTACCGGGCGGCGCAATCATGAGCGAGCGCAAGCCGACCGCATTCCCGATCCTGATGAAGAACGACACCTGCTCTCTGATCCAGGCAGCCGACGACGTCTACCAGATCCGCTTCTCCAACCGCGCCGCCAATGCCTATCTCGTGCGCGGCTCCGCGCGCACCATCCTGATCGACGTCGGGCTGTCCTCGAACTATCCGGCAATGGTTGAATGTCTGAACTTCGCCGGCTGTCCGCCCGAGAAGATCGACATGGTGGTGCTGAGCCACGAGCATCTCGACCATATCGGCGCGGCCTGGCACTTCAACGAGCGCCGAACCTATGTCGCCGCCCATCGGCTCGCCGCCAACAAGATCATGCTGCGCGACGATTTCTCGATGCTGCGAAAAATGTTCAACGAGCCCAACGTCCCAATCAATATCGACATCTGGCTCGAGGAAGGCAATCTGATCGACCTCGGCAATTTCCGCCTCAACGTGATGTACACGCCGGGCCACACCTCGGCCTGTATCACCCTGTTCGATCAGGACAAGGGCCTGTTGTTCGCCGCCGACACCCTCATGCCCGGCGGCGTGATGGGCGGTGTGTTCGGCTCCGGCAGCATTGCCGACTACATCCAGTCGCTGGAGCGCATCAAGGGGCTGAATACGAAGATCCTGCTGTCAGGACACGGACGACTGTCGGATACGCCGCAGGACGACGTGCGCATCGCCATCGCGCGATCGCACAGTCTGCTGGAAGACACCGCACATTTGTTCGACGCGCTGGACGCACGCTCGAACTTCGAACCGATCATGCAGTCGGTGCGGGATTTGAACAAGCTGGATGATTGAGGCACTTCGTCATTGCGAGGGGCGAAGCGACGAAGCAATCCAGAATCTTTCCACTGAGGCAGTCTGGATTGCTTCGCTGCGCTCGCAATGACGACGGATAGAGCGGTGGACTACATCACCACCGGACTATCCGGCAGCTCGTTCGGATGCGGCCCGCCTGGCGGATAGTGCTTGGCCAGCTCCCGCGACACCGCCGCGATACCGTCGATCACGCCGCGCTCGAACTGGCCGGCGCTGAACTCGGCTTCCATCGCGCGGCAGATCGCCTCCCAGCCGGCGGCGGCAACCTTCGCATCGATGCCGCGATCGGCGATGATCTCGACGTCGCGGTCGGCGAGCAACAGATAGATCAGCACGCCATTGTTGTGCGCGGTGTCCCAGATCCGCAAATGCGAGAACACATCGAGCGCGCGTTCGCGGGCGAGTTGATTGCGGAACAGCGGACGGCCGTCGAGCGCGCCTTCGACGACGAAACGGACCTGGCCGGAATGCGTCGCCTCGCTCCGTCTGATCGCCTGCTCGATGCGGTCGAGCACCGCTTGCGGAAACACCTGCCGTGCGCGCCAGTGGTGCTGCAGGAGATGCCTGGTGATACGCCCAATGCCCATGGTTACCAGCTCCCCGAGGCGCCGCCGCCACCAAAGCTGCCGCCGCCCCCGCTGAAGCTGCCGCCGGATGACGAACCGCTGCTCCAGCCGCCGGACGAGGAGCCGCTCGACCAGGACCCACCGCGCGACGATCCCGTCGATGCCGGAAACAGATCGGCGATGAATGACAGCACGAAGCCGATGATCCCGGCGAGCAGGGCCAGCGCGCCGGATCCGAGGATGAGCAACGCGACAAGGCCGATAGCGCCGCCGGTCGCGACCGAGCCCAGCAGCCGCCCCAACAACGCGCGCAGGAATCCGCCGACGACGAGCGAGGCGAACAGGACGACAGGGGCGAGCGGCCCGATGTCATCCAGATTGGCAAAATTCACGCTGCGCGAGGGAACCGGCAACGGCTCGCCGTCGATGACGCGCATCATCCGCTCGGCACCGGCCGAGATGCCGCCGGCGAAGTCGCCGTCGCGGAATTTCGGCGTGATGACCTCGTCGATGATCCGCCGCGATGTGACGTCGGTGAGCGCGCCTTCGAGGCCGTAGCCGACCTCGATGCGCAGATGCCGGTCGTTCTTGGCGACCACCAGGATCGCACCGTCGTCGACCTTCTTGCGGCCAATCTTCCAGGCTTCCGCGACGCGGATTGAGAATTGCTCGATGCTCTCCGGATCCGTCGTCGGCACGATCAGCACGACGATCTGGCTGCCCTTGCGCGTCTCGAAATCGCCGAGCTTCTGCGACAGCGCGGCGACGTCGCTGCTCGACAGCGTACCGGTCCGGTCGACCACGCGGCCGGTAAGCTGCGGCACAGCGACGTCAGCGGCGGCGGGGAAGGTGAAGAGGAGCGCCACCACGAGCCACACACCCAGTGTCATCGCCCGGCTCGACCGGGCGATCCAGTATTCCAGAGACGCCAGCGAGGTACGGAGAAGCCGCGGCGTACTGGATCCCCCGCTTTCGCGGGGGATGACAGCGGTGGGTGGGGTGAAACCCATGCGTAAACGACGCGCTTACTTCGACGGCGCGGGCGCCGGCGCGTTGAAATCGACCTTCGGCGCGGTCGAGATTTCCTTCTCGTTCTCGACCGTGAAGTTCGCCTTCTCCTTGTAGCCGAACATCATCGCGGTGAGGTTGCTCGGGAACGAGCGGATGGTGACGTTATATTCCTGCACCGATTTGATGTAGCGGTTGCGCGCGACCGTGATGCGGTTTTCGGTGCCCTCGAGTTGCGACATCAGATCCTTGAACAGCGCATCCGACTTGAGCTGCGGATAGTTCTCCGTAACCACGAGCAGCCGCGATAGCGCGCTGGAGAGTTCGCCCTGGGCAGCCTGGAATTTCTGGAAGGCAGCGGGATCGTTCAGCACTTCGGGCGTTGCCTGGATGCTGCCGACCTTGGCCCGCGCATTGGTGACACCGAGCAGCACATCCTTTTCCTGCTGCGCAAAGCCCTTCACCGAGTTGACCAGATTGGGCACGAGATCGGCGCGGCGCTGATACTGGTTCACCACCTCGGACCAGTTGGCCTTGATCTGCTCATCCTGGCCCTGGATCGCGTTGTAGCCGCAATTGGTGAGGCTGAGCGAGGCCAGCGCCGCCAGCACGGTCAGGATCTTGCGCATCAAATTTCTCCCGGTGGAATCGAGCTCAAACTACCAGATCGAGTGCATATGACGCCAGATGTCCGGACGTCGCGAAAAGCAGCCGGCTGACGCAAGCCGCTTGCCTAACACCGGGCGACATAGTCAACTCGAGGCAAACAAGGCAAAAATGCAGGGAGGCGGTATGTCCTCGTTCGAGACCATCCTCGTGGAGCGGCCGGAGCCGGCGATCACCCGGATCGTGATGAACCGGCCCGATGCGCGCAATGCGCAGAACCTGCAAATGACCTACGACCTCAACGCCGCTTTCGACGCGGCGGTGCAGGACGACGCGGTCAAGGTCATCATCCTCGCCGGCAACGGGCCACACTTCTCCTCCGGCCACGATCTGCGTCCCGGCGGCAAGAATGTCGCAGGCGTCGATTTTCCGCCGGTAGGAAATTGGGGCGGTTTTGCCGAGGCGAACGCGCACGGGCGCTTCGCGCGCGAACAGGAAATATATCTCCAGATCACGCGGCGCTGGCGCAATCTCGCCAAGCCGATGATTGCGGAAGTGCACGGCAAGTGCATCGCGGGCGGCTTGATGCTGGCCTGGGCCTGCGATCTCATCGTTGCCAGTGACGATGCGCAGTTCTGCGATCCCGTCGTTACCATGGGCGTCTGCGGCGTCGAATGGTTCGTGCATCCCTGGGAGCTCGGTCCCCGCAAGGCCAAGGAGTTTCTGTTCACCGCCGACAGCTGGAGCGCGCAGGAGGCGCATCAGCTCGGCATGGTGAACCAGGTCGTGCCGCGCGCAGAGCTGTCATTGCGCGTGCTGGAGTTAGCGCGCCGGATCGCAGCAAAACCGTCCTTTGCGCTGAAGCTGACCAAGGAAGCCGTGAACCGCTCTGTCGACGTGATGGGCCAGCCCGCCGCAATCGACCAGGCCTTCGCCCTGCATCAGCTCTGTCACGCCCACAATCTTCAGGAGTTCGGCATGGTGGTCGATCCGTCCGGACTGCATCCCTCCGTGCGCAAGCCGGCAGCCGCGGAGTAGCCGCAATGGACCTCAATCTCAGTGACGAGCAGAGACTGCTGCGCGAGAGCGCGGAACGCTTCGTGGCCGAAAGCTACGATGCCGACCACCGTCGCAAGACCGCCAACGATCCGCTCGGTTTCAGCCTTGACGTATGGAAGCAGTTCGCCGAGCTCGGCTGGCTGGCCCTGCCGATCCCGGAGGAGCTCGACGGCCTCGGCGGCGGCCCTGTCGAGATCGGCATCTTGATGGAAGCCTTTGGCCGCGGGCTGGTGTCGGAGCCGTATGTTGCGACCGTCGTGCTCGGGGCTGCGCTGATCGGCAAATGCGGCAGCACGGCGCAGAAGCAGGCGAGCCTGCCCAAGATCGCGGATGGATCGTTGAAGCTCGCCTTTGCGCATTCCGAGCGCGCCGCGCGGTTCGATCTTGCCAAGGTTACGACGTCGGCGACCAAGACCGCGCAAGGCTGGCGTCTCACCGGGAGCAAGATTGCCGTGCTCGACGGCCATGCCGCCGACGAGATCATCGTGTCAGCGCAACTGCATGATCATCAGGGACCATCGGGGCGGATCGCCCTGTTTCTGATGCCGGCAACGGCGCCGGGGCTTTCGATCTCCGACTATCAGCGGCTCGGTGGCGGGCGCGCCTGTAACATCGAGCTTTCCGACGTGCAGCTGCCGGATGACGCCCTGCTCGGCGACGGCAAGGACGCACTTCCCGCGATCGAATGGGCGATCGATCGGGCCATGGCCGCGCTCGGCGCGGAAGCCGTCGGCATCATGCAGGTGCTGCTCGACACCACGCTTGAGTATACCAGGATCCGCAAGCAATTCGGCCGGCCACTGTCTGCCAACCAGGTGATCCGCCATCGCCTCGCCGACATGGCGATCCAGCTCGACGAAGCCCGCTCGATGGCGCTGCGCGCCGCACTGAAGGCCGATAGCGCGCCGGTCGAACGCGCCCGCGCCGCGTCGGCGGCAAAGGCCAAGATCGGCAAATGCGCGCGCTTCGTCGGCGAGCAATCGATCCAGTTGCACGGCGGCATGGGCGTCACCGAGGAGCTCGAGGTCGGCGCCTATTTCAAGCGCCTCGTCGCCTTCGACACGCTGTTCGGCGGCAGTGCGCATCACTATGCCCGCCATGCCCAGCTTGGCCGCACCACCCAACCCGCCTGACCACAGGAGCGCATCATGGACCTGTCGTTCAATGCCGAAGAGCGCGCCTTCCAGAGCGAGGTGCGCGGCTTCATCGCAAAAAATCTCACCGACGAGATGAAGCGCGCGACGGCGCTGACGCCGTCTGTGTTCTCCGACCCTGACATCGGCATGGCCTGGCAGCGCGCGCTTCACAAGCAGGGCTGGGGCGCGCCGGGCTGGCCGGTCGATCACGGCGGCCCGGACTGGACGCCGGCGCAGCGCTGGATTTTCGAGAGCGAAAGCGCGCGGGCCGGCGTGCCTAATGTGAATGTCATGGGCGTGAAGATGGTCGGGCCCGTCATCATTGGATTCGGCAGCCCTGCGCAGAAGAATTTCTATCTGCCGCGCATTCTTTCCGGCGAGGACTATTGGTGCCAGGGCTATTCCGAGCCCGGCTCCGGCTCGGACCTCTCCTCGCTGAAGACGCGCGCCGTGCGCGACGGCGACGATTACATCATCAACGGCACCAAGATCTGGACCACGCATGCGCATCACGCCAACCGCATGTTCGCGCTGGTTCGAACCAGCGACGGGCCGCGGCAGCAGGACGGCATCAGCTTCATCCTGATCGACATGAAGACGCCGGGCATCACCACGCGTCCGATCCTCACCATCGGTGGCGACCACGAGGTCAACCAGGTGTTCTTCGACGACGTGCGCGTGCCAGTTGCCAACCGCGTCGGCGACGAAGGCAAGGGCTGGACCTACGGCAAGTATCTGCTCGAGTTCGAGCGCGGCTCGGGCATCGCGTCAGCAAAGCTGCGCGAAGGGCTCCGCGCGATCACCGAGCTTGCGGAGTCCGATCTCACAGGGCGCGCCATCGACATCCCCGATATCGCGACGCGCATCTCCGAGGTCGAGGTCGATATCGACGCACTTGAAATGACCGAGCTGCGCGTGCTCTCTGCGTTGCAGACCGGGCAGAATCCCGGCGCGGTGTCGTCAATCCTGAAGCTCCGCAACAGCGAGATTCGCCAGGCTGTGACGCGGCTCGGTGTCGATGTGATCGGGCACGATGCCCTCGCGGTCGAGCCGATGCGGCCGCTCTACAGGCTCAACCACGAGCCGGCGCTGCCGGAGGACATGCTGACGATGGTGCCGGAATATCTCAACGGCCGAGCCTACACGATCTTCGGCGGCACGTCGGAAATCCAGCGCGACATCATCGCGAAGATGATGCTGGGGATTTAGCGGACGCTGAGGCCCCATACTCGACGTCGTCCCGGACAAGCGAAGCGCAGATCCGGGACCATAACCCCAAGGCGGAGGTTATGGCGCGAGCTGGTTACCACGAGTCATCGCCAAACCGCGCCCGCAACAACGCGCGCGATTAACCCAGCACCTTCGCGTCCCTGATCGCCTTCCATATCTTCTGCGGCGTCAGCGGCGTGTTGAGCTGGGTGATGCCGAGCTCGGCGAGCGCATCCATCACGCCGTTGGTGACGCAAGGCGGGCCACCGATGGCGCCCGATTCGCCACAGCCCTTGGCGCCGAGCGGATTGGTGCGGCAGGGCGCGGAATCATCCAGCGTCACCACGATCGGCGGCACGTCGTCGGCGCGCGGGATGCAGTAGTCCTGATAGCTCGCGGTCAGAAGCTGACCGTCGGCATCGTACGACACGCCCTCATAGAGCGCCTGGCCGATTCCCTGCGCCACGCCGCCATGAATCTGGCCAGTGACCAGCATCGGGTTCACGGCGACACCGACGTCGTCGACGGTGGTGTAGCGCACGACCCTGGAGACACCGGTCTCCGGATCGATCTCGACCTCGCAGATATGCGTGCCGTTGGGCCAGCTCGGACCATCGACCTCCCCCTCGGAATCGACACTGAGCTTGGCGCCGGTCTCCTTCTCGGCGATGTCGAACAGGCTGATGCGGCGGTCGGTGCCGACCACGGTAAGCATACCGCCCTGATACTCGATGTCCTCGACCGAGGTCTCCAGCACGTTCGCCGCCTTCTCGCGCGCCTTCTGGATCAGGTCATTGGAGGAGACTGCGACCGCAGTGCCGCCGACGAACAGCGAGCGCGAGCCGACGCTGCCGAAACCCATCGCCAAATCAGTGTCGCCCTGGACGACATCGATCTTGTCCATGGCGATGCCGAGCGTGTCGGAAATCATCTGCGTGTAGGTGGTCTGAAGCCCCTGCCCCATCGCCATGGTGCCGGAATGAAGCACGACACGGCCCTGCGAGGTCGCTTGCAGGGTGACCTTTTCAGTATGCGCGCGGCCGCCGGTCCATTCGATGTAGGAAGTGAGGCCGCGGCCGTAGAGCAGGCCCTTCTTCTTCGCCGCCTTCTTGCGCGCGGCAAAGCCATCCCAGTCGGCAAGCTTCACGGCGCGATCGAGCATGTGCGCGAAGGCGCCGGAATCGTAAACCTGTCCAGCCGCATTCGTGTAGGGCAGCTGCGCGGGCTTGATGTAGTTGGCCTTGCGGATCGCGCGCGGATCCATGCCGATCTTTCGTGCGGCGGCGTCGAACAGGCGCTCGACGATGAACACGGCTTCGGGGCGGCCGGCGCCACGATAGGCGCCGACCGGCGCGGTGTTGGTCATCACCGACTTGACCTCGAAATGCACCAGCGGCAGATCGTAGACGCCGGTCTGCACGAACGGCCCGAGCACCAGCGGGATGATGTTGGCCGCGCCGGAGGAATAGGCGCCGGTGCAGCCGATCGAGGTGACGCGATAGGCGAGCACCTTGCCCTTCGCGTCCAGCGCGAAGGACGCCGTCGAGGTGAGGTCGCGGCCATGGGTGCCGCCGACGAATTCGTCGGTACGGTCACCGCGCCAGCGGATCTTCCTGTTCAGCTTGGTCGCGACATAGGCGACGATGCCGTCTTCCGGATAGAGATTGGTCTTCTGGCCGAAGCCGCCGCCGATGTCGCCGACCAGCACGCGCACGCTGTCCTTGGGACGCTTCAGGACGGCTTCTGCCAGCACGTCGCGGGTCGAGGCCGGGGTCTGCGACTGCACGTGCAGAAGCAGACGGCCGGTCTTCTTGTCGATCTCGGCAATGGTCGAGCGCGGCTCCATGGCCGAGGGCACCAGGCGCTGGCTGACGAGATCGAGCTCGACGGTATGCGCGGCCTTGGCAAAAGCCTCGTCCACTTTGGCGGCATCGCCATAGCTCATTGCGCCGACGATATTGTCGGGCGCCTCCGGCCACACCACGGGCGCGCCGGGTTTTACGGCTTCGACCGGGTCGACCACGGCGGGCTGCACGTCATATTCGATCACGATTGCTTCGGCCGCGGCCTGCGCTTCGGCACGCGACGAGGCCACCACCGCCGCCACGGCCTCGCCGGTGTAACGCACGACTTCATGCGCGAGCAGCCGCCGCGGCGGCACCGTCATCGGCTTGCCGTCGGGACGCTTGAAGATGCTGAGCGTCGGGATGGTGCCGACGTCGTCCTTGATCAGATCGGCGCCGGTGAAGATCGCGGTGACGCCGGGCATCGACGCAGCCGCGCCGGTGTCGATCGAGACCAACTTCGCATGCGCATGCGGCGAGCGCAGCACGTGCAACCACAGCGCGCCGTCCTCCGGCTTGTCGTCAATGAATTGCCCCTTCCCGGTGAGCAGCCGCTGGTCTTCCAAACGCTTGACGGGCTGGCCCGCTCCGAAACGCAAATTGCCGGGAAGAATGTTCATTCCGCTGGTCCTCTAAGCCTCAAAGTGCGGCCGCCTTTTAGCGGATCGAGACAGGCGAGACCAGCCGCGGTTTTGGGCGGAAATGCCGCGATTTCGGCATGGCAGGAGAGACTTAGGCCAGCTCCTTGAGCGCGGCTTCCACGACCTTCCGCGCCTCGGCCGTCAGCGGCGCCTGCGGCGGGACGGGATCGCCGACATCGTAGCCCTGGATCGCGAGGCCGGCCTTGATGCAGGCTGCGAGATTGAAGCGCGCAAAGGCCTCGTTGATCCGCCACAGCCTGCGCTGGAGCACCATGGCCTCGTCCCAGCGGCCGGCCTGGCAGAGGTCGTAGAGCGCCACGCTCTGGCGCGGGATGATGCAGGCCGGTCCCGCCATCCAGCCGAGCCCGCCGATCAGCATCACCGCCGCCGGAATGTGGGCAGAGGCCGAAAACACGCGCAAGCGATCGCCGCAACGGTTCATGATCGACAGCAGCCGCCCGGTGTTGGTCGAAGCGTCCTTGATGTAGCCGATGCGCGGATGTTCGGCGAGGCGTGCGATGACGTCGAGGGTCAGGTCCGAGCGCTGGAATTGCGGATTGGTGTAGATGACGACAGGAATGTCGACGGCATCCGCGATGCTGCGGAAATAGGATTCGATCTGCGCGTCCGCGAGCGGGAAGTAGGCCTCGAGGATCGCGAGGATGCCGTTGGCGCCGAGCTTCTGATAGGCCCGTGCCTGCGCCACCGCATCGGCCGTCGAGATCGACGCGACGCCCGCCACCACAGGCACGCGTCCCTTTGCCGCCTCGATCGTGGTCTGCACCACCGCCATGCGCTGGGCGGCATTGAGATAGGCGAACTCGCCGGTCGAACCCAGCGGCGTCAGCCCATGCACGCCGGCGCCGATCAGATCGTCGCAGAGCTTTGCGAGCACGCCAGTCCGCACCACACCGTCGGCACCGACGGGCGAGACGAGATAGGG
>Ga0310811_10013523_pt1 | contig 10633 bp, 7 predicted proteins | sample YCmetagenome_FD_207642 | JGI IMG/M metagenome (GOLD analysis project Ga0310811, IMG submission 207642) | Soil microbial communities from experimental microcosm in Duke University, North Carolina, United States - YC | ecosystem: Engineered > Artificial ecosystem > Soil microcosm > Unclassified ...
CTGCGATGCAAACGACTTCGGACGAAGTTCTGATCTCGCGGATCGCAGGTGGCGACCGGCTCGCCATGCAGGTGCTGTACGCGCGGCACCATGTTCGTGTGTACCGGTTCGTTCTGCGGCTGGTGCGAAACGAAGCGACGGCGGAAGACTTGATCAGCGAGGTATTCCTCGACGTCTGGCGGCAAGCCGGGAAGTTCGAGGGCCGTTCCGCCGCCTCGACATGGATGCTGAGCATCGCGCGCTTCAAGGCCCTGTCGGCACTGCGGCGCCGGCCGGAGGAAGAGCTCGACGACGAGACGGCAGAGCAAATCGAGGATCACGCTGACGATCCCGAAACGGCTCTGGCGAAGAAAGACAAAAGCTCGGCCTTGCGGCAATGCCTGGCCAAGCTTTCGGCGGACCACCGGGAGATCATCGACCTCGTGTACTACCACGAGAAGTCGGTGGAAGAAGTTGCCGAGATCGTCGGCATCCCGGAGGCGACCGTGAAGACGCGCATGTTTTATGCGCGCAAGAAGCTCTCGGAGCTTCTCAAGGAGCAAGGAATAGATCGAGGTTGGCCATGAACGCGACGAAACAAGAGGCGCCCGAGCGCCAGGAAATCGAGGAGCTCCTGCCGTGGCATGCGGCAGGCACGCTCAGCCGTCGCGATGCCCAACGCGTCGAAGAGGCCCTCGCGCGGGACCCTGAGCTCGCTCGCCGTTATGCCCTGGTCCGCGATGAGCTCGGTGAAACCATTCACCTCAACGAAACACTCGGGGCGCCATCCGCGCGTGCCCTGGAACAATTGTTCGCCAAGATCGATGCCGGGCCGGCGCGTCGCCAGGTGCCGCTCAATATCGGCAGCCGTATTTCTGAATTCTTTGCGAGCCTGACGCCGCGCACGCTGGCTTTGGCCAGCGGCGCTGCAATGCTCGCCATTCTCGTGCAGGCCGGCTTCATTGCCGGCGTGATGCTCAACGAGACGAAAACCAGCGGCTACCAGACCGCTTCGGCACCGACAACGGCGCCCGATGCCGGCACCTTCGCGCTCATCAGGTTCGCCCCGCAGGCTTCGGCGGACGACGTCACCAAGTTTCTCGAAGCCAACAAGCTGTCGATTGCAAGCGGACCAGCGGCGGGTGGCTTGTACAAAGTTCGCGTCGCGGTGACGGGAATCCCGAAGGCCGAGCTCGCCCGCATCGTGAAGAAACTGCAGGAAGATAAAGTCGTCGGCTTCATCGCCACGACCGACTGACGCTGATCATCGGAGACGTCTCATGCGCGCGCGTCGTATCGCCCTGCTTTGCCTGGCAGCCGCATTGACCATGGCCTCCGACGGCGTCTTCGCGCAGAAAATGGGCGGCAGGGGTCCTTCACCCAATATGGGCGGGAGCAAGTCGCCGACCGTTCCCGACGGACCGCGAGGCGGCGGTGGCTATCCTGGAGGCGGGCATCGCGGACCCGGCTGGGGCGGCGTACCCGGAATCATCGTCGGGGTGCCGCAAGGCTATTCGACGGGTCCGTACATTGTTGATGACGGTCCGTCGGGGCAACGCCGCGCGCAGGCGAGCCGCCGCGGCGCCAGCGGCGCGCCGTCGGCGAACGAGCGCCGCCTCGTGCCTAATGAAGTCGTCATCGAGCTTCCCAATTCAGTCAGCGCACAGCAGATCGAGGCGCTGCAACGCCGGCACCGGCTGACGCGCCTCGAAAGCCAGGCGTTCCAGCTTTCGGGCACCACGTTGTACCGCTGGGGTATTACCGGCCAGCGCTCGGTCGCAACAGTCGTGCGCGAGCTCGAGGCCGATCGCCTCGTGGCGTGGGCACAGCCAAATTACCTGTTCATGTTGCAGCAAAACGAAACCAGGATCGAAGGCGACGCCGCGCAATACGGGCTTGCCAAATTGCGCCTGCCCCAGGCACACGCCGTCGCAAAGGGTGACAGCGTCCTTGTCGCGGTCATCGATTCCGCAGTTGACGCTAACCATCCCGAGCTCGCCGGCTCGATCGCCGGCACGTTCGATGCCCTTTCGGCACCGGCGACCCCGCACCAGCACGGAACGGCAATCGCCAGCCTGATCGCGGCGCACGGCAGACTGATGGGATCGGCGCCGGATGCGAAAATCCTTGCGGTGCGTGCCTTCGATCCGAAAGACACCGGCGCGGAAGGCACGACGTTCAACATTCTCAAGTCACTCGACTGGGCGGCGACGCAGGGCGCACGCGTGATCAACATGAGCTTTGCCGGCCCGGACGATCCCGCGATTCATCGCAGCCTGGAAGCGGCGCGCAAAAAGGGCATTGTGCTCGTCGCTGCCGCCGGCAATGCCGGCGCCAAGTCTCCCCCGCTCTACCCCGCCGCCGATCCGAATGTGATCGCGGTGAGCGCGACAGACGCCGACGACAACCTGTTCGAGCAGTCAAACCGCGGCCGCTACATCACGGTGGCCGCGCCGGGCGCTCAGATCCTCGTCGCAGTCCCCGACAATGGTTACGAGATGTCATCCGGCACATCTTATTCTGCGGCCGAGGTGAGCGGAATCATCGCGCTCATGCTGCAGCGGAAGCCCGATCTGACACCTGACAAGGTGAAAGCGATCCTGCGCGCGACCGCCAAGGACCTCGGGCCGAAGGGTCCCGATGCGATGTTCGGCGCCGGTCTTGCCGATGCCTATGGCGCAATCACTGCCGATGTTGCGCCTATGGCTGCCGCCGGCCGGCGGCCGGTTGAGCGCGTCAGCACCGGCGTGCGCTGAACGGAAATCCACGAGACGAGCAATATATTTCCTGCGCAGGATAGCGGCATTGGCAGAGTGTCTCTTGCCTCGGGCGTCCAAAGTCGCCACTTGTTGTGGCTCACGCCGCTCGCGCCGGAGATACAATGACCGTTAGTCCCCCGCCACCGACGATGCCGCTGCGCGTCACGCGCAATGACAAAATTGCCGATGGCATCCACCTGTTCGAATTCCGCGACCCCGCCGGGCGGGTGTTGCCGCAATTCACTGCGGGCGCGCACATTGTCGTGCGCGTCCCGAATGGGCTGCTGCGCAAATATTCGCTGTGCAACGATCCCGCCGAGCGCGATCGCTACCAGATCGCGGTCAAGCGTGAAACGAGCGGGCGCGGCGGCTCGATAAACCTCATTGACGGCGTGAAAGCCGGTGACGAGCTCATCGTCACCGCGCCCGTAAACGACTTCGCGCTGCCGCCGCGCGCGCAGGATTTCCTGTTCATCGCCGGGGGCATCGGAGTGACGCCGATGATCGCGATGATCCGGCAGGTGATGGCGGAAGGCAAACGCTTTCGCCTGTTCTACTGCTCGCGCTCGCCGGAGACGACGGCCTTCCGCGAAGAATTGAGTGCGCCGCAGTTCAAGGACATGGTCACTATCCATTACGACGGTGGCGAAGTTTCGCGCTCGCTCGACTTGCGCCCGATCCTGGCCGAACGCAAAAATCGCGAACATCTCTACTGCTGCGGACCACGTCCCCTGATGGAAGCGGTGCGGGCGATGACCGATCATTGGTCGCCGACCGCTGTGCACTTTGAAGCATTCAGCGAGGCCGAAACTCACAAGGCGGACGACAAGCCCTTCAAAGTGAAACTCGCACGCTCGGGCAAAGTTCTCGACGTGCCGACGACAAAGACCATCCTCGAAGTGCTGCGCGACCATGGCCTCGACGTGCCAAGCTCCTGCGAAACAGGAACCTGCGGCACTTGCCGCACAAAGATGCTGGCCGGTGAGGCCGACCACCGCGATCTCGTACTGGCCGAACACGAGCGGAAGGATACGATCATGATCTGCGTTTCCCGCGCGAAAGGCGAGGAAATCACGATCGACCGCTAAAAAGCTCCGCACGCTTATTGCTGGATCGTTCTCAGATAATTGCGAACGGCACGCGCGTCATCGCCGCTGAATTTGAATTCGGGCATGTCGGGGTGGCCGGATGAAATGCCGCGTTCAAGACGCCGCGGAAACTGATCGAGATCAAAACTTCGGCCGAGCGTGCGGAACGGCGGCGCGCTTTTGTGCGGGCTGCTCCCCGATTTCCCGATTGCATGGCACGGCGAGCAGAATTCCCTGACAAGAGAGCGGCCCCGACTCGCTGGATCCTGCGCCTGAGCTGCGCAGACGCCTGCTGCAAGTAAAGCGGGAAACCATAAGACGACCTTCATCACAGCGACTTCCGTAAAAGTGGCGTTACAGAAGGGATTCGAGCCCCCGACTCCCGGATTTGAACACACCTCTTTCAAAGAAAAGAGGAATAAGTGTAGCCTACTTCGTCTGGCGGTTTCTTGATCTTTTGAATTTCGCCTTGACGGAAAGCGTCCGTGCTGGGGATCACACGCTGGCATCTGGTCAGGCTACTGGCGGCGACGCTGTGCGTCGCGGGCCTCGTGTGGCTTGGCATGGAGTATCTAATTCCAGCGCCGCCGACACAGATCACAATAGCTACATCCCCCACCGGGGAGCACTACCATAATGTGGGCACGCGCTATCAGGGGATACTGGCGGCGGCGGATATGAAGGTGGAATTGCGTGTCACCAACGGCGCAAAAGAAAATTTGGGGCTTCTGAACGATCCGAAGTCCGGGATTCAAATTGCATTCATGCAGGGTGGCATCTCGAATGGCACCCTGGCGCCCGACGTGATGTCGCTCGGCCGCATCGACCATCAGATTTTCTGGCTTTTCTATCCAACGGGCGAGACGCTGACCGATCTTGCGCAGCTCAGAGGCAAGCGCATCGGGCTCGGCGCCGAAGGCAGCGGCGATCGAGCGGTGTGCGAAAAAATTCTTGCGGTCGCCGGCATAACCTATGACAACACGACGCTGGTGACCGTCGCACCGGAGAATGTCATCAATAACCTTGACGGTGGAGCGATCGACGCGGTCTTTCGCAACTTTGCTCCTGAGTCCCCGGTCCTCGATGCTTTGCTGAGAGGTCCGCAGTACCGCCTCATGAATTTTTCCGAGGCTGAGGCGCTGAGCCGAATCTTTCCTTATCTGGTTCGCCTGGTGTTGCCGAGAGGTGCCATTGACCTTGCACGGAAAATGCCGGTTTCAGATACCGCCCTTGTCGCAACAACAAACGTCTTGCTGGCGCGCAAGGACATTCACCCGGCCGTGGTCGATCTTCTGGCGCAAACGACCCTGCAGGCGCACAGCACTCCGGGGCTTTTTCGAAAGGTCGGCGAATTTCCCACCGAGACCGATCCGGAATATCCCATTTCCCAAGGGGCCCGTGATTTCTACAGAAATGGTCCTTCGTTCCTGAATCGGTACCTGCCTTTCTGGATGACCAATTACGCGCAACGATTTCTCGCAGTGTTGGTGGCAGTCATAGCAATCGTCGTTCCTGTATTTAATTACGCGCCGAAGCTGTTTCTCTGGTTGATTCGCGATCGTGTCCGCAGGCTGTATCGTCGACTCAGGCTGGTCGATAAAGCGCTGCTAGTGGAGATCGATTCCGTTCGGGTGCAGGCGCTTCATGCCGAACTGGAAAACATTGGAAGGGCGGCTAACATCGTCCCGATGCACAGTTCCGATCTCTTTTTCGAGCTTCGAGCTCACATTGATCGGACCCGACGTCATTTGGCATCGGTGGAAGCGCAAAACGGCGCAGCCAAGGTCGCCTGATCTTTCGAAGAAACCAATGGCGCGCCGGAAGGGATTCGAACCCCTGACCCTTAGATTTGAAGTCTGGTGCTCTGAGTTAGCCGAAAAAATTGTGCAGGCCTGTCAGCGCTAACTGCACGCCCATTGCAAGGACGATTAGTCCCATAAAGCGCGTGACCATGTCGTGCAGAAGGCTGCCGGCAGCAGCGCGAGCCCCGCTGCGCGCCACAAGCACCATGACGACGGACATCTGCGACCAGCGTTGGTGGACGGTTAATTGCTCGACGGCGGGTTTCTGAGTTTTTCCAAAGCTTCTCCGACCGAGAAGCTGCCGGGCTTCTGGCGCGGTGGGAATTGCTGGAAGCTCGTAAGATGTTGTGCCACGAGGGCCTGCGCCGGAACGAGCACAAAGGCGTGCTCCACGAACCACCGTACGTAATCGCCGGCCTCGTGCTGGGCCCGTTCAAACGGGTCAGAGCGCAGATTGAACAGCGACGGCAGGCGCAAAGGCACCAACGGTTGCGCCCAGACAGCTAAGCCGTGAGCCTTTTGCTCCATGAACACCGCCTTCCACTGTTCGTAACGAAGGCCGGCGAGATTGCCATCGTCGGTCCAATAAAAGAATTCGCGGCGTTTGGTTGGACCCCTGCGAGCGAGCAGATCGCGTTGGTCGTAACCGTCGAGGTGAACCTGAAACCTCTTGCCGGCAGCATCGTGGCCCTGCAGAAGCTTGCCCTTGATATCTGGCTCGCCAGCCGCTGCCACCAGGGTCGTCGCCCAGTCCTCCGCCGAGAAAATATCGTTGATCTCGGTGCTTGGCGGGACCAGACCTGGCCAGCGTACCATTGCGGGCACGCGATAGCCGCCCTCCCAGTTCGTGTTCTTCTCGCCGCGGAACGGCGTGGTGCCGCCATCGGGCCAGGAGAACGCCTCGGCGCCGTTGTCGGTGGTGTAAATCACGATGGTATTGTTGGCGATGCCGAGGTCGTCGAGCTTCTTCAGAAGCTGTCCGACTTGCCCGTCATGCTCCACCATGCCGTCGGGATAAATGCCAAGCCCGGTCTTACCCTGGGACTCAGGCTTTAGCCGTGTCCAAATGTGCATGCGGCTCGGATTGAACCATACAAAGAACGGCTTCTTGTCTCGATTGGCGCCCTCGATGAAGTCGATCGAGGCCTTGAGGAATTCCTCGTCGATCGTCTCCATTCGCTTCTTGGTGAGCGGTCCGGTGTCCTCACATTTCTGCTTGCCCCAAGGGCCGAACCGAGGATCGTCGCCCAATGTGTCCGTTGCGGTCGCTACGCACTTTAATACTCCACGTGGACCGAACTGCGCCCTGAACGCAGGGTTCTTTGGATAGTCTGGATGCTCAGGTTCATCCTCGGCATTTAAGTGATAGAGGTTTCCAAAGAACACGTCGAAGCCGTGCACCGTCGGCAGGAACTCGTTGCGGTCGCCGAGATGGTTCTTGCCGAATTGACCGGTTACGTAGCCCTGCGGCTTGACTAGCTCCGCGATTGTCGGATCCTTCGCCGACAACCCCTCCTTCGCCGCTGGTAACCCGACTTTCAACAGCCCCGTGCGCAGTGGAGACTGTCCGGTGATGAACGCGGCGCGGCCGGCCGTACATGATTGCTGGCCGTAATAGTCGGTGAAAATCGCCCCTTCGTTGGCAATGCGGTCGATGTTCGGAGTGCGGTAGCCCATCTGGCCGCGATTGTAGGCGCTGATATTCCAGTAGCCGATATCGTCCCCCATAATGACGAGGATGTTTGGCTTCTGCCCCTGCTGCTGCGCTGATGCTGGCGGGGCTGTGGCCACCGCGGACGCAAGCAATGCCAGGAGAGCGAACCCGAGGCTAGTCCTCCTGTTCAGGTTCCTACTCCTGTTCAGGTTCCTACTCCTGTTCAGGTTCCTACTCCTGTTCAGGTTCCTACTCCTGTTCAGGTTCCTACTCCTGTTCATCGTTCAATCTCCTGCTTCGTCCTCGGCATCCAGCGCAATCTTAAGACAAGCATTTGGGACGACGGTATTGCCCCAAGGGGCATAGACGCACAGCCGACGCACGGCATGTCCGCCCGCAAAATGCTGACACCGGGCGATGCCAAAGGGCGCTGCCTCGCAGGATCGGTCAGATATTCACGGAAAGAGATGGCGCGCCGGAAGGGATTCGAACCCCTGACCCCCAGATTCGAAGTTAGGGACACGCTCTTCATCCTGCTTAAGCCTGCTTAATCGAGAATGGCCCAATGCAAATTAACGTCCAGATTCTCCGGGCAAATTTACCCTCGCCGATGAAAAGTCGCGCGCATCCCTCCAGACTCTCTTCACGCCAAACCCGGCTCCCTATACGTGCAAATTCCGTAAAAAGGGAGTTGAGACCATGTCGACCGCGACACCGCGGATCTTACTGACTGATGCCGCCGTCAGACGCGAACCGTTTGCGCTGGATAAGCCGCGCATCGTGCGCGACAGCAAAGTTGCCGGCCTGCATGTGTGGATCGGTAAGCGCAAGAAGACGTTTCGGTATCAGTACGAGACGCCGCGATTGAATGGGGCGCGTGGCCACACCCTGATCGAGTGGCTCGGCGAGCATCCCCATCACAGCGCTGACGACGCCCGCGCCAAGGCGCTGGCGATCCAGGCCGCGCGTGTTCGTGGGGAGTACGTACGGCCCATTGTCGAAGCAGCGCCGGCCCAGCTCACCTTCGGTGAGGCGTTTGAGCAGTACAAGGCGGCGATCACCAAAGAGGGCAAAAGCCCGCGCACGATCGCCGACTACCAGGACAAGTTCAATCGGCACCTTGTCGCCTGGCACAAGAAGGCCCTGGCTGCGATCACGCGCAACGAGGTCAGTAGACAGCACACCTCGATCACCGAACGCGCCAGGAAGGTCCGCAAGGGCAAATACGCCTCAGGCAAGTATGCCGCCAACGGTGCAATGCGGCTGGCGCGGGCTGTGTGGAATTTTGCCAAGAATGAGCTCGAGACGCCTGGGCTGCCTGGGCTCAATCCGTTCCGCTCAGGCAAGCTCTACCATCGCGAACAGGCGCGAGAGAGCGGCATGGGCGCCAAAGAGCTGCCGGCCTGGTGGGCGCAGCTGCAAAAGCTCCCGAACCCGATCCGCCGCGAAATGCATCTCTTCATGCTGCTCACCGGCTTGCGCCGGCAGGACGTGCTCACCGCGCGGTGGGACAATCTCGATGAAAATCGCAGATCGCTACGGATTCCAGCGCCAAAAGGTGGCGTAGAGCGGGCCTTTGATCTCCCTCTCTCCGAGCCCATGTTGGCCTGCCTAAAACGCGCAAAGGAGGCCGGTAACACATTCTTTCCGGAGCAGAGTCAAATATGGGTCTTCCCGGCTGAGACCGGCCATGTCGCCGAGGTCAAAGAGGACGGCAAGGTGAAGCTATCGCACACGGGTCATGCGCTGCGGCATTCCTTCCGCACCCTCGCTGGCGCCGCCGGCATTGATCGGCTGCGGCTGAAGATCCTGATGAACCACGCGGTCGAGCGCGACGTGACCGATAGTTATGCCAACGTCCCTGCCCTGTTCGACTCGCTGATGGACGCGCAGCGACGGATTTCTGCGTTCATCATGCGAGGCTTGATAGGCGAAGCTAGCGCAGAAGAGGAGCCGAGAGCATGACTGAACGAAATGATTATTTGTTTTACGAGCCTCGTATTCGCTTTCCGAGCAAAGGGCTGTAAGTGTTTGGATTGTATCACCGCAGCTCTCGCTGTTGTTGGAGTAATCGCACTCTATTTGAGCCTTAGTCGTTAATATTGACAGCGTTCGGGTCTGGCTTGGATTGGAACGTAACTCTCAGAGCCGAGTTGCCTGTTCAGTCAGCGCTGTCAGCGCCCCGTCCCCGTGTCCCCAATGCTGGCAGCGTTCATTTAAATCACCTCATCGGCCAATTGCGTGCAGGGGGCAGGCGCAGACCAAAAACAAGAAATAGTCAAGCGACTACGCACTGGGCCTACTTCGGCTGACGAGGTCGATCAATAGGCGCCTGGCACACGCGGGCGTCCGTACAATTCCCAAGAGAGAAGTTTGTGTCTGGGGCGTGTTCTAGTGCTTCGTCGGGAACGGTAAAGCCAAGATACTCTCTTCTTCGGTCTGTTCTTCTGGATTCATCTATACGCTTTGGCTGATGAGGCTGACGCACGGCCCCCAGTTCTGTGGAACCGGGAGCCGCCGTTTACAACGCACCCAGGTCACTGGTGGGGACACCGGGGATGCCTGGGTTAGAAAGCGGATATAAGCAGCGCCGCCGACTTAACTAGGCCAACGCGCGCATGCCGTGCTCTGTTGCCATGCGCTGCGCGCTGCGACATTTCCCCCACTTAAAGGACCTAAGTCCGCTTTACCCCAGAAAGCGGAGATGTGCGGTGCAAAGTGAAAAGTGAGATGTCAGCTAAGAGCCAATAGCGGACATTTGCACCGAGAGCGCGACAGGATTGCAACAATCACTCCGGCAAGGCCTCGGGTGCTTGCAAAAGGGCCAGTCTATGCGATTTTCCCTAAAGCCGTTTCAATGTGATTGCACTTAGGGCACACGAACGTACGCAATTCGTGACCTGGCTTTTCCGGCTCTATACCAAATAGGTTCATGTGCTTCCCGCACTTAGGGCAGTCTGGTCGGATGATAAAATCGGAATGTAGAGTGCGCGGTCGGTAAGCAGTCATGGCGACTCCACAGAGTGTTCGCTCGCCATTAGCACGGGCGGAGCCTGTAAAACGACACCGATTGCCGGCGCGGTGACTACTTTCAGGGGGATCTTACGAGCGGTCATGATGTACTCTTTATACAGGCGGGAGCACTACCGAACTCTCAGCCACCGACGCCTGTGCCACAGGGGCCGTGCCGGTGATGCCCCTGATGTGGGCAGCCCCACACGGATAGTCCAGCGTTAAAAGGCGTACAGGCCAATGTCTGCTTTGGGTGGTGGTTTCAACCGGTCACTGCAACACCGCTCGTAGTCTATCGGCGGGAGTTTCGAATCCCAAGGTCTCCCGCGGGCGTTGATT
>Ga0310811_10013524_pt1 | contig 10632 bp, 8 predicted proteins | sample YCmetagenome_FD_207642 | JGI IMG/M metagenome (GOLD analysis project Ga0310811, IMG submission 207642) | Soil microbial communities from experimental microcosm in Duke University, North Carolina, United States - YC | ecosystem: Engineered > Artificial ecosystem > Soil microcosm > Unclassified ...
CACGTCGTCGAGTTCGCGCAGCGCGGCCGGCTGGATGCCGTCGAGCGTGGCGATCCGCAGCAGCACGTCGTTGCGCAGCCGCTCGGTGAAGCACGCGACGATTTCCGACGCCTGATCGCGGTCCAGGTGAACCAGAATGGTCGCGATGATCTGCGGATGCTCGTTCTTGATCAGCTCGGCAACCGCCGCGGAATCCATCCACTTCAGGCCTTCGATACCGCTGGTGTCGCTGCCCTGCAGAATCCGGTCGATGATCGCGCCGGCCTTGTCGTCGCCGAGCGCCTTGGTCAGCACCGAACGGATGTACTCGTTCGAATCCAGCGACATGCCGGTGTGCTGCTCCGCCTCGCGCACGAACTCCTGCAGGACTTCGTCGACCTGCTCGCGGGTCACGTTCTTCAGCGCGGCCATCGCGACGCCGATCTTCTGGACTTCGCGCGGCCCGAGGAACCTGAACACCTGCGCGGCTTCTTCCTCGCCGATCGACATCAGCAGCAGCGCGCTCTTCACTACGCCTTCAGCGCTCATCGGACACCCAATTTTTCACGACGGTTGCAACGATCTTCGGATCCTGACGCGCGATACTGCGCGCGAATTCCAGGTTCCGCTCATATTTGTGCTTCGAGTTTTCCAGCGCGAGCGTCTCGCTGTCGGTCTCGATTTCGACCACGGCGCCGTCGCGCTCGGCGGCCGGGATGCCGTCCAGCAGCACCGGCTCGTCCGGCGATGTCAGCGCGGCGACAGCCGGCTCCGGCGGCGGGAAAGCGCGGCGCAGCGCCGGCTTCACCATCACGAAGTAGAGGAACAGGGCAACCGCGCCGATGCCGAGGTAGGTCGCGATCTGCTTGGCGAGCGCCAGCATTTCCGGCGTGCGCCACCACGGCAGGTTCGCGTTCGGATCGAGCTCGGTAGTGAACGCGCTGTTGACCACGTTGACCGAGTCGCCGCGCGCCGAGTCGAAGCCCATCGCGTCCTTCACCAGCTGGGTGACCTGCGCGAGCTTGTCGGCGGTGACCGGCACCATGCTCACTTGACCTTTCGCGTCGACCACCTTCATGTAGTTCACCACCACCGCCACCGACAGACGCCGAATGCCGCCCATCGGCCGGTCGACGTGACTCACGGTCTTGTCGAGTTCGTAGTTGGTGGTCGAATCCTTGCGGTCGCTGACCGGCGTGGTGGTGACACCGCTCGCGCCGTTGCCCGCCGTGATCGGCGCGGAGGCCGGTTGCGGCGGCTGGTTCGACAGCGCGCCGGGCACGCCCGAAGCGCCGCCTTGCGACATTTCCGTGGCGCTGCTCGACTGCTGGCTGCGGATCGCCGCCTGTTGCGGATTGCCGTTCGGGCCGTAGTTTTCCGAGGTCTGTTCGCTGTGCGAGAAGTCGACGTCGGCGCTGACCTGCGAGTGCGCGTTGCCCGCACCGAACAGCGGCGCGAGGATCGCGTTGATGCGCTGTTGTGTGTTGCGTTCGATCTGCTGGCGGTACTTCAGTTGCGACGCATCCAGCCCGTTGCCGGTGGTCGGCTGGGTCAGCAGATTGCCGTCCTGATCGAGGATCGTCACGCCGTGCACCGGCATTTCCGGCACCGCCGACGACACCATGTGCGTGATCGCGACCACCTGGCCTTCGTCGAGCACGCGGCCCGGATAGAGGTTGACCAGCACGGCCGCCGACGGCGCTTCCTTGTCGCGCACGAACACCGTGGGCTTGGGAATCGCCAGATGCACGCGCGCCGACTTCACCGCCGAAATCGACCCGATCGTGCGCTCCAGTTCGCCTTCCAGCGCGCGCTGATAGTTGACCTGCTCGTCGAACTGGCTGATGCCGAACTTCTGGTTGTCCATCAGCTCGAAGCCGACCGAGCCGCTCTTGGGCAAGCCTTGCGACGCGAGGCGCAGACGCATCTCGTGAACCTGCTCGGACGGCACCAGGATCGCGCCGCCGCTGTCGGACAACTTGTAGGGGATGTTGGCCTGCTGAAGCGCGGCGATGATCGAGCCGCCGTCGCGGTCGGACAGATTGCTGTAGAGCACCTTGTAGTCCGGCGAGCGCGACCACAGGACCAGGCCCGCCACGATCGCCACCAGCAGCGCGACCGCGAAGATCAGCGGCGCGCGCGGGTTGCCGCGCATCTGCGTGAGCCCCGACAGCCGCTGGGTGAAGTTGCCGCCCATGCCGCCGAGCCCGCCGAGGTCGGCAGCGCCGCCCGCCTGGCCGCTGCCGGCTGCGCCGGCGCCGGCCTGCGCGCCGGTCAGCCCCATGCGGGCATCGGGGTTGATCAATGAGTTGGCTGACGAATCCATGCGTCGGGTATCTCCGGGATGCCTTTGCGTTCTGCCGCCTGCCGCCGCACCGAGGTCGGCGGGCGTACGGACAGAGACTTTCACCGTTGAAATTATCCGCAGCGCAGCTCAACCCGATTGCTTGAATAGAGCCGGGTTTCCCCCCTACTTTCGGGGCTTTCCCGATGAGCGCGCTTGCTATGCTTTCGCTCAGATCGGTACGGCCGCCGTGCGGCTGTGCCACACCGGTCGCTCATTTAACGGAGAGAACATGACCATGACCATGCCCGTGAACGCGCTCTCGTCGGCGCTGCAACAGATGCAGTCGATGGCGGCGCAGGCGGCCGGCGGCACCAGCCAGGCGGCGTCCGAAGGGTCCGGCGCGGCGACGGCCGGCGGCTTCGCGTCGGCGCTGAAGGCGTCGCTCGACAAGATCAGCGGCGACCAGAAAACGGCGATCGGCGAATCGCAGGCGTTCGAGTTGGGGTCGTCGAACGTGTCGCTGAACGACGTCATGGTCGACATGCAGAAGGCCAACGTCGGCTTCCAGTTCGGCTTGCAGGTGCGCAACAAGCTGGTCGCCGCCTACAACGAAATCTCGCAGATGGCGGTCTGAACGCGCATCGGACGGTGCGAGACGCCGTCCGTTGCCTGCGTTGCACGAACCCGCACGTGTGAGCGCGCCGCCGCGGTTACGACCGTCCGCGCCTTCGCGGCGCAGCGGCCCGGTGCTGCCGGCATGGCTCGCCAGCAAAAGCTGACGAGCGCCTGCCGCCACAGCACTGACCCGTGCGCGATGCGCCCCTTAATCCTCCTTACATCGGCCTAAAGCTTTGTCGATGCATATCCGATAACCCGGATATAGGGCAGCTTGGGGCGGCAACATCTCCCACGGCCCCTGCCACGACCAAACCGCAGTCTGTATGAGAGGAGGAGCGCCGATGTTTTCCCCAGGGCACGCTGGAGCCAATGCGTACGCACGCGTCGGTGTCGAGACGAGTGTGATGGGCGCGAGTCCGCATCGTCTGATCGTGTTGCTGTATCAGGGCGCAAGGCAAGCCATCGCGCAGGCTCGGATGCATTTGCAGGGCGGCAACGTGGCCGATCGCGGCATGGCGGTCAGCAAGGCCATTCGCATTATCGAAAGCGGGCTGCAGCAGTCGCTGAACCTTGAAGTGGGCGGCGAGATTGCGGAGCGGTTGAACGCGCTGTACAGCTACATGACGCGTCGGCTGTTCGAAGCCAATATAAAACAGAGCGAGACGATGCTGGTCGAAGTCGACGGCCTGCTGGCTACGCTCGAAGAGGCCTGGATCGGGATTGCCCCGGAGATCGCGCGGATGGCAGCCCAGCCGGCCGCGGAAAGCATGAGATGACATCGAACGCAGAATATTTTGCCCGCTACGAGGCGGTTGCCGCGATTTCCTGCCGCATGCTGGTGGCTGCCCGGCGCGCCCTGTGGAGCGATCTGGTCCACCTGCAGGAGGAATACCGGCACCAGGTGGAAGCGTTGAGGGACGCCGACTTCGGCGTGAAGCTCGACGAGGCCGAGCGTCTGCGCAAATACGCGCTGATCCGCCAGATTCTCGCGGACGACGCCGCCATTCGCGATCTGGCGAATCCGGGCATGGCCAATCTGTCAGCGCTGTTCGCCGGGCGGCCGACGCGCGTGCTCAAGGAACTGTACGGCGCACGTTGAGTGTGCCGCCACGAGCGACACTCGTGCCGCCTGCGCCAGGTGCGCCGCATCCGGGGCGGGGCGCCTGACTGGATTGATTTGAGATTTGAGCGCGCCGCCGCCAATGTGACCAAGGAATCGGCATGAACGGAATCGACACGGCCATCGCTTCGCTGCTCGCGAGCCGGGTCGACAGTCTGCTCAACATCGCACCCGGGAGCGCGGCCACGTCGCAGACCGGCGCGGCGGGCGTCGATACCGCACCGACCACCGCGCCCCCCGCCGCCGCGCCACCGCCACCGCCTTCCGCGCAAACCGCGCTGTCCGCCGTCGCGCTGACGCTCAACGCGATCGCCCGCTCGGGCGGCGAGGCGACGCCCGCCGTACTCGGGCAAACGCCGATCTGGCCGGCTGCGCCGGCGCTCGATATCGAATTCGGCGGCTTGCCGCTGTTCGATACGCCGGCTGCTGCCGCTGCCGCTACCGCAAACGCCGGTCCGGCTGCCGCCGGAACGACGGCCACGGCCAATGTGGCGGCTGCCCAGGTGCCGATCGCGGCGCTCGCGGCCGCGCTCGAACAGACGGTCGGCGACAGCGGTCTCTTCTACGAAGCTCATCTCGCGCAATGGCTGGCCGGCCAGCGCTCGCCGGCGGACCTTGCCGGCGAGGCGCAAAACCGGCTGGTGGCCGCCACGCAATTGCCGCTCGACTGGGCGAGCGAAGAGGGCGACGCCACCTTGCCGAACGGCGCCGCGCGACAGGGCGTGGGAGCATCGCCCGGTGGCGCCGCGCAGAACGGCGCGCCCGGCGGCACGCCGGACAGCAACACCGCCGCTCGCGCAATGCCGTCGATTCTGACCGCGCAAGCGGCGCGCTTCGTGGCCGGCGAAGTGCTGGCCAGTTCACTGTCCGACCTGAACGGCCAGCCCGCGCATGCGGGCCTGCACAGCGCAGCGGCGCAAACGGCCGACGCGGGCTCGTCGCAGAGTGCGCAATCCATGGCGGCGGCGGTACATCCCGCGACCGTTGCGCTGGTGCGTCAGCAACTGGATCTGCTCGCGACCGGACAGTTTCGCTGGAGCGGCGAAGCTTGGCCGGGTGCGCGGCTCGACTGGACCATCGAACAGGACGGCGACGAATGGGACCGCAGCGGCGGCGGCGTCGGGAGCGAAGACGACCAGCCGTGGCGCACGCGTCTGACGCTGTCGTTGCCGACGCTCGGCACCGTCGACGCCGAACTGACGCTGACCGGCATGCGCCTCGTGGCGCGCGTGCAGGCGAGTCCTGGCGGCGCGGCGCGGCTCGCGATGCAGGGCGAGAGCTTCCGGCAGCGGCTCGCGGCGGCGGGCATCGAACTGAACGGCTTGACGATCCGCGAGATCGGCGGCGGCGCGCCGGCCACGGTGGCGGCCGCGGCGGGAGCTCAGGCGGCGGCTTCGGCGTATGCGCGCTCGGCTTCGGCGGCGAGCGCGTCGACCTCCTCGACATCCTCGGCTGCGGCGCCCTCGGCAAGCGCGGCGGCTAACGGCGCCACCGGCGCCACGGCGGCTCGCCGCGCCGCGCGCGGCAGCCGCGCGCCCGGCGGCCAGCGCGACGACTTCGACTGGGATATCTGATGAGCCGCCAGCATCGCCGCAGCGCGGCCGCACTCGTTTACGACACGCAGAGCAACGACCCCGCGCCGCGCGTGGTCGCCAAAGGCTACGGGCTGCTGGCCGAGATGATCGTGCAACGGGCCAGGGAAGCCGGCCTGTACGTCCACGAGGCGCCCGAAATGGTGTCGCTACTGATGCAGGTGGACCTCGACGCGCGAATTCCGCCGCAGCTTTATCAGGCGGTCGCGGAATTGCTCGCGTGGCTGCATCGGTTGGAAAGCGGCGGCGAGGAAGAGCCGGTGCATGGCGCCGACACCGTCGCCCAGGACGTGACCGATGTAGTCGCCACCGATGTGGCAGGCGGCCCGGCCGCGCCCTGAGCGTGACCAGGCGGCGCAGCGTCCACCCGTTGTCCGATCCCGTCAGACACGCATCATCAACTTCAGCAACGCGTTGACCCGCTTGCCATACGGCGGCGAGATCCAGCTGCGCGCGTTCAGCCGCGCCTGCGTCAGCACCGGCTTCATCTTCGAGAAAGTCACGAAGCCTTCGTAGCCGTGATAAGCCCCCATCCCGCTCGCGCCGACTCCGCCAAACGGCAGGCTTTCGCACGCCAGATGCATCAGCGTTTCGTTGACCGCCATGCCGCCGGCAATCGTTTCGTGCGTCACGCGTTCGATCGTGCGCGCGTCGTCCGCGTACAGATACAGCGCGAGCGGACGGGGCCGCGCGTTGATCCATGCGATCGCGTCGTCGAGCGTGTCGTACGGAATGATCGGTAGTAGCGGCCCGAAGATTTCCTCCTGCATCAGCGCGCATTCGTCCGGCGCGTGGGTAACCGCGATCAGCGGAAAGCGGCGGCTCGTGGCATCGGGCACGGCGTCGGTGAGCGCGTGCAGTTGCGCGCCGGCGGAGCGGGCTTCGTCGGCGAGACGCTCAAGCCGCGCGAAGTGGCGCGCCGAAATGATCGACGTGTAGTCCGGGTTGTGCGCGAAGCCGGGGTACATCTTCGCCATCCGCGCGCGCGCCCGTTCGATGAACGCCTGCTCTTTGCCGCGCGGCACCAGCACGTAGTCCGGCGCGACGCAGGTTTGCCCCGCGTTGAGGGTCTTGCCGGCGACGAGGTTGTCGACCGCGTGGTGAAAGCGAGCGTGCGCGCCGATGATTGCCGGCGACTTGCCGCCGAGTTCGAGCGTGACCGGCGTCAGATGCTCGGCGGCCGCGCGCATCACTTCGTGGCCGACCTTCGTCGAGCCGGTAAACAGCAAGTGGTCGAACGGCTGCGCGCTGAACGCGGCGGCGAACGCCGCGTCGCCGTTGACCACCGCAATGTGATCGCGCGCGAAGGTCTGGCTGATCAGTTGCTCGAACAGCGCCGACGTACGCGGCGTCACCTCGGACATCTTGATGATCGCGCGATTGCCGGCCGTCAACGCGCTGACGAGCGGCCCGGCGGCGAGCAGCACCGGATAATTCCACGGCACGATGATGCCGATCACGCCGAGCGGCTGCGGCACGACTTTCGCACGCGCTGGCCGCAGCCATTTGTTGGTGCTGCGGCGCTGCGCTTTCATCCAGCGCTTACCGTGCTTGAGTGCGGCGTCGATCTCTTCCTTCACGAGCAGGAATTCGGCGAGCAGCACTTCCTGTTTCGCGCGATTGCCGAAGTCCGCGCTCATCGCGTCGGCGAGGGCGTCGCGATTGTCGAGCATGAGTTTGCGCAACGCTCGCAGATGCGTGGCGCGCGTGTCCCACGACGGATACGGCGCGCGCAGATAAGCATGGCGTTGATCTCGCAGCAACGCTTCGAGCGCGGCGACCTCTGGCAAAGCGTTCTTCATGGATGTCCACTCACTGATGGATAACGGTGCGTGTTGGGTCGCGCTTATTTGATTCGTGGGTTTAATTTCTTCAGCTGCTGCTTTGGCGTTTGCCCGTACCTCACGCGGGAAATGCCCGCTCCATGATCGCCACGTGATCGAACATGGCCGGCAGCGTGCCGTACACGCGGCCGCTTTCGCCGCAGCCGTCGGCGAGACGGGTGGCAATGAACGCATCGGCGACAGCGGCGGGCGCGTGCCTGACGAGCAGCGTGGCCTGCGCGATCAGCACGATCTGCTGCGCGATACGCCGCGCCGAAGCTTCGCGCTGCTCGGCCGGTCCGTTGAGCGTGGCTGCCAGCTTGCCGAGCGCGGCGCTCAACGCCGGATGCGCGTGGGCGTCCGCTTGCCACCCGGCGAACAACGCCTGCGCCGCTTCCGGCTCGCGCTCCATCGCGCGCAGCACGTCGAGGCACATCACGTTGCCGGAGCCTTCCCAGATCGAGTTGACGGGCGCTTCGCGATAGAAGCGCGCCATCGGACCAGTTTCGACGTAGCCGTTGCCGCCCCAGACTTCCATCGCCTCGCCGGTGAATTCCAGCGTGCGCTTGCAGACCCAGTACTTCGCCGCCGGCGTGACGATGCGCCGCCACGCGCGTTCGACGGAAGGGGTGGGTGAGGTGGACGAAGCGTCGGCGGATTCCTCGAAAGCGTGCGCGAGGCGCATGAACAGCACCGTCGCGGCTTCCGATTCCAACGCCAGATCGGCCAGCACGTTGCGCATCAGCGGCTGATCGGCCAACTGCCGCCCGAACGCGCTGCGATGGCGCGCATGATGGATCGCCTGCACCAGCGCCGCGCGCATCAATGCCGCGCTGCCGATCACGCAATCGAGCCGCGTGTAGTTCGCCATTTCGATGATGGTCGGCACGCCGCGCCCTTCGTCGCCGATCATGATGCCGAACGCGTCGAGAAACTCGACTTCGCTGCTCGCGTTCGAGCGGTTGCCGAGCTTGTCTTTCAGACGCTGGATCTGCACGGCGTTCTTGCTGCCGTCGGGTGCGAAGCGCGGCACGTAGAAGCACGACAGACTCGCGTGATCGTCGGTACGCGCCAGCACGAGGTGCGCATCACATTGCGGCGCGGAGAAAAACCACTTGTGGCCGACGAGCCGGTAGGCGCCGTCGCGGCCGCCGGCGGCGAGCGCATGCGCGTGGGTCTGATTGCTGCGCACGTCCGAGCCGCCTTGCTTCTCGGTCATGCCCATGCCGATCATCGCGGAACGCTTGTGCGCGAGCGGCAGGTCGCGCGGATCGTGCTCGCGGGCGTACAGCTTGTCGCGCAGCGTATCGAACAGTGTCGGCTCGCGCTGCAGCACGGGAATGCTGGCGAAGGTCATCGTCAGCGGACACAGCGACCCGGATTCGATTTGCGCATGCAGAAAATAACCGGCGCAGCGCGCGACCATCGCGCCGCGTTGCGGATTGGAAAACGGCAGCGCGTGCAGACCCTCGCGGCGCAATAGCGCGAGCAGCGAATGCCACGCGGGATGAAACTCCAGCGCGTCGATGCGCTCGCCTCGCGGACTATGTGTGAACAGCTCAGGGGTATGACGGTTGGCGAGTTCGGCGAGCGCGAGCGTGTCGGGTGTGGTGAGCGCCGCGCCGTGCCGCAACAGCGCATCGCGATGCCAGCCGGCGCCGTCGCGTTCGAGCGCCGCGGACAACGCGGTGTCAGTGGCAAACAGGTTGTAGTCCGCCAGCGGCGGGACCTGATTGGTCACGTCGTGAGTCTGGCCGAAATGATGCCGTTCCATTTGCTGTCTCCGTTCACCGCGCGCTCGCCGGTGCTGATCGACGGGATGCCGCAGGGTGCTGTTCAATCGCCGCGTGTCGTGCCGCACGCTGGGAGGATGGCGCGCGCCGCGCCCTGTTTGAATGCCGCGCGCGGCCGGCGGGTGGCCACTTGCGTGTCTTTCATCATAGGGTCGCGACCGCGCTTGCGTTTAGAGGATTCGCCCTGGCACGAAGCCGCCGCGGCCCCGCAGCGCTCCCTACAATGCCGGGGAAACACACGCAGACCAGTGTGTACGAGACAGGGTTCGCGAGCAACACGGCCCACCAGGAGGGAGCGCATGCAATACGACTACATCATCGTCGGTGCGGGCTCGGGCGGTTGCGCGCTGGCGGGCCGTCTCGCTGATAGCTGTCCTGACGCGTCGATCGCGCTGATCGAAGCCGGTCCGCACACCGACCGCAATCTGCTCGTGAACATGCCGGTCGGCGTGGCGGTCGTGGTGCCGAACAAGCTCAAGACCAATTATGGCTATCTGACGACGCCGCAGCCGGGGCTCGCCGGCCGGCAAGGCTATCAGCCGCGCGGGCGCGGCTTCGGCGGATCGAGCGCGATCAACGCGATGGTCTACACGCGCGGCCATCCGCTCGATTACGACGAGTGGGCGCAGCTCGGTTGCGAAGGGTGGTCGTGGGCCGAGGTGTTGCCGTATTTCCGCCGCGCCGAAGGCAACGAGCGCGGCGCCGATGCGTGGCACGGCGATGCCGGCCCGCTCACCGTGTCCGATCTGCGTTACCAGAATCCGTTTTCGAAGCGCTTCGTGCAGGCGGCGCTCGAAGCCGGCTACAAGCCGAATCGCGATTTCAACGGCGCGGATCAGGAAGGGGTCGGCTTCTACCAGGTGACACAGCGCGATGGACGCCGGTGCAGCGTCGCGCGCGCTTATATCTACGACCGCGCGCGTCCTAATCTACACATGATCGCCGACGCAACCGTGCTGCGCGTGTGCTTCGACGGCAAGCGCGCGAGCGGTGTCGAGTTCGTGCGTGGCGGCCGCACCGAAACGCTCGAAGCGCGCGCCGAGGTGGTGTTGGCGGCGGGCGCGTTCAATTCACCGCAACTGCTGATGTGCTCGGGCATCGGGCCGGCCGCGCATTTGCAGTCTTTCGGCATCGGCGTGCTGCACGATGCGCCGGAGGTCGGCCAGAACCTGATCGATCATGTCGATTTCACGATCAACAAGCGCGTGTCGTCGATCGAGCCGACCGGGTTTTCGTTGCGCGGCATCGCGCGGATGCTGCCGCAATTCGTCGACTTCATGCGTCACGGGCGCAGCATGCTGTCGAGCAATGTCGCCGAGGCGGGCGGGTTTCTCAAGAGCCGGCCCACGCTCGAACGCCCCGATCTGCAACTGCATTTCTGCGCGGCGCTCGTCGACGACCACAACCGTCACATGCACTG
>Ga0310811_10013525_pt1 | contig 10632 bp, 10 predicted proteins | sample YCmetagenome_FD_207642 | JGI IMG/M metagenome (GOLD analysis project Ga0310811, IMG submission 207642) | Soil microbial communities from experimental microcosm in Duke University, North Carolina, United States - YC | ecosystem: Engineered > Artificial ecosystem > Soil microcosm > Unclassified ...
TCGCAGAACGTCAGCCGCCGATTCCGATGCCAAGAAATGCGGACTGGCAACCGCTCCCAGTGATTCAGCCATCGGAACCGACGCCGCTGCCGAGTCGTTGCAGCACCGTCGCGGTGATCTTTTCCACGAACCAGTCGCGGTGGAGGAGACCGGCGACCCACTCAGAGGATCCGGAGTTGAAGACCGTACCTCGTCCCTTCGAAAACGTCGCCATCATTCCCGACCCGTACCGTGGCCGGCGTTGCCCGTGGCCGTCGGCCAGCCACGTCACGCCCTCCTTGGCATCGTCGTCGGCCGTTCCCGGGTCGCCGAGAGGCACCCGGCCACCGAAGTGGTCCTCCTCGTAGGCGAGCGCGGGTCCCATCGCGATGATCTCGAGGTCGTCGGGAGTGTGGTCCTTCCCGGTGGGGTAGGGCAGACCGTCGACGAAGGTGTAGTCACACCCGTCGACCTCGAACGTGCCGATGCGCGCCGGGGCTGCGCCGAGCACATCTCCGTAATAGAGGTCCGAGCCCGCGAGCGCCCAGTGGTCGGGGCGATACACGGTGAAGCCGCCATGGCCCCTCGGGGCCGACGCGCCGTAGCCACAGTAGGTGCCGGCCGTTCCGGTCAGGCCGAAGGTGTGCGCCCCGGGCCGCCCGGTGATCGGGTGATCCCACGCTGCAGTCGTCAAGTGACGATCGCCGTGGCGGCTCTGCGGATCCCGTTCTGCGGCATCGTATTTGAAGCAGACTTGGGTGGCCCCTTCGAGCCGGACCTGCCACAGATAGTTCGCCCCGAAGCGCGCCACGTTACCACCCGCTTCGATGAAATGGTCCATGGCATCGCGCATCGCCCACGACCAGTACTCGTCGTGCCCGACGATCACTGCACACCGATAGCCGTCCAGAACTGCGGGAATGCGGTCCAAGTCGTCCTGAGTGATGACGTCCAGCACGAAATCGTGCTCCTGCGCCCAGACGACGAACGGGCGTTCGTAGGTTGCCCAGAAGGCGTCGGCGTGATGGCGGCTGTACCCGCGCAGTCTGGCCCATTCATAGGTCTCGTAGCGCGGTTCCCAGAAGGGCGGCGGGACGTACTCGTGCCGATTGCGTGGTGCCCCCGGCGGCTTCTTGAGGAATCCGCGACCGATCGGGCGGTGCATCGACGACAGTGGCGATCCGATGTCCACCGTCGGATCGGAGCCCAGCCCGCGGTAGTGGTTGGCGCCACCCCAGTCGTTGTAGGCCAGCAGCGTGCTGGTGGTCAAGATCAGGACGAACGGCGTGCGCTTTGCGGGCTCGGTCGGTCGCACCACGAAGAAGTGCTCGTTCTCCACGGTCGCGCCGTCGCGCTGAGCCCGGATGACGATCAGGTACATGCCCGATTCCCACTCTGGTGGGATCGGCACGGTGGTGGCGACGGGCCAGTCGCAGCCGCTGGCGTACGCGTCCTGGGGTGTCTCGCATGCGCGTCCGGGCAAGTCGGCACGCGTCAGCACGATCTCGGGATGTCTTCCGTCACGGACGACTTCGATGGAGTACGTGGAGGCCGTCGTATGAACGTGTAGTTCGATCGACTCGCCTGGCAGATAGGAATACTTGTCGGTGTAGCACCACGCCTCCAGGTGGATGCCCGTGGGACGTTCGGGCATCCACTCTGGCGGTGACCATGCGCTGCGCGCGGTCGGGTAGTTCGCCTCGGGCATCACTCGGCGTGTACTCCGACGAAGATCTTCTGCGTGTGTTCCAGCGTGTGCCACGTCCCGTTGAACCCCTTTGGTACGCAGAAGGCCTCGCCCGGACCGAACTCGGTCCTGTCCCCCTTGGCCGATTCGATCGCTACCCGTCCGGACAAGATGACGCAAATCTCGTGATAGGGCCATTCCCGGATCACGACCCAGCCGGGTGCGCCCTCCCACGCCCCTGCGACGGTCGCAGTTCTCGGCAGGTGCGCGCGGTGTTCCACCTCGTTCCACGGCGACGAGGACTCGTCGTAGTCGCCGATGTTCGGGATAACCGGGGTGCCCAACCCGACGCCAAGGCGCAGAACGGATTCGACCGACATGTTAGGTGTTGACTCCTTCATTAGAGAGGGACGCAATCTGGTCATGGCGCGGGGACGCCGCGACCAGGGCGCGCGTATAGGGGTGCTGCGGATTGGACAGCACAACCTCGGGGGTTCCGCGCTCCACGATTCGGCCGGCCTGCATCACCGCAACCGAGTCGCTGATGTATCGCGTCACGGCGAGATCGTGAGAGATGAACAGCATCGTCAGGCCGAGGTCTCGCTTCAGCCGCTGAAGCGTATTCAGCACGGCCGCCTGCACCGACACATCCAGTGCGGAGACGGCCTCATCGGCGATCAGAACGCTGGGCTCGACAGCCAATGCGCGGGCGATACCGACGCGTTGGCGCTGCCCACCGGACAGGCGCCGCGGTCGCACATCGAGCACACGCTGCGAAAGCCCGACCAATTCGAGGAGTTCGGCGATGCGCCTCGCGGTGGCGGTGCCGGTCGCAAGACCGTGCGTCCGCAGCAATTCGGTCAAGGTCTGCCGTACGGTCAGACGCGGATTGAGCGCCGACGACGGATCTTGGAACACCATCTGCACCAACCGCGCGTCGGCCTTGCTGCGTCGTTCTGGCAAGACTCGATCGTCCAGCTGCACGACGCCACTCGTTGGTTTTTGCAGGCCCGCAATCACTTTGGCGATGGTGGACTTACCGCACCCAGAGCCGCCGACCAGGCCCAGCGTCTGACCGGCGGGGATCCTCAGCGACACCTCGTCGACGGCGAGGAAGCCGGGCTTGCGCGACAAACCGCGCCACCAGCCGTCCGGGCCGCCGTATCTGACGACGAGATCGTCGATGCTCAGGCGGGTCGTGTCGCCAGTCACGACAGCGCTCCAGTCAGTTCGTCGGCGCGTCGGCATGCGCTGAGGGAGGCATGCCCGCGAACCGGCCCCAGTGCGTAGGTCATGGTGTGACAGTCGGGTTGGTCGTGCTCGCACCGGTCGGCGAATCGGCAGCCGCCGCGACGCTCGCGGGGATCGGGTTGCCCGCCGGGTATCGCCGTCAGCGGATGCGCAGGATCGGAATCCAGCGTGGGCATCGACGCCAGCAGTCCTGCGGTGTAGGGGTGGGTCGGGGCGGCGAATACGTCGCGGACCGTGCCTTGTTCGACGACTTGACCGGCGTACATCACGGCGATCCGTTCGCAGAGCCGGCGGATCACGCCCAGGTCGTGGGTTACGAAGATGACCGCCAGGTGCCGGTCGCGCCGGATCCGGTCCAGCAGTTGCAGAATCTGGTCTTGCACTTCGACATCCAGCGCGGTGGTGGGCTCGTCGCACAGCAGCAGTTTGGGGTCGGTGGCCAGTGCCATCGCGATCATGACGCGCTGACGCTGCCCACCGGACAATTGATGTGGCCACTTGCGTACCTGGGCCTCGGGGTCGGGAAGACGCACCTCTGCCAGTAATTCCACTGCGAGATCGTGGGCCTGCGTGCGCGACAGGCCGCGGTGGGCACGCGCCCCCACCGTCACGATGTCGCCGACGCGCATCGTCGGGTTCAACGCGGTCATCGGCTCTTGGAAAATCATGCTGATCCCGCGACCGCGCAACGTGGCGACGTCGCTGACCCAGTCGGCGCCTTCGTCGAGGCGGACGGCAATGCTGCCACCGCTGCGGCGCAGACCCTCCGGTAAGAGATCGATGACCGCACGCAGCGTGAGGCTCTTGCCCGAGCCTGATTCGCCCACGATGCCGAACGCTTCCCCGCGGCATACGTCCAAACTCACGTCCGTGACGGGTGCGGTCATGTCCTGGCCACGACCGGCCTGGACCACCAGGTTGGCGATCCGTAGGACGCCCGCCTTCGACGAGGTGCTCGCTTCGGCCTCGATCATTCCGTGGTCCGTCTTTCCATTCCGACGGCGATGAGCCGGACCGCGATCCCGACGTAGATGATGGCCAGTCCCGGCGCGATGGAGATCCACCACTGTGTGCGCAGGAACGTCTGTCCCTCGGCGATGATTTGTCCCCATTCGATCGCCGGAGGCTGCACACCGAGTCCCAGGTAGCTCAGTGAACACAAAAAGCCAAGCGACAGAACCAGATCCGATGCCCCATACACGATGGCTTGCGGAAGGGCATTGGGCAGGACGTGACGGGTGAGCACCCGTCGGTGCCCGAGTCCGGCGGCTTGCGCGGCGGCGATGTAGTCGTTGCTGCGGATGCGTAGGACCACGCCGCGGACCAATCGGGCATAGGTCACCCACGCGCTGATTGCCGCACCGACGAGGAACGACTTAGGGCCGGGGCCAAGCAGCAACACCAGAGCGATCACCAGGATGTAGTTGGGAAACGACTGGATGACATCCGCCAGCCTCAGCACGATCGTACCGACCCAGCGGCCGAAATATCCTGCAGCGCAACCCAATCCGATGCCGATGACCGCGGGGATCAACGCCCCCAACAGTCCCAGCAGCAAGTCGATCCTGGCTGCGACGAAGACCCGGGTGAACAGGTCGCGGCCGAACTGGTCGGTGCCGAACCAGTGCTGCCCCGACGGCGGTTGCAAGCGCTGAGCGAGGTTGTTCAGCGCAGGATCATGCCCCGAAACCATCGGCGCGACCAGAGCCAACACGATCAGCGCCGCGATCAACACCGCGCCGATCAGGGCCGGATCGAGAAGTCGTAGCCGCGATGCGCCCCGGCGCGGGTTCGCGGCGGCGGTCATCACCTCCATCAGAGCCTGTTCGGTCATGACAGTTCCACCCGTGGATCGACGATGGCGATCAACACGTCGCCGAGCAGATTCACACCGACGACGCACACGGTGAACAGCAGGGTGAGGCCCTGTACGACGTTGAAGTCACGCTTCTTGGCGCCCTCGACCAGGGTTTGGCCGAGCCCGGGCAAACCGAACGTAGCCTCTACGACGACCACGCCCGACAACAGAATCGTGGTCAGAGCCGCGAGCAGGGCGATGGGCGGGACGGCGGCATTGCGCAACACGAACTTCCGGATGAGCCGTGATCCTTCGACGCCGGCGGCACGCGCGGCGGTGTAGTAATCGGATCGCTTCACTTCAATGATGCTGGAACGCAAGCTGGCGAACAGGATCGGAGCGACGCTGATGCTCAGGGCCAGCGCCGGCAGGGTCGAGGCTCGCAGCTGCTCAGCGAAGGTGTCGCCCCAGCCGCCCGTGGGGAAGGCGCCGGTCGGCAATGCGACCACCGCGAGCAGCACGATGCCCATCCAAAACGTCGGGATGCCGACACCGAAGGTGGCCATCACCTGTAGCCCGCGGTCGATCACCCCGTTGGGTCGGTGGCTGGCCAGCATCGCCAGCGGTATGGCGATCAATGCGGTGAACACGATCGTGATGCTCAATACGAGCGCTGTCACGGGTGCGTTCTGCCGGATGACATCTGAGACGTGCAGCGCGCCATTAGCCGTCATGCCCAGGTCGCCGTGAACTATCCGCGACAGGTAGCCGAAGAACTGTGCGGGTAAGGATTCGTTGAGGCCGAGTTGTTCACGGACCACGGCGATCTGAGCCTCAGAGGCGCGGGGTCCGGCGACCTGACGCGCAGGGTCACCGGGCACCAGCTTGAGCATGGAGAACACGGCCACCAGGACCACCAGCAGAAGCGGTATGGTCTGAACAATCCGCTTCCCGATGAAGGCGAAGCGATGGGACGTCATGCCGAGCCGGTCCGTTCGATCTGGACTTGAGCCGCATCCCACATCCTGTACGGCAGCGGATTGATGCCCTTGACGTAGGGCTTGACCGCGTAGGCGGCGACTTGGTTGTACAGACCGACGAGTGTCGACTGTTTGGTGGCGTCGTCCTGAATCGCGGCGACCGCCGCGTTCTTCGCTGCATCGTCGAATGTCGAGATACCGCGGGTGTATTCGGGCTGAATCACCGACATGTCCGAACCCGTCCACGGATACCAAGCCACGACGAGGAACCCGATCGGGTCGAATGCCGTTGGCGAGATCGCCGTGACCGTGCTCATCAAGATGTCGTAATCACCGGATTTGCCGAAGTCGTAGATGGTGGCCGAATCGCTCGGGCGCAGAGTGACGGTCACACCGATCTTGCCCAGTTGGTCACGAATCAAGTTGGCAACGTTGCTGACCGTCGAGGATCCGCCCTCGAAAGCCAGTGTGACGTTGACCGGGCCCGGGTTCGCCTCGGCCATCAGCTTCTTGGCGGCATCGAGGTCGAACCGTTGCGGGTTGGAGCCGGCCACCGAGTTGGGAACGTTGGTTGGAATCACGCCGACGGCCGCAGTGACAAAGCCATCCTGGATGGTAGCGATGTCGGCGCGGTTGACCGCCAACGAGATGGCCTGGCGCACACGCTCATCGGCCAGCACAGGGCGACGCTTGTTGAGGAACAAGTCCATGCTCTGGCTGGGCTTGGACTTGATCACCTCCGCCGATGGAACGTTGGGCGCGTCATCGGCCCCGATCTGCTCGATGACGTCGAGTTGCCCGGATTGATAGGCCAGCGTCTGCTGCGCCGAATCGGTCGACGACGTGATGACGATCTTGTCGACGGAGGGCTTCTGCGGGATGTAGAAATTGGGGTTCTTCGACAACGTGATCTGCTCCGAGGCGCCCGGGTTCTGCCAGGAATCAACCTGGTAGGGACCTGCGCCGATCGGCTTCTTGAAGAACTCCTCCGGCGAGGATCCCGCGTAGTTGGCCGGGTACACCGTCGAGGTGCACCACGTCAGCAAGGCCGGCAGGAAGGTGTCCGGACGCTTGAGGTCGATGCGCACGGTGTGTTCGTCGATGGCCGAGGCGCCCTTGATCATCTCGTAGTAGCCGCCGCCGACGGTGCCTTTGCGCCACTCGTTAATGGAGAACACGACGTCGTTGGCGGTCACCGCAGAGCCGTTGCTGAACTTGGCTTCTGGCCGGATCGGCAGGGTGTAGGTGAGTGCTTTGTCGTCGTACTTGAAATCCGACGCGAGACCTCCCGTGATGCCCTGACCGTCAGGGGTGTTCACTAGCAGGCTGCCGTAGATCATCGGCATCGTCTGAATGGAGGCCGGCCCAAGGCACGAGTCACCCGACATTCCGTCGATGGATCCCGTGCGTCCGACGCGCAGTTCGTTGCCGGCGTTGGTATTCCCGGCGCCTCCACCGCCACAGGCGGTCATGACCGTGGCGGCGCACAGGAGTAGCGCTGCCGTCCCCAGTGACGCTCGCGTGGAAAGCTTCATGTGTTCTCGCCTTTCGCTCGTGAAGGTTGCCAAGGGTCGGTCATCGCGTGTTGTCTTCGGTGGCCGTGTCTACCAGGAGAATTCGCGGTCGATCGCATATCTCAATGCGCTGACCGCGATGTCGACGAGAGCCTCGCCGATCTCGGCGTTCGCCTCGACGGCCGAAGACCCAATACCGTTGGGCCACAACGTGTCTTCGCTGGCCGGGAACGTGTCGTACGGCACGACCGTCGGTGCACCGCCACGGACCTTCTTGTCGATGCGAACGAGTTCGGGAGCGAGTGTCTCCATGATCGACGTCTCGAGAATGCCTGCGTGTTCAGCGCCCCAGTCGATCGTCGTCGATCCCAGGAACCGTTGGAGGTGGGCCTCGTTGACGAAGTCCCACCAATTCACGTGAACGGCCCTGCGCATGCCGGGCGCGTCGCGCCAGCGTCCGCCGGGTCCCAGGTTGTCCTCGAGCGCCTCGTAAACCGGCGCAACGTTTTCCATGTGTCCGTTGAGAACGAGGAGTCGGTCGAATCCGGTTCGCAGGTACTCACCAATGACCCGCGACAGCGCAGGCGCAAGGAGACTGTTGGGCAAGCCGACACTGCCGGCGAAGTGCCGGCCGCCGCCCTGGCGGGGCGTCGAACCTGCCCCGTAGTTGTAGGTCGGTGCCACGATGACCGGTCGGTCGCAGTCGATGCGTTCAGCCAATCGAGTGGCAACGATTGCGTCAGTCGATATCGGCAGATGCGGTCCGTGCTGCTCGACAGAACCGATCGGGAGCACGAGCACCGCCCCGCGATCGCGATAGTCGACGACCTCTTCATACGTCGCTTCCGACATCCTCAGCGAGTTCACTGCACGCCCCTCCCGACGGGTACCGGCCCCAACTGCCTCCCCCTGCTGAGGGTGGGCATTCGGTGGCACAGGTCGTATGACATCGACGTCAGGTTTACTATCACTAAACTGATGTTGTCGGACTTTAGCGAGCTTGCGACGTGAGCACAACTGGAAAGGGTTTGGGTGGGCTGAAAAGTTTTGAGACACTAAACCGACTCGCCGGGGTAGGTTCAAATTCGGCGGCCCGACGAAGACGGCATGGGAGGGTTACGCGAGTGAGCGGCGATCAACACGTTCCGAACGACGCTGGTGTTGGCATCGGGGGTCGACTTCGATACTGGCGCAGGCGTCGAGGCCTCACGCTTGAAGAGGTGGCCCGGCACAGCAATCTGACCAAGGGATTCATGTCGCAACTCGAGCGCGACCGAGTGAGTCCCTCGGTAGCATCCCTGATCCTGGTCTGCGAAGCCCTGCGGATACCGGTGGGAGCGTTGTTCGATTCCGCTCCGTCCCAGCTCATCAGGCGCGAAAACCGACCTCGGATCAATTTCGGGGGTGAACGAGTCACTGAATGGCTGATCAGTCCTGATTCTGAGAAGTCATTTCAGGCCATCGAGACCATCATCGAACCAGGCGGTGGCAGCGGCAACGAGCTATTCGCGCTGGAAAGCGATGCCGAATGGATCTACATCATCGTTGGATCGTTCGAGATGCGTATCAACGACGAGATATTCACGTTGAACGAGGGCGACTCACTCACCTTCTCGCCCCGCCAACTGCACTCCTGGCGCAACCCATCCCCCGACAACATCACGCGGGCTCTCTGGGTCCTCGTCCCGCCCGAACCAGACCACGTCAACACCTGATTCAGCCAAACGTCCAGTCCCCAGCGGCTTATCGGCCCCAACGCGCCATCACGCTGATCGTCACTCCCCAACACGCGTACTACTTGCAGCGGCCGTCGATAGGGTCAGCCTCTCAAACTCGCCGCCGTCGACGACGAGGCCCCGGCCAACAGAATTTGTCTCATCCAAATGTCCATTTGGACATTTTGTGGACATTTGGAATGAGAAAAGGACATAAAGTTTGAGAACCGACAAACGCCGATAACACCCGAAAGGTCAGCCGAACGAGCGACGCTGCGAGCGGGACTTCCCCCGATACATCAGGTTGACGTCAAACGACTGTTGTAGTTGTAACCGCCGACGTTGTTGCGTCGAGCGTTCAGCGCCGCTGCTCGGCGCGAACCCGCTCACTCTCTCTGCGCAACTGCGCGACCTCATCGCGTTGGTCATCGGGTGCGGTGGAACACCGTCGCAGGGATGCCTCGGCATGCGGCGCCGAGCTGCCATGCCCTCGAGGAACTGCGGCTGCCGGCGCACAGGTTGCGACGATCGGTGTGCTGGTCGGCGCCGGCGTTAGGACCGTTTACGCGAGGATCCGTTCTCACCGACGTCGACATGTCAAACCCGTTCCTGCGAAGTGGCCATTACGTGACAGTCGCGCAATAGCGTTGAGAGCTCGCGCAATACGATCCTGCTCCTTGGCTGGGAGACCGCTTCACGCGGCTATGCGTAAAATGCGTCGCACCTTCATGTCCGCGCACGTATAAGTGCTTCTCGTTGATTCTGCGCCGAAGCCGGACCGCCGCGACGTATGGCAGGACAAATCCGCTGTTGGTCACTTCCCCGTCGAGATGCCGTACATCAGAGCGTCTATCACTCCGTAGTAACGTTCGGTTGTTTCCTCCGCCGATGACGTAACGCTGAGCATGCGATAGAGCGTGGCTCCGATTAATGCGTCCGTGGCGGCTTCGACGTCGGCATCCCCCCGAATCTGGCCCATCGAGATTCCGACGCGTAACCGTTCTGACACTGCATCGTGGAAACGGCTGGTGAGTTGGCGGTATAGGGTGTCGCGATCGCTCGAGTCTTCAGCAGCGGCGGCGGCGAGAGAACGGATGAGTGCGACGTTTTCTCCAGCCGAACTGATTTCGGCGTACGCGCGCATCCAGGTTCTCAAGTCCTCGCCCGTGTCTCCCGTATTCGGAAGCGTGAAGTCGGTTTGGTCGTACGCCTGCATAACGGCCTCGGCCACCAGGGGAGCTTTCGACGGCCACCGTCGATAAACCGTTTGAGTAGCCACGCCGGCGATCGCGGCGACCTTGTCCATCGACACCCCGCTGTAGCCCGCTTCGACGAGAAGCGACCGGGCGGCTTCCAGGATCGCCTCGTGCACAGCCGCGCTCCGCGGTCGTCCCCGTCGGGATTGGCTCACACGGAGAACCTAGAGGAATGGTTCGACCTTGCGCCTAGGCAACAGCGGCGAGATATGTCACGATTAACGAGAAAAAACATCTCGTAATTAACACCCAGTCATCGCCGCTCCGGTAGTACCGGCGCAACGCGGGGTCTGGCGTCGGGTCGTAAGGGCGACTACATGGGCGAAGTGTGCGTCATCACCGGAGGCGCGGGTGGCATCGGACTGGCCGCGGCGAAGATCGTCGGGCGAGGCGCTCTTGTTGTCATCAGCGATGTCAACCAGAGCCGTCTGCAGGCGGCGGCAACCGAACTA
>Ga0310811_10013527_pt1 | contig 10631 bp, 16 predicted proteins | sample YCmetagenome_FD_207642 | JGI IMG/M metagenome (GOLD analysis project Ga0310811, IMG submission 207642) | Soil microbial communities from experimental microcosm in Duke University, North Carolina, United States - YC | ecosystem: Engineered > Artificial ecosystem > Soil microcosm > Unclassified ...
CCGAGACGTCTTTGCGTGGTCAGTCCATACGCGCTGTTGAGGTACCGAAGCACGGACCCGCTGAGCGCTCTCTCTGCGCCGTCGGCGCCTGCATTCGCGACAGTAGCGCTGCCCGTTGTCCCAGTGGGTGTTGTCCTCGGTGAACGGGTGGCCTGCTACGCATTCCAACTTTCCTGTCCTGCGCCGGCCTTCTGCGTCTCGTGCCGCCCAGGCGCGCCGCGTGTTCTCCGATGGAGTAACAGGCTCAAGATGGGATGGGTTGATGCACGCTGGAACGCGGCACAAGTGATCGAGCTGGAGCCCTTCCGGGATCGGTCCAACATGGGTCTCATAGGAGACGCGATGTGCAAGTCGCGGACGACGGTCAACGGTCAACATGCCGTATCCGTCACGAGTGCTCCGAGCCAGCCACAGCCAGCACTCGCCTGATCTGTCGGTCAAGCGCTCCAGCCGCTGCGGCATCGGGAGGTGAGGGCCGCCCCCGCGCTTACCGGGCTGATGCTGTCCAAGCTGGGGCTGCAAGGATTGAGGCACGTGCCTTTCCTTTCGTACACAGGTAGGTGAGGTGCATGGGGCCCGGCTGTCGGTGACTCGCCAGAAACCGGCGGTTGGGCCCGCAGCCGCACTAAGCGGCGGTGGCAAGCGGCTTACGACTTCCCGTCTTGCGGCGGGGCCGGCCGGGCTTCGGGGCGATGCGGCGCAGGTCGTACAGTGCGGCGCGGTCGGCACGGTTGGTCACGATGCGGCGTCCGACGCGGCTGTGGGGGGCGTCGAGATTGTTGAGTGCGCGTCGGATGGTCTTGACGCTGCATCCGAAGACCCACGCAGTTTCCTGGACTGTCAGGTACTCCGCGTTGGGATCGGCGGGCTGGACCGGGCAGTGGTACTTCTTGTACCGCTCTTCGGCCTCGGTGCCGGGCATGTCACTCCTCTTCTTCTTCGTTGGCTGTTCCTCGGTGGGGGGCGAGGAGGATGTCCTTGTCGCTTGCTTCGAGTGCGGCGCGGAGCCGGATGTACGCGGCTGGTCCCATGCGATTGCGGGTGCCGCGTTCGAGCTTGCGGAGGTAGTTGGGTGTTATCCCAGCCATCTCCGCGAGCTGTTGAACCTCGATCCCCGCTTGCATGCGGTGCGTACATATGGCCGCCCCGTCCACCTGGAAGGTGGTTGCGGGTTGGTGCATAAGAAGAAGTTAGCCCTAGTTGGACCCTGAGTCCAGCCCTAGTTAGCCCTTGTTGCGTCTTTAGTTGGCCTAATTAGATGGTCTTACTTTCGCCACGGGAGAGACATCTTCCGGCCTAGTTGCCCCCGGTCCTCCCTGGTCCCGGCTAGTCCTGCCATGATGGCGACATGGCCTCCCCAGACCTGCCACGCCTAGCCCTGCGCGTGAAGAAGCGCCGCCTCGAGCTCGGGCTTGCTCGAAACACCACCGCGGTCGAGTACGGCATGAGCAAGAGCACATGGAAGCGCGTAGAAGAGGGCCTACCGGTCCGCGAGATGAACTACGCCAAGATCGAGCGAGCGCTCCTGTGGGCCACGGGGAGCTGCGTCAGGATCCTTGAAGGCGGCGACCCCATCCCGATAGAGCGCTCAGAAGCCGGGAGCGTCGACTTCGCCAGCGTTCCTGCAGACGACATGGAAGGGGAGATCCGCCAGGCAGTGCAGAACGCCATGGTGGCCGGCACGAACCTGACCGCTGACCGGATCCGCGAAGTCAATGAGATCGCGATCGAACTGCTGAAGAAGCGCGGCATCTTGCCTATGGGTGACGAGAGTTAACCGAAAGTTTCCAACTACGCTTACAACCCGGTCAGTTACTTACTTGGTAGTAGATGCATCTGAAACCACATGAGCACAACTCCGTCACAGGTGGACAGTTTTGTGACACGATCGACTCTCACCACTTGGGGGGTTCTCCCATCCTCACGAGGGAGGGCCATGATGGGAAAGCGGCTCTTGGCAGACTTCGGTCCTGGCATTGTTGGCTGGGCTGGCGAAGTCGACGGGAGCATGGTGTGCATAGCAGCGCTCCAGGTCGACTACGACCCGTCTGCAAGACGGGACATGCGCGAGCTGGTGCAGCGCAAAGGAGGTGACTGCGACAGTTGTAGAGGATGCCCCATAGGGCAACTGAGCAGCTGACACGTGGCACGCGTGGAGGTCGGCGGCAGGGGTGCCCGCCAGGCCACCACGGAACGGAACCCCATGGGTGGTGAAATGCCATATGTAGAGACGCGCGGCGGCAACATCCGCGTGAAGTGGTGGGCTCTGGAGTACACCGAGAGCGGCAAGAAGAAATACGAGTCTGCGTCCGGACCCGAGTCCGGCGTCCCGTTCAAAGACGAGGACGAGGCGTACAACTTCGGCCTGGACCGTGAGTACGACGTCCGGCACGGGAAGCACATCAGCCGAATCGACAGCAAGACTCTGATGGAGGAGTACTGCTGGCAGTGGCATGCCGCGCAGGATCTGCGGCCCATGTCCATGGTCCGGTACAAGTCGCGACTACGGGCCCGGATCATCCCCTACTGGGGCACCCGGGCAGTCGGTGACATCACCGCCTGGGAGTACGAGGCGTGGAAGAAGAGCCTCAAGGCCGCTGTCGCCAAGGGTGAGCTGTCCGAGAACTACGTGGACTCCCTGCTCGGCCTGTTCGGCATCGTGATGGGCGACGCAGTCACCAAATACAAGCTCCGCGCCGAGTCGCCAGTCATCGTGCAGCGCCGCCGGGGCAAGTACCAGAAGAAGAAGCGTGAGAAGAAGCGTCCGATGCAGATGGCCGTGCTGCACCAGCTCGCGTGCAACGCCTACGCGGTGTGGGGTTACACCGGCTGGGTCTACATGTGGACCATCCCGTTTACGGGCATGCGTCCACCGGGCGAGATGTGGGGCCTGCGGCGCGAGTACGCGTCGCCGACCTGGCCTGCGAGCGATCCGGACCCCGAACGGCGGAAGGAGTCACTGGAGCGCTACACGGAGATGCCCGCGTTGCGGGTCCAGTGGCAGCACCAGTACGTGGACGGCAAGAGGACGCTCGTGGAACCCAAGTATGAGAGTCACCGCACTCTGGTGCTGCCGCCGTTTCTGCATCAGATGCATTCCGCGCTGCTGGCTTCGCATCGGTCACCTTGGGTCTTCCCTGCCCTTGACGGTTCTCAGATGGGCACGCAGTGGCACATGGCCTATTGGCGCTACATTCGCGATGGATCGCCTGAGCGGGTCTTGCGGAAGGACTTCATTCGTCCAGAGATCCCGCCTGTGCCCGAGATGACAGGTAAGCGTATCTACCTTCTGCGGCACTGGATGAAGGAGATGCTCGAGGAGGATGGTCACTCCCGTACTGCTCAGGAGACGCGTATGGGCCACGAGGTCGCCGGCGTCGAGGGACTGTATGCGAACCTGACTCCTGGGATGGAGCGGTCTATCGCCGCGTCGCTTCAGGAGCGATGGGAGACGTTTTGGTCTACGGGGCCGTGGTGGATGCCGCCGTTTCCCAATCCTCTCCCATTGGAGGGAGAGGATGAGGGGTAGGTGCAGATCAGTGGGGGGATGGGGAGCGTTGGAGCGGGATGCTGACGATGCTGCTGACTCTCTGAGCGCCCCTGCACTGACGTGCGATTGTTCCACTGACCTGCGCGTTTACCTGGATCGGCAAGGACGTAGTTGGTCGTAGTTAGCCTTTGTTGCACCGATGTTGGACACCACCGTCTCCCATCTGTCTCCCATCCAGTCCCCCAGGCAGCAGTAGGACCGGTCCCAGGTCACCACTTGGGGGGAAGTGTTCGACCTGGGACCGGCCTATCTGATCAACGAGAAGCTCAAATAAAGGACACTCAATCGAGTGATCTCTATGTCTGCGTTGACAAAAAAGACCGCCCCCGCTGCTACAGGGGTGCTGCAGCAGGGGCGGCCGATCATGGGTAGCGGACTCGATGATCCAGTCCAGGGGCACAACCATTGCATGTGCCACCGGCAATTCCAAGATCCCTCAGGCACCTGGATATATCCAGCGCCTACCCCGCTTCCTAGCCTGACGACCTCACGTCGCAAGATCGTCGTCAGGGGTCCGGATGCCGGGAGGCGCGCTGCACCGGCGCATCGCCGCCGACATCCGCCGCCGCATCGACGCCGGCGAATGGCTCCCAGGCGACCGACTTCCATCCCGGGTCGGTCTTGGCCGGGAGTACGGCGTTCACGAGCAGACCATCCGCCTGGCCGTCATCCGTCTCCGATCGGACGGAATCCTTGAAGGAGAGGCCCGGAGGCGGCTGACCGTCGCTTACCGTCCGGCCATGCGCGTCCTCGCCGACCCCGACGCCCCCTGGCCGCACGGCACCGAGACCACCGATACCGAGCCGCAGCGCGCCACTGTGGAACTCGCCGAACGCCTTGGCGTTCCCATCGGCACGCTCCTGCAGCACGAGGCTGTGGAGTGCTGGGACCCCGGAGGCCACTCGGCGATGCTTGTCACTACATGGTGGCAAGGACGCCAGCGGAAGCATGAAAGCGCCGTGGTCGAGGTGAACACGGTACGGCTCTCCTCGGAGCAGGCGCATGCTCTCGGCCTGACGGTGGACACGGTGGCGTACCTGCTGGTGCGGACCCGCCTCGATGGTGTGGGGCGGCCGGTGGAGACGGCTGATCTGATCCTCCCGATGGATCGGTGGGTGCTGCGATTTCTACTGTGAACCCCGCCCGCCCCGGCTGCGGGGGAGCACCCGAGAGCGGTCGGGAGTCTTGCGTTGGCGGCCCCCGGTCGGCGCCTGGCCGGGGGCCGCGTCGATCACTTGCCGCCGTTGCCGGTGCCGGGGGTCGAGCATCCGCCCTTGCGGCAGTTCGGGTTGTCGCAGGACTGCAGGATGAATCCCTTCATGAGGTTCCCTCCTCCCTTGCGTCTGGTGGTGCGCCTACGGCGGGCTGCGCGTAGGACAGGTGGGGGACGTCGCCTGGTAGGCAGTCCATGAGTAGCTCATCGACGGGCTCGCCGAGCCACTGTCCGGCCTGCCTCAGATGTCCAGCAGGCTGGAAGCCGGCCCGAGCGTAGGCGGCGATCGCCGCGGCGTTGGGCTCGAGGACCTTCAGCCAGACCATGCGGAGGCCGGCGTGCTGGAACGCCCAGGTAAGGGTGAGACTGGTGGCCTCGGTCGCATAGCCGCGGCCGCGGTGCTCGGGTGCGAGGACGATGACGTACTCGGCGGTCTTCTGCTCCAGGTCGACTGACAGTGCGACGTTGCCGACCGGCTGGCTCTGGGCAGTGGTGATGACCTCGAACATGCTGTACGAGGTGCTGGTGCAGCCGCTGGCGAACCGTGCCTGGAACCGGTCGAAGCTGATGGGCTGGCCAGCGCCGAGGCCCAGTACAGTGCCGGGGTCGGTTTCCCAGCGGTGGTATTCGGTGACCATGTCCGGCCGGGGCAGTGCCAGCGCCAGGCGGTCGCCGGTGAGGACCAGCTCGAGCGGCGCGCGCTGCATCGGCCGCGCCTCGTCCGTTGGGCGGGCCTGCCACGGGCGGGCGATGATCTCCCGGTAGGCGCGGTGCGTCGGATTGAGGCCAGCATGCTTAAGGGCCCATAGCTGCGCAGGGGCGAGCTCGTCGAATACGAGCGACTTCTCCCCGCATGCCGCGCACTGTATGGCGTGCGTGGTCGGCTCCGCGTCGGGTTCGGTGTGGCGAGAGATCGTCCACGTCTCGAACCGCAGCACTGCTCGCGTCACCGGCCTGCCGCCGAAGTGTGCACCGAGAGCCGCGCCGCGAGCTCTTCTCGGGCAGTCAGGGGCCGAATATTGTCGGGCTTCACGTCCCACTCCGTGCCGCCTTCGATGCCGCGCAGCTGGATGTAGCTGCCGATGGCGGCCATTACGACCGCGGCGCAGTCCCGCCGGGTGTCTCGCACCCACGACCCGACTACGGGGACGCCTTCGGGCCATTCGGTGCCCTCGGCGGCTGGCCCGCGTGTGGTGCCAGGTCTGGTCATGTACGGGCCCCCGATGGTGGTCGTTTGCGTCACCACTACGGTGCCAAGACGGACGACGGGCGTCACGGGCGGTAGTGACCAAGTTTTTTGGACGCCCGTTGTGCATTGGACCTGGTGAGACGCCGTTTTTTAGTGATCCATTGGACGGGGCATCACTCCTCCAGGCAGACGGCCGGGCGCCAAATGGGCCCTTCGATGACTACGGTGAGTCCACGTCACCGTGCAGGGAGTACGTCATGACCCCACGCACCAAACCCGGCTCCAAAGCAGACCGGGATGCCCTCCGCCACGAGATGGCCGCCGCTGGATGTGCCGTCGGCGAGATCGCCATAGAGATGCGGGCCCGGTACCGCATGCGCGCCCGTGAGGCGTGGCGTCACGCGCACGGCTGGACTCTCCAGGAGACCGCCGACCGCATCAACGACCTCGGCGCCCGCAGGCCCGGCGAAGCTGTCGCAGCGGACGCGTCCCTCGCTGCCAAGTGGGAGAAGTGGCCCGGGCCCAGCACCCGCCGGCCGACGCTCGCCGTCCTGCTCCTCATGGCCGCGGCATTCGGGTGCTCCGTTGAGGACATCCTCGACCTCGAGGACCGCCGCGCCCTCCCCGAGAGCGATCTGCGCATTCTCCGCCACGCCGCCGCCCCGACCACCGGGGCCGAGCAGCCTGCCACCGCCCCCGTGCCGCCAGCGCCCGAACCAACCGGCGAAGCGCTCGTTCGTACCGCCGCTGACGAGTCCGCTGCATGGGCCCAATGGGCCGAGGCATCCAACGTCGGCGACATCGCCCTCGAGCAGCTCCTGGCTGATACGCGGGCGCTCGCCAGCGACTACCTCACCGGTAACCCCGCCGCCCTCTTCCTCCGCACCCGGGCCATGCGGGACCGCATCTTCGCGCTCCTCGAAGGCCGTCAGTACCCGGGCCAGTCCGCAGACCTGTACGTCGCGGCGGGCTACCTGTGCGGGCTCCTCGCATGGATGTCCTCGGACCTGGGGCATCTGCGGGAGGCGGACACGCACGGCCGCACCGGCTGGCTGTGCGCCGAGCTCGCCGGACACGACGGACTGCGGGCGTGGATCTCCTCGACCCGCTCAAAAATCGCCCTGTGGGATGACCGGCTCCGCGACGCCGTCAACCATGCTCGGCGTGGCGCAACATACTCGGCTGGCGGCACCGTCGGGCTGCTGCTGGCCTGCCAGGAGGCAGACGCCTGGTCGATGCTCGGGGCCACCGAGGAAGCCCAGTCGGCGCTCGTCCGGGCCGTCGGAGCACGCGAGGCCGTCTCTGGCGTCGATGAGATCGGCGGGCTCTTCTCCTGCCCTCCCTCCCGGGCGGACAACTACGCGGCCGCTGTACACCTGCGGATCGGGCAGCCCGGGGCAGCCCTACAGGAGACCGAATCCGCGTTGGCTCTGCTCGCGGCGCAGCCCGTGCGGGCCTACGGCACCGAGGCGCAGATCCATATCAGCCGGGCGACCGCGTTCGTCGGCTGTGGCGAGCCGGAGGCCGCTACGGAGGCCATAGTGCCCGTACTGGCGATGCCACCTGAGCACCGCATGGATCCAGTGATGCGGCGCGTGCGGGAGCTCTCGGCGTGCATGGCCCGGTCCTCGGCGGCGGCGAGCGGGGCAACAGTGCAGGCGCGGCGCATGCTCGAGGACTGGTGCCTGGACTCGGCGCCCCGCATGCTGGCCCTCTCGCCAGGAGACGCTGGACCCTGCTTGGATCTGTGACCATGAGCACCCAAGACGAGTTCATGGCGGATCACTGGTGGTGGCGGCCCGGCTGGAGCGTCGGGCGCCGCTTCTACACCTGGCACATCACTTTCGACGGCCAGCACGATGTGCAGCGCCTCGTCGGCGCGTACCGCGACGCCCTTGGCGGCTTGCCGGGCCTGGACCTGATCCCGGACCGGTGGCTGCACCTGACGATGCAAGGCATCAACTTCGTGGACGAGGTCGATGAGCGGGACGTCGCCGCGATCGTGGATGCCGCCCGGGGCCGGCTGGCCTCGGTGCCGGCGTTTGAGGTCCAGTTCGGCACGCCGGCCGTCACCCCGGAAGCTGTCGAGACGTTCGCTGAGCCGACCGAACCGGTCGCCGCGGTGAGGTCGGCGATCCGGGCGGCGATCGGCGACGTACTGCCGGATGTCCCGGAGTCCGCTGACGGGTTCAGGCCGCACGTGTCGGTGGCGTACAGCAGCAGCGACGGGCTAGCCGCCCCGATCCGCGACGCCGTTGCCAGTGCTCAGGTTCCGCCAGCCACGGCCCAGATCACGTCTGCGGAGCTGATCGTGCTGCACCGGGATCGCCGGATGTACGAGTGGGAGCCGTTCGCGCGGGTGCTACTCGGCTGAGGCGGATTGTCACTGCCTCGCCGTAGTCTTGTCGCATGCCCCCAACTCCTTTGCCTGGCGCCCGCATGCGTCCGTCTGCGCAGGTGAACGAGGAGATCCGGGACCTTTTCCTGCGGTCGCGGGGCTGGGGCCTGAGCCAGGCGGACGCCGCGGTGTACGAGCAGTTGCTGGAGGAGTGGGCTGCGGCGACACGGGCCGAGGCAGAGTGTCGCGAGTGGGCGCGGGCTGCATAGGGATGTTGCCCCGCCGCGCCACACGGCGGGGCCCGCACACCCGAGCAGGATGACCCCGCCAGGATACCGGGCAGTGCCGACAGTGAGCTGGACGGCAGAGGCCCCGCCAGCGACGGGGGGCGCGAGCGGGGCCACCGGCCATAGTGCCGCACAACCTGCTCGCCCGGAGCGAAACACCTAGACTCAAACCCGTGACCGACCCGCCCGAGCGTGACGCCGTCGAGGCCCCGCCGTGGACCGAGGCCATGGGACCGCGCCCTCGCGTCACCAGCTGGCCGTCCGGCAAACGGCCCACGCTCCGCATCCGGGTCGGCGGCGAGTGGCGGCGGGCCGAAGTTCTCCAGCGCCAAGACTTCGCTGACGGGCGCGTCCGGTACCTGTGCGACGTGTGGATGCCGAACGACGTCGGCGGTACCACCGCCATCGCCCGCGGGTACTGGTGGGACGGGCGAGCCATGCGGACCGGGTGACCTTTTTCCCGGAGTCGGGAAAAAGGCAGGTCGGGACGGTGGGTGTGCCGAAGCTGGACCTGCATAAGAGGGGCCCAGCCCGGGGACCAGCGGCGACGCATCACTTCCGCAGCATCGCGGAAGTGATCAAGGCTATATGCCAGGTTCGGTGACTTGACGGACCTGCTTTGGGTCGAGCCAGTCGGGCGCTTCCTTATGGCATGGGCTACGACCAACCTTGAAGTTCGCCGACCAGTTTTCAAGTACGCTTGAAGGTCGATCCAGGCGCGGGGAACCGTGTCTGCTGAGCGTCCGTCCGAGGCCCTGGGCTATCTGCCACTTGGTGGGAACGGTGGACGTACCTCTCGTTGGGCGGATCACCGTTCGGTGCGCTGCAGTCCAGCGGCGGCGTTGTCGTCCCACTCGTCGGGGAGCTGCATGTAGCCGAGCATCGACTTGCTGCCTGGTGCCCAGCCGCCCTGCTTGGCGATGTTCACCGGGTCTTTCCCGTTCTTCCGACCCTCGGTTGCCAGGCCAGAGCGGAGGGAGTGTCCGGTCCAGTGGATCCACGGGCCTATACCGCAGCGGGAAGCTTCGCCAGCAGCGACCGGCGCCCCCGTGGGGTCGCCCGGACTACATCCCAATCCACCTCCGTGTGCGTGCCCACCACAGCGTCAACGTCAGCGGTCCGGTACAGCGGCACCGTCACCGCCCCCGCCTTCGACGTACCGAACCGCACCTCAACCCACTGCGCCGGCGCCACCCAACCAGCGCGCACCACGTGATCCCAATCCGCCCGCCGAATGCCGAGCCGAGCCGCCGCCTGATCCGGGCCGAGCGGAGCATCCTCGGCGAGGAACCGGCGGATGTCCGGATGCGCAGCAGCCTCCACCACCAGGCGATGAGCCACCACAGTCCCGGCCTCCGCGCTGGCGGCGAGCTGGTGCAGCAGCCCGCGGTCGATCAGGCGCAGGATCTGAAAGACCTTCACGCTGTCCGGCTCCAACCCGAGCCGGTCCACGAGAATCCGCCCCGCCTGCTGACCGGAGATCATCGGGCCGCCGGCCGCAGTCTCGATCTCCGCGCTTCGGGCTTTGAGTTCGTCGACCGTTGCTCACGTCCAGCAGCCGTCAGCTTCGGGTGCTGGGATGGCCCCGGCGTGGATGGCCGATCGGACCATCGTGATCGGCAGCTTCAGCTGCTGTGCCAACTGCGACTCGTAGTAGCGCGTGAGCGTTGCCATCGGGTCCTCCCCTGAGGTTCATGACCCACCCCGGCGGTGGCCACGAACCGAGAGTGCACGAATCCACGCAAGGTGGTCAATCTCGGGACGTATACACCTAAAAAGCGCGCGCGGTAAGAGAGGTATGAAGTCACGGCAGGGAACGGCAAAGAGATGACAAAGAGATGCGTACCGCTTCCTGGGCCGAAGCAGGGCATGGGGCCCACTGGGACGCTAATCGTTCAACCTGATGGTCCATCGGGGCCGCTCACCCACCCGCGCCCACCGTTCGCAAACGAACGTCTGTGAGACGCGTTCGCCGAACTTGCCCACCCTGCACGTTTGTTGTCACAGAACCCGTGTACGCGTCTATGTAATGATCTCCCCTGTTCGCGATACAA
>Ga0310811_10013528_pt1 | contig 10631 bp, 8 predicted proteins | sample YCmetagenome_FD_207642 | JGI IMG/M metagenome (GOLD analysis project Ga0310811, IMG submission 207642) | Soil microbial communities from experimental microcosm in Duke University, North Carolina, United States - YC | ecosystem: Engineered > Artificial ecosystem > Soil microcosm > Unclassified ...
CTCATCCGCGTCAAGGCCGGGGACATCGCAAAGGCCGGGATCGAGCGGCTGCCGAGGACGGTCGGCGTGCAGGACGGCCTGCCCGTGCTCGAGGACGGGCGCGTCATGGACGTGGCGAACGTCGTCTGGTGCACGGGGTTCCAGCCGGACTACAGCTGGATCGACCTGCCGGTGTTCTCGGACGACGGCGCACCGGAGTACGAGCGCGGCGTCGTGCCCTCGGAGCCGGGGCTCTACTTCCTCGGGCTCGACTTCCTCTACTCGTTCACCTCGGAGAACGTCGGCGGCGTGGGGCGGGACGCCGATCGCATCGCGAAGCACATCGCGGCGCGAAACGGGCGGTGAGGAGCAACCAGGTTGCGCGCGCGCCTGATAAGAACTGACCATGGAGCTCGACCTCCCTCCGCTGCCGCTGGCCGAGTGGGAGGAGACGAAGACGACGCTGCAGCTCTGGGCGCAGATCGTCGGCAAGATCCGGATGGCGTCGACGACCCCGCTCAACCACTGGTGGAACGTTTCCCTCTACCTCGACGTGCGCGGGCTGACGACCCGCCGCATGCACGCCGCGAACGGCATCAGCTTCGAGATCGTCTTCGACTTCGTCGACCACCGGCTCGTCGTCGCCACGAACGGGGGCGCGGTCGAATCGTTCGAGCTCGTCGACGGGCTCTCGGTCGCCGCGTTCGACGAGCGGGTGCATGCGACCCTCGCGCGACTCGGCGTCGACGTCGCGATTCGTGAGGAGCCGTACGGCGTGTCGTCGACGACGCCCTTCCCGGCCGACCGGGAGCACGCCGCCTACGATCGCGACGCCGTGCAGCGCTTCTGGCGCATCCTCGACTGGACGGACGGCGTCCTCCAGGAGTTCGCGGGCTGGTACTGCGGCAAGACGAGCCCGGTGCATCTCTTCTGGCACTCCTTCGATCTCGCGCTGACCCGGTTCGGCGGGCGGCGCGCACCGCCGCGTCCGGAAGCAGACTCCGTGACGCAGGAGGCGTACACGCACGAAGTCGTCTCCTTCGGCTTCTGGGCGGGCGACGAGCGCGTGCGCGAGCCGACGTACTACGCATACGCCGCACCGGAGCCGACCGGCCTCCGCGAGCGCCGGCTGCAGCCGGCGCAGGCCTTCTGGGCCGACCAGGGAGGCGGCTCGCTCGCGCGCCTTCCCTACGAGGCGGTTCGGGCCGCGGCCGATCCCAGGGCCACGCTCCTCTCCTTCCTCGAGAGCGCGTACCGGGCGGGCGCCGAAGCTGCCGGCTGGGACGTCGCCGACCTCGAGTCGTCGTACTGTCCGTGAGCCGGAGCCAGCGCCTCACCCTGGTCGCGGCGATCCTCGGCTCGGGGGTCGCGGCGATCGACGGGTCGATCGTGAACGTCGCCCTGCCGGCGATCGAGCGCGACCTCGGAGGCGGGCTTCCGTCGCAGCAATGGGTCTCGAACGCCTACCTGCTCGCGCTCGGCTCGCTGATCCTGATCGGGGGCTCACTCGGCGACATCTACGGCGAGCGCCGCGTCTTCGCGCTCGGCGTCGCGGGGTTCGGGGTGCTGTCGCTCGCGTGCGCGCTCGCGCCGACGATCGACGTGCTGATCGGGATGCGCGCTTTGCAAGGGGCGGCGGGGGCCCTCCTGACCCCGAGCTCGCTGGCGATCATCGTGGCCGCGTTCTCTCCGAAGGAGCGAGGGGCCGCGATCGGCTCGTGGACCGCATGGGGCGGCATCGCGGCGATCGTCGGCCCGCTCGCGGGCGGCTGGATCGTCGACCAGGTCTCCTGGCGCTGGATCTTCGCGCTCAACGTGCCGCTCGTCGCGGTGACCCTCGTGCTCATCTTCGCGGCGGTGCCGCGCACGACCGTTGCGGCCGGACGCCGTGTCGACTCTCTGGGAGCCCTTCTCTGCGTGCTCGGGCTCGGCGGCGTCGTGTTCGCGCTGATCGAGCAGCCCCGCTACGGCTGGGCGAGCCCGGCGATCGTCGTCCCTCTGATCGCCGGCTTCGTCGCATTCGCGTCGTTCCTCGCGTACGAGCGCCGCGCCGAGCAGCCGATGCTGAAGCTCGAGCTCTTTGGGCGGCGCAACTTCGCGGTCGGAAACCTCGAGACCTTGACCATGTACGCGGGACTCTCGATCCTCTTCTTCTTCCTCGTCATCTTCCTGCAGCAGGTCGCCGGCTACAGCGCGCTGCGCAGCGGCCTGACGACGGTGCCCGTGACGGTCGTGATGTTCGCGCTCTCGCGCCGGTTCGGTGCACTCGCCGATCGGTACGGCCCGCGCCTCTTCATGGGCGCCGGCCCGCTCCTCGCCGCCGGGGGTGTGCTGCTTCTGCTCGGAGCAGGCATGCGCACCTCCTATCTCACCGACCTGTTGCCGGGCCTCCTCGTCTTCTCGATCGGTCTGTCGATGACGGTCGCACCGCTCACCGCGACGGTGATGGCCGGCGCGAACGAGAGCGACGCGGGCATCGCGTCGGCGATCAACAACGCCGTCGCCCGCGTCGCGGGCCTCGTCGGCATCTCTGTGGTCGGCGTCGTGGTGGCGGGCGCGCTCGCGGGCGACACGTTCGCCCGCAATGCGGCTTCGGTACACGCGTTCCACGTGGCGGTCGCGGTCTGCGCCGCGCTGATCGCGGCAGGAGGCGTCGCGGGAGTCATCGGCATCGTCAACCCGAGGCGGGCCGTCAACGCGGCGGGGTGCCCGGGCGGCCAGCTCGTCGGTGCACCGCAGCTCCCTCAGGAAGTCTGAGCGACGGGGGCTCGATTCAGTCGAGCGCGCGCCGGTAGAAGCCGCGGACGCCGACCGCCATCAGCAGGCAGATCGCGGCGGCGAGCACGAGCAGGCAGATCCAGGGCTCGATGTGCGGCACGCCCGGCACGAGCGCCCCGCGCAGCGCCTCGCTCACGTACGTCATCGGGTTCGCGGCCGTCACCACCTGGAACCACCGCAGCCGCGCGAGCGAGGGCCACGGGTACTGGCTGCAGCCGGTGAAGAGAAGCGGCGTGAAGACGAGCGAGAAGAGCAGGTTGATCCGCTGCGGCTGCACGAGCGTGCCGAGCACGAGCCCGAAGCCGGCGCCGACGAGCGCGCCGAGCAGGACGCCGGCGGCGAAGAGCGGCAGGCCGCCCCAGCGCCACGGGATCGAGCCGAGGATGAGGACGCCGATCGGGATCATGATCAGCGCTGCGACGAGTGCCCGGAGCACCGCGAAGACCACCTTCTCGGCGGCGACGAACGCGGTCGGCATCGGCGCGAGCAGGCGGTCCTCGATCTCGCGCGTCCACCCGAACTCGGCGACGAGCGGGAACGCGAGCGTCTGCATGCCCGTGATCACGGCCGTCAGCGCCACGAGGCCGGGGAAGAGCAGGTTCGCGTAGCCGTTCTGCGTGTAGCCGAGGCTGCCGAGCACCTTGCCGAAGACGAAGAGCAGGAAGAGCGGCTGCAGGATCACCTGGGCGAGGAACGCGGGCAGCTCGCGCCACGTCACGTAGAGGTCGCGGCGCAGCACCGCCAGGAAGGCACGCCGCTGGCTCGGCGAGATCGCTGCGGCGGCCGCGAGCGCGCTCACCGGAGCGTCCTGCCCGTCAGGTGGATGAAGACGTCCTCGAGCGTCGGGCTCCCGAGCTTCACCGCGCTCAACGCGAGGCCGTGCTCGGCGAGCAGGCTCGCCGCGGGCGCGACGAGCTGCGCGCCCTCCGAGGCGAGGTAGAGGCGGACGCGAAAGCCGGGCTCGTCCGCGGCCGCCTCGTCGCCCTGCGGGCCGCTGCCGTCGGCGCCCGCCTGGAGGCGCTCGACCCGCTCGACGCCGGCGAGCGTCGCGAGCGCGGCGAGAGCGTCCCCGTCGGCGGCCCCGTCGGTCGTCAGCTCGAGGGTGGTCTCCTCGGCGAGCGACCGCATCAGCTCCTCCGGCGTGTCGAGCGCGAGCAGGCGGCCGTGATCCATGATCCCGACCCGGTCGGCGAGCTCGGCAGCCTCGTCCATGTCGTGGGTCGTGAGGAGCAGCGTCACGCCCTGCTCGGAGAGCTCGCGCAGCCGGTCCCACACGAAGAGCCGTGCGGCCGGGTCGAGCCCCGTCGTCGGCTCGTCGAGGAAGAGCACGCGCGGCGAGTGCATCAGCGCCCGCGCGATCATCATCCGCTGCGTCTGCCCGCCGGAGAAGAAGTCCGGCTTCGCGCGGGCGCGGTCGAGCAGCCCGAACTGCTCGAGCAGCTCGTCGGCGCGCGCCTGGCGCTCCCGCGGCGGCACGCCGTGGTAGGCGGCGTGGAAGATCAGGTTGTCGCGAACCGAAAGCGAGCGGTCGAGGTTGTTGCGCTGAGGGACGACCGCGAGCTGCCGGCGGGCCTCGACGGGGTCGCGGACGACGTCGACGCCGCCGATCCGCGCGCTCCCGGCGGTCGGGCGAACGCGGGTCGTGAGGACGCCGATCGTCGTCGTCTTGCCGGCCCCGTTCGGGCCGAGCAGCCCGAACGTCTCGCCCTGCTGCACCGAGAAGGAGACACCGTCGACGGCGTTCACCGGTGAGCGCGGGTAGCGCTTGACCAGATCGGAGACCTCGACGAGCTGTTCGGGAGTCACAGCGCACGTCATACCAGCACGGCGCGCCGCGACCGCAGGTGGAGTGCTACTGCGGCGGGCCGGCGGCCGTCTGCACGCTCGCCGTCTGCGCCGCGCCGGTCTGGTCGATCCAGTCGATCGTCACCGTGTCGCCTGCTGCGTGCTGGAGCAGCATCGGGCCGAGCGCGTCGTACGTGGCGACCGGCTGACCGTCGAGCGCGGTGATCGTGTCGCCCGCGACGATGCCGGCCTGGTCCGCAGGCGAGCCCGGCACGACCTGCGCCACGAGTGCGCCTGCCAGGCCGGGGCCGGCCGGGCCGACGCTGACGCCGAGGAAGGGCGTCGCGCCGATGTGGACGCTCGCGGACGCGACTCCGGCTTCGATCTGCTTCGCGAGCACGAGCGCGCGGTTGATCGGGATCGCGAAGGACTGGCTCGCAGACTGCAGCCGGAATCCGACCGACGCGGCCGTGTCCATGCCGATCACGCGGCCCGAGGCATTCAAGAGCGGTCCGCCGGAGTCGCCGGGCTGGAGCGGAGCGTTCGTGCGGATCAGCCCGACGAGCTGCTCCGACAGCCCCGCGCCGTCCGAGGCGACGATCGTGCGGCCGATGCCGGTCACCTTCCCGGTCGAGCTCGTGGGCTTGCCGCCGACGCCGCCCGCGTTCCCGACCGCGGTGACGCGCTGGCCGACCTTCACGTTCGACGAGTTGCCGCGCACGATCGGATGGAGATGCGACGCGCCGCTCAGCTGCAGCACGGCGACGTCGCTCGAAACGCTGTAGCCGACGACGCTTGCGGCGTAGCTTCGCCCCGTGCTCGGGTCGGTGACGCGGATCGTCGTCGCGCCGCGGATCACGTGGTTGTTCGTCAGGATCTCGCCCGAGGCGGTCAGCACCATGCCGGTCCCGGCCGCGGAACCGTTCTGGTACGCGAGATTCGTCGAGACGTCGACGACACCGGTGCTGAGCGAGGCGGCCTGCGCGGTCCGGGCCGCGAGCCCGAACGTGACGGCCGCGAGCGCGGCGAGGGCGAGACGGATGCGGGTCGACGGCGTGGATCTCATCGTGGCAAGGAGAGCAGCGGCTCGTGAGAGGAGGGTAAGTGTCGCGCCCGCGTCGGCTGATCGACCAGTCAGTCAGCGAGCGCGGGCGTTTGCACGCGAGGCGCGCGGGCACGGAAGCGGCGGGGGTTTCACGTGCGCATACAGCAAGGAGGACGACGGATGGCATCTGCTTCGCGATGCCGGAGCCGGTGCGGTCGCGGCCTGTCCGCTCTCGCACTGCTCGCCGGCATCACAGTCCTGCTCCTCTCCGCGAGCGCGGCATCGGCTGCGAAGGGCGGCGCGAAGCCGTCGTTCGCCTCCGACGTCGTGCTGCCGGGTGGTCAGGGAGGCGAGCCCTCGATCGCGATCGACACCTCGCCGACGGCGGGTCGCGGCAACATCTATGTCGGCGCGATCGGCGACGCGAACGGGCCGCTCGAATGGCACTCGTACGACGGCGGCGCGAGCTGGTCGCAGCCGGTTCCCTTCGACCTCGCGGGGCCTCTCCGGGGCGGTGACGAGGACCTCGTGGTGAACACGAACGGCGACCTGCTGGCAACCGACCTCGACGTTGCGTATGCGTCGGTGCAGATCTCGACCGACCACGGCCAGACGTTCGACGCGGGCACGCAGACGGCGCCCGAGGACGACCGTCCCTGGCTGGCGGCCGCGGGCCAGAACGTCTACGTCGCCTACCACGACTTCGTCGGGGAGGTGCCGGTCGTCTGCACCTCGCTCGACGGCGGTCACACGTTCCTGAGCTGCAACCAGGCGTTCGGCGCCGATCCGTCGGTGACGAACTGCGCCGAGAACACGGTCCCGGCACGGGCGCTTGCGATCGACCCGACCAACTTCTCGCTCAACTTCCTCTACTCGTGCTCGACGACGGCCGAGAACCTGCAGCACCCGCCGTACGGGCCGCTGCACGACTACTACCTCGCGCAGTCGACGAACGGGGGGCTGACCTGGACGACGCACCGGGTCTTCGTCGCCGACACCTCGGCCGGGAAGACGCCGAACTACGCGAACATCTTCGGCACGCTCGCGATCGACTCGGCCGGCAACTACTACACGCTCTTCGCGGGCACCGCCGACGACTCGAACGCCGACACGAACCCGTACCACGTCTACCTCGTGACGTCGACCGACCACGGACAGACGTGGAGCGCTCCGGTTCAGGTCGACCACGACGCGAACGGCGCCGGCACCCACGTGCTGCCTCATCTCGCGGTGACCGGGCCGGGGAACGTCGACGTCGTCTGGTACGGCACGAGCGCCACCGGCGAGCCGAACGGCGTCTGCGGCACGATCGTCAGCCAGTCGCCGTGCATCGACTCGAGCGGCAGGCCGGACGGCTTCCCGGCCTTCGACGACCCGAACGCGCCCGCGTGGAACGTCTACATGGCGCAGTCGACGAACGCGGTGTCGGCCTCGCCGACGTTCAAGCAGGTGGTCGTGAACCCGACGCCGACGCACTACGGCGAGATCTGCTCGAACGGCCTCGTCTGCGGGTCGTCCGACCGCTCGCTGCTCGACTTCATCAGCGTCGCGGTCGATTGCGACGGGCTCGCGCACATCGCCTACGGCGGCAACAGCAGGGAGGAAGAGGCGGCGGGCCAGACGTTCGTCCACGTCGCGAACCAGAAGGGCGGCTCGGCGCTGGCGCCGCCCGCAGCCTGCGGCATCCCCGTTCCCTAGACGCGAGGACGCCCGGCCGCGTAACCGCGCGGCCGGGCGTCCCGGTTCGGCGAGAATGCGGGCGTGGACGAGGCGAGGCTCGAGCCGGGCAAGGACGGGACCGTTCCCGAGGGCGGCGGCTGGTTCGTGCTGAACGCGCGGGAGGCGCGCTGGGCCGAGCGCGAAGGGCTGCGGCGCGGGTGCGCGTTCGAGGGTGACGAGCCGTTCCCGGAGCTCGGGGTCAACGTGAACGTGCTCGAGCCGGGCCGTCCGAGCGGCATGTATCACGCCGAGACCCGGCAAGAGGGCTTCCTGATCCTCGCCGGCGAGTGCCTCTTGCTGATCGAGGGCGAGGAGGTCCGGCTCGGCGCGTGGGATTTCGTGCACTGCCCGCCGGGAACCGAGCACGTGCTCGTCGGCGCAGGCTCGGGCCCGTGCGTGTACGTGGCGGTCGGGACGCGCGCCGGACGGCCGGAGCTTCGCTATCCCGCCGCGCCGTTCGCGGCGCGGCACGGCGCCGCCGTGGCACAGGAGACCAACTCGCCCGCCGAAGCGTATGCGGCGTTCCCGCGCCGGCTGCAGCGCTACCGGGAGGGAGACCTCCCGGATCTGTGACGCCGATCGAGGTCGAGACCCCGTCCGGCACGGCGAACGCGCATCTGCTGCCATGCGAGGAGCCGAAGGGAGCGCTCGTCCTCGGTCACGGCGCGGGCGGCGGCGTGAAGGCGCGTGACCTCGCCGCGGCGGCGGCAGCCGCCCGGGCGGCCCGCTTCTACGCCGTGCTCGTCGAGCAGCCGTACCGCGTCGCGGGGAAGCGGTCGCCGGCGCCGGCCCGTCACCTCGACGCCGCCTGGATCGCCGTGCTCGACCGGCTCCGCAGGCGCGAGCTGCACGGCCTGCCGGTCGTCACGGGCGGGCGCTCGTCGGGGGCGCGGGTCGCGTGCCGCACCGCCGCCGCGACGCACGCGGCCGCGGTGCTCTGCCTCGCCTTTCCGCTGCAGCCGCCGCGCCGCGCCGGAGCCGCGCCCGCGCCGAGCCGTATCGGCGAGCTCGACGCCGTGACGGTGCCGGTGCTCGTCGTGCAGGGAGCGAACGACCGCTTCGGCATCCCGCCGCCCGGGACGCGGCGCACGGTGGTCGAGGTCGCCGGCGACCACAGCCTGCGCAGCGAACTCGCCGCGATCGAGGACGCCGTTCGCGTCTGGCTGCTCGGCCTCTAGTAGGCGTCGCCCGAGCGCCGGGCCGGCGCGCGCCCCGCCGGCTGGCTCGGCGTCGGCCGCTCCGGCGCCGGCGGAATCGTGCGCGTCACCGGGCCCGCCCTGGAGATCGTCAGCTCCTTGCCGTGGTGGCCGATCTGAAGCGGCTCGCCGTCGAGCAGCGTGTACGTCGCCTTCGCCGTCGTGACCTCGACCTTCAGCCTCCGGCCGCGGAAGAGCAGCCTGAACGAGAGGCGCTCGAGGCGGGCCGGCAGCCGCGGCGCGAAGCTCAGCTTGCCGTCGTGGTCGCGCATGCCGCCGAAGCCCGCCACTGCAGCGATCCAGGAACCGGCGAGCGACGCGATGTGGACGCCGTCGCGGGTGTTGTGCTCGAGATCGTGCAGATCCATCAGCGCGGCCTCGCCGAAGTAGTCGTACGCGAGCTCGAGGTGGCCGACCTCGGCTGCGATCACGGCCTGCGTGCAGGCCGAGAGCGAGGAGTCGCGCACCGTCAGCGCCTCGTAATACGCGAAGTCGCGCGCTTTCTCCTCGTCGGTGAACGCGTCGCCGCGCCAGTGCAGCGCAAGCACGAGATCCGCCTGCTTCACCACCTGCTTGCGGTAAAGGTCGAAGTAGGGGAAGTGCAGCAGGAGCGGATAGTGCTCGGGCTTCGTCGCGGCGAAGTCCCAGACCTGATGGTCGGTGAACCGCTCCGACTGCGGGTGGACGCCGAGCTTCTCGTCCCAGGGCACGATCATGTCGTCGGCGGCGTCGCGCCAGGCGGCGGCCTCCTCGAGATCGGCGCCGAGCGTCGCGGCGTGGCGCGGGTGGCGTGCGACTGCGTCCGCGGCCGCGCGGAGGTTTCGCTGCGCGAGCAGGTTCGTGTAGACGTTGTTGTCGGCGACTGCGCTGTACTCGTCGGGCCCGGTTACGCCGTCGATGCCGAACCGCCCGTCGGCGTCGTGGTGCCCGAGCGAGCGCCAGAGCCTTGCTGTCTCGACGAGCAGCGGCAGGCCGACGTCGCACTCGAAGTCCTTGTCGTCGACCGCCGCCTGGTACCGCGCAACTGCGTCGCCGATGTCGGCGGCGATGTGGAACGCAGCCGTGCCGGCCGGCCAGTAGCTCGAGCATTCCTGACCGCGGATCGTGCGCCACGGGAAGGCTGCGCCCTCGAGGCAGAGCTGCGTCGCCCGCTCCCTCGCGAGATCGAGTGTCGCATGACGCCAGCGCAGCGCGTCTGCGGCGGCCTGCGGAGCCGTGTAGGTCAGCACCGGCAGGACGAACCGCTCGGTGTCCCAGAAGGTGTGCCCGTCGTAGCCGGGCCCGGTGAGACCTTTGGCTGCGATGCCGCGCTGCTCGGCCCTCGCTCCCGACTGGAGCGTGTGGAAGAGCGCGAACCGCACCGCCTGCTGAAGCTCGACGTCCCCCTCGAGCTCCACGTCCGCGTTGGCCCAGAACTCGTCGAGGTATGCACGCTGGTCGCGGAGCAGGCCCTCGAAGCCCGTGTGGTGCGCCGACGTGAGGGCCGCCACGACCTGGTCGCGCAGCGCCGGCTCGGAGCGCTGGCTCGACCAGCCGTACGCGAGGAACTTGACGACCCGGAGCCGCTCGCCCGGCGCGAGCTCGGTCGCGACCGTGAACCGGCCGACGTCCGGCCCGCTCTCCACGTCCGCCTCGAACCCGCTCGGCCCGACGACGACGTGGTCCATGGCCGCCGCCATACGAAGCTTGCTCCGCCTCGTCGTGTGCACGAGCACCACTCGTGCATTGCGGTCGAAGAAGCTCTCGGAGACGAGCGGAGCCTCGAGGACCGCCGCGGCGCGCGGATCGGAGGCGGCCGGCGGGGCGGACTCGTTGGCGACGAGCTCCGACTGCACGACGATGCGCATCGGCTGCTCCAGCGCCTCGACCTCGTAGGCGATCGCCGCGGCGGACCGATGAACGAAGGAGACGAGCCGCGTCGACCGGATGCGCGCGCGCGTTCCGGCCGGCGACTCCCATTCGACAGCGCGCTCCAGGGTGCCGCTCCGCAGGTCCAGCACGCGCTCGTGCGAGAGCACGCGCCCGTAGCGGATGTCGAAGGGCTCGTCGTCGACGAGCAGGCGGATGAGCTTGCCGTTCGTGACGTTGACGATCGTCTGGCCCGCCTCCGGGTAGCCGTAACCGGCCTC
>Ga0310811_10013530_pt1 | contig 10630 bp, 11 predicted proteins | sample YCmetagenome_FD_207642 | JGI IMG/M metagenome (GOLD analysis project Ga0310811, IMG submission 207642) | Soil microbial communities from experimental microcosm in Duke University, North Carolina, United States - YC | ecosystem: Engineered > Artificial ecosystem > Soil microcosm > Unclassified ...
CGAGCGTGCAGGTGTGGCTGTCGCCGCAGCAGACCGTCATCCCCGGCGTGACGTAGCCGCGCTCAGGGACGATGACGTGGCAGATCCCGTTGTCGCCGATGTCGTGGAAGCGCAGCCCTTGGCGCTTGGCCCAGGTGCGGATCGTGTGCGCCTGCAACGCGGTCGCCGCGTCCTTCGCGGGCGCGACGTGGTCGATCATCGCAACGATGCGGTTGCCGTCGTAGAGCTCGTCGCCGAACTCCTTTTCGATCGCGATCGCGCCGGGCGGCGTCGTGATCTCGTGCGCGACGACGAGGTCGATGAAGATGAGCGCGTTCCCGCCGGGCAGCTCCTCGACGACGTGCGCGTCCCAAAGCTTGTCAAACAGCGACCGGGGCATCGGTTTTCTCCTTGCTTTCCTTCTGAACCGAGGGGAAGGCGGCGCCGGTGCGACCGACGGCGCTGGTGATCGCGGCGAGCGAGGCGGTGACGATGTTCGGGTCGATCCCGACGCCCCAGTGCGTCGCGCCGTCGATCACCAGCTCGATGTACGAGACGGCCGAGGCGTCCTCGCTGGCACGCAGCGCGTGCTCGTGATATTCGCGCAGGTGGACCTCGATGCCGAACGCGCGGCGCATCGCGTCGACGAACGCGTCGATCGGTCCGGTTCCGCGCCCGTAGACGGGTCGCGAGGTCGTCCCGTTCGAGACTACCGCGTCGATCGTGCACGGGATCCCGGCCAGACCGTCGTCGGTCGTCGCGTACTCGACCAGGCGCAGCGAACCGGCCCGGACGTAGGTCTGCTCGAACGCCGCGAAGATCGCGTCGGGCGTGATCTCGCCGCCGCTCGTTTCGGCGTGCCCCTGGATCACGCGGCTGAACTCGACCTGCAGCCCGCGCGGCAAGTCGAAGCCGTGATCGGCGTGCAGCACATAGGCGACGCCGCCCTTGCCCGACTGGCTGTTGACGCGCACGACCGCTTCGTACGTGCGGCCGATCTCCTTGGGGTCGATCGGGAGATACGGAACCTCCCAGCGCGATCCGTCACCGGCTTCGATCGCGGCGAAGCCTTTCTTGATCGCGTCCTGGTGCGAGCCGGAGAACGCCGTGAAGACGAGCTCTCCGCCGTACGGGTGGCGGCAGTGCACCGGGAGGCGGTTGCAGTCCTCGACGACCTGCACGATCTCGGGGACATCGGAGAGGTCGAGCTGCGGGTCGACGCCCTGCGTGTAGAGGTTCAGCGCCAGCGTGACCAGGTCGACGTTCCCGGTCCGCTCGCCGTTCCCGAAGAGCGTTCCCTCGACGCGGTCGGCGCCGGCCATCACCGCCAGCTCGGCGGCCGCGACGCCGGTCCCGCGATCGTTGTGCGGGTGGACGCTCAGGATCACCGACGCACGGTCCTTGATGTTGCGGTCGAGCCACTCGATCTGATCGGCGTAGACGTTCGGCGTCGCGACCTCGACCGTCGCGGGGAGGTTCAGGATGATCGGGTCGTCGGCGGTCGGACCCCAGGCGTCCATCACCGCCTCGCAGATCGTCTTGGAGAACGCGATCTCCGTCGCCGAGAAGGTCTCGGGCGAGTACTCCAGGCGCACCTTCGTGCGCGGCGCGATCTCGAGGGCGCGCTGCTTGATGTGCCGTACCGCGTCGACCGCGATCGCGACGATCCCCGCCTCGTCGGCGTTGAACACGACGCGGCGGAAGAGCGGCGAGGTGGCGTTGTAGACGTGGACGATCGCGCGCGGCGCGCCGTCGATCGCCGCGAACGTGCGGTCGATCAAGTCGTTGCGCGCCTGCGTGAGGACCTGGATCGTCACGTCGTCGGGGATGCGTCCCCCCTCGATCAGCTCGCGCACGAAATCGAAGTCGGGCTGTGAGGCGGAGGGGAAGCCGACCTCGATCTCCTTGAAGCCGAGCTTCACGAGCAGATCGAACATGCGCCGTTTGCGATCGGGCCCCATCGGCTCGATCAGCGCCTGATTCCCGTCGCGCAGATCGACGCTGCACCAGAGCGGGGCGCGATCGATCGTCCGGTTCGGCCAGCGCCGGTCGGGCAGCGGGATCGTGGGGAAGGGTCGATAGCGATCGATCATGCTTGCAAGTCCGTTCTCTCGTCGGGCACGCCTTCGACCGCGATGATGCGATCGATCTGTGCGCGCAGGCGCGCCAGGGCGCCGGGATTGCCGCTGAAGGCCAGGCTCGCGCTGGTCGACTCCTCGTTCGCGACGGCGTCGATGCGCGTGCAGCGGCAGGTGAAGCGGTGCGCGAGGTTGATGATCCGCGCAATCGAGCGCGGATCACGCAACGTCAGCTCACAAGTCACGCCTTGGCCTCCATCAGCTCGTCGACCGTCATCCCCGCGGGGATCATCGGCCACACGTTCTCGGTCGGATGGCAGGCGCAGTGCAGGAGCGCCGGGCCGCGCGCGGCGATGAACTTGGCGATCGTCGCGTCCGCCTCGTCGGGCGAGCGCAGGCGGAACGCCGGGATCCCGTACGCTTCGGCGATCGCCGCGAAGTCCGGGTTGTCGGCGAGGTTCGTCGCCGAGTAGCGCTCGGAGAAGAAGAGCTCCTGCCACTGCCGGACCATCCCGAGGTTCTGGTTGTCGACCAGGACGATCTTCACGGGGACGTCGTAGCGCCGCAGCGTCGCGAGCTCCGGCAGCGACATCTGGAATCCGCCGTCGCCGACGATCACGTAGACGGGGCGGTGCGGGTTCGCGAACTGCGCGCCGATCGCGGCCGGGAAGCCGAAGCCCATCGCGCCCAGGCCCGCCGAGGTCGCGAACGAACGCGGGTGCTGCGGGCGCGCGCGCTGCGCGGCCCACATCTGATGCTGGCCGACGTCGGTCGTCACGATCGCGTCGTCCGGCAACGCGGCGAAGATGCGGTCGAGGACGTCGGTCGCGGAGAGGACGCCGTCGGCGACGCGGTCGCTCGGCAGCGATCCGCCGAGCAGGCGCGCTTCGGTCGCCCAATCGTCGAAGCGCGGCACGTGTCCGCGCGCGAGCTCGTCGATCAGCGCGCCGAGCGTCGTGGTGAGGTCGCCGTGGAGCGCAACGTCGGCCTTGACGATCTTGCCGAATTCGGTCGCGTCGATGTCGGCGTGGATCACCGCCGCTTCGCGTGCGAAGCGGTCGGGGCGGCCGGTCACGCGGTCGTCGAAGCGCATCCCCAGCGCGAGCAGCAGGTCGGCCCGCTGCACGGCGATGTTCGCGCGCTTGTGCCCGTGCATGCCCAGCATCCCCAGATCGTGCGGGTCGCCCGGACTGCCGGCGCCGATCGCGTTGATCGTGCAGGCGTGCGGGATCCCGAGCATCGCGACGAGCGTCCGGTACGCGTCGACCGCGTGGCCGGCGCGCACGCCGCCGCCGATGATCGCGACGGGCCGCCGTGCCGCGCGGATCCGGGCCACCGCGTCGCGCACGGCCGTCTCGGAGACGACCGGCGGCGGTGCGGCGATCGCGAAGACGCGCGGCGTGAACTCGACGTGATCGATCTTCGCTTTGAAGACGTCGTTCGGGATGTCGACCAGCACGGGACCCGGGCGGCCGCTCCGCGCGACCGCGAAGGCCTCGGCGATCGTCGAGGTGATCTTCGCCGGATCGGTGACCAGGACGTTCCATTTCGTCGCCGACTGCGTGATCGCGCAGACGTCGGCTTCCTGGAAGCCGTCGGTCCCCATCAGCTCGCTTCGGACCTGACCGGTGATCGCCACGACGGGAACGCTGTCCATCATCGCGTCGAGGAGTCCGGTGACGAGGTTCGTCGCCCCCGGGCCCGAGGTCGCACAGCACACGCCGACCTTGCCGGTCGTTCGCGCGTAGCCGCTCGCCGCGAACGCGGCGGCGGCCTCGTGGCGCGTGAGGATGTGGCGCACGCTGTGCTCGTAGAGCGCGTCATACAGCGGCATGATCGCGCCGCCCGGGTATCCGAATACGATCTCCACGCCCTCGCGCGCGAGCGCGTCGAGGACGACAGCTGCACCGCTCGTCATCAGAGCATCCGGAAGCGGAGTTCGTCGTCCGCCGGTTCGGTTTTCGCGTTGGTGAACCACGGCATCAGCCCGCGCAGCTCCGCGCCGACGCGCTCGATCTCGTGCTTGGCCGCCTTCTCGCGGTACGAGCGGAACGACGGCTTGCCCGCGGCGTGCTCGGCGACCCATTCCTGGGCGAACTTGCCGCTGCGAATCTCTTCGAGGATCTGCCGCATCGTCGCGCGCGTCTCGTCGTTGACGATCCGCGGTCCGCGCGTGTAGTCGCCGAACTTCGCGGTGTTGCTGATCGCGTCGCGCATCCCCTCGATCCCGCGCTCGTACATGAGATCGACGATCAGCTTGACCTCGTGCAGGCACTCGAAGTACGCCATCTCCGGCGCGTAGCCGGCCTCGACCAGCGTCTCGAACCCGCTCTTCACGAGCTCCGAGAGCCCGCCGCACAGCACGGCCTGCTCGCCGAAGAGATCGGTCTCGGTCTCTTCCTTGAACGTGGTCTCGAGGATCCCGGCGCGGCCGCCGCCGACCCCGACGGCGTAGGCGAACGCGATCTTCCAGGCGTTCCCGGTCGCATTCTGCTGCACGCAGACCAGGCACGGCACGCCGCGTCCGGCTTCGTACTCGCTGCGCACCAGGCGCCCCGGGCCCTTCGGCGCGATCATGATCACGTCGACGTTGGCGGGCGGTGCGATCGTCCCGAAGTGGATGCTGAAGCCGTGCGAGAACGCGAGCGCGGCTCCCGGACGCAGATGGTCCTTCACGTCGCGCATGTACGTCGCGGCCTGCTCCTCGTCGGGGATCAGCAGCATCACGACGTCCGCCGCCGCGACCGCTTCCGAGACCGAGGCGACGCGCAGGCCGTCACGGCGCGCAACGTCGCGCGACGCCGAGTCCTCGCGCAGCCCGACGACGACGTCGTACCGCGAATCGTGCAGGTTGAGCGCTTGCGCGCGCCCTTGGCTGCCGTAGCCGATGACGGCGATCGTCTTCCCGTCGAGCGCGCCGCGATCGACGTCGCGGTCGTAATAGGCTTTCATGGTTCCTCCGGGGCGGAAACGAAAACGCCCTCGCGCGTTTCCGGCGAGGGCGTTTCGTCTAGGTTCGACTCTGCGTCGTCTATGCGAAAGCGACTCGCCGGTTCGGAAGAACCGCAAGAATAACGCTCACAAGGACGAGAAGTCGGGCGAACATGTCTACGGCAGGGTGTACCACGGGCGTGCGCCGGGTGTCAAGTGAAATCCGGGGGGTGACACGAAGCTGTCACCCCGCCCGGCTGGCCTCCCGACGATGGGCAGTCCCGACGACGAACCATACATCGCGATCCTCGAGCTGTGCGCCGCGGCTCGGCGGCGGCTCGGACTGCCCAGCTACACCCGCGCTCAGCTCGAGCGGCTGTTCGCGCCGCTGGACGCGCCGCCGTCCGAGCCGTCGCTCCCGGCGAACGTCCTGCGGTTCCCGGGGGAGCGAAGGAGGCGCTGACGCACCGGGCGGCGTGTCGGCTAGGCGCTGCGGTCGTGGCTGGGCGAGAGGTTCGAGGCGACGTCGCGATAGAGGTGGCGCATCGCATCGACGAGCAGCGTTCCGACCCGGAAGATCCCGTCGCCGGAGAGCCGCAGCGCCGTCCACGGCGTCCCGCCGTGGCGCTGGACCAGCAGATAGGTGTCGTCGCCGATGGCGTAGATCGCGAATTGATCGGATTCCGCGATCGGAACCATCCCCGCGACGCTCTCGTGATCGATGCGTTGAACGAAATTCATGCGCGCGAACCTCCGCTCTCCGATCGTACCCGCCGCATCGCCTGCGCTCGCGTATGGCGGCCGCTCGACCGCCTTCGCACTCGTCATCGTTCCTGGACCATTGTCCAGTACGTTCGCTTCGGGCGGCGACCGCCGGTACGGTGCCGCGAAAGGAGCAGGGGATGGGTTGGAAGTCGATCACCGTCGCGGTGCTCACCGCGGCAGGTTTCGTCGCGAGCGGACCCGCGCAGGCGGCGCCGCCGGCCGGGACGCCGGCGACGACGCAGCTGGGCGACCGCAAACCGCTGGGCGACGGGTACGCGCAGAGCTGGGTGCGTCGCGACGCGAGCGGAAAGGTCGTCGCGTTCGGGATCTCGTTCGACGAGACGTCGCTCGCCAATCTCGGTGAGAAGCCGACCGAGGTCGTGCTCGCGCTGCCGGCGAGTGCGGAGCTGCCGTTCAAGACCGCCGTTGTCGACTGGAACCCGCAGGGCCACCCGCCGGCGCACGTCTACGACCTGCCGCATTTCGACTTCCATTTCTACACGATCGACGAGCCGACGCGCAGGGCGATCGCGCCGAGCGGAGCCGCTGCGAGCGCGACGCCCGCACCCGACATCGTCCCCGTCGGGTTCGTCACCGACGGCGAGACGGTTCCGATGATGGGCAAGCACTACATCGCCGGTTCGGTGCCGGAGTTCCACGGCGGAAAGTTCACCGCAACGCCGATCTACGGCTACTACGGCGGGCACCTCGTCTTCCTCGAGTCGATGGTGACGGTCGACTCCCTGAGCGCGAAGCACGCGATCTCCGCGGCGCTTCCGCAGCCTGCGCGCTTCGAGAAGCCGGGCACGTATCCGGCGCAGTGGTCGATCGGGTACGACGCGACCGCGCGCCGCTACGAGATCGCGTTCGGAGGGCTCACGCCGCACGTGTAGCGGCGCGTGCGCTCAGAGCCGAATGCGGTAACCGATCAGCGGCGCGATCCCGACGTTGCGGTCGGCGAGCTCGCCCGGAAGATCGTCGTAGTGCGCGCCGTAATTGAGATAGCGCACACCGTACATCAGCTCGCCGTATCGGCCGATGCGATGCACGATGCGCACCGAGAGATCGAGCTGCGTCGCGTTCTCCGGATCGGCGAACGTCAGCGTGCGCGTCGCGGTCGTGCACGTTCCGAGCAACCCGCCGTTGAAGGAACAGGTGGTCTCGCCGGTCGTCGGGATGCTCGTGTACTGGACCCCGTGCATCTTCGGGTTGAACGCGGCCCAGGCTTCGATGCGGTCGTGCGCCCGGCCGAACGTCGTGACCTTGCCGATCTCGTAGCGCAGCCCCGCGACGCGGGAGTATTGGCGTTCGGAGCCGACGAGCGGGTAGATCGATCCGGCGCGCTCGTACACGAAACCCGGGACGTTGATGTAATTGGTCGACTGGTTGTACAGCGTCTCGCCCCCACCGACGAACCAGCCGCCGCGGAACGAACGGCGGTACGTGGCGTTGATGATCGAGAGCTGCGTCGACTGCGCACCGTCTCCCGCGCTGCCGTAATGGAACGAGACCGGCGGGAGCCCTTCGATTCGGATCGCGTCGTTATGCCGGCTGAACGTCAGCTCGGCGAGCGGCAGCGGAACGAAATGCAACTGGTCGGCGGGGAAGTCGCTCGTTTGATGCTTCCCGTCCAGCAGGTTCGCGGTGAGGGCGAACGTCGTCTGCACGGGATCCGCCGCCGCGACGGCCGTGGTCCAGGCGATCAGCACCCCGACCAGCGGAGCGAAACGTCGCGCAGCTCGTTTCATTCTCCCTTCTTTACGAGCACCGCATCACGAAAGGCCTCCCAGGTTCCCCCGCTGATCGCCGCGCGGGCCGCGCGTACCAGGCCCGTCAATGCCGCGACGTTGTGGTACGAGAGGAGCCGAGCCCCGAGCGTCTCGCCGGCGCGGAAGAGGTGGCAGAGGTATGCCTTCGTGTACGTCGCGCAGACGCGGCAGTCGCAGCCCGGGTCGAGCGGTCCGAAGTCGCGCACGTTCGCGGCGCGGCGCACGTTGTACTCGATCCCGGCGCGGGTGAGAACCCGGCCGTGGCGCCCGCTGCGCGTCGGGTAGACGCAGTCGAACAGATCGATCCCGCGGTCGATCCCGGCGATCAGATCGCGCACGGTCCCGACGCCCATGAGATAGCGCGGCTTGTGCGCGGGGAGCAGCGCCGCGGTGAAGCGCGCGACGCGGTCCATCTCCTCGCGCGACTCGCCGACGGAGAGCCCGCCGATCGCATACCCGGGAAAATCCATCGCCACCAGCTCCGCGGCGCTGCGTGCGCGCAGGTCGTCGTCGAGACCGCCCTGCACGATCCCGAAGAGGAGCGTGTGATCCGGCCGGCGCCGCGCTGCCAGACACCGCTCGGCCCAACGCGTCGTGCGCTCGACCGCGCGTTCGATGTCGGCGCGCGGCGAGGGCAGCGCGACGCACTGGTCGAGCGCCATCGCGACGTCGACCCCGAGCGCTTCTTGGAACGCGACGACGTTCTCGGGGGTGAAGTGGTGCGCGCTCCCGTCGAGATGCGAACGGAACGTGACGCCGTCGTGCTCGATCTTGCGGCGCGACTCCAAGCTGAAGACTTGATAGCCGCCCGAGTCGGTGAGGATCGGCCCGTCCCACGCCATGAAGCGATGGATCCCGCCGGCCGCGACGAGCGTCTCCAGGCCGGGCCGTAGCCAGAGATGATACGTGTTGGCGAGCACGATCCGCGCGCCGACCTCACGCAGGTCCTGCGGCTCGAGGAGCTTGACGTCGGCGAGCGTCCCCACCGGCATGAAGCACGGCGTCTCGACCTCACCGTGCGCCGTCGTCAACGTCGCCCGCCGCGCCGCCCCCGCCGTCGCCTGCACGACGAACTGCCCGATCATCGGCACCCCGCCCCAGGCACCTCGCCGGCGACCATCGTCCATCACTGCGGCGCGCCGAAGATCGCGAGTGTGGCGAGGTATTCGGGCGGCGGTTCGCTCTCGAACGACATCGGTTGGCCGGTGCGCGGGTGTTTGAATCGGAGGCGCCAGGCGTGCAGCGCTTGTCCGGGGAGCGGAAGGCGCGCGTCGGCGCGGCCGTAGAGCGGGTCGTTGACGATCGGGTGTCCGAGCGCGGCGAGGTGCACGCGGATCTGGTGCGTGCGCCCCGTCTCGAGCGTGAACGTCAGCTCGCTGGCGCCGACGAGCTTCTGCCGCAGCGCGTAGTGCGTGACGGCCGGCTTTCCCTCGGCGCGGATCGCGTACTTCATCCGATTGCGCGGATCGCGGCCGATCGCGCCGCGGATCGTCCCTTGCGGCTCCTCGGGGACGCCCACGACGATCCCGCGGTACTCGCGCTCGATGTAGCGCGCCTGCATCGCGCGCCCGAGCGTCGCGAGCGCGGCTTCGGTCTTCGCGACGAGCAGCAGCCCGGAGGTGTCGCGGTCCAAGCGATGGACGAGTCCCGCGCGGATCGGCTCGCCGGGGAGCGAGGCGACGTGCGCGAGCAGCGCGTTGACCAGCGTGCCGTCGGTCGCGCCGTGCGCCGGGTGCGTCACCATCCCGGCCGGCTTATCGACGACGAGCACGTCGTCGTCCTCGTACGCGACGTCGAGGGCGATCGCTTCCGGATGCGCCTCGAGCGGCCGCGGCGGATCGATCGCGTACTCGACGCGATCGCCGGGTTCGAGCAGCGTGCTGGGCTTGCCGGACGCACCGTTGACCTGCGCCGCGCCGGCGCGCAGCGCCGCGGCGACGTGCGAGCGCGAGTAGCCGGTCAGACGGGCGAGCAGGACGTCCAGGCGCGTCCCCGCGTCGGCGTCGTCGACGAGGTGCGTCAGGTCCGGGCCTCGCCGCGGCGGAGGGAGGCGATCACCAGCAGCGCGACGCCGACCGTGATGCACGAGTCCGCGACGTTGAACACGTTCGGCCAGATCGTCTTGAAGTCGATGAAGTCCACGACCCACTGGTGCTGCATGCGGTCGACGACGTTTCCGACCGCGCCGCCGACGATCATCCCGAAGGCGATGCGCACGATCACCGAACGCTTCACCGCGTCACGGAATGCCCAGGCGAAGAGCGCCAGGACGAGGACCGCCAGAGCGATCAGCAGGACGGGCGAGTTGCCGAACAGCCCGAACGCGCCGTGCGTGTTCTCGACGAACGTCCACCAGAGCAGGTGCGGGATCACGAGGCGGCTTTCGCCGGGAAGGAAGTGCGCGAGGACCAGACTCTTCGTCCAACGGTCCAGGACGAAGACGACGAGCGCGACGAGCCAGAGGATCACGAGGACGCCGGGTTCGACGCCCCGGCCGTTCCCCCGCTCGGTCCGCTCGGTTTCTAAAGGCTCGGCGGCTTCACGTACTGGTAGAACCAGCCCGCGACCCGGCCGAAGGTGCCGGTGAAGAGGACGATGCCGGTGGCGATCAGGAACGCCCCGGCGCCGATCTCGATCGCGCCCAGATAGCGCTTGATCCGCGCCAGCGTGCCGAGCGCCCGCGAGATCCCCGCGGCGAATAGGAAGAACGGCAGCGCGAGCCCCATCGAGTAGACGAAGAGCAGGAACGTCGCCTGGGAGTAGCGCTCCTGCGTCGCGAGCGCGAGGATCCCGGCGAGGATCGGGCCCACACACGGCGACCAGCCGGCCGCGAACGCGAGGCCGACGACGAACGAGGCGAGGTACGAGCGGTTCGCGCTGCGCCACTGCGGGCGCTTGTCCATCATCAGGAACGGGATCTTGAAGACCCCGATCATGTTCAGACCCAGGATGATGACGATGACCCCGCCGATCTTCGCGATCCAGTCGCGGTAGTCGACCAGCGCCGTCCCGATCGCGCTCGCCGTGAAGCCGAGCGACATGAACACCACGGTGAAGCCGGCGATGAAGGCGAGGGCGTGGACGATTACGCGCGCGCGGTCGACCCCG
>Ga0310811_10013531_pt1 | contig 10629 bp, 9 predicted proteins | sample YCmetagenome_FD_207642 | JGI IMG/M metagenome (GOLD analysis project Ga0310811, IMG submission 207642) | Soil microbial communities from experimental microcosm in Duke University, North Carolina, United States - YC | ecosystem: Engineered > Artificial ecosystem > Soil microcosm > Unclassified ...
TGAGGATGACGAAGCAGTCTGGAAGTTGTGCCACACGTGGTGCAGGATGCGGCGCTTCACCGCTTTGCTTTTCAAGATCACTGCGATACAGCGTGTAGTGCCCCTTGTCCGCGCGCCGTCGCCCCAGCGTAATCAGCTCCGATAGATTGCCGTAGCCATGCAGGTTCTGCGCGAGGAAAACCAGTTTGGTTCCGCAGACCAGTGTGATTTCGCTGCCGATGATCAGATGCAGCTTGTGCTTTTGGGCTTCGACATGCGCACGCACCACGCCTGCAACCGAGCATTCATCGGTGATGGCGAGGCTGTGATAACCGAGTTCGGCCGCACGTTGCACCAGTTCTTCCGGATGCGAGGCGCCGCGCAGGAAGCTGAAGTTGGACAGGCAATGCAGTTCGGCGTAATCAGGAAGCAGGAAAGGCGCGTCAGACATGGTGGCCTACCCGAAAAAGCCGTGCAGGAACCAGCCCGATCCTGCGCTTTCATCGATTGTACGCAGACGGAAAATCCACAACAGCATGTGCCTGTCATTCTGTGCGACAAAGTAGTCGCGCGCTGCTAATGCGTCGTCCCACCAGCCAGCTTCAATCCGTTCGGCACCAGTCAGCAGTTGCAGCGGACTTTGATAGAAAGGTTTGTGATGGCGCGTGATCAGTGCAATCGGCTCTTTCAGCAACCATGTCGGGCGCAGTCTGGCACTGTGCGGCAATCCATTCTGGGCGACGGCACGCTGTCGACGTTTGCCGTCGTAGGTGGAGATGCGCATGCTGCATTCCGGCCGATGATCGGCAAATAGCGACAGCTGCTGCACGGCATGCGGACCGAGCCGGCTTTGCAGACGCTCGACCAGGCGCTCGGTTGATTCGGCATCGGAAGCCGGCATCGGGAACAATTCGGTATTCGGCGCGGCCTGTTCTACCACCTGGTCGGCATGCAGCGACACTTCGATGACGGGCGCTGCCAGATCGAGCCGCGCCAGGCGTTCGCGCAGCAGCAAGGTCAAGTGTTCGACGTCACGGCTGGGCATACCCAGCGTCAGCTGGACTGCAGTGCTGCGGCCATGGCGATGACGTGAAGATTCATGATGCAGTTGCACCGTGATGCCGGTGACTGCCGCATGGCGCGCAGTCAGCCAGCCGGTCAGTTGCAGCAGCAAACGGCGCACGGCGAACAGCAACGCTTCCGCGCTTTCCACACGCGCCAGCAATTCCAGGCGCGCATCGAACGTGGCCGGTGCTTCGAACCATGCATGGACTTCCGGTTCCAGGCCATAGGCACGATCGAGTTCGCGCAACAAGGCACTCCCAAAACGCCGCGTGATGCCCTTGCGCGGCAGACCGCGTAGTTGCGCCAATGTTGTGCAGCCGATGCCGGAGAGCGTTTCAAGGTGCGGTTGCGCATATTGCAGCACCCATAGCGGCAGGGGATCGAGCAGTTGTTCGATGGGACTGCGCGGAGAATAGGCGGGAATATCGTCACCGCCTTGCGCACGCACCCAGGCGCCGGTTGCCGTTGGCGCGCAGGCGGCCTGCACCTGCAGGCCGAGTTCTTGCATGCCTGACAGCAGCTGCTTGGCGAGCCTGTTCAATCCGCGGAACAGGCGCAGGCTGGGTGCGACTTCCAGCAGGATGCCGGTATCGCGCAGCGTGACATGCGGCGTGAAGTGCAGGCACCAGAGGGAGGCTTCCTTCAGTGCACGTACTTCCAATGCCTCATCGCGCGCCAGTAACAGCAGATCGCCGGCTAGTGCGTGTGCATTGCTGTCCGACATGCCGGGCTGGATACCGGCATCTTCCGCCACACGATTGCACCAGCGGACCCGTTTGCGTTCGCACACGACGGCCGGCCGTTCTGCGGCAGCATCCGTGCCCGCCTCATGCCTGGCTTGCGAGCGCAGCGCGGTGTCGAGCGGCAGTTGCGGCAAGTGCAGAGCGATCCACAGCATAGGAAGGAGAATTGAAAGCAGGTCTCGTCATGGCGCGTTCCAATGGTTTGACGAGCGGATGCGGAATGGCGAGCGGCAGCATGATGGCTTGCAGATGCACGGGGCCACGGCGCTTGATGATTTCGACAGACAGCCGGCCGGCCGGCGCAGGTTTGCAAATAATGCGCAACGGTGCTGGCGAGGATTGCTGCTGTTCTGCCAATGGGCGGAATACAAAGCTCAGGCCCTCGCCGCCGGCAGCCGCCAGTTGCAGTCGGCGCAGATGATCGGCTCGTGCCTGCGGCAGCCAGCACAGCAGGGCACCGAAACTGGCGCTTTTCAGTGCCTGTTCCACAGCCCAGATGCGATCGGTCGGCTTGTCGGCCTCGATCAGGATGATCTTCTTCAGGTCGATGCCCAGCTCGGCCAGTGCAGCAGCGAAGGGCAAATGCGGCGGTGCCAGCAGGATCACGGTTTTGCCGGCCTGCGTAATGCGCGCCAATGTCGGTGCCAGCAGGCGCAGCTCGCCCACGCCCGGCTGCTCCAATAGTAGTTCGATCAATACGGAGGCCGGCCAGCCACCATTCGGTAGTTCACGGTCCAGGGCCTGGAAACCGGAAGCTGTCGTCGTCGAGCGGGCTGCCCCCATCTGATCGCCGCGCCAGACGACGTCTGGCAAAAGCGGCATGGATGGCGCGGAAAAGGGAAGAGCGGACGGGACTGCGGCCATGAAACCTCCAAAAAGGACGATATTCAAAATACTGTATGGATGTACAGTATAAGAGGTTTGATCCGGATTTGGGAAGTCTTATGTTCGACAGAGCGAAAATCCTGTTTAGCCCGTTCGGTACCGCTTCGCCGTATCGAATGCCGCAATCCCGCGCAATCAGAGACTCGCCTAGGTTAAAACAGATGACCTTCATTGGCGATTTCACCCTTGCTCCTTGACAAGTCTGGCGAGCTCACTAGTATCTCGCCGCTATCGCCGTCATTCGTTGGATACCGCACGGCTCACGAGATGCATTGCATCTCAGGAATGCCATGCATTCAGTTACCTCGTAACCGGAACTTGCCGTAATCCACCGCATAGAATGCATTGCAGTGCAAGGACGATCGCTGAAGGGTCGTAATCCGGATGTCACCTAAAAGAAACGTATGGCACTGACCAACGCAGAAAAACAACGTCGCTACCGAAATCGGCATCTTGGTCTTGGAGGGAAGAGAGAACTTCTGCAATGCCTGATGACGATCCCCGCAAAGCGCAATCTGGAACGCCTGGCCTGTCACTACGGTCATTCGATGACGACCATGTTGGAAATACTGGTCAACGAACACACAGTGGAATTGCTCAGAAACTTGAACGACTGGGAGCAAAAGAACTTTTTTGCGCAGGTGCCAAGTTATCGCGCGAACAGTAAAAAAAGCGAATGTCACTGGGAGCAGAAGAGCTTCTATTCAAGAGCGATATGCAATCGCACACCATTGGCGCTGGATGAGGAAGAAAGCACCGATCCAAACTCCGACTGCGCCGTATGACGCGTCTGCCGTTGTCGGATGCCGTGATGCCTTCATTCAGCGGATAAGTTCATCCGCTGCGGTAACAAGCCGAATCAGTTCCTTCCGTGCTGTTTGTCCCCAACCTCGCCAAGAAAGATGAAATGCACATGAAAAATCTGAAAATCGGCCAGCGCCTGGCCCTGAGCTTTGGCAGCGTGGTCGCCATTCTGGTGATTCTTGCCTGTATTTCCTATATGCAGATGGATGGGCTGGACGCCGCGATGGAAGTGACCAACCAGGATCGTTATCCGAAGACCGTCGTCATCCATCACATCAAGGATGACATCAACGAAATTGCACGTGGGATGCGCAATGTGCTGTTGAACACAGACGCAAAGGATGTCGAAAACGAATTCGCAATCATCGTCAGCAATATCGATAAGGTGGAAAAAAATATCAGGAAGCTTGATGGCACGGTCAAGACGCCCGAGGGGCGGCGATATCTGTCTGCGCTAACAGACGCGCATGCGAAGTTCCGCCCCTTGCTGGACAATTTTGTCCGCATGGCCAAGAGCGGATTGCAGGCGGATGCAACTGCTCTGCTTTTCGCCGAACTGCGGCCGGTACAAACGGCGTATTTCTCCACGCTGGATGAACTGGCGGACTATCAGGCCACGCTGATGGAAAAGTCGGGCGATGAAGCGAATGCGCAGGCAGACAAGGCGAAAGCCGAACTGGAAATACTGGCTGCGGTAGCGATTTTTCTTAGCGCGCTGTTTGCCTATCTCGCCACGCGCAGCATTACGCGGCCGCTCAGCCAGGCGGTCGAACTGGCGCGCAAGGTCGCGGATGGCGATCTGACGGGCCGTATCGAAGTGCGTTCGCGTGATGAAACGGGACAATTGCTGCAAGCCTTGAAAGACATGAATGAAGGTCTGGTGCGCATCGTCTCCCAGGTACGTGTCGGCACCGACACGATCGCCACCGCTTCCAGCCAGATTGCAACCGGCAACCTCGATCTGTCGTCGCGTACCGAGGAACAGGCCAGCTCGCTGGAAGAAACCGCCTCCTCGATGGAAGAATTGACCAGCACGGTCAAGCAGAATGCCGACAATGCGCGGCAATCCAACCAGTTGGTGCAGTCGGCATCCGAAGTCGCGATCAAGGGCGGCCAGGTCGTGTCGCAAGTGGTCGAAACGATGGGATCCATTAATGAATCGGCGAAAAAAATCGTCGATATCATCGGCGTTATCGACGGCATCGCATTTCAGACCAATATCCTGGCACTGAACGCGGCGGTGGAAGCGGCGCGAGCCGGCGAGCAGGGCCGCGGTTTCGCCGTGGTGGCGAGCGAGGTGCGCAGCCTGGCACAGCGCTCGGCCAATGCGGCGAAGGAGATCAAGGCGCTGATCGGCGATTCGGTGGACAAGGTCAGCATGGGTTCACGCCTGGTCAACGATGCGGGTACGACAATGCAGGAAGTCGTGGAAAGTGTGCAGCGTGTAACAGACATCATGAGCGAGATCACGGCCGCGAGCCAGGAACAGACTGCCGGCATCGAACAGATCAACCAGGCAGTGATGCAGATGGATCAGGTAACGCAGCAGAACGCGGCATTGGTGGAGGAGGCTGCCGCCGCCGCGGAATCGCTGCAGGATCAGGCAGACAAGCTGTCCGACGTGGTCAGCGTCTTCAAACTTGATGGTGCGGCATCGACGCAATTGCAGGCGTCCGCTCCCGCGCGTCTGCCGCCCCCGAACGCAAAGCCTGAAAGAAAGGCCGACATACGTTCGAAATTGAAACCAGCACCCACAGTGCAGGAAACCAGGCGTATTTCGGCGCCGCCCGCAAACCAGCCGGCTGCCGCGGTCGTAAGCGGAGAGTGGGAGCAGTTCTAGCAGACCAGCGGGCCGCACTGCTTGCGGCGTCCGGGTAGTGCGAACGCCGCTTGCCGGCGTTGCCGTTGTTGCCGTTGTTTGAAGCCTTAGCCTTTGAGTCGCAGGTTGTTTACGACTGCTGCATGACAGTCAACGCATTGGCCATGCGCGGCAGAAGTCGATGAAGGAGCGCAAGCGCGCCGACAACAGCTTGTTCCTGCGATAGATCAGGTAGAAGCTGCGCGAGAAGGCCGGCAGCGTGGTATCAAGTTCCACCAGCCTGCCGCTCTCGAGCAGATCGCTGACGACCAGCCGCGACATGCAGCTTACGCCAAGCCCGGCGGCTGCCGCATGCTTGATCGCCTCCGAATTTCCGAATTCTCCGGCGGAACGCAGCTGGTGCAAATGCGGCAGCAGCGCGTTTTCCACCACCTCGCGCGTGCCCGATCCCGGCTCGCGTAACAGCCAGTGCGCATCGCGCAGCATCTTGAGTGGGACCCTTCTGTGCAGGTTTTCCTGTGCTAGCGGATGCGTCGGGGCACACACAATGACCATTTCATCGCTGATCCATGGCTCAACCTGCAGTTCCGGATCATGGCATGGGCCTTCGATCAAGCCGACATCGATCGTGAAGCCGGCCACCGCGGCCACGATATCGGCTGTATTCGCAATCATCACGCGTGGATTGGCCAAGCCTTGCTCCGCAGCACAGGCAGCCACGATGCGCGGCAGGAAATAGGTGCCGACTGTCATGCTGGCACCGATTTGAAGGCCGGCGGCGTTACCGTCTGCCGTGGAAAATTGCTGCTCAATCGACTGCGCCCAGTCCAGCATCTGTCTGGCTTGCGGTAGCAGCAGACGGCCGTTGTCATTGATGACGAGCCTTCTCCCAACGCGATCGAACAGCTGCACGCCGAGTACGCCTTCCAGTTCATTGAGTGCGGCGCTGGCCGCCGACTGAGACAGCGCCACCACATCTGCGGCCGCCATGGTGCTGCCGTGATCCGATACCGCGAGAAAAATCTGCAGCTGACGAAGAGTGAGGCGCATAAAGATCTATCTACCTAATAAATAGCTTATTTATATGAATATATACCGTTTTTTATATTCAAACGAAATACGTACAGTGCCTGCATGTGAATGTCTTCAGGGAGAGCGCCATGCAAGCCGATGTGCCACATATAGAGAGCCGGCAAGCGCCGAGTGTCGGGCGGCTGCTTCTGCTGGAGAAATACCGACGCCTTCTGCCAGGTCTGCTGCTCGCATTGGCAATTGCACTGGTTTCGATCGAGGTCGGCCATCTACCGGTTTTTCAAGCGCAAGGTATCAGCGCGCTCACCTTGGCGATTGTTTTCGGCATGGTGGCGGGCAACAGCTTTTACGGCCGCCTGGCGTCACGGTGCGAAAGCGGCGTGCATTTCAGTCGGCAAAACCTATTGCGCCTGGGTATTGTCTTGTACGGATTTCGTCTGACCTTTCTGGATATCGGCCACGTCGGCTGGGCCGGCATCGTCATTGATGCGCTGGTGCTGTCATCGACTTTCGGGCTTGCGCTCTTGCTCGGCGTAAAACTGCTCGGGCTGGATCGCGAGTCCGCGATGCTGATCGGCGCCGGCAGTTCGATCTGCGGTGCTGCTGCCGTGATGGCGACCGCACCGGTGCTGCGTGCGCGCAGCGAACAGGTTGCGATCGCCGTTGCTACTGTGGTGGCTTTCGGCACAATCGCAATTTTTCTCTATCCCTTGCTGTATCGCCTGAACGCGCACGGCGGCCTGCTGCCGATGTCGTCATCCGGTTTCGGCATCTATATCGGTTCGACCGTGCATGAAGTGGCGCAAGTGGTAGCGGCCGGCCGTTCGATCAGTCAGGAAGCGGCCGATGCGGCAGTAATCGCGAAGATGGTGCGTGTCATGATGCTGGCGCCTTTCCTGATCGCGCTGTCGTTTGCATGGAAGGGACGGAGCATGCGAAGTGCAGCGGAGGTGGATTCGAGTACGAAGCGAAAGCTGGCGATCCCGTGGTTTGCGTTTGCTTTCATCGCGATGGTAGGTTTCAATTCGCTCGGCTGGCTGGCGCCATCGGTGCTGGTGCATATCAACGATGCCGATACGCTGTTGCTGTCAATGGCGATGGCGGCCCTGGGATTGTGTACGCATATCGGCGCAGTCCGCCGTGCTGGTCTGCGTCCGCTGGTGCTGGCAGGACTATTGTTCTTCTGGCTGGTCTGCGGCGGCGCCGTAATCAATTGCCTGATTGAACGCTTGATGAGTTGATGCCGATCAGCCGTGGTGGCACCAGTGCCACGGTTCGTAAATGAAGCCTAGGGTATTGCCGCTTGGGTAGGACAGTTTGAAGTCGAAGCGCGCGGCATGGTTTTCCAGCCAGCCGAAGGCTTCGGTATCGGCGAATTCTTCTTCTGTTGGCACGCAGCCCGGCGTATTGATGTCAACCGCGCGGCCGCTGTGATGTTCACTGTAGCCCGGCGGCGCACTCAAGCTCAGTATGGTTTCCATCGGCATGTTGCGCGCGATCTTGTTACGGATGATGTCGATCTGCCGCTCGATGGTACGGAAGGACGAGACGATCTCGAGTACGATGCCGTCGGCGGCAGCGGCCTGTTTCATGCTCCGCCATGCGAGTGCGGCGGCAGGCGTCAGCAAATATTCGCGACCCTGTGCATCCGCTTCGGCAATAACCAGTTCGCTGGCTTCCGGATAAAAAGGCAAGCGCTTGGCGATGATCCAGTCCATCGGAATGCCGAGGCGTGCCAGTTCATCGTGGATGCGTTGCTGGTAATTGTCTTGCATGGGGCGCAGTTTTATTTGATCGATATGCCAGCTTACGATGTAATCCGGCATCCCGCAATTTGCGACGCGCGGAATTGATGGCGGCTTGCGCTATCATGCGCTTCGAACCGGATGAAGGAATGAGATGAAGTTGAACTTGGGGAAAAACTCGGCATTTGCATTGCTGCTGCGGGCACGCTGGTGGGTGAGTGTGCTGATTGCCGCTTTCATTGCGCTGGTTGGCTACGCAGTTCTGCCGGGCCCGTACAAATTGTTTGGTGCGATGACCAGCATGCCGTTCTGGATCGTCGGTGCGATTGCCGCCTGGCGTCAATTCCGCGCACCGAATCCAGCCTATATCGAGCATCGTCTCCAGGTCTTTCGCTCCTTGTCATGGCCGCAGTTCGCTACTGGTGTCGAGCAGGCCCTGCTGCGCGATGGGTTTACCGTGGCCAGGCTGGAACAGGCGGCCGCCGATTTCTCCATTGTCAGCGGCGAACTGAGGGGGATGGTTGCTTGCCGCCGCTGGAAGGCGCCGACTACCGGCATTGAACCGCTGCGTGAATTGCATCAGGCGGTGCTGGCAGACGGCGGGCACGAATGCATCTACATGACCACCGGCAGTTTCACGCCGAACGCCATTGATTTTGCCGCCGAACGGAAAATCCGCCTGGTGCACGGTGCTGCGCTGGTCCAACTGCTGCGCGAAATCAAGATACCGCCTGCAGCGCCGTCGCGGTAAGCGCGGCCTTCTACATTGCCCCATCGGGGCGCAACACGTCTGGTCCTGCCCCGTGTTGCAAACCGGCAGTGGACAAGCTCCATCACAGACCTCCGACCATGGCGAGCGATGCGGCCAGCATCGCCCGCGTGTGCGTATTGCAATGGCATTACTCAGATAGACATTGCCTTGGCCTAGGCGAGCGGCAGCAGTAGAGCTGATTCTGAAATTGCATCACATTGTGATATAATTGCCGGCTTTTACCGCAGCCTGCTTATCGTCCGACATGGTTTCTTCTCCGCTGGAGCAATCCGACTTCGAGGCACTTTCCGAGTTTCGCTATCAATTACGGCGTTTTTTACGCTTTAGTGAAGACGCCGCGCAAAGCGTCGGATTGACGCCGCTGCACTACCTGGTACTGCTGCACATCAAGGGGTATCCGGGGCAAGACTGGGCAAGCGTTGGTCAGTTGGCCGAGCGCCTGCAGATACAGCATCACGGTGCGGTGGCCCTGGTTTCGCGTTGTGAAAAAGCGGGGCTGGTGGCTCGATCGCCGGGGCTGACTGACCGCCGTCAGGTGCGGGTGAGCCTTACCGCGCTCGGCGAAAAGCAGTTGCGGCACCTGGCCGAACTGCATCGCAATGAACTGCGCTCGCTGTCGAAGGTATTCAAGATCGCACGCATTTCCGCTTTCAACGACGGCGATGGCGAAAACTGATCGCCGCCACTTTATTTTGACTCGCTATATTTGATATCCATGCAATCTCATCAACGTGACTTCTCGTCTGACCAGCGCGTGCTTTTTCTATGCGCGATCGCAGTGCTGATCGGTTCGCTCAGTACGATCGCAGCATTCGTGCTGCTGAAGCTGATCTACTTTTTTACAAACCTGTTCTTCTTCCAGACCTTCTCGTTCGTCGAACGTTCGCCAGCAGAGAATGCGCTCGGCGCGGCTGTGATCATCGTGCCCATCATCGGCGGCTTGATCGCGGGCCTGATCGCACGCTACGGGACCGACAAGGTGCGCGGCCACGGTATTCCGGAAGCATTGGAAGCCATCCTGTTCAAGAAAAGCCAGATGTCGCCGAAGGTTGCGGTGCTGAAGCCGCTGACGTCCGGCATCGTGATCGGCAGCGGCGGACCGTTTGGCGCCGAGGGCCCGATCATCATGACCGGCGGCGCGATCGGTTCGCTGATTGCGCAAAACTTTTCGGTCAGCGCGGCAGAACGCAAGACGCTTCTGGTGGCTGGTGCGACGGCCGGCATGACGGCCGTGTTCGGCACGCCGATTGCGGCGGTGCTGCTGGCAGTCGAGCTGCTGTTGTTTGAATGGCGTCCGCGTAGTTTGATTCCCGTCATGATTGCGTGTGCAGTCGCTGGTTTCGCGCGCCCCTTGCTGATGGGCAGCGGCCCCTTGTTCCCGATGCAGACTGCAGCGGTGGGTTGGGAAGCATTCATCGTATGCATCGTCGCCGGTCTGTTGAGCGGCATGCTGTCGGCCGCGATGTCGTCCGCGTTGTACAAGGTCGAAGACTGGTTCGGCAAATTGCCTGTGCACTGGATGTGGTGGCCGGCACTGGGTGCAGTGGCAGTCGGTGTCGGCGGCTACTTTCAGCCGCGCGCACTGGGCGTCGGCTACGACGTGATTGCGGATCTGCTGCATGGCCATATCGGCTTGAGCATCGCGCTGTCCTTGCTGTGCGTGAAAGCGATTATTTGGGTGATTGCGCTTGCATCCGGCACCTCGGGCGGCGTGCTGGCGCCATTGCTGATGCTCGGTGCCGGACTTGGTGTTGTGATCGCCAGCGTTGTGCCGGGAACCGATCC
>Ga0310811_10013532_pt1 | contig 10629 bp, 10 predicted proteins | sample YCmetagenome_FD_207642 | JGI IMG/M metagenome (GOLD analysis project Ga0310811, IMG submission 207642) | Soil microbial communities from experimental microcosm in Duke University, North Carolina, United States - YC | ecosystem: Engineered > Artificial ecosystem > Soil microcosm > Unclassified ...
CCGCCCAGGGGTTTCGTGCGTCGGCGCTGCGGTTTCTGTACCTGGGGACGCATTACCGCAAGCAGCTCCGGTTCTCGTGGAGTGCGATGGCTCAGGCCGAGGAGGCGCTCAAGCGCCTGACCGATTTCCTCGCCCGGACGCGCGGAACGCCGGCGGGACCGGCGGCGCCGTCAACCATGTCGAGGCTCGAGGAGGCGCGGAAGGCCTTCGCGGGTCACATCGGTTCCGACTTGAATACCGCCGCAGCCCTCGGCGTCGTCTTCGATCTCGTGCGGGCGCTCAACAGCGCGATTGATGCCGGCGAACTCCACTCGGGGGACGCGGAACTCGTGCAGCGCGCCTTCGAGGATTTCGATCGGGTCCTGGGCGTGCTCGAGCTGCGCCGGCGCGAAGACGAGCAGCCGCCTGTGCCCGTCGACGAGATCGAGCGGCTGATCGCCGAGCGCCGTGCCGCACGCAGCGCGCGGAGCTTCGCGGAAGCAGATAGAATTCGAAAGGATCTGGAAGCCCGCGGCATCCTGCTCGAGGACACGGCTGCCGGCACCAGGTGGAAACGCAAGTAATCATGAAGCACGCCCCCGACATCAAGACGACTCTGCCCGGGCCGAAGGCCAGGGCCATCATCGACAAGGACGCCCGATTCGTGTCGCCGTCCTATACCCGGGACTACCCGCTCGTGATTTCCAGCGGCGAGGGCGCCGTCGTCGAAGATGTCGACGGCAACGTGTTCCTGGACTGCGCCGCTGGCATCGCGGTGAACTCGACCGGCGTGTCGCATCCGGAAGTCGTCAAGGCAATTTCCGAACAAGCCGCCCGGTTCATCCACATGTCGGGCACCGACTTCTACTACGAGCCACAGGTGCGTCTGGCGGAGGAGCTCGCGGGGATCGTCCCGATTGACGGCGACGTCCGCACGTTCTTCGGCAACTCCGGGACGGAGGCTACCGAAGCGGCGCTCAAGCTGTCGCGCTATTACACGAAGCGGCAGAACATCATCGCGTTCCTGGGCTCTTTTCACGGCCGCTCGCTTGGCGCGCTCGCGCTGACCTCGAGCAAATCGGTGCAGCGCCGGGGCTTCGGGCCGCTGATGCCGGGCGTGTATCACGCGCCGTATCCCGACCCGTATCGCTTCGCGGGCAGCGCCGATGCGTGCGCGGAAGCGTCGCTGTCGTACGTCCGCGATCAGATCCTCGTCCATCTCGTCTCGCCGGACGAAGTGGCAGCAATCGTCGTCGAGCCGATTCAAGGTGAAGGCGGGTACATCGTCCCGCCCGCCGCCTTCCTGCAGGGTCTCCGCGCACTGGCGACCGAGTACGGGATACAGCTCGTCGTCGACGAAGTGCAATCGGGGATGGGGCGGACCGGGAAGATGTTCGCCTCGGAGCATTTCGGGCTGAAGGCCGACATCGTGAACATGGCGAAAGGGATTGCGTCCGGGCTGCCGCTGGGCGTGACGTCGGCCCGGGCCGAGGTCATGAGCTGGCCGCCTGGCGCGCATGCGAGCACCTTCGGCGGCAACCCGGTGGCGTGTGCGGCGGCGCTGGCGACGATCCGACTGCTCAAGACGCAGTATGTCCAGAACGCGGCGATGGTCGGCGAACACCTGATGCACGGGCTTCGGGACCTTTCGAAGAAACATCAGCTCATCGGCGACGTGCGCGGACGGGGGTTGATGATTGGAGTCGAATTCGTACGCGATCGCGGAACGAAAACACGGGCGATAGAGGAGCGGAACGCAGTTGTTCAGGCCATGTTTCGGCGCGGCGTACTGATTCTGGGCGCCGGCAAGAACGCCATCCGCTTTGCGCCCCCGCTGGTGCTCACCCGGGAACAGGCCGACACGATCCTTCGGTTGTTCGACGAGTCGCTGACCGAGGTCGGCGCCGCCTATGCCGCCGCCGGGTCCGCCGCCTCCTCGTAAGGGGGCGCCCAAGGGTCTGCGGTCCGGTTACGCCTTGAAAGGGATCGCCGCGAGGTCCAGGACCAGGCCGACCGGAGCCTGTACATGAACCACCAGCAGCTCTCCGCCGGCGTTGGCCAGCCGGGCGGACATGCGGCCCAGGACGTCCACGCCGGCGCTGCTCAGGTAGTCCACCCCCTGGAGGTCCAGGACGATCCGGCGTGTCCCTGCGACCCAGGCCCCCTCGAGGGCCTCGTCCAGCCGGGCGGCGTTTGCCCCTGACACCCGTCCGGAGACGGAAACCGTGGCGGCCGGGGATCCGGCCGACAGGGCCACCCGAAGCTCCCATTTCCCCCCGCTCCCCGGCTCCCTGTTCGTCTTTTCGCCATTCGTCATTCTGTCATTCGTCATTCTGTCATTCGTCATTCTGTCATTCGTCATTGATTGGTCAGCTTTCGTCCCCACGTGTTATAAAAAGTCCCGTTTTTGAACCGCCAACTTTCTGCGGAGTCCCGTGTATTTATCACAGGACGCTGAAGACGCTGCACTCGTCAGGCGCGTCCTGGCCGGCGACATGGCCGCGTTCGAGGTGCTGGTCGTACGATACCAGCGGCCGCTGTTCACCGTCGCCAGCCGGATGCTGGGTTCCCGCGAGGACGCGGCCGACGCCACTCAGAACGCGCTGGTCCGCATCTTCGAGAACCTGGGGACGTTCGATCCGGGCCGGCGGTTTTTCAGCTGGAGCTACCGGATCGTCGTCAACGAGTGCCTCAACGTCCTGCGTGCCCGCCGATCCGAGGGGACGGCGGGGGAGCCGATGCTGGCGCCGATAGCGTTCGAGCAGGTGGCCGCCGCAGAACGCAGGGTGGCGGTCCAGCGGGCGCTGATGGAACTGGCGCCGGAGCTCCGGGCGGTCATGGTGCTGCGGCATTACGGCGGGCTCTCCTACGAGCAGATTTCGGAAGCGCTCGGCGGGGTACCGGTCAAAACCGTGAAATCGCGGCTGCACACCGCGCGTCAGCGGCTGGGTCGCGTGTTACTTGGATGGCAGGAACGATGAATCTCAAGAGGGTGGACGAGCTGATCGACGCAAGGCGGGACGGGACCCTCGGCGCAGGTGCCGAGGCCGAACTGAACACCTTGATCGATCGGAATCCCGAGGCCCGTCGCCGGGTGCAGGACCTCGCCCGCCTGTCAGACGCGCTCGACGTGCTGGAGGAAGAGCAGCCGCCGGCAATGATGCCAGGGGTGCTGCAGCGTATCTCGGAGTTGCCCGCTCGGCGCCCCGCCGCACGGGTCATTCAGTGGATGCCGCGGTCGGTAAATGGAGGAGGCATGGTGATGGCGAAGAAGGTCATGTTCGGCGTGGCGGCTGTGGCCGCCCTCGTGCTCATCTCGGTGGCGATCACCGGCTATCCGCACGTGAACAGCAGCGGGACGCTCGGCGCGATCAGCGCCGCCAAGCGCGCGCAGGCTCCGCAGATCAATGCCGCGGATGTCAAAACGACCGATCCGCAGGTCCAGGAGTTCCTCCAGAGCGATACGTTCGATCGCCTGGTGAAGGACAGCAACGTCAAGAAGATGCTCTCGGATCCGGGTGTACGCGCCATGCTGGCCGACGCCGGCATCCAGTCGGCCATCAAGGGCCGCGCCTTCCAGGCGGCGATCGCGGACGCGAACATCCAGACCGCGCTCTCGAGCAAGGCGCTGCAGAGCATGCTGGCGGATTCGGCCTTCGTCGCGGCGTTCTCGAAGGCTGACTTCTGCGCGGCGCTCGCCAAGGGCGATCTGCAGTCGGCGCTCGCGTCTGCGGGCATTCAGTCCGGTCTGGCGAAGTCGGACCTCGAGGCGGCGTTCGCGAAGGACAACATCTCGTCGGCGCTCGCGTCGTCTGCGCTCCAGACCGCGCTCGCCGATGCGAACATCCAGGCTGCGTTGGCGCAGTCCGGGTTCCGCGACATGCTGGCCAGCTCGAACATGATGGCCGCGCTCAGCAGCAGCGCGTTCAACGCGGCGCTGCAGTCCAAGGCGTTCACGGCGTCGCTGAGCAGCTCGCAGTTCGTTTCAGCGTTCAGCAGGCAGTAGATTCCTCCTCTCGGGCATCCCTGGGCGGGCGCAGCGTGCGCCCGCCCTTTTTTTCGTGTACTATCCGCGCGGCCGGATGCCCACAGAAAAAGGGGACAACCGCAATTTTTCGCAAAAAATGGGGACAGCCTCCTGGGTCCGGCTGAGCGGCAGCTGTCCCCTCCTCCTGGCAGCCCTCCTGGCCGTCGTCAGCGTGACACCGGCCGCCGCGCAGCTCACCCAGCTCGTCACGCCCTCGGTTCGCATCATCTACTTCAACGGCACCGAAAGTTATCTCGTCCCGTACGCCGCGCGCACGTTCCTGAACTCGCTGCAGTTCCAGGAGCGGCTGTGGCGCTTCGATCCGTCGCAGAAAATCACCGTTCTGCTCGTCGACTTCTCCGACGCTGGCAACGCTGCCGCGACGGTCGTCCCGCGCGACCTCGTGACCGTCGAAATCTCGCCGCTCAATTTCGCGTTCGAGACGCTCGCCGCGAACGAGCGGCTGAATACGATCATGAACCACGAGCTGGTGCACATCGCGACGATGGACCAGGGAGCGGGATCGGATCTGCTGTTCCGGCGGTTGTTCGGCGGCAAAGTGAACCCGGTCGCCGAGCAGCCCGAGTCGATTCTCTATTTCTTCCTCACCACGCCGCGCGTCGCGACGCCCCGCTGGTACGAGGAAGGGATCGCGGTGTTCGTCGACACGTGGATGGCCGGAGGGCTGGGCCGCGTCCAGAGCGGCTATGACGAGATGGTGTTCCGCACGAAGGTGCGCGACGGCACGCCGCTCTACGATCCGCTCGGCCTGGTCTCGGCCGGAACGAAGATCGATTTTCAGCTCCAGATCAACTCGTACCTTTACGGCGCTCGTTTCATGGCGTGGCTGGCGCGGACCTACTCGCCCGAGAAGGTCGTCGAATGGGTGTCGCGCAATCCCGGCAGCCGCGCGTATTACTCGTCGCAGTTCAAGCAGGTCTTCGGCCGCAGCCTCGAAGACGCGTGGCATCAGTGGACGGAGGACGAGAAGACGTTCCAGCTGCAGAATCTCGAGGCGATCCGCAAGTATCCACTGACGCCATATCGCGACCTCACGCCGAAGGCGCTGGGCTCCGTGTCGCGATCGTATTTCGATCCCGAGACGCACACTCTGTATTCGGCCCTCGACTACCCGGGCGTCGTCGCGCACATCGGCGCCATCAATGTCGACACGGGGGCGATCGCGAAGCTCGTCAACGTCAAGGGACCGGAGATCTACACGGTCGCGGCGCTGGCGTTCGATCCGTCGTCCCACACGCTGTTCTACACGACCGACAACACCGCGCACCGGGATCTGGTGGCGCTCGACACACGGACCCACCGCACGCACCTGCTCCAGAAAGACGCGCGGATAGGAGATCTTGCCTTCGATCGCGCCGACAAATCCCTCTGGGGCATTCGGCATCTGAACGGCATCTGCTCGCTCGTGCGGATGGCGCCGCCCTACCGCGAGTGGACGCGCATCGTCTCGTGGCCGTACGGGACCGTCATGTACGACCTCGACGTATCGCCCGACGGCGGGCTCGTATCGGCGTCGATGGGGGAGATCGACGGCAAGCAGGACGTTCGAGTCTTCACGGCGGAATCGCTGATGAAGGGCAGCACGGAGGCGAAGGCGCGCTTCGACATGGGACAGTCCGTCCCCTCGGGCTTCGTGTTTTCGCCGGACGGCCGGTACCTTTACGGCAGCAGCTATTACACCGGCGTGTCGAACATCTTCCGCTACGAGATCGCCACGGGCACCGTGTCGGCGATGACGAACACCGACGGAGGTTTCTTCAGGCCGGTACCGCTGGACGACGGCCGCCTGCTCGCCTTCCGCTACACGGGGAACGGCTTCGTACCGGCGGAGGTCTCCATCAAGCCGCTCGACGACGTGAGCGCCATCACGTTCTTTGGCGAACGTCTCGCGGAGGAGCACCCGGTCGTCAAGGACTGGAACGTGGGTTCGCCCGCGAAGATTGACCTCGAGAGCATTCCGCAGTCCACCGAGCCTTACAAAATCGCGCACGCCCTGCATCGTGAGTCGTTCTATCCGATCGTCCAGGGATACAAGGACACCGCAGCCGTGGGACTCCGCGTCAATCTCTCGGATCCGGTGCAGTTGAATCGCGCCTCGATTTCGGTAGCGATCAGCCCGGGGCCGTCGGACGAACGGGTGCATCTCACGTCCGCGTACGAGCGGTATGACTGGCGTGGCCGTTTCGAGTTGAACCGCGCGGACTTCTACGATCTGTTCGGGCCGACGAAGACGAGCCGGAAGGGCTACGTGATCGGGCTCGGGCACCATTCCACGCTGCTCTTCGACGAACCGCGCCGGCTCGAGCTCGAACTGGACGGCAGTTACTCGGGGAATCTCGATCGCCTTCCCGAATCACAGAACGTGGTGGTTGACGTGCGCCGGCTCGGAAGCGCGGAGGCCCGGCTGCATTTCACCAACGTTCGCAACTCGCTTGGCTACGTGGACGACGAGACCGGAACGAAGTGGAGCGCCGTCGCGCATGCCGACGCCGTACAAGGCGAGGTGGTCACGCGCTGGCTTGGAACGCTGGACCACGGGTGGGCCCTCGCGGCCGGACACTCATCACTCTGGCTGCGCGGCGCGGCCGGATTCTCGCCTCAACGGCGCGACGATCCGTTCGCGAATTTCTATTTCGGCGGATTTGGCAACAACTGGGTGGACGCCCGCGACGAGAAACGCTACCGCGAATACTACAGTTTTCCGGGGTTCTCGATCGACGAAGTGCCCGGGCGCAACTTCGTGAAGACCATCGCCGAGTGGAACCTGCCGCCACTGAGGTTCACGCACGCAGGCACACCGGGCTTCTACGCCACGTGGGTTCGCCCCGCTGTATTCGTAGGCGGACTCATCACGAATTTCGACGACAGCTCGGTGCAGCGCCGCGCGCTCGACGCGGGCGGACAGCTCGACGTGCGATTCAGCGTGCTCTCCGCGCTGGACATGACCGTCTCCGCCGGCGCCGCTGTCGCCTTCCCGGCAAATGGCCCCCGTCGTGGTGAAGCCATGCTGTCACTCAAGATTCTGCGCTGAACCATGGCACCTTACGCCCTCGCGCTCCTGCCGGTCCTCTTCTTCCTGGTGGTGCTGTTGCTGATGGACAGCTTCAAGCTGGTCCATCCGCAGGAGCTGGCGTTCGCGCTCATCGGAGGCGCGCTGGCGGCGCTCCTTTCCGACGCACTCCTGCCATGGGTACGGGTGAGCGGACTCCATCAGCTGATCAACCTCCGCGTGCTCGCGCCGGCGGTCGAGGAAATTCTCAAAGGCACGATCGTCGTTGCGATTCTCGCGTCGCGATGGGTGGGATTCCCCGTGGACGCCGGCATTCAGGGCTTCGCGATCGGGGCGGGCTTCGCGCTCGTGGAGAACATGATCTACATCCACGCCCGTCCGGGTTCACCGCTGTCCCTCTGGGTCGTCCGCGGCTTCGGGACTGCCATCCTCCACGGAGCTGCGACGTCGCTCTTTGCCATGATCGCCCTGCGGCTGACGACGCGGCGCGGCGCGAGCTCTCCGGTGGCGTACCTTCCCGCCTGCGCGGCAGCGATTGCGCTGCACGCCGGGTTCAATTCCGTGATCCTGCCGCCGTTCGTGCAGATGCTGATCCTCCTGATCATCGTTCCGCTGCTCCTGATCTTCGTCTTCGATTGGAGTGAGCGCGCCACCAGGGAGTGGGTGGGCGCCGGGCTCGACCTCGACGTCGAGCTCCTGGATCTCGTCACGTCCGACGCCTTCGAGGTAACCCATTTCGCGCAATATCTGCGCGAGCTGCGCGCCCGGTTTCCGGGGCCGATCGTCGCCGACATGTTCTGCCTGCTGCGTCTCCAGCTGGAGCTGTCGGCGCAGGCGAAAGGAAAGCTGATCGCCCGGTCCGCGGGGCTCGAGCTCGAATCCGACGCCGAAACGCGGGCGGCACTGGAGGAAGTCGAGTACCTCCGGCGCTCGATAGGACGCACAGGTCTACTCGCGCTCAAACCGCTGAACGTCACGAGCGACCGCGACCACTGGCACTCGCACCTGCTCAGCCGCTGAACGCTGGCGCGGCGTTTGCCCCCCGCGATCCCTGCATGAGTACCGATCGCGTGGAACTCGGAATCATCGGCGAAAATCTTGCCGTGAGCGCTCTTGCCGCGCGCGGGTACGCAATTCTGGACCGCCGGTACCGCACGGCGCACGGCGAAATCGACATCATCGCCAGAGACGGTGACACCATCGTGTTTGTCGAAGTGCGCGCGAAGGGTACCGCCGAGTGCGGGACCGCCGCGGAAAGCGTGACGCCGCAGAAGCAGCGCAGGGTCGTCCGCATGGCGGTCGATTACCTCGCGCGCAAGCGACTGACCGGCCAACCGTGCCGCTTCGACGTGGTCGCAATCGACGATGCCTTCGGCGACGATCCCGTCCTGACCGTCTATCAGGCGGCGTTCGACGCCGTCTGAGTGGTCCGTCGCTCAATCCAATGGCGGAACGCCCGCCGCTGGCGACTGCGGTGGCTGCGAGTAAAATCGCATTGCGAAGGAGATCGCGATGAAAATGCCCGCTCTAGTCTTGATGCTCGCAGCCTGTGCGTGGACGCAAGGGGCGGCGCAGGCCCCGCAGGCGATGCCGGTCGCCCCCATCAGCTACGATGCCGCCGTTGCCAATGAAAAGGAACTGTTTGCGGCTGATCAGAAGCACGACATGCAAGCCATCGCATCGCTGGTGGCGGACGAGTTCGTGGATATCGCGAAGGACGGCTCGGTCGAAACCAAGGCCGGGCTGCTGAAGGAAATCCCGACGCTCAAGCTCCTGTCGTATTCGCAGAACAACTTCCGCGTCAGCGTACTCGGCCCCTATGCGTACACGATCAGCTATGACTCGGATGCGACGGTCATCGACGCCTCAGGAAAGCAAGTGCGCAACCAGAACGCGCTGAACTCGGTATGGGTGAAGCGGGACAACCGCTGGCAGATCCTGCTGCATTCGCGCGGCGAGGCACGCGCACTGGACAGCCGCTGACGACTTCCTCGATGCGAACGGGAATAACGGAACGGTTGCCGCGACGGAAGCGCGGCACTGATTACAATCGTCGGAACACGCACTCAAACCGGAGACTCCTATGGGCAGCACTGGTCTCGTGCTGTTGCTCGGCCTGTTCGTCATCGCTCGCATGATTCACATGCTGCAGGCCGAGGGCGGTTCTCGATATCGAGCAACGAGAGTGGTCGCCGTCCTGACCATCGCGGTATCTGCCGTCACAATTGCCGCCGTCGCATTCCCCAATATTGCCGGTCTCTCGGAATGGGCAGCCAATGAGTCCGCCCAGGGAGCGGAGCAGCAGGAGAAGGCCGAGTTTCAACGGCAGGTCGCCTATCTGTCGATGTGCTACTCGCATCTCGGCTTGAATTTCCCGTTCCGCAAGGACGAGTGGACGCGCACGCAGTTGGAAGCAATAGCAGCCGAGGGGGACAAGAAGGAATGGGCCAAGGGCTGCAGGCTCACGGGCGACAACCCTGTCTACGTCGACCGACCGAAGTAAGGTCCCAGCGTCTGCTGGTTGATTGAGAGCCCCGCCGACGGCGCAAAAAAGGTATTCTTCCTGGTCACAGGAGGATTGCCGATGTTCCGGCTCCGCACCCTGGTCCTGTCCGCACTAATCGTCGCCTGCACCGTTACCTTCCCCCGCGCGCAGTCGGCGCCCCCGATCTCCGCCGCCGATCAGCGGGTCTTCGACGCCTTCATGACGTGGATGACGAGCACGCCCGACTCCATGAAAGGGGATGTCGAAGCGAATTACCGCGCCGAGCTGCGGAAGCAGGGCGTCCCCGCCGGCGAAATCGACCGGCGTATCAAAGTCGTCGAGGACGTCTCGAACCGCGTGGAAGCGGACCGGTGGAATCGCGTGCTCACCGCATCCACGCCTTCGTTCAACACGAAGCCGAATGCGTTTCTCGTCGACATGATTCGTGACGTCAAGCCCGGCGCAGCCCTCGACGTTGGCATGGGCCAGGGTCGCAACGCGATTTACCTGGCCCAGCAGGGTTGGACGGTGACGGGCTTCGACCCGGCCGATCGCGCGGTTGCCACGGCGCAGCAGGAGGCGTCGCGCCTCGGCGTGAAGCTGACGACATTCGTGATGCGGGACGATCAGTTCGAGTTCAAGAAGGACGCGTGGGATCTGGTCGTCCTGAGCTACGTCGGCGTCCGCGAAAATGTCGCGAGGGTGTTCGACACGTTGAAGCCGGGCGGACTGGTCGTCGTCGAAGGCTTCCACCGCGACGCGACGAGGTCGGGGCCGATCGGTGAGGGCGTCGTGTTCGATACCAACGAGCTGCTGCAGCTGTTCTCGCGTTTCCGGGTTCTTCGTTACGAGGATACGGACGCGACCGCTGATTTCGGCCTCAAGCGGTTACGCGTCGTCCGCCTGTGCGCGCAGAAGCCGGCGGGTTGAACGCGGATGCGATCCGGCTTGCGTACGCGTCGACATAATCCTTCACCGTAAGGTGCGCTCGTCCGCCCGCTCGGGTAAACGTCGCAGGACCGTGTCTCGTCCAAGTGCTGTATGCGCACGCTCAAGTTCGCCATCCGCACACATTGCAGAACCCCGTTCGTGACGGCCGTCGCCGTC
>Ga0310811_10013533_pt1 | contig 10629 bp, 9 predicted proteins | sample YCmetagenome_FD_207642 | JGI IMG/M metagenome (GOLD analysis project Ga0310811, IMG submission 207642) | Soil microbial communities from experimental microcosm in Duke University, North Carolina, United States - YC | ecosystem: Engineered > Artificial ecosystem > Soil microcosm > Unclassified ...
ATCGTCGGGCCGTTCAAGTCGGCATCCAGCACGCCCACCGCCTTGCCCGACCGGGCCAACGCACGGCCCAGGTTAGCGGTCACATAGCTCTTCCCGACGCCGCCTTTCCCGCTCATGACCGCCACGAATCGGCTCACGCCGGCCAAGCGCTCAGCCACGCGGCGGCGCTGGGCGCCGATTTGTTCCGCCAGGCCGGAGCCGTCACGGTCGGTGAGTTGGTGGTAGGTGCGCATTCGGGAGCTAAAAGCTAGCCGGTTGGGCGGTTCGTCGGTTAGTATCCCGTATGATCGAAGGACTCAAACAGAAGCTCCAGGCGGAAGTGGAGCGCCTGAATCACGAGATCTCCTTTGTGCTGCCCAAGGAGATCGAGAAGGCGCGCGCGCACGGCGACTTGCGCGAAAACTCCGAGTACAAAGCCGCGCTCGAGCGCCAGCAGTTCGCGCAGGCGCGCGTGCATCATCTGCGCATGCGCCTCGCGAAGCTCTCCGACGTCCGGGAACAGGATATTCCGCGCGACCGCGTCGGGTTCGGCTCGCGCGTCACAGTCGAGGACATCGACACAAAGAAGAAGGAAGTGTACGCCCTCACGCTCGGCGAGTTCATCGAAGGCGGCGACAACGACGCCGAGATGCCGGTCTCCATGGCCTCCCCGCTCGGCAAGGCGTTGCTGGGCGGCAAAGTGGGCCAGAAGGTCGATATCACGCTGCCGATGGGCAAACGCAAGCTCAAAATCGTGAGCTTGGATACGGTGCACGACCTGGCGGAGCGGCGCTCGTGAGCGGGACCGCCCTTGACTAAAACGTTTTCTGGATGTCAGTTAGACCCCGATAGATGACGCGATCCCGAGGAGAGCTGACGATGGTGATGCGTTTGCTGACCGCTGCGGCGGTCTTCTTGCTTTTCGCCCCTGTGGGACGATTCGCGGCGCAAGCCGATCCGGATCATCCGGTCGCGGGTGGCGGCGTAATTCCCGCCGGGTGGCACGTGCGCACCGAGCCCAACCGCCAGACGGGACAGCCCGCATCGCTCGAGAACGTGAAGTTCACTGCGATGGGCGATGGCCTGCACACGACCGTCGGCCCCGCCGCGATCTACTGGCGGGACCGTGACACGATCTCCGGTAACTACCACGTCGTCGCCAAGATGACACAGATGAAGAATCCCGCCCACCCCGAGGCGTTCGGGATCTTCATCGGCGGCAAGAACCTCGCGGATTCCGGTCAGACATACACGTATTTCCTGGTGCGCCCCATCGACGGGATGTATTCGATTCGTCGCCGGTCCGCGTACATGACGCGGCCGACCGCGGTGGTGGAGTGGACGGCCAGCGACGCGGTGACGAAGGCCGACACCAGTGGCCGAGCGACGAACGAGCTCAGCATCCAGGTGCAGGGCGGCAAAGCCAAGTTCATGGTGAACGGCAAAGAGGTGTACACAGGTGACGCGGCGGGCCTCGACGTGAACGGCGTGGTGGGCTATCGCGTGAACCACAACCTCGACGTGCACTTGGGCCCGCTCGGGATTCACAAGCTGTGACCGCCCTCAATCCCACGGCCGACGAGGACAAGTTTTCGTTCACGCCGTTCACCCAGCATCCGTTCTTCACGCACGTCAACCGCTGGATCCTGGAGCGCGTGATCTGCCCGGGGCGCCAGGTCATCGTCGACCTGGGCTGCGGACCGGGCGCCGTCACCAAGCTGATTCTCGAGAGCACGACCGGCCAACAGCCGCCGCCGCACGTCATCGGCGTCGACCCTTCACCGTCCGCGATCGCCAAAGCGCGGGCGGCGATCTCGTCGAAGTTCGCCGAGTTCGTGCAGGGCAGCGCCGAGTGGCTGTCCAAGCTGGTGAAGTCCGCCGACGCCGTCGTCTTTCTCAACGCCATTCACCTCATGCCCGACAAAGAGCAGGTCTTGAAGGAGATTCGCCGCGTGCTGAAGCCCGGCGGCCTGCTCGCCTTCAACAGCACGTTCTTCAACGGCGCCTATGTCGAGGGGACGAGCGGGTTCTGGCGCCGCTGGATCGTGCGGTCGGTACAGGCGGTGCGTGAAAAGGGTATGGACGTGCAGCACACCGGTCACGCTGCGGCGATGGAATGGTTCTCGGTGCAGCAGTACAGCGCGGCGTGCGAGGCGGCGGGACTCAAGCCGACGACAATCGAGCTGCTGCGCGTGGATATGACGCGTCAGGCGCTGATCGACATCGGGCATTTCTCGCTCTTCATCGAAGGCGCGCTACCGGGCGTGCCGCTCGAGGAAGGGGCGCGCGCGCTCGAAATCGGTCTCGAGCGCACGATGGACGAGCTCAAGGTGGAGTCGTGCCCGCGCTACTGGCTGGAGTTCGTGGCGGAAGCAGTATAAACCGCAGGTGACGATGGGCGGCGCGTAGCGCCGCCTCGACGTCGCCCGGCGTCTCTCCCCTCGCAAAGATGAATCCCGGATAGCGCGAGCCTTCCGGAAACGGCACCAGCTGCTCGCCCGGGTGCGCCGTGATCTGTACGTCCTCGATCAGCGGCACGGCTTTCGCTTCCGCGACGCCCTGCACTTCCTGTAGCGTTCCGGCGCCGGGGATCGGAATCATCATCACGCCGGCGGCCGATCGCTCGCGCTGGAGTGAAGGAATCGGCATGCCGAGGGCATGGCGGAGAATGATCTCCTCGAGGCTGACGCATTGGTCACCGAAGCGCAGCACGGCAGAGCAGCGGCCCCCGATCGGCCGCGCCGCCAGCTCGATCAAGAATGCGCCGCGCTCGCTGTAGCGCAGCTCGGCGTGCACCGGGCCTTCGGTGATCTCCAGCGCGCGCACCGCGCGTTCCGCGCACTGCACGATCGTTGCCTGCAGCCCCGCGGGGATTGTCGACGGCGTGACGTAGATCGTCTCTTCGAAGAACGGGCCGTCGAGCGGATCCGGCTTGTCGAAGAGCGCGAGCACGTGCAGGCGCCGGTTCAACACCAGCCCCTCGAGCGCGACTTCGTAGCCGGGGATGAACTCCTCGATGAGGTAGTTCTCGCCAGGCTCACACACGATCGCATGGAGACGCGCGTGCGCCCGCACGAATTCCGTGGCGTTGTCGGCGCGGATCACGCCGCGCGATGCGGACAGACGTAGGGGCTTCAGCACGCACGGATACGCAATCGCCTTCGCGACCTGGCTCGGATCGTCCGCGAGCCGCTTGAGCAGAAACCGCGGGATCGGCACGCCGGCCTTCGCGAGCAGCTCGCGCTGCTGATGCTTGTCGCGCGCCGCCAGCGCCGCCTGCACCGGGTTGCCTCGCAGCTTCAGCCGCGCGGCGATGCCCGCCGCGAGAATCGCCGTGTCGTCATCGACGCCCACCACGCCCTGAATCGGGTACTCGCGCGCGAACGCGAGCACGGCTTCGGCGGCGCGTTGAGGATGTTGGAAGTCGAGCGTGAGCAGGCCGGCGGGATTGGCCTGCTCGAGGGTGCTGGGCTGTTCTGAGGCTACCGTGAGCTCGACCCCGATGCGCCGCGCAGCCTCCACGAACGCCGTTGTGCGATACGTCGTGGTCGGCAGCAGCAGCAGCAGTCGGGGAGCTATTTCTTGGAAGCCTGGAAGTAGGGGTTCGCGCCGGTGGCGTGGTCGGTGATGTCCACGATGCCCCGCACTGCCGGAATGAAGCGCGCGAGCATCCCTTCGATCCCCTGGCGCAGCGTGACGTCCGCCATGCCGCACCCCTGGCACCCGCCGCCCATCCGCAGCATCACGACCGCGTCCTGCACGTCGATCAACTCCACGTGCCCGCCGTGCCGAGCGACCATCGGGTTCACCTGCTCGTCGAACAGCTTGGCGACCTGTTCGTAGAGCGCGTCGTCGCCGACCTCAGCGCCGGCAGGCTTGGGCGCGGCCGTCACGGCGGGCGCTCCGGCCGCCACCGTGGATCGAATCGCCGCGCCAACCAGCCGCCCGATCGCCTGCCACGGCGTCGGACTCTGTTTCACCACCGTCACGATGTTCCCCGAGACGATGAGCTCGCTCACCGCCAGCTCCGGGATCGCAAAAATCGCTTCCGCCAGGGGCGAGCCTTTCGCCTCGGTGGCGTCCGAGAAGCGGCGCACGCCGCCGGACAAAAGCGGCTCGCTCACCACGAACTTGCAGCGGTGATTGTCGATCGGCTCGGCAGTGATCCGGATCTCAGCCGCCATTCCGCATCTCCCGCGCTGCCGCGACCATGTTCTTCAGCGCCGCGAGCGTTTCCTCCCACCCGCGCGTCTTCAAGCCGCAGTCGGGGTTCACCCAGATCTGCGCGTCATCCAGCACGCGCGTCATGCTCTTGAGCGCCGCCGTGATTTCCGCCGTCGCCGGTACGCGCGGCGAGTGGATGTCGTAGACGCCGGGACCGATCTCGTTCGGGTACTTGTACTGCTCGAACCCCTGCAGCAGCTCCGAGCCCGAGCGCGCGTTCTCGATCGAGATCACGTCGGCGTCCATCCGCTCGATGACCTGCAGCACGTCGTTGAACTCGCTGTAGCACATGTGCGTGTGGATCTGCGTGCTGTCTTTGACCCCGGCGGTGGCGAGCCGGAAGGCATCGACCGCCCAGCGCAGGTAGTCCGACCATTCGGCACGCCGCAGCGGCAGTCCCTCGCGCAGCGCCGGCTCGTCGATCTGGATGACGCGAATGCCGCCCTGCTCGAGATCGATCACCTCGTCACGAATCGCCAGGGCCAGCTGCTTCGCCGTTTCGGCGCGCGGCTGGTCGTCCCGCACGAACGACCACTGCAGGATCGTCACCGGTCCCGTGAGCATGCCCTTCACCGGTCGCTCCGTCAGCGACTGCGCGTACCGACTCCAGCGAACCGTCATCGCGCTCGGGCGCGAGACGTCGCCGAAGATGATCGGCGGCTTCACGTAGCGCGTGCCGTACGATTGCACCCAGCCGTGCTCGGTGAACGTGAAGCCCGCGAGCTGCTCGCCGAAATACTCCACCATGTCGTTGCGCTCGAACTCGCCGTGCACCAGCACGTCGAGCCCCAGGTCTTCCTGCAGCTTGATCGTCTTGCCGATCTGCGTCTCGATGAAGCGGTCGTACTCCTCGGCCGACAGCTGATTGTCGTTCAGCTTGCGCCGTGCCGCCCGCACGTCCGCGGTTTGTGGGAAGGAGCCGATCGTCGTCGTCGGGAACGGCGGTAGCTCGAGCTGCGACTTCCGACGCACGTCGTACGACGAACGACGCGCGCGGTCCTTTTCGGTCACGGCCCCCGCACGTCGCTGCACCGCCGCGTTGTTGATGCGCTTCGAGGTGCGCCGCGATTGTGCCGCGCGGCTGCTCGCCGAGATCGCGGTGCGGTCGCCGTGCGCGAGCGCGACGACTTCAACAAGCTTCTGCTTGGCGAACGCAAGCCAGGTCTTCAGCTCGGGATCGAGCTTGGTCTCGAGATCGAGGTCGAGCGGTGTGTGCAGCAGCGAGCACGACGGCGCGACCCAGAGGTTGTCCTTGCCCACCTTCGCCGAGGCTTTGTCGAGCAACGCCCGCTGTTTCTCGAGATCGGCGCGCCACACGTTGCGGCCGTCGATGACGCCCGCCGACAGCACGCGGCCGCCCCCCTTCGGCCATTTGGCGAGCAGCGCATCGAGCTGCCCCGGCGCGCGTACGAGATCGACGTGCAATCCCTGGACGGGCAACGCGAGCGCCGTGGCCAGGTTGTCGTCCAGCCCGGCGAAATACGTCGCCACCATCAGCTGCAGCTTGCCCCCCCCCGTGCGCTTCGCGAGCTGCGTGTACGCGCGCACGTAGGCGGCGCGCTCCTTGTCGCTGCGATCGAGCGCGAGGCACGGCTCGTCGAGCTGCACCCACGTGGCGCCGGCGGCGGCGAGCGAGTCGAGCACGTCGCCGTATACCGGCAGCAGCGCGTCGAGCAGCGACAGGCGGTCGAACGTCGCGCCCTTGGTCTTCGCGAGCAGCAGGAACGTCAGCGGTCCAATCAGCACCGTCGTCGCATCGATGCCGAGCGCCTTGGCCTCGCGGTATTCGTTCGCGGGCTTGGCGGACGCCATGCGGAAGCGCTGCCCGCGCTCGAGCTCGGGGACGATGTAGTGGTAGTTCGTGTCGAACCACTTCGTCATCTCCATCGCGGTGACGTCGCGGCCTTTACCTTGGCTGCCGCGGGCCATCGCGAAGTATGTGTCCGCGTCCATCCATTTCCCGTTCCAGCCGTACCGCGGCGGCACGGCGCCGACCATCGCGCACGTGTCCAGCATGCGGTCGTAGAACGAGAAGTCGTTCGCCGGAATGCGCTCGATTCCAATGTCTCGCTGGAGCTGCCAATGGCGGCGGCGCAGCTCGGCGCCAGTGGCGAGCAGCTGCGCCCGCGATACCTTGCCGCTCCAGTAGCCTTCGGTCGCGCGCTTCAATTCGCGCGCCGCCCCGAGCGGTGGGAAGCCCAAATTCGATGCAATTGTCATAGAGGCCGGAATCTAAAGGCTGGCCTGCTTATTGCGCATCCGACCCTCGTGTGACACCCCTGCGTCGCAGTACCGGCCCGAATCGGGGGCCTGTCGTCATTGCTTTGGCGGCGGGCCTCGTGGCGCTCGTCGGTGGATTGCTCGTAAATGGTTGTCAGATCAGCAAGTTACTGAGCAGCCCCAGCCAGCCCGGCGGGAGCGGCGGCGGGCTCATCGTCGTCGTTCCGTCGGAAGTGCGGGACTCAGCCGTCGCCGGCACATCCGCCATGCACATGGCGACGCTGGCCGTCTCGAACGGGGGCAGCTGGTCCGCGACCACCACCGACGACTGGATCCATCTCAATCCTTCGAGTGGGGGGCCGCACGGCACGCTGCGGCTCTCGCTCGATCCGAAAAGCCTGACGCCGGGCTGGCACAGCGGCGTCGTCACGCTGCAAGAGCAGCAACGCGACGTCAGCACCACCGTCTCGGTCGATTTCAAGATTCAGCAGCCCGTTCTCAAGGTCGATCCCGCCAATCTCAGCTACGAAGCGCGCGACGACCACTCCGTCTTCTACGACACGCTGCGCGTGACGAATGAGGGCGACGGTCCGTTGGTGTGGACCGCGACGATCGCGCGCGGCAGCGCTTGGATTGTGTTGGCCGACACCGGCGGCTCGGGTCCCGGACCGCTTCCCGTCCGCACGTCCAATGTGGGGTTGTCGTTCTTCGGAACCTACCGCGACACGATCGTCGTGACGTCTCCGGGCGCCAAGAACAGCCCCAAACGCATTCCCGTTTCGCTCCGGCGGAAAAGACACGGCTGATGAAGACTCGCCTCGCCATCGTACTCCTGACGCTCCTGGCCGCGTGCCGGCTCGACATGCTGCTCAAGTCGACGACGACGCCGCATTCGCAGCTCGCCGTGGCGCCGACCGAAGTCCACGATTCCGTGAACGCCGGAAGCCGGGACGTGCGCCAAGCCACCGTGTCGATCACCAACACCGGCGGCGGCTCGATGTCGTGGAGCGCCAGCGATCACTCTGATTGGATCCACCTCGATCCCCACTCCGGCGACGTCCCCGGAACGCTGACCATCGAGCTCGATCCGAACGACCTCGGCCCCGGTGTCTACGAGGGCGACGTCACGGTGATCGCGAAGACTGCCGGGGACAGCCAGTTCACGACGATTCCTGTCACCTTCGTCGTGCTCAAGCCCGGCCTCTCGGTGTCGCCGGTGACGCTCGAGCACAGCACGAACGTGAACAGCAACGCGACGTTCTCCGACAACATCCAGATCACGAACACCGGCACCGGAGCGCTCAACTGGAGCGCGGCGAAGTCGAAATCGTGGCTGACGCTCGGCACGACGTCGGGGACGGGCAACGGCAGCATTCCGGTCCAGATCAACACTGCCGGGCTGCTTGGCGGGACGTATCACGATGACATCGTCATCACCGCGCCGGGCGCGGCAGGCAGTCCGGCACGGGTTGGTGTGACGCTCACGATCTTCGCGCCGGGTCTCGCGGTGACTCCGGGGATCGTGACCGACACCGCCGCGGCGGGGGCGACGGCGCCGAGTCCGCACACGCTACACGTGTCGAACTCGGGCACGGGAACGATCACGTGGACCGCGACGAAGAGCCAACCGTGGGTCACGCTGTCGACGGTGGCCGGCGGCGCGCCCGAGGACGTCGTGGTCACGCTCAATCCGACCGGCCTTCCACCCGGCGTGCAGACCGATACGATCGTGTTCACCTCGGCGGAGGCGCCCACCGGTCCGGTCATGATTCCGGTCCAATTCACGATCCTGCAGCCGGGATTGAGCGTCGCGCCGCCATCGATCAACGCGAGCGCCGAGTCGAACGACAACAAGAAACAGACGTTCGATCTCGCCATCACGAATACCGCGGGTGGACCGCTGGCCTGGTTTGCGTCCAGCGATCAGCCCTGGATCACGCTCAGTGCCCTCGGCGGGCTCACGCCGGCGACGCTGCGCGTCACGCTCGACCCCGGCGGTCTGCCCGCCGGCACGAATGTGGGCAACGTCACGGTCTCCTCGCCGACCGCGGCTCCCGTCGTCGTGCCGGTCCAGCTGATCATCACGCAGAAGGCGTGCACGGCCATCGCACTCACGCTCGACGTCGTGAGGACCGGAACGCTCGACACGAGCGACTGTGACGCGCCGCATCGGCCGAACAGCTATGCCAACGTGTACAGCTTCGGCGCCGCCGCCGGCGACACGCTATCGATGCGGATGACGGCGACCTTCGACGCCTACCTGATCTTCAGCGACTTCGCGGGGAACGTCCTCGCCCAGAACGACGAGTGCCCCGGCGAGCTCGGCACCTCCTGCATCAGAGAGTTCCCGATCACCACCACGGGCACCTACTTCATCGAGGCGACCAGTGCCGCGCCGCGGGCGACGGGATCGCTGACGCTCACGATCGTGCGCGAGCGGCCGCCCAGCGCGCCGACGAGCATGGGGCAGTTCCGTGCGGACGGTTCAAGCATTATCCAGCCCGGGGACACGATCCCGGAGAACAACGTCGTCTTCAAGGCCAAGGTGGACGACCCGAATGCCAGCGATCAGGTCCGGCTCGAGGTCGAGCTCGAACCGCTCGGATTCGGGTTCCGCAACGCGCCTACGCAGGTCGGTGACTTCGTGTCTGCGAGCGGGAGCGGTAGCGCGACGTCCGTCCATGCCGGCGGGTTGACCAGCGGGACACAGTATCACTGGCAGGCTCGCACTTGCGATCGCACCAGCCGTTGCAGCGGCTGGGCCGCCTTCGGCGGGAACGCCGAAACTGCGGCGGACTTCACCGTGGTGGTCCCACCGGGCGGGAGTCCGGTGCGGCAGCCGTAGCGAACATTTGGAAGGAGATCAGCCGTGCACCGAATTCTCATCGCCCTGACCGCCTGCGTTTTGCTTGCGCCTGTCGCGGCACGCGCGCAGAGCGGGACGACGTTGCTGGAGCAGGGCGTGCGCGCCTACTCCGTTCACGAGTATGACGGCGGCGCGTGGCTGCTGCGCCGCGCACTCGGTGCCGAGGGCGCGGGCGCCCTTTCACCTGCCGAGCAGGCGCGGGCGCTCGCGTATCTGACCGCGATCGAAGTGGCCCGCAATCAGCGCGACTCCGCGCTCGCGGCGGCACGCCGGCTGATCGTCCTGGATCCGCGCTACCGGCTGGACGAGCAGACGTTCCCGCCGCAGGTGGCCGCGCTCTATCAGGAGGCGCGGCGCAGCGCACCGGGCGTCTCGATTCGGGCGACTGGAGACACGGCGATCCGGCCGGGCACTGAATCGTTCGTCGTCCATCTCGGCGCGAGCACAGCTCCCGAAGTCACGGCGACCGTCAATGATCCGGACGGTCGCGTGGTGCGCACACTCTACAGCGGGACGGTGCGTGATAGTGTCGATCTCCGGTGGAACGGCCTCGACGCAGCCGGTAAACTGTCCGACGCAGGGCGCTACACGATTCTGGTGGTCCCGACGGCTCGCGAGCGCCGCAGCGCGGGCGGCGCGGGTTGGTCGCTGCGCCTGCCCATCGAGGTGGCGCGAACCACAGTCGACACGACGCCGCTGCCGCTCGCACCGCCCGACTCGCTGTTTCGGCCGGAGCGCGGGGACGTCCGCGGGGCGGTCCGCGCATTGGTGCCGGGTGTCGCCGTCGGCGCCGCGATCATCATCCTGCCGAAGGTCGTCGCCAGCGGCGAGCATGCCAGCGGGGCCCGCGTCTTGGTCGGTGGCACCGTCGCGATCGCCGGGCTCGCCGCGTTCTTCTCACATCATCCGGGGCAGCAGCTGGCCGGCAACGAGCAATACAACCGAAGTCTGCGCGACAACTGGAGACGCAACGTCGCCGAGATCGAACGGCGCAACGCCGATCGCGTGCGCCAGGCGCGCATGATCATTCGGCCGGGCGCGGCGTCGTTCACGACGGGAGACACGCCATGATCCTCAGCATGTACGTCGCCATGCTGGCGCAGCTACAGACGCAATCGCCCTCGCCGCTGACTGGGACGCAGTTCACGATCGGTGGTCTCGCGGCCCAACAGACGGTACAAAGCCACGTCGATGGATCCAATGATCGGCTCACTGGTCTCTTGCTGGGTATCGAAGGCGGGCTGTCGAGCGACCGCTTCGCGCTGCGCGTCCGCTACGGCCAGGGCCGCGTCAATGCGAAGCCCGGCACGAACGTGGCCGCCCGCGACGAAGTCGAGGGA
>Ga0310811_10013535_pt1 | contig 10629 bp, 5 predicted proteins | sample YCmetagenome_FD_207642 | JGI IMG/M metagenome (GOLD analysis project Ga0310811, IMG submission 207642) | Soil microbial communities from experimental microcosm in Duke University, North Carolina, United States - YC | ecosystem: Engineered > Artificial ecosystem > Soil microcosm > Unclassified ...
GAGCAGATCATATATATCAGCATTAACAATATAAAGCATCAAAAAAAGTCATTGATAAAAGACATGTCGCAAAGTCTCCTGGTCCTTCAGGGCAATCAAAACAAAGCCCTGGCCGAAGTAAGAGAGTTCATACACGCTTTTAAAAATGGCCGTCTCAGATAGTCCCGAGACGGCCTCACCGTTTATTTCAATATCTCTTTGGCCAGCGCCCCCGTACCATCATTCGGCCGCGGCTGGATCCCCAGTATCTTTGTCATCACATCATACACTTCGACATTCTGAAAAGGCTTAATCTGCAGGTGCCGCTTAAAAGCCGGTCCCCATGCATAAAAAGAAGCCCTCACGTCCTTTACGAGATATGGGTTAAATCCATGGATCCCGATGCTGGACTTCGGATTAAAGGTCTTCGGCCATTTTGCGATCACGATGATATCCCCGACGCGCTTGTACTTATCGTCCTTTGCCCCATAATGCAATTCTGCGGGTACATCACTGCTCAGGTATACGTCATAGCCGCCGGCAGCCTCACCGGCCTTTAGCCTCTCATAGGTGGGCTGGATGAACGAAGGGTCTTTGACATACAAATTGGCCACCGCCGTCTGGTAATTGATGACGAACTGACTGTCGGCCGGCGCCCGCGGTATCACGGCCGGATGATCCTGGTCCACCTTTGTCATGCCATGGTCTGAAACAAAGATGAAATTTACCGGCAGACCCGACGCCTGCGCTACTTCGTTTATCTGTCCCACCGCACTATCGATATAGCGTACCGCCGCTCCCGTTTCAGGCGCATCCGGTCCGAAGGTATGTCCCTGGTGGTCCGTATCGGGAAAATACAACGCCAGGAAATGCGGACGCTGGTCCTCCGGCAGATTGAGCCAGTTTCTGAGGGTCTGGAGACGATCCTCGATCAGCACGTTCTTTTTCTCATTCACTTTGTAATAATAAGTAGGCAACATCCCCTGCATCGGCGTGGAGGCGTCGATCCAGAAAAAACTGGCGGTCAGCATGTGCTGCTTTTCAGCAGTCACCCAGATCGGCTCTTCACCAAACCAGACACTCTCGGTCTGCTTGAAATATTTCTTCAGAGCCGGATCATAAAAATTGTTGCCGACAATACCCGAATGCGCCGGGTAGAGACCGCTTACGATCGCAAAGTGATTGGGATGCGTTACCGAAGGATAGGATGGGATCATCGACTCGGCCCGGACGCCCTCAGCCGACAGCTTTAACAGGTTGGTCGCATGATATTTCTCGGCATAGTCATACCGAAAGCCATCCCCGCAGATCAGGATAAGATAAGGCTTTTTGACCTGCCCCCCGCTGTTGCGACGACCGTCGGTGATATGTTGGGTGGAGTCGATCTGGGCACTAGCCATCAGAGCCAACGAAAAAAAGATAACCAGGCAATTCACTTTCTTCCAGATATACATAGATATAATTTGGGGACCGGTCTTAATTGACCCAGCCCGGATTCTGTGTGAGTTTTGGATTTAATTGGATTTCGCTCAATGGGATCGGGAAATAATATTTGTAATCAGACCAGGTCCTCGGCGAATTCTGCTGCAGGAGCAATGTACCGCTCGTACCATTGCTCAGCTTAGTCGACACATTGTCGATGGTAAAATAAAAGACTCCAACTACCGGGTTGGCAGGCGTCTTCGCAACAAAGCAGACATCCGGTTTTCCGTCCTGGTTGAGGTCCAGCAGCTGGTTCATGGCAGGAACATACAGCCCCGTAAAAGTCCGCGCCAGGTCAGGACCTTCTTTCCAGCGACGGATATCATCATAACGGAAACCTTCCAGCGAAAGCTCTACGCCCCTTTCTCTTCTGATCTCCAAAAGAACCGGGTCGGTTATATCCGGATAATAGTTGTTGGTCAGAAAAGGGTCCGCCACCGTCGGTAGGGCCGTATTCGTGATCCCCGCTCTCGACCTGATTTTACCTATCGTATTGTTCCAGTCGGTCGTAGTCAGCGTACCCAATTCCGCCTTCGCCTCCGCGCCATTCAGCAGCACTTCCGCATAACGGAAGATGGAGATGGCATTGTTGTTCTTTGAATTGGTGTTGAGAGCCGGGTCATCCTGGCAAAATTTAAGGGGGTGATAGCCGGTATACGTGTAGGCGAAACTAGGTGGGGCCGGTGTGCCGTTCTGTGTGTAGGGAGCCATCCGGATAGTCTGGGAAAGACGGGGGTCCCTGTTCTGCACTTCATTTTGAAACTGGATCGTGTCATGGCTGGGTATGTCCGTGAACCGGGAACCATCTGCCATCAGATACGTGTTGATGAAGTTATGGTTAAAGCTCAGCCGCACACCCGCAGTGGAACTGGTAAAATAGGAATTAGCGCTATGCCATTTAGATAACGCGTCGCTATATACCGCAGCCAGCATCAGCTCGTCATTGGAAGGTGTTGTATTGATGAACAGCGCGCGGTAGTCGCTGCGGGGATTGCCCGTAGTATGGAGACGATATTTCCCGCTCGCGATGAGCGTATCAGCCGCGCCGGCCGCCTGTTGCAGCCACTGGGTAGCAGTCGAACCCAGGTTGAGCTCCGTATGATATTTCCTAAAAGTACCTTCAAACAGACAGATCCTCGATTTCAACGCATATGCGACCCATTTGGTTACCTGGGTACAGGAAGGGTCCGTCGCGGCCGGGGCATATTTACAGGCGTAATTGATATCGGCCAAAATGGAATCCGCGACCAGGGTCCTGGGGTCCCGCGGTTTGTATAAAGCTGAATCGCCGGGTTGGAGAGCTTTGTTGTACCATGGTATATCGCCATACAATTTCAGCATATTGTAGTAGAAATAGGCCCTAAAGAAATGGGCGATCCCCGAATAGCTGGCCTTGCTGGCGCTGTCGATAGAAGGGTTATTGTAGTTCTGCAGAAAATAATTCACATTCCGCAGATTGCCCCAGTTCCATTGATTACCTACGGAAGACTCCAACTGGGCGGTGAACTGTCCGTTCAGATAGTAAGTCGGCGCCGCACCAATGGTATTGTCGGCGAGTCCCCCATACAGGTTGGGCAGGGCCAGACCGGTAGAATTATCCGATCCGTAAATATCAGCCGCAGCAGGAAGCATTGTATTGTAGAAACCATTGACGAACAATTGAAGGTCGGCCGAGCTGCTAAAGGCCACGTCAGGAGTAATGCTGGAAGTCGGCCCTTTATCCAGGAATTTCTTGCAGGAAGACAGCACTCCAGCCAGCAGAAAAAAGAGGAAAATATTTTTTAGTCGCATATAGTTCGTATTAAAAAATTAAGTTCATGCCAAACGTATAGGTTTTCAACATGGGATAGTCACTACCCGCTCCTCCGGCATTGACCTGCGGGTCCGAGCCCAGTACTTCAGGATCATAGGCCGGGGCATGTTTATGCAGCGGCGAATAGGTCCAGAGATTTTGACCTGTAAAATAAAATCGTACGTTGACCAGATGCAGCCGTTGAAGCGCAGACGTGGGTAGGTTGTAGCCGAGGGTTACATTTTTCAGCCGGACATAGGCAGCATTCTGCAAATAACGGGTCTGTGGCAGGTTCAGCTCCCTGGGAAAGCTCAGTGCCTCGTAACCTCTGTATCGGGGGAAATAACCATTGGGATTGCTAGGCGTCCAGTGGTCCAACGTAGATTTCGGCATGATCGCATAGGGCCGGTTGTACTGTCCCCAGAAGAAGTTGGCCTCCGCCTGTGGCGACCAGTCCCTGTGGCCAAGACCCTGGAAGAAGGCGGACAAAGAGAAATTATTCCATCCTATGAAAGGTGTGATACCAAAGGCATAACGTGGAGATGAATTTCCAATGACCTTTTGGTCGCCGGGATTGACGGTCGTATTCGTGCCATTGTTGATGACCTTATCTCCGTTGAGATCCTTGAACTTGATATCACCTGGCAACGGAATATTGAGCTGAGAGTAATTGACGAACGACGGATTGGCCGAGCTGGCTATATCCTGCTGCGACTGATAAAATCCTTCACTGACGAATCCCCAGATATCCCCCAGCTTTTCTCCCTTATAATGAGAAAGCAGCGTTCCGGTGGGATTGTTGAAACTGGTGATCCGGGATCTATTGTCAGATACCGTTACACGGATGCCATAACTAATGGGCTTTCTCATCCTGATCTGGTCGTTCCAGTTCACGGATATTTCCCAACCATCCGTTTTCAGATTGGCATTATTACCGGCCGGCACCGCGGCGCCAAATACGCCGGGCTGGGGCTGTCCGGGAGTGATCATACCCGTGGTCTTACGTTCATACCAATCCGCATTGATGGTAAGCCTTCTGCCCAGCAGATCGATATCCGTCCCAAAATCCAGGGTAGTGGATTTTTCCCAGGTCAATCCATTCGGGATCACATTCGGCTGAGAAAGGTAATTCGGCTGAACCCCGTTGACGATAGTGGAATTTACACCTGAAACGATGTTGGGCAGATAGAGATAAGGACTGATCTGGCCGTTGCCCAGCGCACCGTATGATGCCCGTAACTTCCAGTTATCCAACCAGCCTCTGGCGCCCTGCATAAAATTCTCCCTGGAGACTCTCCAGCCGGCGGATGCGGATGGAAAGAAGCCGTACTGCTGTCTTGTCGGGAATTTGGAAGAGCCGTCATAACGACCATCCAGTTCCAATAAATATTTGTCGGAAAAGGAATAATTGGCCCGGTAAAAGAGACCGACCGTGGACCACTGCGATCCCCCTCCGCTGACAATGGTATTGGAGCCGGTAGCCAGGTTGAAATCCTGCAGGTTATCAGTGATAAGCCCCGTCTTACTGACCATCAGTTTTTTAAGCAGGTCAGACTCCAGGTTGCCGCCCACGGTAAATTTCAGGCGATGAGCCCCGAAGCTCTGCTGGTATTCCGCATATAGATTGCCCGCTAAATAGGTTTCGATACTGTCGTTGTAGGACAGCGAATTGTTGCCGGATACGGTGATCACCCCGGGCGAATTGCTGAAAGGCACCGGGAAATTTTGACGGTTGTCGACCGTATTGGTATTCAGGTAGGAGAAATCGCCATTCAGCACGAGTCTGTTCGGAATGACCGTCGCCGTGAAAGCCAGCGTATTCCGGATAAAGACCTGCTTGCTCTTGGAGAAGCTCTTTCCCAGGTACAGGTCGCCTACGGAGACGGCTGCGTTCTGCGTCAGCGTACCATCCGGGTTTTTCATCACCGCCACCGGTTGAGCGGCACTCGATATGATATCCCAGATGTTGCTTCCTGAATTGGCCGTCAGGGGATATTTGTAATCGTAGGTAGAGAAATCGGTGTTGCTGTTAATACTTAACCATTGGTTGACCTTTATGAATCCTTTGAACCGAAGATTATAGCGGTTGAAATTGTCAGAATTGTAACGAAAAAGCCCTCCCTGGTTGAAATATCTTCCGGATAAGGAAAAATTTATCTTTTCACTTCCGCCGGATACGTTCAGAGAGTGCTGGGTCTGCGGAATATAGTCGGCATACAGCAGCTTGAACCAATCCGTATTGCCATAATAATTGTAGTTCCCGGTCTGGGAATTGACAGTCACCTGGGGTAGGCTGGGGTTGTCATTGTGTACCTTCAGCGAGTCCAGGTAAGGCAAAGAGAAAGGCAGAATGGAATTGATGCTCGGCGGCTGCAGCAGGTAATCACGGGAAGCGTAATAGGCAGAATCGAAGTATTTTACAAACTCATACCCATTGGTGACGAGGTCGGGCTTCACCGTACGGTCATTAATGGAATAGCTCGCGTCGTAAGTAACCGTAATTTTATTTTTTGTAGGATTCTTTGTCGTGATCAATACTACGCCAAAGGCACCTCTTGAACCGTAAATAGCTGCAGATGCCGCATCTTTCAGCACGGTGACCGTTGCGACGTCACTTGGATTCAGGGTGGTAGGATCTCCCGGCACTCCGTCTACCAGGACCAGCGCCCCTTGTGTCGAACCCGTTCCAATAGACGTAACACCACGTACGTTGTACAGTGCCGTAGCCGTCGGCTTGCCGTCCGTTACCACAATGTTGAGATTGGGGATCGCACCCTCCAGTCCCCTGGTGATGCTGGGCAGAGGCCTGTTGTCGAAATACTCCGTCCCGACCTGGTCCACGGCTCCGGTAAGATTCGCTTTCTTCTCGGTACCATACCCTACCACGACGACATCACTCAACGATTTGTCCTGCTGGTGCAGTTTGACGGAGAGCGTTATCATCTCGCCATTATCGTAGGTATATCCGGTAAGTACCTTTTTCTCATACCCAACTACTGAAAACGTAAAGCTGAAAGGACCTTCCTTTACAAGGGACCCGAAGACGAACATACCCTTATCGTCGGACTGGACAGACCTCGTAAAAGTTTTTTCTTTGTTTTCCACAACCACAGTGACCCCGGAAAGCAGTTCACCCTGTTCGCTCTGCACGATCCCTTTGACGGCAGGCATTTTCTTTTGCGAAAAAGCAGGTCCAGTAGCTAAGAACAGGAGACATAGAAATCCCCATAAGCGTCGGCAAATTAGTTTTTTTGTCATTATTTATTGGTTGATTAAATGTGTATTTACCACCCGGGCATTACCTGATAGATACTGTCTTTTTTGTCAACCCGAAGGTCATTCAGGAGCGTGATTATTTTCAAAGCCTCATCCAGCGATTGATCCTTTTGCACGCTGCCAGTGAACTTCCTTTTGTTCATTTCGACCCGCTCAAAATGTATCGGCGTATGATAGAACTCACCCAACCTGGTCAATACCCTGGTCAGGGGTTCATTTTTAAAAAGTATTTCACTGTCATTGTCTTCGATGCTACCGTAGGCCTTCGAGTTCAACACCCGGCCATTCTTGTAGGACGGGCTTGCCGGATGAGTGGCAACCATTCCACCAAGACTGTTTTTTATATTATTGAAAGTACATTCCTGCCCGGCAAGAAGATAGGCCGTCTGATCAGGATGTTCCAGGTTCCTGACCATCACTTTCCCGCTCAACAACTGGATACAGGACGTAACACTGTCGGCATAGGCCCTGATCCTGAATTCCGTACCCAGGACAGTCGTAGAAAAGCCCCTGGTGAAGACCGTAAAGGGGCGGGACTTTTCCACAGCGATCCGGAAGACAGCTTCACCCGACAACAGGACCGTTCGTTTATTCTTTTGAAAGCCCCGGTGATAAGTGATCCGGCTGGCCGGAGAAAGCTCCACTAAGGAACCATCTTCCAGTGTCACTCTTTGCAATACAGGCTTCTCGTTGATCAGGGTCGTGTCCCTGCCGGCACCGGCAGAAAGAGCGGCAGTTGCTGCCGGCAATCCATCTCTTTTTCCATAGCGTTGCCAGACGATGACAAGACCTAAAAGAATAGCGATCATAGCCGCTGCTGCCTTTAAACCCCTCATCCATCGAACCCGGCCTTCCCGCGAAGATTTTGCCGCATCGATCTTTTCCAGCAGATCGGCTGACCAGCTTTCCGGCAGGTCTTCCGTATGCAGGAATGTTTCCCATTCTTCTTCGTTGAACCAGGCACTCATCCATTCCGGGTTTTCCTGCAGATACCGGTATATTTCAACCGCCTCTTCCGCAGAACAACGATCTTCAAAAAAATTGATGATTCTCTCCTTTGTTATGATCATTCAAGTCGATTCAATAAAGTATACGATGCCGGTATCCGTTTGCACCCACCCTTAACAATCCCTTAATCTTGGAAAAAGAACAGGAGGATCAGGAAGACGGGTATCACCAGGTGCTTTTTCAACTGGTGGAACGCTTTGTTGAGATGGTTCTCTACTGTTTTTTGAGAGATGGAAAGATTGGATGCGATCTCGGGATTGGAGTATCCCTCCAGCTTTTGCTCGATGATCTTTCTGCGTACGGGCGGCAGAAGAGAAAGGCTGCTCCTGATCTTTGTGATGACTGGGGATGCTTCCGTTTCAGGCGACTCGTGCAACCCGTCGGAAAGTTCGATTATATGCGCAGTGGATACGGAGTCTACCCTGTTGCGGGCATTTCTTCGCAGCAGATCGATGGCTACCGTCCGGGCTATCCGAAAAAGCTGAAGGGAAACGGACAGATCCGTTCTCAGTGTCAGCCGGTAGCGCCAAAGCTTTATAAAGGTTTCCTGTATAAGGTCCTTGCTAAGGCTGGTTGACCCGGTCTTTTTCAGGAAATAGAAATACAGCTTCTTGTGATAGCCATAGTATACTTCCTTAAAACTCTCTTCCGAGCCGTTTTGCAAACTAATGATCAGAGCAGTATCCATTTCATCCCGGGATATAATGATTATTCGAAATTAGGCTCTGCATATAAATGACTTTCATTAAATGATTGTTACCTCGTCGTGCACGCCTTACTAATATTAAACTTAGCAAGTGCTCATACACATATATAGTCTGATGCAGATTAAAAAATTGTTACCCTTGAGAAGGTAAATGATAAAAGCTCGACCTTAACGGCATGAAGAATTTATTAGTAGCATCATTACTCCTGGGTTGCTGTTATGCGCAAGCCCAGACTCCCACGATCATACCAGGTAAGGTCGAACAAACCGGCCAGGTCTTATTGCCAAATGGCTGGAAGCTCAGCCCGGCGGGACGTACATTACCCCTTGGCTCAATGAGCGATCTGCCTCTCAATCTGCAGATCAGCAGATCTGGACGCCTGATGGCCGTCACAAATAATGGGCAAAGCACCCAGTCAGTACAGCTGATCGACCCCAAAACGGAGAAGGTCCTCGACGAAAAGGAAGTAAAAAGATCCTGGTACGGCATCGCTTTTAGCCCCGATGAGAAACACTTATATGCCTCGGGAGGCTATGACAACTACGTATTGGATTTCCCCGTCAAGGATAACAAATTAGGGACACCGGATACGATCCGGCTGGGCGCGCCATATCCAAAGGAGCGTACCTGTCCCACCGGGATGGCGACCGACAAGTCGGGGAGACGGCTTTTCGTAGTGACCAAGGGAGACAGCGCCTTGTTCGAGATCAATACACAGACGCGAGCTGTTACAAAAAGAGTGGCGTTGCCGGGCCCGGGATATAGCTGTGTGTTGTCTCCCGATGAAAAGAAGCTGTATATCTCTTTATGGACCTCGGCTTCTGTTGCCGTTTATGATCTCGACGGCGGAGTGATCGCATCAGCGATCGAAACCGGCCGGCACCCCAACGAATTGCTGTTGAATAAAAAGGGGACCAGGCTTTTTGTAGCCAATTCCAATGACAATAGCGTTTCCATTATCGACACGAAGTCGGGAAAGGCGACGGAGACCGTTACAACAACTCTCTATCCGACACGACTGGCTGGTTCCACCACGAACGGGCTGGCCTTGTCTGCCGATGAAAAAAGACTATATATTGCCAATGCCGACAACAACTGTTTGGCAGTATTCGATATTTCTTCCAATGGCAACAGCAAAAGTCTGGGTTTTATCCCCGTAGGCTGGTATCCCACAAATGTAAAGACGTTGAACGATAAGATCATCGTCGCTAACGGGAAGGGGATCAGTTCCTCTGCCAATCCCCTCGGGCCTCAACCTTTTCGAAAGGAAAATGCAGTCGGGGAGCACGTAGGGCCGAAGGCCAATAATCGCGATCAGTACATCGGTGGAATGTTCAAAGGGGTGCTTTGTTTTATCGACAAGCCGAATGAGGCACAATTAAAGACCTATACTCAGCAGGTATATGCGAATACTCCTTTTACCGACAAGAAGCTTCAGCTGGCCGATGGAGAAGATGGAAATCCTGTTCCAAGGAAAGTGGGAGCCCCATCGCCGATCAAACATGTCTTTTATATCATCAAGGAGAACCGGACCTATGACCAGGTATTGGGCGATATGACGGAAGGCAATGGAGATACTTCTTTATGCCTTTTTCCTGAGAAGGTTACTCCCAACCAGCATTTCCTGGCCCGGAATTTTGTACTGCTGGACAACTTCTACGTCGACGCTGAGGTCAGCGAAGACGGGCATAACTGGAGCATGGGCGCCTATGCGACCGACGTGATCGAGAAGACCTGGCCGACCAACTATAGTTCCCGGGGGCCGAGCTACGGGGATTATGCCGGGGGCCCCAACGATGGCTGGATCTGGGACAACGCCAAACGGACGGGCATCAGCTATCGGACCTATGGCGAGGGCGGAGCTTATGGCAGGGCGCTCATCGAATCCCTGAAAGGGCATACGGCTCCATATTCCCCCGGCTTTGATATGAAGATCCAGGACCAGGTTCGCGCCGACTGCTGGATCAGGGATTTCGATTCACTGTTGACGGTAAATGCCGTTCCGGCGTTGAACACGATCCGGGTGTCCGACGACCATACCAGCGGTCTTCAGAAAGGACAGTACTCCCCCATCGCAGCTGTCGCGGATAACGACCTGGCGGTAGGACGGATCATCGAACACCTGTCGCAGAGCCCGCTGTGGAAAGAGTCGGTGGTTTTTGTCCTGGAGGACGATGCCCAGGCGGGACCTGATCATATCGATGCCCACCGGAGTCCTGCCTATGTAGTGGGGCCGTTCGTAAAGAGAAATACGGTTGTCCATAACATGTATTCGACTTCGGGGATCCTGCGCACGATCGAATTGATCCTGGGAATGCCGCCGATGAGCCAGTATGATGCAGCCGCAATGCCGCTGTACGAATGCTTTACCTCCACGCCGGATAA
>Ga0310811_10013537_pt1 | contig 10629 bp, 10 predicted proteins | sample YCmetagenome_FD_207642 | JGI IMG/M metagenome (GOLD analysis project Ga0310811, IMG submission 207642) | Soil microbial communities from experimental microcosm in Duke University, North Carolina, United States - YC | ecosystem: Engineered > Artificial ecosystem > Soil microcosm > Unclassified ...
GTGTCGGCGTCGGCTTTGAGCAGCATCATGAATTTCAAGGAACGATCTCCCTATAACTCGGGTTGCGGTCGGGTCTGTCCGGTCCCAGCCGGTTGGAACGCACCTCTAGATACACGTCGAACGAGATGTCGCCCAATCGACACGCTCGCCGAATTCCATTTGCTAGATGCCAGTCGTGTGGTTCAGTGCTAAGTTGGGCCACCCGCTCCCTGACACGCTGCGTCGAATCCCTTGACTGACGTCACCGCGCCGGCCGACCTCGATACTTCGGCCTCAGCCCTTCCGCCGCCGCCGCCGAGCAACCGGCGGTACGACCGGTCGATCGTCGAAGGGCCGCTTTCGTCGGCCGTCTGGAAAATCGCGTGGCCGACGATGCTCGCCAACATCATTGGCGGACTGCAGGGTATCGTCGACCACGTGATGGTCGGCCACATCGTCGGCTTTACGGGCAATGCCGCGATCGGCGTGTCGTGGCAGATCTTCATCATCGTCATCGCGTTCATCACATCGCTCTTCACCGGGATGAGCGTGCTCGTGGCGCGCTTCGCCGGAGCGGGCGACGAAGAGAAGGTCGATCGGACGGTCTATCAGGCATTTCTGACGGCGATTGGAATCTCGCTGCTGGTCATGGCGCCGATTGGATACGTGTCGTCCCCGTATCTGCTCGACTTCGTGAACGCCGCCCCGAAGGTGAAGGCCGAAGCGCTGCCGTTTCTGCGGATCATGTTCATGTTCAGCAGCGGCATGCTCGTCTTTTTCATGCTCGGCGGCGCTCTGCGTTCGGCGGGCGACGCGCGGACGCCAATGGTCTTGGGGATCGCGACGACGGTCTTGAACATCGTGCTCAACGTCGTGCTCATCCGCGGCCTGGGCCCGATTCCCGAGTTCGGAACGACAGGTGCGGCGATGGGCACATGCATCTCGTCGGGACTCGTCGCGCTGTACGCGCTCATGAAGCTCACACGAGGCGGATGGGTCGTCTCGTTTCCGCGTCACCACGGCTACGGACCCGACTGGACGATCATCAAGTCGCTGTTTCGATTCGGGCTACCGGCCGGCATTCAGGGGATCGCGATGAACATCGGCGGCGTGCTGATGCTTTCGTTCATCGGGTCGCTCGCGCAGAGCGCAGCCGCTCAGGCCGCGTTTGCCGTGTCGTATTCCCAGTTGTTCTCGCTGATCACCTGGACGTCGACGGGCCTGATGGGAGCTGCGGCGGCCGCCGCTGGACAGAACCTCGGCGCAGGGAAGCCCGGTCGCGCGGACGAAGCCGTGCATGTTGCGGCGCGAATTGCCGTGCTCGGCGCCGGTTTCATTGGAATCTTCTTCCTCTTCTTCCCGGCGCAGCTGCTGGCAGTGTTCGGAATGAACGATCCTGTTCTGGTACAGATCGGATCGCAGCTCCTGCGCGTCCTCAGCCTGTCGGGTCTATTCATCGCCGTGGCGCTCACGTACACCGGCGGCCTCCAGGGCACTGGCGATACGAAGAGTCCGCTCTACATCTCCATCGTATCGCAGATCATCGTTCCGCTGGGGATCTGTTTCGTGATCAAGCACACGTGGACGCTTCAACCGCTCCACATCTGGATCGCGATCCTGATCGGCCACGCCACTCGCTGTGGGCTGAGCGTCGTGCGATTCAATCAGGGAAAATGGCGCACGATCGCCGTGGACATCGGCAGCGAAGCGCGATACTAGTCGGTTGAGGCGGGCGTTGCCGGAGGCCGTCGCCCCGTGAACGCATTGATGAACGGCCGCGCGATGCACTCGGAAAAGCTCTTATCGCCGCACATCGCCTCGGCCTGCCGCTCGACGAACCCTGCCACCTTGTTCGGGTAGGTCTTGCAGTTGGGGGTGTGACTGCCCGTCACACAGCCATTGTAGCGAAGCAGTCCCTTGCCGACGGCCACTTTCGATACGGCGCCCGTCGTATCGGACTTGATGTATTGCTTCAGAATGTAGATCCCGTATTTCAAGTTCGTTGAATCAACGGCGAGGTCCTTCCCGAACTTGGCGCTCAGGGCTTTGAGCCAGATCTTGGGATAGACCTGCATGAGACCCACCGCGCCCACGTCGGACATGGCTCCGCTGATGAAGCGCGAGTTCTCCGTGAGCATGACGCCGAACACGACGGCCGGCGGAATCTTGTTGATGTACGCCTCGCGGACCGCGTAGTAGGCGATCGAATCGGCGCGCGCGGGGGTCACCCGGCCAGTGGCCACGAGGTCGGCGGCAAACGCCTTTCGGTCCGCCTGAAACTGTGGCGACTTCATCATCTGCTCGAGTCGGTTTGTGTCCGCGGGGGTCAGGGGCGGGGGCGGTTGCTTCAGCACCGCCTTCGCGACGAACGGGATCTTCTTCTCGACCGCCGCCACGACGGACGGACGATTGGCGAAGATTGGCCGGCTCATCGTGATTGCGACGACGATCGCGATGAGCGCACCAACGATGAGCAACAGATCCCGCATGCCAATCCCGAGCAGCTCAGCCATACGGCTCGGCTTGGGCTCGCGCCGCGCGCGCGAAGGCTCCGCGCGGCGGTCATGTGCTCCGCGACGCTCCGGTTCATGTGGTGAGCGCGGCTCGTCCATGGCGCCACAAAACGCAAGCGGCGCACCGACGCTCAGTCCGCGCTAACGCTTCCCGATGCGTCGCATCTCGTACACGGTCACGCGCTCGTGTCCGCTGAGGCCCGTGCGGACAGTCGCGGTCCAGGCCTCCGGCGACTGCACCGACCACGCAAAGGTGTTGTGCGCATTGGCCTGTGGGACGAAAAAGGCGCCGGATTCGTCGACGTGCGTGGCGGCCCATCGTCCGGGTCCGAATGTGTGGAAGATCTTTCCGGCCGAGAGGTACACGCGCCCATCACCCGTCGCGCGCGATAGCGACGAGTCGTTGAAGTAGGTGATCTCGATCGTGGAATCGTTCGCGAACTTGTAGCGCTCGTAGTACGTGGGCTCGTTCGGAGCCGTTCCCCGCCAGGTGCCTTCGAGCCATTTGAGCTTGGCGAGGTCTGCCGTTCCGAAGGCAGTTCTCGGCTGACCTCCCTGCGCCTGTGCTCTCGCCGCCGTGATTGTCGCGGCAGCGAGTACCGCCAGAAGGATCCCCCCGATCCGATCGGCGTGGCGGCGCATGGAACTCATGGCCCCGACTCGTCTCCCATCGCCGCCATCCGGTCGCAGGAGTCGGCGCACGAACCGCAGACATCGGCGCAGTGCGCCAATTGCTCGTCACCGCTCATGCCGCGGCAGGCTTCCTCGCAAGCCCGGCAGAGCTCGGCACAGGCACCGCACGTGATGACGTGAAATGGCGATCCGCGGAGCATGAAGTTCGCGCTCGTCTGACACATCTCGGCGCAGTCGAGGAGTACGCCCACGAGATTGATCTCGGTGTGATCGCCCCCGGTGGCTAAGCAATGCTGCAGAGACAGCGTACACACCGCATGGCAGTTGAGACACTCCTCGATGCACTCCTGGAGCGCATCGTGGGTGTGCTCGTGCGCGCTATTCGTTTCGTGGGTCGCCATGGCCGCTCCGGTCGGGTAAACGCTCACGACCGGCGCAGAATGCGTACCGCGGCGACCGAACGATCAGAATCCGAGTTTCAGACCGACGAAGTAGTTTCGCGGCGGGACCACGAAATAGTACGAGACGCCGTCGCTGGCATAGCCGCTCCCGTACTTCTTGCTGTCGGTCAGGTTGTTGCCGCGCAACAGGATCTCGTACTCTCGCACGTGTAGCGACACGGCGCCGTCGACGTTGAAGGCCGCAGGGAGGACGTAGCGAGAATCCCCGTTGTTCTGGAGGTAAGACCGGCTCGTGTATCGCGATTCGACCGCGAGAGAAAGGTTGCGGGTGGCCGCCAGCTGAGCCCGCTCGAACGTACTAAAGCGGGGTGTAAGGAGCGGCTCGACGTCGTGGTACGTCACCGGCGTCGCCAGGCTCGAATCGGTGTACGCACGAATGCGATTGAGGCTCGCGGACACGTTCGCCGTCAGTATCAGGCGAGGAATAGCGCGATACGAAGCGTCCGCTTCGATGCCGCGACGATAGCTCGCTCCGACGTTCTTCCGCAGGGGCGAACCCGTGAGGCTGAGAGCGCCAATCGGGGCGATCTCGTTGCGGAAGTCCATCGAGTATACGTTGACGTTCACGTCGCCGTCGCGCCCTCGGTAGGTGGTCCCCAGCTCGACGTCGTGGACCGTCTCCGGCTTCACGCGTGAGAGGTCGCCCACGTCTGCCACGTTCGACGCGTCGACGTTGTCGGCTCCGGCGAACATGTCGTTGCGCGCCGGCTCTCGTGAGTTCTTGCCGTAGGACACGAACGCCGAGAGCGAACCGCTGAGGGCGTAGGTGAATCCAGCCTTGGGATTGAGGAACGACCACGCAATCGAACGCTCGGAGATGCCCGCATTCACGTCGGGCGTGTACCGGAATTCGGCGTGCCGTGCCTGCGCGTCAGCGAACAACGTTGCTCGGCCCGCGGTGTAGGCGAGCTTGGTGAACGCGCTCGCGTCCTGCTTGTGTCCGGTGTTGAAGTAGACAGAGTTAGCGAGGTCGGGGCGCTCGTATTCGGCATGGTCACGCGCATAGGTGTTCGCGTTGACGCCGACGTCGAGTTGGAGCGCATCGTGTCGGTAGCTCCAATCGGACGTGGCGCCGTACCAGACGAACTTGAGATTGAAGTTGTCGAGCGAGTCGATGAGGACGTCGTAGTCGCCGCTCGCCGAAATGCGATACGCCGTCGTCGATAGCGACGACGAAGGGCCGAGCAGGCGAGTGTACGAGAGCGCGGCGATCCGTTCACCGAAGCCATCCCGTTCGCGAGGCGTGAGCGGGTTGATTCGCCGGTCGGTGGCGAGGTCACTCTCGGCGACGGCGAGGTACGCCATCGTGTCGCGCATCGTGCCGGTGGTCACCGTGAACTTCGCGATGTCGCGATCGCCGACGTACCCGGCGGAGAGGAACAGCGAGCGTCCTTCGACTCCCGAGTGGTACCGGTATCCATCGGTGTGCAGGGCCGAGACGCGCGCGTACATCGCGAGCCGATTCGAGAAAAGGCCGCTCGTGAATTGCGCGCTTGCCCGCTTCGAGCCGAACGAGCCGCCCTCGAGCTGCACCTCCGAGTGGCGCGGCGATCCGAGTGGAACGCTCTCCATGTTGATCGATCCGGCGTACGCCGCAGTGCCATTGCTGCTCGTTCCGACGCCGCGCTGGACCTGAACCGAGTTGAGACTGTTGGCGAGGTCGGGGAAGTCGGCGAAGTAGAGCACCTGATCTTCCGGATCGTTGAGTGGAATGCCGTCGAGGGTGAGGTTGATGCGCGACTGATCGAGCCCGCGCAGCCTGATGTAGCTGTAACCCCAGTAGTTCCCTGTTTCGGCGTACGCGGTGAGCGAAGGCGCGGCGCCCTGGAGCAGCATCGGGACGTCCTGGCCGAAGTAGCGGGGCTTCACCTCGGCCGACGTGATCGTTTTCTGCGAGATCGGGGCGGCGCCGCCTCCGCGCACGGCGGAGATCATGACGCGCTCCAGGCGTTGGGTGCGGCTGCTGTCGGCGCGAGCACTGTCGCGCGGGGAGCTTTGGGCCAGCAGCGCATGCGCCGCGTGAATGAGGGTGAGCGCCGCGGTCGCGAGCGCCCGGAGACGGCGCGTGGGCGCCGGCGGGAACGAATTCGTCATCTGTCTGACTCCCTACGCCGGTACGAACCGGATCAGGTTCTACGGGTCTTTTCTCAGCCTGCACCCGACGTGGGCAGGCACCCCGGTCAATGGCGAAACATAACTCAACTTGCGGCGAGCGGCGTCCGAGGTGCGGCGAACTGAAAACCGCGAATGGCAGCGGAGTACGGCGTGCGGCGAACTACAAACTGCAAACTGCGAACGGCAACGGCGTACGGCGAACTGCAAACTGCGATCGGCGTCACAACGCGCGGCGTGCACGGCGATTAGACTGGCATGTAGCGTGCTTTTCAGCACCCCATGTCATTCATTCGAAGGTCAAGCATGAACAAAACAAATAGACGCATTCTCTCATCGCTGACGGTCGGGCTGATGATCGCCGGCGTCGCCTGCGGCAATGGGCGATCCGCTGCGAAGGATACGACGCTGGCCACCGACCTTTCACTCGCGGCGCAGCAGCGCGGTTCTCTCGATAGCCTCGGCGACACGGCGCGATCCCTGGCTTCCAACAAACGCGCGACCACTGCGTCTCGAGCGTCTTCTAGTGACGTGTCTCACACCCGTCGCTCCGCAAGCACCTCGAGCTCGACCGCTCGCCCGGCGTCGTCCGGTGGCACGGTGGAAAAGCACACGAAGCGTGACGCGGCGATTGGCGCCGCCGCGGGAGCGGTGCTTGGAGCAGCGACCAGCAAGAACAAGGTGAAGGGCGGCTTGATCGGCGGCGTCGTCGGTGGGGTTCTCGGCGGCGTGATCGGCAACAACGTCGACAAGACGAAAAAGCCCTAGCTCGACCGCGCCGCGTACCCCGCGGCGCGAGTCTTACTGGAACTCGGCCAATGCCCTATACTTGTAGCTCTCCGCGCACGTCCAAACCGAGGGTTCATGGCCAAGGAAGAACCAATACAACTGGAAGGGCAGGTTACGGAGGTGTTGCCGAACGCAACCTTCCGAGTGCAGTTGACCAACGGGCACAACGTGCTCGCCACCCTAGGCGGCAACATGCGGCGGTTTCGCATCCGCGTGCTCCAGGGCGATCGCGTCACCATCGAGGTTTCGCCGTATGACCTGACGCGCGGTCGCATCATCTTCCGCCACAAAACCTGAGTTTCCGGCGCGCGTCGCGGGGCGCGCGCTCGTCGTTCCGACCAACGGGCCCGGATCGTCCTTCCGTCGCGGCCCCTTGTCAGACTGAGACCCGGTTCCGCCGCACGCCCGCCTTCTCAGGGTCTCGCCGTTCGCTTTCCCGATCAGCATCCCCTCAATGCCTTTCCGCTCAATTCGCGCCCGTTGGGCGGTGATCACGTTTGCGTCGTGCGTTCTGGCCGGACAGTTGGCGGCGCAGGATACTGCCGAGGTTAGTCACGGCGTTCCCGGGTTCGTGCCGACGTTCAACGTCCACGGGTACATCCAGGTCTACTACCGGGCGGGCGATCCGCTGGTGAAGGACGGGTTCCGACTGCGCAAGTCGGATCTCAAGTTCAACGGCGACGTGTCGCCGAAGCTGAAATGGCGCGTGACGTTCGACGCCGGAAAGCTTCTCTCGCTGAATACCAAGACCACCGAGATCGCCGACTCGTCGGCGCTCCTCGACGCTGCGGTCGATCAGAAGTCGAAGCTTCTGCAGGATGCGGCGTTGACGTACATCGTCAACGAACACCTCAACTTCGACATCGGCCAGCAGGTCATCCCGATGAGCCTCGAGGGGAAGATTTCCTCGTCGCAGGTCGAGACGGTCGAGCGGAATCTGTTCACGAGTGAGCGGTCGCGTGCCGTCGGCCTTGCCGACGTCCGCGACGTCGGTGTCTCGGCGAACGGGTTTGTGCTGAACACGATCGAGTACCACGCCGGCGTGTTCAACGAGACGGGCGACGCGGCGGGGACAACTGACGCGAATCAGCAGAAAGCCTTCATCGGTCGCATCTCGATCCACCCGCCGTTCATTCCAGCGCTGCAGTTCGGCGCAACCGGAGCGTACGAGGGCGGCACATCCACGGCGCAGCGCCGACGTGGCGGGACCGAAGTCGAGTTTCGCGTTCCCCTCTTCACGCTGCGCGCGGAGTCGATGTCGGCCCGCGACGGACTTCTGCAGCGCTTTGGATGGTACGGCCTCGGCGCGCTTCGTCCCACGTCGCACGTGCAGCTCGTGGCCCGGTTCGATTCGTGGGACCGGGATCTGAGCCAGAATGCGTCGATCGCCAATGCCTACGAGCAGCAGGTCGTCGTGGGCGGCAGCTACGCGCTCGATCCGGTGACGAGAATCTCGGTCAACGTGGTTCGGCAGACGTTCCCGAACGTGAGCTCCATCCGGCCAGGGACGTTCCTGCTCACCGCATTCCAGGCGTTCTGGTGAGCTGATCGGTTGCCGCGGTCCGAGAGTCGTCCCCATCTTGGAATCGCAACCTTCTGAGAGTGCTCAATGCGTAGTGCGAGTCAGGCGATCCTTCTCTGCGCGCCGCTGCTCCTCGCGACCGGATGTCTCCCGATCATCGCGCACCCACCTCACGTCGAGAACGGTAGCCGGCTCAGCCTGGCAGGCGGAGTTGTCGTTTCACCGCTGACGAACGGCGACGATTCGGTCCAACACAGCGTGACCCCACTGCCAACGTTCGCCGTTCGAGGATCGTACGGCATGCGGTCGGCGCGCGACGCCGACGGGTTCGGCCTCGAGCTCGGAGGGGAGCTACTCTTTCCCGCTGGCTTGGCCGCGGACGTCTATCTCCAGGCGCCGAGTCGCGCGACGGGTGAAACGGACTTTGGTGTCGGCTTCGGCGGCATCGCCGGTGCCATGGCAGGCCCTATGATCTATGCGCAGGCGGGACGCCGGGTCTCGAGCGCGTTTTATCTATTCACAACGCAGAGCGTATCGCGATTCACCCGCCGAGTCGACCTGCAGAATGGAAACAATCGTCCCGCGATCTCATGGCAGCCGACGATCGCACTCGAACCGATCGGCGAGTGGAGTCCGATCCGGTACTTTTTCCTGACAGCAACCGTTGGCCGGACATTCAACGGTTGCTTTCGCGTCATCTGGGCCTGCAATAGGTCGTCCCCAGCGTCGATAGCTCTCGGTGCAGTAGTCTCGAGGCTCCCGGCTCCGCGTCAGTAGCGAAGTCGTTCTTCAGCGCGCGTCCGCGTACGCGGCGCGCTCCAGTCGATCGCGGACGCCAGCCCAGTCGTGGCCAGCAGGAACTCGCTCGACGACGATCACATCACAGCCTGCATCGTCCATCGCATGCAGCGAGTCGTACAGCCGGCTCGCGTATACCGCCGAGTCGCGGGGCATGCGCGACGTAACTGCGACTGTGCCCGGTACGAACTCGGCGTCGATCACCAGCGCGCCGATGATTCGGCCATGTTCGCGCTCGCGCGCCACCGCGAGTGCCACCTCGCGCGATTCCACCAGAACGAGTCGTGCGCGTGGCGAGTAGTGACGCTCGAGCATTCCCGGAGAGCGACGGGCAATCTCGCCCTGCTCGCGACGCGCGACTGAGATCGGGCCGATGACGCGTGTGAGGTCCTCCGCATGAATGGTCCCGGGTCGCAGCACCGTCGGTGTGGGCGACGTGAGATCGATCACGGTCGACTCGATGCCGACGTTCGTGGCCCCGCCGTCGAGTATGATGTCCACCGAGTCGCCGAGCGATTTTGCGACGTGTGCGGCGGTGGTCGGCGAGAGCATCATCGAGCGGTTCGCGCTCGGCGCGGCGATTGGAATTCTCGCGGCGTCGAGAAGGGCGCGTGCCACAGGATGCGCCGGAACTCGAATCGCGACGGACGGCAAACCCGCCGTCACGCCATCGGGAACGTTGGGCTTCTTGGGGAGCACGATCGTCAACGGGCCCGGCCAGAATTCACGGGCGAGGAGGGCGGCTCGCTCGGGCCATTCGGCCGCGATCATGGTTGCATCGCTCGCATTCGCGATGTGCACGATCAGCGGATTGTACGCGGGACGACCCTTGGCGGCGTAGATGCGTTCCACGGCATTGGGGTCGAGCGCATTGGCTCCCAGGCCGTAGACCGTCTCCGTCGGGAAGGCGACCAGTCTACCCGAGCGGAGCGCGTCGGCGGCCCGCGCGATGATCGCGGGATCGGGAAAACTTGGATCGACGTGAAGAAGTTCCATGGTTGGAAGCTAAATGCTCGTGGGATCGCTGGCCGAGTGGTACCTTGGAAGGGTACACAAAGTCTCACGCCACGATGCCACCAATGTTGAATCGATTCGCTCGTCTCGCGGCCACCGCGACGTTCGTCGGCGCCATCCCGCTGGGAGCGCAGGTCCGACGCGAGACGCCCGCCGCGGTGCAGCACTACCTGGAGCTCACCCGACCGCTGTTCTCAGGCGACCGTGCCTACGATCAGGTCGCGTTCATGGACCGGTACTTCCGCTGGCCCGGAAACGCCGGATTCAACGCGAGCATTCGCCGCGTTGAGGATATTCTCAAGACCGCCGGATACGTCGAAGAGTCCAGGGCCAAGAAGGGCGAGACGCTGACGTATCGGATCGAGCATCGCCCCATCCGGCAGCCCGCCTGGGAGCCGGTCGACGCGAGCGTTACGATCATTGGCGAATCGAAGCCGGTGCTCGAGCTCGCGACGAACAGGAACATGCTCGCGATCGCGTCGTTCTCGACGCCCGACACCGGGATCGTCGCGCAGCTCGTCGATGTTGGAAAGGGCACGGCCGCCGACTACGACAAGGCGTCAGTCGCCGGCAAGGTGGTGCTCGCGGATGGCGGCGTCGGTCGCGTGTTCCCGGAGGCCGTGCAGAAGCGCGGCGCGCTCGGCGTACTCGCCTACAACATGCCGGGATACACTCAGCCGGATGTGCACCGCACGTCGATTCAATTCGGCTCGATACCGTACGATTCGGTGAAGAAGAGTTGGGGAATGCCGATCTCTCGGGACGCGGTCGATCGGTTGCGCGCGGCGCTCGCCAAGGGCCCGGTCTC
>Ga0310811_10013538_pt1 | contig 10628 bp, 10 predicted proteins | sample YCmetagenome_FD_207642 | JGI IMG/M metagenome (GOLD analysis project Ga0310811, IMG submission 207642) | Soil microbial communities from experimental microcosm in Duke University, North Carolina, United States - YC | ecosystem: Engineered > Artificial ecosystem > Soil microcosm > Unclassified ...
CGCTCGCGCGTGCGCTCGGCGGACCGTTCGCCGGCCCGCGAGGCGCCGCCACCGCCCGCGGGCGCCGGCCGCGCCGCGCGCGCGCGCTGGCGCTGCTTCTTCTTCGCGCGCGGCTTGCTCATCTGCGCGCGAGGCTAGCCGACGTGCCCGCCGGTTCGCGCGAACTCGGCGAACCAGTCCAGCGCCGCCGGATTGGCGAGCGAGTCGCGGCTGGCCGCGCGCTCGGGCGGCGTGCCCGACAGGATCCGCTTCACCGGGACCTCGAGCACCTTGCCCGACAGCGTGCGCGGCACCTCGGCGACGGCGAAGACGTCGTCGGGCACGTGGCGCGGCGAGCAGTCGGCGCGGATCCGCTGCGCCAGCGCGCCGCGCAGCGCGTCGTCGAGCTCGGCGCCCTCGCGCAGGACGACGAACAGCGCCATCCAGCTCTCGGCGCCCTCGCGCGGCACGTCGACGACGAGCGCGTCGACGATCTCGTCGAGCGCGAGCACGGCGCGGTAGATCTCGCTCGTGCCCATCCGCACGCCGCCGCGGTTGATCGTCGAGTCGCTGCGGCCGTAGATGATCGCCGTGCCGCGCTCGGTGAGCTCGATCCAGTCGCCGTGGCGCCAGACGCCGGGATACATCTCGAAGTACGCCTCGCGCAGCCGCTCGCCGTCGGGGTCGTTCCAGAAGTACAGCGGCATCGACGGCATCGGCTGGGTGATGACGAGCTCGCCGACCTCGCCGACGAGCGCGTTGGCATCCTCGTCGAAGGCCTGCACGTCGCAGCCCAGCGAGCGGCCCTGCAGCTCGCCCTCGTAGACGGGCTCCAGCGGCACGCCGCCGACGAACGCCGTGCAGACGTCGGTCCCGCCGCTCGTCGAGAACAGCCAGGTGTCCGAGCCGAGCTCGTCGTAGACCCAGCGAAAGCCCTCCGGCGACAGCGGCGAGCCGGTCGCGCCGACGCTGCGCAGCGCGCCGAGGTCGCGCCCCCTCGCGGGATGCACCTCGGCCTTCATGCAGCCCGCGATGAACGCGGCGCTCGTCCCGAAGCAGGTGATCTTCGCCTCGGCGGCGAGCTCCCACAGCCGGTCGAGCGTCGGCGTCCCGGGATTGCCGTCGTAGAGGACGATCGAGGCCGGCGTCAGCAGCACGCCGACGAGGAAGTTCCACATCATCCAGCCGGTCGTGGTGAACCAGAAGATGCGGTCGCCGGCGTGCGCGTCGAGGTGCAGGTTGAGCTTCTTGAGCTGCTCGAGCAGGATCCCGCCGTGGCCGTGGACGATCGCCTTCGGCAGCCCGGTCGTGCCGCTGGAGTACAGGACCCAGAGCGGATGGTCGAAGGGCACCGCCACCAGCTCGAGCTCGGCGTCGTCGGGCCCGAGGAAGCCGTCCTGCCAGCCGCCGCCGTCCAGGTAGCCGAGCCGCACGAGCGTGCCCCCGACCTCGGCGTGGATCTGTCCGACGACGTCGCCGCGGTCGAAGTCGCGCCCGCCGTAGCGGTAGCCGTCGACGGCGAGCAGAACCGTGGGCTCGATCTGCGCGAAGCGGTCGATGACCGAGCGCGCCCCGAAGTCCGGCGAGCAGCTCGACCAGATCGCGCCCAGGCCGGCGACCGCGAGGAACGCCGCGATCGTCTCGGGGATGTTCGGCATGTAGGCGACGACGCGGTCGCCGCGGCCGACGCCGAGCGCGCGCAGCCCGGCCTGGATGCGGGCCGTCTGCGCGCGCAGCTCGCCCCAGGTGAGCTCCTGCAGCGGACGCAGCTCGGAGGCGTGGCGGATCGCGACCGCGTCGCTGTCGCGGCCGCGCAGGATGTGCTCGGGGTAGGACAGCGTCGCGCCCGCGAACCACTCGGCGCCGGGCATCGCGCGGTCGGCCAGGACCGCGCGAGCCGGCGCGTGGAAGGCGACCTCGAAGTGCTGGGCGATCGACGCCCAGAAGTCCTCGAGGTTCTCGACCGACCAGCGCCAGAGCTCGTCGTAGGTCGCGGCGCGGACACCGCGATCGGCGGCCAGCGCACGCATGTACTCGCGCATGCGCGTGCGCTCGGCGAACTGCTCGCCGGGTCTCCACAGCACCGTCGGATCGCGGTCCACACCGCGATCCTACGGAGCGCGGAGCGCGGGCTCAGTCGGTCGGGAGCTTGGCCTCGATCTGGATCTCGACCTGGTCGGCGACCTTCAGGGCGCCCATCAGCGCCTTGAACTGCTTGATGCCGAACTGGCTCTGGTTGAGCTTGATCGAGCCGCGCACGGTGCCGTCGTCGCCGACCTGCAGCGGAACGTTGATCGAGTCGCTGCTGCCCGCGACGCTGAGATCGCCGCGCACGCTCATCGAGCCGTTGCTGGCCTGCACCTCGCTGGACTTGAAGGTGATCTGAGAGGAGCCGAGGATCTTCTCGCTCATGCTCTTCTTGATGTCCTTCTTGTCCTTGTCGCTGAGCGCCTTGGCGCCGCCGGTGCCGGACTCGACCTCGATGGCGCTCGGGTCGACGGTGAGCGTCACGGAGGCGTCGTCGCCGATCTGCACGGTTCCGTTCCAGGTCTTCGCCTCGAGCACGAGGTCGTGACCCGCCTTGGCGGCCGCGCCCTCGCGGCCCGTCTTGATCTTCAGAGACCCGTTGGAGGGTCCGATCTGGTGAGTCCCTGCCTGAATTGACATGTAATTGACCTTACCCGCGAAGCGCCTCTGCACGCCTTGACGGCGTGTCACGTAGCCTGCGGCGGATGGCCTGGAGCCAGCACGAGATCACCTTGCGCCCGCGCCCGCGCGGCGTCCACCTCGTCACCTCCGAGATCGTCGAGGCGCTGCCCGCGTTGCGCGACCTGCGGATCGGCCTCGCGCACATCTTCATCCGCCACACGTCGGCGTCGCTGACGCTCAACGAGAACGCCTCGCCCGACGTGCGGCGCGACTTCGAGACCTGGATGAACGCCGCCGTCGCCGAGGACTTCGCGTGGACGCACACGCTCGAGGGTCCCGACGACATGCCCGCGCACGTCAAGGCTTCGCTCATGGGCTCCTCGCTGACGCTGCCGGTCGCGCGCGGCCGGCTGGCGCTGGGCACGTGGCAGGGCATCTACCTCTGCGAGCACCGCGACCGCGGCGGTCCGCGCTCGCTGCTCGTCACGCTCGACGGCGAGTAGTGGTCAGCGCCGGCCGTAGCGCTGGGCGCGAAACTCGCGGATGTCGGTCGGCACCGAGCGCCGCTCGCCGAGCGCGCCGCGTTGCAGCAGCTCCGGCTCGATGACGTGCTCGTCGACGCTCGCGTCGGCGCGCGCCTGCACGCGATAGGCGCGCGCCTGCGGCCGTGAGCTGACGATCCGCACGACCGCGCGGTTCTCGAACAGCAGCCCGACGCCGTCGTCGGCGCCGTAGCCGGCGGGCATCGCACCGCGCGCGATCGCATCGAGGAACACCGGACGGCGGGTCGGATCGCCGTCGTAGTGGACGCTGAAGCTGCCGGGCAGCAGGCCGAGGCCACGGACGGGTGCTGGACGGCCGGTCGAGCGCGTGATGCCGTGCTCGAACCAGCACATCGCGCCGGCGCTGAGCCCCGCGAGCACGACGCCCGCCTCCCATGCCTCGCGCAGCACGCGGTCCAGGCCGTGCTCGCGCCAGATCGCCAGCAGGTTGCGCATCGAGCCGCCGCCGACGTAGACGACGTCCTGGCCGAGGATCGTCTCGCGCAGGTCGTCGGGCTCCTGCTCGAGGCGAAACAGCGACAGGTGGGCGGCGCTGCAGGCGCGGTTGCCGAACGTCGCATGGAAGGCGGCGATCTGCGCGTTGGGATCGCCGCTGGCGGTCGGCAGAAAGAGGATCCGCGGCTCGCGCCGGCGCGCGAGCGACAGGACGTAGTCGTCGAGCGCCGGGTTGGACGGCTCGGCGGTGAAGCCGCCGCCGCCCATGGCGAAGATGCGCTTGACCGGCGCCGTCGCCATGGCCGGTTACGCCGCGCTCAGCGTGCGTGACTGGCCCAGCCAGAGCACCGGCAGCTCGACCTCTGAGACGTCCGCGCCGACCTCCTCGACCCAGTACGCGGCGGCGTTCGGGCGCGAGGACACGACGCGTGCGAGCGACTCGCCGCGGAAGTGCAGCGCGGCGCCGTCGCCGGCCGCGTAGCCGGGCGCCATACCGGCCGACATGAAGCGGTGATAGGCCTCGCGGCGGCCGGGCTCGCCGTCGTAGTGCACGCAGTTTGAGTACGGCAGCAGGCCCAGCCCGGCGACCCGCTGGGGCGGGCCGTGGAACGCCGTGACCGCCTCGCCGAACCAGCACAGCGAGCCCGCGCTGAGACCGCACAGCACGATCCCCTGTTCCCAGCACTGGCGCAGCACGTCGTCGAGACCGTGCGCGCGCCAGACACCGAGCAGCGACAGGACGCTGCCGCCCCCGACGTAGATGAGGTCCTGCGCGAGCAGGTGCGTCGCGATGTCGGCGCCGAGCCCGGCGCCCTTGTCGCGGCGAAACAGCGAGACGTGCGACGGCTCGCAGCGGCTCGTCGAGAAGGCGCGGTAGAAGCGGACGATGTAGTGGTCGGCGTCGCCCGATGCGGACGGCAGGAAGCAGACCTTGGGGTGCTCGACGCCGGTCAGCCCGAGGACGTACTCGTCGAGCAGCGGGTTGCCCGCCTCCATCGAGAAGCCGCCGCCGCCGAACGCGACGATCTGAGGCGGGCGCCTATGCATCGATCGAATATAGGCCGCAGGTCGGGGGCCCGCTGAGATTTGCGCGCCTGGTCCAGCGGCCCTGGACCGCGTGTACAACCGGGCGGCTACGGCGCGAAGAGCGTGAGGTCCGGCTCGCGCTCGCCGCGCAGCACGGCGAGGTCGATCTCGACGCAGTCCAGCCCGCGGGCGGCGGCGAGCACGCGCGCCTGCGGCTTGATCGACTGCGCCGCGAGGATGCCGCGACAGCCGTTCATCGCCGGGTCCAGCCGGATGCGCTCGAGGTAGCGTGAGAGCTGCTCGACGGCGTCGATCGTGCCGATCCGCTTGATCTCGACGGCGATCCAGTCGTCGGCGGGGTCGCGGCACATGAGGTCCACCGGGCCGATGTCGGTCGGCCACTCGCGGCGCACGAGCCGGAAGCCCTCGCCGCAGAACGCGGGCGCGGCCGCGAGCGCCTCCTGCAGGTCGCGCTCGACGCCGTCCTTCTCCAGCGCGGCCGCCTCGCCCATGTCGTGCGTGACGTCGGAGAGGACCTCGTCGATCTCGATCTCCAGGCGGTCCTCGGTCGCGCCCGCGCGCTTGCGCACGACGATCAGGCCGGGCTCCTCCTCGATGACCGTCGGCGCCGTCATCCAGTTGCTCGGCTTGTAGCCGCCGGTGTCGGCGTGCACGAGCACGGAGCCGTCGGCCTTGAGCATGAGCAGCCGCAGCGCGAGCGGCAGGACCGCGGTCAGGCGGCCGCTGTAGCGGACCTCGCAGCGGGCAACGATGAGGCGCATCGTTCGGCACCGTACCGCCCGCGCCGGACCGCTCGATCGCGACGGGTTCGTTGGCGGCCTGCGGGGTACGCCAAGCGCATGCCGACGACGATCACCGAACATCTCGAGACCTATCTGCAGGACCACCGCGCGGGCGCCGAGGCCGGCCGCGACCTCGCCCGGAGGATGCAGCGCGAGAACGAGGGCACGCCCTACGAGGAGTTCCTCACCCGGCTCGCCGACGAGATCGACGAGGACGTCAGGACGCTCGAGCAGATCATGGATCGCCTCGACGTCGATCGCTCGGCCCTGAAGGCCGCCGCCGCGAAGGTCGGCGAGAAGGTCGGTCGCCTGAAGCCCAACAACGCGCTCACGGGCTACTCGCCGCTCAGCCGCGTGCTCGAGTTCGAGGGCCTGCGCACCGGGGTGCAGGGCAAGCTCTCGCTCTGGGACTCGCTGCTGGAGATCGCGCCGTTCGACGACCGCATCGACGCCGACGAGACAGCGCGGTTGTCGCAGCGCGCCGAGGCGCAGCTCAAGGGCCTGCGCGTGCACCATCGCCTCGCCGCGCGCGAGGCGCTCGCCGCGCGGTAGCTACGCCGCCGGCAGCACGCGCGGCAGTTCCGCGCGCAGGCGGTCGCGCAGGTCGGCGACCTCCGGGTCGTCGCGCAGGCGCAGCGCGCGGTCGCAGGCCTCCAACGCGTCGCTGACGCGGTCGGTGCGCGCGAGCGTGTGGGCCAGGCGCGACCAGGCCTCGCCGCTGCCGGGATCCAGCAGCGTCGCCTGCTCGCAGGCCGTCAGCTCGGCGCCCAGGTCGCCGGCGAGGTGGAAGGCGAGCGCGAGGTCCAGCAGGCCGTCGACCGACGGCTCGAGCGCGCGCGCCCGCTCGAGCGCGGCGATCGCCCCCTCGCGGTCCATGAGCCGCAGGCGCAGGCGTCCGAGTCGCTCCCAGGCATCGGCGTCGCCGGGCCCGCGATCGACGGCCCGCTGGGCGGCCTCGGCGGCGAGGTCGATCGCGCCCATGTCCTCGTAGATGCGCGCGGCGAAGCGGTGCGCGGTCGGGCGGTCGGGGTCGGCGCGCGCCCAGTCGCGGACCGCGCGACCGGCGGCGGGCAGGTTGCCCGCCTGCCAGAAGGCGAGCGTCAGCAGCCGCAGGACGGTCGTGTTGCGCGGCTCGGCGTCGCGCGCGTAGACCAGGCGCTGGGCGGCGAGCTCGTGGTTGCCCTCGAACGTCGCCTGCTGGGCGGCGGCGACGAAGCGCTCGACGCGGTCGGCGCCCGCGTCGGGCTTGGAGAAGTCGACGAACTGCAGCGAGCCGGCCGGCACCGTGCGCACGCCCGGCTGGAAGCGCACGCGCGCCCACTGCTGGATGTCGTCGCCGCCGCCGGTGAAGTAGATGCCGGTGACGCTGCCGACGCCCCACTCGGGATACGTCACGCAGCGCGCGTAGCGGTGCACGACCGAGTGGTCGGGAACCTGGCTGCCGAACGGGTCGTTCGCGCGCCGGTCGTCGGCGGCCGCGCGGGCGCGCTGGGACTCCTCGTAGGCGCGCCGGCCCTCCTCGGCGCGGGCCGCGCGCGCCGCCGCGGCGTTGACCTTCACGGCGTTGCGCGAGACCGACCCGTTGCGCGATCCCTCGGCCAGCCGCTCGAGCTGGTCGGCCGCCTCGTTGATCGCCTTGAGGTGGCGCTCGTGCTCGAACTGACGGCCCGGCGGAGCGATGTCGGGGTGCCAGACCTTCGCCTGGCGGCGGCGCGCCATCTGCACGTCGCGCTTGTCGAACGGCGGCGTGATCTCCAGAAGCAGGAGCGCCTGCTCGAGGTCCAGGACGTTGGGCATGAACCCACGAGGGTAGCGCCCGGAGGCCCTACGCCGGACGCCTCGACGGGTTGGTGCACGGCTGCGTCGGGACCCTCGTCGTGCTCGCTCTCGGCCTCGTCGATGTCCCTCTCCGCCGGCGCCCGCCGCCGAATCGAAGAGTCAGTTGACGAGCTTGCGCTGCAGGGCCGAGATCGCCAGGCGCCACATGATCGCCGCGAAGGCGAGCAGCGCCGCGAGGTGCAGCACGTCGGCGGGCGGGTCCCAGCCGAAGGAGGCGTGGCGCACGAGCTCGACGGTGTGGTGCAGCGGGTTGAGGTTGCCGAGGATCTGCGCTCCCTCGGGCAGGCCGCTGAGCGGGAAGAACGTCCCCGCCACGAGGAACATCGGCGTGATGACGATGCTCGTGACGTAGTTGAAGTTGTCGATCGACTTCAGCAGACCGGCGATCATGATCCCGAAGCAGGCCCAGCCGAGGCCGGAGATGAACGCGATCGGCGGGACGAGCAGCATCCCCGGCGCCGGGTCCAGCCCGAAGCCGATCGCGACGAGCAGCGGCACGCAGCCGAAGGTCCCCGCGCGGCAGGCCATCCACAGCGCCTCGGCCGTCACGAGCTCCTCGGTGTCCACCGGCGCCGCGAGGATCGCGTCGTAGGTGTGCTGGAACTTGTACTTCACGAACGTCCCGAACATCGACGGGAAGACCGACGAGAACAGCACCGCGGTCGCGACGACGCCGGTCCCGACGAAGTCGACGTAGTCGTGGCCGTCCACGCGCGTGACGAGCGTTCCGAAGCCGAAGCCGAACGCCAGCAGGTAGATCGTCGGGTCGATCGTCGAGGAGAACGTCGTCGAGCGCCAGTAGGAGCCGAAGTTCGTGAACTCGCGGACGAGCACCCCACGGATCGCGGGGATCTCGAGACGGCCGATACGAGACCGAGGGTTTCGCCCTCCGGTCCTCGCAAGCTCGGACCTGCGGTCGACGTCACTCACATGACCTCCTCACCGGTCAACAACACGAAGACGTCCTCGAGGTTCGACGGGCGCCGCACGCCCTCGGGCAGATCGCCGTTGCGCCCCTCGATGCCCATGAGCGCGATGCTCGTGCCGGTGCGCCGCTTGCGGATGCCCGCCGCGACCGCGTCGGCCTCGACCTCGGCCAGCCGCGCCGGCGGACCGTAGACCTCGAGCACCTCGGCGCCGGCGTGCTCGACGACGAGCGCCGACGGCGGCCCCGTCGCGACGGCCTTGCCGTGCGACATGATCGTCACGCTGTCGGCCAGGCGCTGGGCCTCCTCGATGTAGTGCGTCGACATGAGGATCGAGGTGCCCTCGCTGCGCAGCGCGTCGATCAGCGCCCAGAGCTCCTGGCGCACCTGCGGGTCCAGGCCGACCGTCGGCTCGTCGAGCAGCAGCAGCCGCGGGCGGTGCACGAGCGCGCGGGCGATCAGCAGCCGCCGGCGCATGCCCCCCGACAGCTCGCTGACCTTCGAGGAGCGCCGCTCGCCGAGGTGGGCGATCTGCAGCGCGCGCTCGATCGCGGGCCCGCGCTCGGCGCGCCCGAGGCGGTAGAGGTGGGCGAAGACGCGCAGGTTGTCCTCGACGGTCAGCGTGTCGTCGAGGTTGTCGAGCTGCGGCACGACGCCCATCTCGGCGCGGGCGACCTTCGACTCGCCGGGCAGCGTGTAGCCGAGCACGCGCAGCTCGCCGGCGTCGGCGATCGCCTGGGCGGTGAGCATCCGCATCGTCGTCGACTTGCCCGCGCCGTTGGGACCCAGCAGCCCGACGCAGGTGCCCGTCGGCACGTCGAGGTCGAGTCCGTCGACGGCCTGGATCGGGCCGTAGCGCTTGAAGACCCCGCGTAGGCTGATCGCCGCTTCGATCACGGCTCGAAGGCTAGTCATGCCTTTGAGGACCGCTCGGAGGGCTCGAACTCATCGCTACTCTCAAGGCCGATGTCGACCCAGTACGTGTACACGATGTACCGCCTGTCGAAGGAGTTCCCGCCCGACAAGCAGGTCCTCAAGGACGTCACGCTCGCGTTCCTGCCCGGGGCGAAGATCGGCGTGCTCGGCTACAACGGCGCGGGTAAGTCGACGGTCTTGAAGATCATGGCCGGGATCGAGACCGAGTACCGCGGCGACGCGCTGCTCGCGCCGGGCGCGACGGTCGGGCTGCTCGAGCAGGAGCCGCGGCTCGACGAGTCCAAGGACGTCCGCGGCAACGTCGAGGAGGCCGTCGCCGAGACCAAGGCGCTGCTGGAGCGCTTCAACGAGCTCGCCGCCAACTACTCCGACGAGACCGCCGACGAGTTCGCGCGCCTCCAGGACCAGATCGACGCCGCCGACGCCTGGAACCTCGACACCGCGATCGAGTACGCGATGGATGCGCTGCGCCTGCCGCCCGCCGACGCCGACGTCACGAAGCTGTCGGGCGGCGAGCGGCGCCGCGTCGCGCTCTGTCGCCTGCTGCTGCGCGCGCCCGACCTGCTGCTGCTCGACGAGCCGACCAACCACCTCGACGCCGAGTCCGTCGACTGGCTCGAGCGTCACCTCGCCGAGTACAAGGGCACGATCGTCGCCGTCACCCACGATCGCTACTTCCTCGACAACGTCGCGGGCTGGATCCTCGAGCTCGACCGCGCGCGCGGCCTGCCCTACGAGGGCAACTACTCGTCCTGGCTGGAGCAGAAGCAGAAGCGCCTGGCGATGGAGGAGAAGGGCGACAAGGTGCGCCAGAAGACGATCGAGCAGGAGCTCGAGTGGGTCCGCGAGAACCCCAAGGGCCGGCGCAAGAAGGCCAAGGCGCGGCTGAACAACTACGAGGCGCTGCTGGCGCAGGAGCGCAACGTCAAGCTCGACCAGGTCCAGATCCACATCCCCGCCGGGCCGCGGCTGGGCGACGTCGTCGTCGAGGCCGACCACCTGCGCAAGGGCTTCGGCGACCGCCTGCTCATCGAGGACCTGAGCTTCAAGCTGCCGCGCGGCGGCATCGTCGGCGTCATCGGTCCCAACGGCGCCGGCAAGACGACGCTGTTTCGCATGATCACGGGGCAGGAGCAGCCCGACGCCGGCGAGCTGCGCGTCGGCGACACCGTCGAGCTGGCCTACGTCGACCAGTCGCGCGACGCGCTCGACGACGACAAGTCCGTCTGGGAGGAGATCTCCGGCGGCATGGACCAGATCAAGGTCGGCGACCGCACGATGAACTCGCGCGCCTACTGCTCGTCGTGGAACTTCAAGGGCTCCGACCAGCAGAAGAAGGTCGGCAAGCTGTCCGGCGGCGAGCGCAACCGCCTGCACCTCGCCAAGCTCCTGCGCGCGGGCGGCAACGTCCTGCTGCTCGACGAGCCGACGAACGACCTCGACGTCGACACGCTGCGCGCGCTCGAGGAGGC
>Ga0310811_10013539_pt1 | contig 10628 bp, 5 predicted proteins | sample YCmetagenome_FD_207642 | JGI IMG/M metagenome (GOLD analysis project Ga0310811, IMG submission 207642) | Soil microbial communities from experimental microcosm in Duke University, North Carolina, United States - YC | ecosystem: Engineered > Artificial ecosystem > Soil microcosm > Unclassified ...
AGTCGGTGCCCCACATCAGGCGCTGCGGTCCGAAAGCGTCATAGCACCGCCGTGCATACTCCTGCGCATCAAGCCAGGGATAAGGCTGCCGGGAGATGGACCATAAATGCGATATCTTCACGAAGACCCGCGGGTAGCGGGCCAGCGACAGCAGCTTTTCCAATTGCTCCGGTTGGTCGATGGGACAGTCGGCCATATGATCGATCACCACATCCAGATCCGGGCATCGCTCGATCAGCGGCACCAGGTCCGGCATGCGGGTGATCGGCGCATAGATTTGCATCGGGACTTTCAGCGATTGCGCGCGCTGCCACAGGCGGGGCATCCGCTCATGCCGGATCCAGTCGCCGCTGGCGTCAGCCGTGGGGCTGATGCGCACACCGTGAAAGCCCTGCGCGGTGAGTTCGGACAGATGATCCGGCGCGGCATCGTCGGTGGGGTTGACCCGGGCGACGCCCATGAAAAACGGCACATGCTTTTTCATGGCCTCCAAGGCATAGCGGTTGTCCCAGCGATAGCCGATGAACTGTACCAGCACCGTCCGCTCCACCCCATTGGCCTTCATCAAGTCCAGAAGCGTGGCTGGCACCGCATCTTCCTTCGGCGGCTCCGTCGTTTCCTTCGCCCAGGGATAGGCGGGATCATTGGCCCAGACATGGACGTGCGGATCGACAATCCTGTACTTCGGCACAGCGGGGGTGAAACTCATAAACAGACTCCGGGAATGCCTAGACCTGCGGATCGGCTACAGCTTGTGAGAACATGGTTTGCGCATCTACGCGCGTATCGGCGCGGGACTTTCTGTGACTTGCTGGGAGACCGGATTGAGCCGGAATGCCAGCAGTCCACCCAACAACAGGGCAGCGGCCAGCAGGCAGAAAGCCGGGCCAAAACTGCCGGTCTGCTTTTCGAGATAGCCGACTGCCAAAGGACCGAAATAGCCGCCAAGGCTGCCGACCGCATTGACGAGACCGATGGCGGGACCGGCAACTTCTTTTGGCAATGTCTCCGACGGAATGGCCCAGAAAGGGCCAAGCGGACCGAACAGGCCCATTCCAGCCACGCACAGCAAGCCATAAGCCAATAGCGGCGAGGACGCGCTGGCGCCGACAGCAGCCAGCAGGAAAAGACCGCCGCCCAGCAGAGGGATGGAAACATGCACGCGTCGCTCGCGCACCTTGTCGGAATGCAGCGAGTTGGCGACCATCGCGAGCGCGCCGACGATGAAAGGAACTACATAAAGTGTGGAAACTGCCAGATTGCTGTGCGCCGCCTTGGCCAGCACGCTCGGAAGCCAGAACACCAGGCCAATGCTTCCGAAGATGAAACAGAAATAGATGCCGACCATGATCAGCACCTGCGGCTGCAGCAGGGTCGCGAGATTGGAACTTCGGCGCGCCGCTCCGGCCACCTGCCGCTCGGCTGCAAGCGTGCGCTCCAGATACGCGCGTTCCTCCCGCGAAATCCATCGCGCCGTCTTCGGGCTGTCCGCGATGAAAATCACCCAAAGGACCAGCCAGAGGAACGGGACAACTCCGCTCGCCACCAGCATCACACGCCAGTTCCATTGATCGAGCAGCCAACCGGACAAGGGTGAGGAAAAGATCACCGCCATGGGCAGGCAGAGATTCCAGAAGCCGTTGGCGCGCGCCCGCTCGCCGCGCGGGAACCAATTGGACAGCAAGACCAAGGTTGCGGGATAAACGCTTCCTTCCGCAACGCCCAGCAGGAAGCGCATCGCTGCCAGCTCCTGCCAATTCCGCGCCAGGCCGCAGCCGATCGCACACAAGCCCCAGGCCGCCAGCATGACCGCGATCAGCCATTTTGCGCTCCAGCGCTGGGCGAGATAGCCGCCGGGAATCTGGAGCAGCAGATAGCCCCAGAAGAATATCCCGGCCAGTTGGCCCGCCTCGCTGCCGGTCAGATGAAGGTCGCGGCTAATCGCGGGCAAGGCCAGCGATATGTTGGTCCGGTTGATGAAGGAGATCGTGTACATCAGCAGCGCGATAGGAATGATGCGCAGCCAACGCTCCTTTGGAATCGGTTCAGTGCTCACGATCTTGCTTTCGCGCAGCCGTCAGTTTTCAAAACGCACCCCAAAGCGATAGGTCCGCCCCAGCACGTCATAAACCGCATTGCTGCCGAATTCCGGGCGCGGCACGTCGGTGAAATTGTCAACCGCCCCGAACAGCCTGATATTGGGGCTCCATTGATAAGACAGGCGCAGATCCAGATAGCCGACCGGATTGATGTCGTTGCCGGCGACCAGATTGCCGGGGATGACGCCCTGGGTCAGCACACCGGTTGGGGACAGGGAGGCGCGCACGACATTCGACGGCAGGTTCTGGGGCCCATTGGTCAGGACGGCGGCACCGAAGAAACGGCCCTGGATGGTTCCCGACCATGGGCCTTCGGTATAAGTCGCCGACAGGATGCCGCGTGCCTTTGGCAGGTTGGTGGCGGCATAGGCCAGCGGCGACGGCCCCATCGCGCCGGCGCTGTCATAGACGATGCCGATCGCATCCTGGGTGTATTCGTCGGTGTAGTTGCCGCGCATTTCCCACAACAGGCTGCCGTCGAACAGATTCATAAGGTAGTTGGCCGAGACATCCAGGCCGGAAGTTCTGATGCTGGCGGCATTGGCCGGCGTCGCCTGGACCGAAGTCGGTACCGTACCCGCGGGCGATGTGAGCGGGTTGGGGTTCAGGAGCGAGCAATACACCGTCTGTCCCTGCAGGCAGCGATTGACTTCCGTCTGGGTGGAGGTGGTGTAGATCCCCCCGTGGATATTGATCGCATACCAGTCCAGCGAGATCGATAAACCCGGGACGAACTGTGGCGTCAGGACCAGGCCGAAGGTCGTGGTCACGGTCTTCTCCGGCGTCAGAGCCGGGTTGCCACCGGTGATGTTCTGGATCTGGTAGGTTGGCCCGTTCAGCGGATACTGAATCGATCCGACACCGATCGTCTGCGGCGAGAACAACTCCGACACCATGGGCGCGCGAATATCGAGCGACCAGGCGCCGCGGACCTTGATGTTGTCGTCGATCTGGCTGGTGGCGCCCAGCTTCCAGGTCTGGACCAGGCCGCTGGTGGAATAGTTGGTGATGCGGCCGGCGATATTGGCGTTGACGTCCTGAACGATGAAGTTCTTCAACACCGGGATATCGGCTTCGAGGAAGCCCTCTTCCACGGAATACTGGCCGGAATAGGCGCTGAAATTGCCGGCGGGGTAAGGCCCGGTCTTGTCGATGTCGGGGACCAGGAATTGTCCACCCTGCTCGTGGCGGTATTCCCCGCCGAAGGCCACCGCGATATTGCCGGCCGGCAGGCCCCAGGGCAGCTTGCCTTGCATGGAAGCGGACAGGACATCCTGGTTCAGGATGATCAGCTCCCGGTTGAGGATACCGGAGGCAGGATTCTGCCCCGGATTGACGTAGGTGATCGCCGCCTGCGATGCCACCCCGGTGCCGAGCACGTTCAACGGAACGCAGCCGGCGGCCGCGGCATTGTGCTGAAGCACCGCGCGGCATTGGATGCTGCCAATCGGCAGTCCCGTCGTGCCCACATTGGTGGGAGTGACCTTTACGGCATCGACCGCGAAATTATAGTTGGGGCCATAATTGTCCTGGGCCGCGATCTGGCGCTCGCGCATCTGGCTGGATTCGGCATAGAAATTCCACGACCAGTCGTCGCCAAGCGCGCCCTGAAGCGCAAACACGCCACGCGCAACGGTGCGATAGACCCGCACGCAAGGCATGCCCACCTCGTTGCAGATGTCTCCGACATTATAGTCGCCCGCCGGCGTGTTGTTGGTGTTGATGGTGCCGACCTTGATGTTCTGGGTCGGCGCGGTGGCGGTGCCGCCGGTGCCGGTGGCGGAATTGTAGCCGTTGGAGAGTATTCCAAATTGCGTGGCAATGCTCGGCGGCAGAAAGGCATTGTCCGCCGCGATGGAGAGCGTGACCGTGCGCGGCGTGCCGGAATTCTGCTCGGCGAAGGTGCCGTAATTGAGCTGCAGCGATGCCTGGATATCGGGCGTCAGGTTGTAGCTGAGATAGCCAAATGCGGTCGATGCGTGATAGGGCACCGCCAACATCAGCGTGGCATTGGTCGAGGTCTGCGCGTTCGCCGAGCAACCATTGTAGCAAACATTGGGGTTGACCGGATTGACGGTTCCGAAATTGAACGGCGCGGCGGTGCCACCGTTCAGGAACTGGGTACCAAGCAGGGAATTGGCGGTAATGGTGCTACCCGCGCCCCCTGCGGTATTGCCGGTGATCAACCCGCCCTGGGTGAATTGCGCAACACCGGTATTGCGGACAGGAATATACCAGGGCAACCCGTTGGTAGCGGTTGCGGCAGGGTTCTGAACGAGCTGCGGATTATTGTACCAGCTCATTTGGCCTTGATAGACCGCGTCATTGCTCCAGGTATGATCGCCACTGATGATGAAATGGCCACGGCCGCCATCGAAATCACTGCCATAGGTACCGGCGATCTTGATTTCGCGATTCTGCACACTCGTGCTGTCGCCGTAAGTTATGCTGCCTTTGAAGCCCGAAAAATTCCTGTTCAGGATCAGGTTGACCACCCCCGCCACCGCATCGGAGCCATAGGCCGCGGACGCACCGCCGGTCACGACATCGACCCGGCTGATCAGTTGCGACGGCAGCAGGTTGAGGTCGACGCCGCCTTCCAGCAGGTTCGACGAACCGACGCGCTGGCCATCGAACAAGACCAGCGTGCGATTGACGCCGAGATTGCGCAGATTGACGGTGCTGAGGCCGGCATCGGCCTGGCTAAGATTCGCCGCCCCCACACCGTTGCCGGGTGTTGCCGACACGCCGACCGAAGGAAGCTGAACGAGCGACTGATCGATGTTGACAAAAGAGTCGCGCTGCATCTGCTGGGCGTTGATGACGGTGACCGGCGTGGGCTGCTGATAGCCCTCGATCGAAATGCGGGAGCCGGTAACGGTTACCGCCTCGACGTTGCTTGGCACGCCAGCGCTGTCTTGAGCGGCTGCAGGGGCGGCACCGGCCAGGCTCGCGCCCAGCGTCAGCGCCAGAATGGACGCAGAATTCTTAACCGACACGTTTCCTACTCCCCTACTTCGTCTTGTCCCCTTCCGGGGCCGGCTCACAGATAGATCGGCTGCAGTTTGTTGACCACATAGTCGCCGCACCGCTTGTAATCCGCCAACGGTCCCAGCCGCGCGGTATCGAGGTCGACACAAACCCATCCACGATAATGCACGCTTTTCAGAATGCGGTGGCAGGCCGGGAAATCGATCTCGCCGTCGCCGAGATCGACGATGCTTTCGTGGAAATTGGCCGCATTCCGCTTGGCGTCCTTGTAGTCCAGGAAGCGGATACGATTCTTGTAGCGATCCAGGATTTGCGGGACATCGGATCCTCCGAGATGAAGATGCGCGGTATCCGGCGACAGGCCAAACAGCTTTGGATCCGTCATGGCCATGAACCGGTCGACCTCCTCCGGCGTCTGCACCATTTCGCCCATATGGTTGTGCAGCCCGGCGGTAAAGCCCATTTCGCCGGCAACCTCGCCGATCTGGTTGCAACGCTCGCACAAGGCCTTGAAAGCTTCTGGCGTGCCGGTTTCCGGCTTGCGCCCCGGCGAGAACACCACCAGGTGATTTGCGCCAAAATCGTGCAGGAATTTCATGGCGTCCCGCGCGCTGTCCAGGACCCGCTGCCGCTGGGCCGGATCAAGATCGCGCAGGTCATAAGAGATGGTGACCGCCTGGAGGCCCCGCTTCGAAAGCTCGCTGTAAAGCTGCGCCTGCGTCAAACCCCACCGCTCCAGGATATGGGGGAACCCCCTGAGCCGGACGCCGATGAAGCCCGACTCTTTCATGTCATCGAGGGTCTCGGCATAGGGCGCTTTCGTCTGGTCCCAGATGTTCGTCGACACCGCCCATTTGATGTTCTTGTTCGCGGGCTTGGTGTATTCCGCCGCAAACAGGGGGGTTGTCGCTAGCCCGGCCGCCACGGCCGGCACTGAAGCCAGAAAATCTCGGCGATGAATTTTCATAGGACCTCCCAGAATTTTATTCGGCGATGATCAGCCTTTGCGCTTCAATGCCAACTGCCTAGCCGTCTTTTTTTTCGCGTTCCGCACCGACGACATCGAAAACATATACCCGTCAGCTGGTCTTCCCTGCCAAGTCAGGACCGGCGCAGACGGCCATGCCAGGGGGTGCCATGGCCGTCTGCTGCCCCGCGCCACAGCTAGTAGCTGTAGCGCACACCAGCCAGGAACTCCCGGCCGGTATAGTGGTCGTAAGACAACAGGTTCGACGAGTCGAAGTATTGATCCTGATCCTGATTGGTGAGGTTGACGGCTTCGAAGGTGAGCGCGAAGTTCTTGTCCAGCGTGTAGGTCACCGAAGCGTCGACATTCATGGTCGAGGCGGTGCCTTCCACATCGGCGCCGTTGCGGCCCGGAACGGTCGTCAGATACTTGGACCGGTAGGCCGCGGAGATGCGGGCGCTGATCGTATCGTCTTCATAATAGAGTGTGGCGTTGTACGACACATGCGACAGGTTGGTGAGCTGGTTCACGGCCGCCACCACGCCCGCCGAGTTCAGGTAGGAGATCCGGCTGTCGACATAAGTATAGTTGCCGGTGAAACCGAACCTGTCGAACGGTGCGGGCAGGAAGCTGAAAGGCTGTTGATAGGCTATTTCCAGGCCCGTCAGCGGACCGCCCGGCGTGTTCAGCGGATAACTGAACGTCCATTGCTGTGAATTGACATCGCAGCCGACCTGGGCGCCGCACGCCGCCGTGCCAGCCGAGTTGGGCAGGCCGAACGGGTTGGCATTAAAGGTCGATACCGGCGAGGTGTAGTTCTGAACAAAGGTACTGATATCCTTGTAGAAGGCGCCCACCGAGATCAGCGCTCCCTTGTCAAAATACCATTCCAGGGCCATGTCCACCGTTTTGGCGCGGAACGGCGCCAAGTTGATGTTGCCCGCCGAGACCGTGTGGTTGCCGCCGGTGGAAATGGTCGGTGCCGGGTCCAGGCTGCCCAGGGGGGCCCGCGACATGGTCTTGGCCGCCGAGATGCGGATCAGGAAGTCATCGGACGGCTCCAGCACGATGTTGGCCGACGGCAGCACATCGGAATAATCGTGAGAAGCCGTGGTCGGCGCGATGGTGTTGACCGTATGGGTCACGCCGCCGGCCGTGTTGGTGGTCGTAAACAGACTATAACCGGTGACCTGGGTGTGAGTCGTGACATAGCGCACGCCGACATTGCCGTGGATCGGAACATTGGCAAGGCTGGTCTGGAAGTTGCCCTGCAGGAAGCCACCATTGTTGACCTGATTGATGATGTAATTGGAGCCTAGCGAGCCTTCCGGACCGAGATTGTAGAGGCCGCAGCCCGTGGTGAAGCACCTGGCGCTGGCGAAGGGATTGACCCAGCTGGTGTTGGCCGGTAGCTGCGTCACCGCGCTCTGATAGTTCTGGTCATAGATATGCAGGGCATTGGCGCCGACATTCAGATCCGGCAGCAGCCATGAGGTTGCACTGCCATTGGGCAGGCCCGGCACGCTGAAATTCTGCAGCATATAGATGCCGTTGACATTGTTGCTGTAGCCCGCCGGCACGTTCGTGGTCACCGCGCCGTTGGTGCCGTTTGAGCGGGCCAGCGTGATGACCCTGTTGTTATACTCTACCCAATTGTAGCCGCCCGTAGCGGTCAGCCAGCTGGTTGCCTTCCATTCGAACTCGCTATGGGCATGGGTATATCCGTTATAGACAAAGTTCGGCCCGACGCGGATTTCTGTCAGATACCAGCTGTTAGGATCGGTGATCTTGGCATTGCCGTACGTAATAAGCGGCATCTTGGTGCTGTAGTCATAGGCATAGCCCTGAACATTGTCCTGCTCGAAGAACTCGTCGACCTGGTTGGGGACACCGAAGGCGGAATTGGCATAGCCGACAAAGCCTGTGACCTTGAATTTGTCACTGAAGCTGTGTTCGCCGTTGAGCGTGAGCTGCTGATAATGGGTCGCCAGTTTGTCATGGCGATGTTCGGCACGCAGATCGACATTGTTGAACGTGCCCGCGTTCAGCACGCGAATGCCTGCACGGGGTGTCGTCACGGTCGCGTTGGTGATCACCGTCTGGTTGATGCCGCAATTGGCAGGCGTGCTCAGCGAGGCACAGGCGCCCGCCTGCTGGAAGGTGAAGGATTCAATGAATTCTTCGTCGCGCGTGCCGCCGAAATCCGAATACAGCGCGTCCAGCGTGAACAGGGTGGCATCGGTGGGCTGCCATTGGATCGAGCCCGTGACACCCAGGCGGTGTTGTTTGTCGATATACTTGTCCAGCCGCGGAATGCGCGGATGGAATAGCGTGTTATTGTTTACGGAGTTCACATCAGCCAGAGTCAGGCCCGGAGCGGTGACGGCTGCGAAGCCATTGCCGACCGGCTGCTGGCCGCCAGCCCAGCGCACCGTCGAAGCGCCCTCGTCCAGCAGACCGCGCTGGGTGTAGGCAGCCGACAGCAGCACGCCCAGCGTGCCTCCAAAAAAGGTATCAGAAATCAGGGCGGAAAGCCGCGGGCGCGTAGAACCGGCCAGGTCGTTGTAATCGGCCTTTGCGGAGCCAACCAGGGTAAAGCCCTGGTGGTCGAAGGGATGGGCGGTATGCAGCTCCACCGTCGTGCCCAGCGAACCTTCCTCGGTCGCGGCCGAAGCGCTCTTGTCCACGGTGATGTTGTTGAACAGATCGGAAGCGAAGACGTTGAAGTCGAATGCGCCGGTGCGGTTGGTGCCACCCGTGGCGTCGGTGCCGCCCGAGGTTGCCAGGCTTTCCATGCCGTTGATCAGCGTGCGGGTGAAGCTTCCACCCAGGCCGCGAACGGTGATTTCGCGGCCCTCGCCGGCATCACGCGAAATGGCGACACCGGGAATGCGCTGAATGGACTCCGACAGATTCAGGTCGGGAAATTTCGCGATATCTTCCGCCTCGATAGAGTCGGAAACCGTGTCGGAATTCCGCTTGGCGTCCAGCGCTTTTTCCAGGCTGCTCTTGAACCCTTGGACTGTTACCGCTTCGACCGCCTGGGCCTGGGCCGGACCGGCGGCAGCCAGCGTGACCATGACAGCCAGCGCCGCCGCCGAACCGCCCATCTGCAAGCGTGTTCGAATGGAATTGGAATAACGCAAATGCACCTCCCCTGCTCCTGACGGCGCTTGTTATGCTTCGCACCTCTGCCTCTTGGGGCGGATGGATGCGAGCTTTTCCGGGGCCGTTTAACACCGGTTTTTGGCGCGGGGCGAATGCAAACAAAATATAGTGCGATACTTATTCTGTATCTTTATACGGACTATATTTCCCCAAAAGCCGGCCTTAGCGCCGACGTCGCGGTCCATCGATAGATCGCATCAAAGGATCGATCCCGCGCATGATGGACGCTTACATTGCACTGCAGCGACCAGCCGACTGCACGCTTCACTCTATGGCAGCCGCTCAAACACCATCACGGTTGTAGACAAGTCCCATGACTTGAACGATCCGGCGAGGATCACTCCGCTTCGGGATCGGAAGATGGCCTGGACTCCAGCAAATCGACAAATGGCTTCATCGCCGGATTCTCGTTGTCGGTCTTCCAGACGGCATAAAGTTCCACTGGATCTGCGGGCGTGGTGATGATGGGGCGAAAATACACGTCGTCGAAATGCAACGATTGCGCAGCCTCCGGCACGATGGCGGTGCCCATTCCGGCCCGGACCAAGGCCAACATGGAATGAATCTGGGAAAGAGACTGGGCAGTCACGGGAGAAATGCCTTCCTGCGCGAACAGCTTCTCCAACAGATCGTGGAAATGGCGCGACCCCTCCTGGGCGAAAAGGATCAGCGGCTGGCCGTCAAAATCCGAAAGCCGCAAGGCAACTTCCTCCAAGCGAGGGTCACCCATGGGCAATGCCGCGACAAGACGCTCGCTTGCGACCTTCAGATTCATGAACCCAGGGCTCTTCACGGGCGAACGCATCAGTCCCATGTCGATGGCACCCGCCAACAGGCCCTCGATCTGATCGGTACCGACCATCTCCCTCAGGGCCATGTTGATGTTTGGCGTGCGCGCCGCGCGCTGCAGGAGCAGCCGTGGCAGAAAGCTGTAGCCGGACGATGCCGTGAATCCCAGGGTAATGGTGCCGGCTTCGCCAGAGGCCATGCGGCGGACGGCCAGCGTGGAGCTTTCACTCAGATGCAGAATCCGGCGAGCCTCCAGCAGGAAAACCCGCCCCGCAGGGGTCAGCTTGACGATGCGGCTGGAGCGGTCCATCAGCTTGACGCCCAGCGCGTGTTCCAGAAGCTGGATATTCCGCGACAGAGGGGGCTGCGTCATGTTCAGCCGCATCGCGGCTCGGCTGAAATGTAACTCCTCTGCCGCGGCGACAAAGCAGCAAAGCTGCCGAAGCTCGAACTGCGGCCGGAAGAATAGTTCTGACATCACCTCCCTATAGCATCTCGCCCCCGCCTTGTCGCGTGAGCCTCCCCCGTGCTGCTTTTGCTGAGACAATGGAAACCTCGCTGCCCCCGGCCCGTATCTTTGCAGGTCGCACGCGCACTGCGGGCGGCAAATGCAG
>Ga0310811_10013541_pt1 | contig 10627 bp, 8 predicted proteins | sample YCmetagenome_FD_207642 | JGI IMG/M metagenome (GOLD analysis project Ga0310811, IMG submission 207642) | Soil microbial communities from experimental microcosm in Duke University, North Carolina, United States - YC | ecosystem: Engineered > Artificial ecosystem > Soil microcosm > Unclassified ...
AGATGATCGTCGGGGCGGACCTGGAACGTGCCGTTCGTCCCAAAGCGCTTAAGGCGGTCGGATTCGAACCAGGACTTGATGCCGTTCATGCCTGATGCGCCGCCTGGATAGCCGCCATAGCCCCAGGCGTTGAAATCCTTGGTTTGATACGGTTCGTCGGTATAGGCGGCAGACAGCGCAATGCCGGCCTTACCGTCGGCGAAGGTGTCGATGAACGTGCCATAGGCGCGGAAGCCCTTGTCGGTCGAGCTGGGCTGCAGCTTCTGGTCGACATAGGTGCCGCGCCCGCCGATAGCGATGACTCGCTTGCCGTAATCAAGTGGGCGGACCGTACGCAGGTCGATGCTGCCGACCAGGCCGCCGGCGGTCTTGTCGGCTTCTGCGGTCTTGTAGACGTCGACGCCGGCCAGAATTTCCGACGGATATTGGTCGAACTCGACCTCGCGGCTGTCATTGGTCGTCGTCTGCTGACGGCCGTTGAGCGTGGTGGAAGAAAAGTCGGGGCCGAAACCGCGGATCGAGATGACGTTGGCCCGGCCGGCGCTGCGCTGGGCCGAAACGCCCGGCAGACGCGCGATCGATTCGCCAATGCCATTGTCGGGCAGCTTGCCGATATCTTCCGAGGACACCGATTCGAGAATTTGTTCGGAAGACTTTTTCTTCGCGGTCGCGCTGGCCAGCGCAGCGCGGAAACCGCTGACGACGATGTCCTGGGGGGTATCGGCATTGGCCTGATCGTCGGTCTGCGGCGCCGCCGCGGCAGTCGTGTCCTGGGCCAGCGCCGGCGACGCGATGACCGTCAGCGCGCCGGCAAGCGCGATGCCGCTTGCGCGCAGGGCAAGCTGGGTACGACGGTTCGAACGGAAAGCAGTCATCAATTCCTCCCCTTGCGGCCGCGCCATGTTTGGCTTGCGGCATCGACGCGGCCCACATGGCCCGTGCAGTGACATTGCGATTATGTTGCAGGGGGGATGGGGCCAAGTTGGCCACATACGTATTCAGGATTATGCATAAGCAGGTGTTGCCCGGCTGCATCGCCGTCCATCAGAGCGGAGCACCAGAGAGGATACGGTAGCTCCAGGGGGCCAGCCGGACACTGGTCGATCGCGTAACCGTTACCGTGCTGCCATCGGCGAAATCGGAATAGGTGCCATTGCTCGGGCCATCGGTGAAGCTGACCGTCTGGGTGTCGCCGGACAGGTTGAACAATGCGAACACCTTGTCGCCATTCTTCTCGCGGACGAACGACAGTACTTTCGACGGAGCGCTGTTGACCACCGGCGTCATAGCCGCGCCCCAGGGTGCGTTCCACAAAGCCGGATGCGCCTTGCGAAAAGCGATCAGCCGCTTGAACAGATCGGCATTGGGGTGGTCGCGCCACTCGATCGGGTCACGCTCGAAGAATTTTAGCCGCTTTGGATTGCCCGCTTCCTGGCCATTGTAGATCAGCGGGATGCCTTCGCCGACAAACGATAAGGCAATCGCGTCGGGCAGCGCTTTGCCGAAGCGTTCGAATTCGGTCCCGTCCCAAGCGTTCTGGTCGTGGTTCTCGGTATAGACCATGCGCATCGCCTCTGCGGGCCAGGCGCTCTCGGTTTCCGAATAATAGCCGAACAAGGCGCCGACATCGGCCTTGCCGGCAGCGATGTCGGCCATCGCGTTGTTCCATTTCCAGGCATAGCTCGCGTCGAACGCCTTGCGGTGGACGTCGCGCTGGTCGAACTCGGCGAGCATGAAGACCGGCTTGATCCGGTCGAGCCGGCTCCGCGCCGTCTCCCAGAAATCGAGCGGAACATAGCCGGCGACGTCGCAGCGGAACCCGTCCACGCCGGCGGTCTGCACCCAATAGGCCATCGCATCGGTCATGTAGCGCCGCAGCCCGGGCTTCGAATAATCGAGGTCGATGATGTCGGACCAGTCCCACCAGGGCGTCGGGCGGTTGGCGCCTTTCCAATCGTGCTCGTACCAATCGGGATGCGCGGCGTGGATCGGATTGTCCCAGGCGGTGTGGTTGGCGACCCAGTCGAGAATGACGTGCATGCCCAGGCGATGTGCCGCAGCGACGAAGGACTTCAGGTCGGCGAGCGTCCCGAATTCGGGGTTCACGCCGTAATAATCCCTGATCGAATATGGGCTGCCGAGGCTGCCCTTGCGATGCTCGACGCCGATCGGGTGGACCGGCATCAGCCAGAGGATGTCGACACCCAATGCCTTGAGGCGCGGCAGTTGCTTATCCGCCGCGCGGAACGTGCCTTCGGGCGTGAACTGGCGGGTGTTGATCTGATAGAGCACCGCGTCCTTCGACCAGGCCGGATGCTTCAGCGTGACATAGGGCTGCGGTGTATAAGGATCGGAGGCCTTGGCCACCGCGGTCGGCGCTTGCGACAGCGTGAGCCCGGCCAGCAGTGCAAGCGCGATCGTCTTCAGCATCCCGTCCTCCCTTTCTGAATAACCTTCTCCCGCGAGCGGGGGGGCCTGCTCGTCACTTTGCCACGCGCTTCGGGCAGTTGCGGCTGAATACGTATGTGATGGCGTTCCGGCCCTCGCTCCACTCGCCTAGGCTGCAGCGATCGCTCCGCGACAGAGGGCGGCAGGGGAGGACGATTTGTCGGACACTCATTACGCGCGCGGGCCCTATCGCGCCGCCGCGCTGCCCGCTACACTGGCGCCCAACCGGCCGCAGGCGATGGCCGGCAGCGGGAGAAGCCGTCGGGCGATGCTAACCGACAAACCGACGTCCTTCGATATTGCGCAACGCGCGGGCGTATCCCAACCGACCGTGTCGCGTGCGCTGCGCGGCGACCCGACCGTCAGCGAAGCGACGCGCAAGCGGATCGAGGCGATCGCCGCGCAACTCAATTACAAGGTCGACAAGAACGCTTCTTCGCTGCGCAGCCGCCATACCAACACCCTGGCGTTGTTGTTCTTCGAGGACCCGACGCCCGACGATTCGTTGATCAATCCGTTCTTCCTGTCGATGCTGGGTTCGATCGCGCGAACCTGCGCCTTGCGCGGCTACGACTTGCTCACTTCGTTCCAGCAGCTCTCGTCGAACTGGCACGTCGATTATGAGGACAGCCATAAGGCCGACGGCATCATCCTGCTCGGTTATGGCGATTACGAGACGTATCGCGCGCGGCTCGAACAACTCGAGGCGCAGGGCACGCATTTCGTGCGCTGGGGATCGGTCCAGACCGGCCAGCCGGGGACGACGATCGGCTGCGACAATGTGCGCGGCGGGCGCGACGCGGGCGCGCATTTGATCGGGCTGGGGTGCCGCCGGATCGCTTTCCTGGGGCAAGTGTCGAGCCATTCGCCTGAACTCGCCGACCGGTATCGTGGCGCGTGTTCCGCGATGCTGGAGGCGGGCATCGATCCCGATCCGGCGCTTCAGGTCGACGCCATCACTACCGAGGCGTCGGGCTACGACGCGGCGATCGAATTGTTGCGGCGCGGTGTGGCGTTTGACGCTGTCTTCGCCGGCAGCGACCTGATCGCGATCGGTGTGATGCGCGCGCTGGAGGAAGCGGGGCTCGATGTGCCCGGCGATGTGTCGATCGTCGGCTTCGACGATATCCCGGCGGCCAGCCTGTCGCATCCGCCGCTGACCACGATCGCGCAGGATTATGCCAAGGCCGGGGCGGCCTTGGTCGACACGCTATTGCGCCAGATCCGCGCACAACCCGTCGAAGCGGCGATGCTGCCGCCACGATTGGTCGTTCGGCGCTCGACGGCGCCGCGGGCATGAGCGGACTTCCGGCGGAGAAACCGCGCCAGAGTTGGCGCGGGCTGTGGAACATTTCGTTCGGCTTCTTCGGCATCCAGATCGCGTTCGGGCTGCAGAACGCCAATCTCAGCCGCATCTTTCAGACCTTGGGCAGCGACGTCGGAAGTCTCGCACTGTTAGCGATCGCCGCGCCGGTTACTGGCCTGGTCGTGCAGCCGCTGATCGGCCATTTCAGCGACCGCACCTGGGGGCGGTTCGGACGCCGCCGCCCATATTTCCTGACGGGCGCCGTGCTCGCCGCGCTGGCATTGCTCGGCATGCCCAATGCAACAACCTTGCTCGCGGCGGCGTTGCTGCTGTGGGTGCTCGACGCCTCAATCAACGTCTCGATGGAGCCGTTTCGCGCCTTCGTCGGCGATATGGTCGCGCCATCCCAGCGCACGGCGGGCTATGCGTTTCAAACGGGCTTTATCGGCGCGGGCGCGGTGATCGGCAGCCTCGCGCCGTTCGCGATGGCGAAGCTGGGGATCAGCAACGTCGCGCCGCCGGGCGAGATTCCTCCGTCGGTCCATTACGCCTTCTATCTGGGCGCGGCGTTGATCTTCGCGGCGGTGCTGTGGACGGTAGTCACGACGCGCGAATATTCTCCCGAACAGATGCGCGCGTTCGGCGATATCGAAGCCGGGGAGCATGAAACGCCGATCGCGCCGCGGGGCAGCTGGTGGTGGCTGCTGGCGGGTGCGGCGGTCCTCGCCGGCGTCTGGTGGTTTGGGCTAGAGCGCGATCTCTACGTGCTCGGGGGCGCCCTCGCGGCCTTTGGTATCCTTGGTCTGATCGCGGCCGCGATGGTGCGCGGCGGTGGCGACAATGCGCTGGTCCAGATCATGAGCGACCTCTCGCGTATGCCCGACCAGATGAAGGGGCTGGCGCTGGTCCAGTTCTTTTCCTGGCTCGCGCTGTTCATCATGTGGATCTACACCACGCCGGTGGTGGCACAGTATGTGTTCCATTCGACTGACACCGCGGCGAAGGCATATAACGATGGTGCCGATTGGGTCGGGGTGTTGTTCTCGGTCTATAACGGCGTCGCGGCGCTTGCCGCATTCGCGCTGCCGGTGCTGGCGAAACGGATCGGCGCGCAAAAGACTCACATTCTGTGTCTGATGATCGGCGCCGTCAGCTTCACCTCGCTGCTGGTCATTCGCGAACAGACGATGCTGCTGCTGCCGATGGTCGGGATCGGCTTCACCTGGGCATCGATCCTGACGATGCCCTATGTCATCCTGGCCGGCGTGCTGCCCCAGCATAAGCTCGGCATCTATATGGGGATCTTCAATTTCTTCATCGTTGTGCCGCAATTGTTGGTAGCTACAGTGATGGGCGCGATCATCCGCACCTTCTTCCCAACCCAGCCGGTCTGGACGATGGCATGTGGAGCGATCGTGCTGGTGCTTGCTGCCGCTGCGATGCTGCGCGTCAAGGATAGTGCAGTCGCTAGCGCGGCAGCGTAATCGTTGCCGCCAACCCGCCTTCGGGTCGGTTTTCCAGCCGCACATCGCCGCGCGCCTCGCGCACGATCGCCCGTGCCAGCGCCAGGCCAAGCCCGATGCCGCCCGTTTCCTTGTTGCGCGATCCTTCAATCCGCGTGAACGCCTCGAACACCTCGGCGATGCGATCAGGCGGGATGCCCGGGCCGTTGTCGCACACCACGATCTCGACCGCCTTGGCGTCTGACCGCAGGAATACGTCGGCGCCGCCACCATATTTGACCGCGTTCTCGATCAGATTGCGGATTGCGCGGCGCATCAGCGACGGCCGCAAATGCATCGTCAGCCGTTCGGCCTCGGCGAACTCCACCGGCATGCCGAGGTCGCGGAAATCCTCGACCACCGCATCGACCAAAGCCGCCAGATCGACCTCGATCGCCTGCTCGCTCGGCCGCCCCAGCCGCGCCAGCGATAATATGTCGTCGAGCATGCGGTTCATCTCGTCGATCGTGTCCGCCATGCGCGCGCGGTCATCGTCGTCCTCGACCGATTCGACACGGACGCGTAACGCCGCCAGCGGCGTGCGCAGATCGTGCCCGATCGCGCCAAGCATGCGGTCCTTTTCCTCAAGCATCGCCGTCACCCGCGTGCGCAGGTCGTTGAACGCGGTAATCAGCGTGCGGACGTCGTGCGGTCCGCTCTCGGTGATCGGGCCATCGGTTTCGCCGGGATGGAAACGCTGCGCTGCTTTGGCCAGCGATCTCAGCGGCTGGGCGATGCGGCGTGTCGCCAGCAACACCGGCAACAGGACGATTGCGTAGAGTACCAATGTCTGGCCGATCAGTCGCGACAGGAACGGCCATTCCGAATCCTGCCAGGGGACCGATGCCGCCCACCATCCTACCTTGGGCTGCTCGACGGCGATCAACAGCTCGTGCTGTACGAAGCGATAGCGTTGCGCACGGACGCGCGACATTTTGCCGAGACGTGGGTCATCGGATTGCAGTCGGCGGATTCCCGTCACTACCTGGCCGACAGGAACGCCGGCCTCATTGAGGCGGGCGCGCAGTGCTTCCTCGATATCCGGCCGCCGGCGTAGCCCGCCCTCGATCGGGTTGGACGGCCAGGGGCGCGAGCGGAACCGGTCCCATGGTGTCTCGTCGCCGACCGGGGGGGCGGCCGCGATGTCGAGCGGCCGGTCACGCCGATTGCGTGGGCCCTGCGACGCGTCGATCCGTGCCGCCACGGGGCCGACGGTCTGCTCAAGTCGGAATGCCTGGCGATCGCGCAGGCTCAGCCCGAAATTGACGGCCTGTGCGACGAACAGGGCGATGGCGACCAATACCGCCATCTGACCGGGCAGGTTGCGCGGCCACACTCTCATAATCGCGTGACTTCCGCGGCGAGTGTGTAGCCGCCGCCCCATACCGTCTTGATGACCGTCGGGTTCTTGGGATCGGGCTCGATCTTGCGCCGCAGCCGGCTGACCTGGTTGTCGATCGCGCGATCGAACGCCATCGCCTCGCGGCCCTGGGTCAGATCGAGCAACTGGTCGCGGGTAAGGACCTGGCGCGGCCGCAGCACCAGTGCCAGCAGCAGATTATACTCGCCGGTCGATAACGGCACCGACACGCCCTCTCGGTCGACCAGCGCGCGTTCGCCCGTTTTCAATACCCAGCCGGCAAAGGCATAGGATCCGCTTTCAGGGGCATGCTGACGCGCACCGTTACCGGCGGCGCGGCGCAGGATGACGCGCGCGCGGGTCGCCAGTTCGCGGGGGGAGAATGGTTTGACGACATAATCGTCGGCACCCATTTCGAGCCCGACGATGCGGTCGGTCTCCTCGCTCTTGGCGGTCAACAGGATGACGGGAACGTCGCCGGTCGCCCGGATGTGGCGGCACAGGCTCAATCCGTCCTCGCCCGGCATCATGATGTCGAGAATGATCAGGTCGATCGCATAGGCCGCCATCCGCGTGCGCGCGCTTTCGGCGTCGCCCGCCTGGGTGACGCGGAAGCCCTGCTTGGTCAGATATTGCGCCAGCGGCTCACGAATCGAGCGCTCGTCATCGACCAGAAGAATGTGGGGAATGCCGCCCATCGGCACTTCGCTAAGCATCAATCGTCCCCCTGAAAAGCCCTGACGGCCAGGTTGGCCCGATGAGGAAAGGTGGAGGGCCGGGCGGGTGAGGAGGGGCACCCGCCCGGCAGCCTGGGCATATGGGGATTACTGCCCGGGCTTGTCCGTCGGTGCGGATGGCGACGGTGGGGGCATGTCGCCGCCGCCGCGCATGCCGCGCATATGTCCCATCGCGTCGCGCGCCGCCTGACGCTCGGCCGCATCGACCTTTCCGTCCTTGTTGGTATCCATCCGGTCGAAGCGCTGCGCTGCTAGCGCCCGATATTCCTCGCGGTCGATCACCCCGTCGCCGTTGGTGTCCAGCCGGGCGAACATCCGTCCACCAAAGCCGAGGACGCCGGGTCCGGCTGGCGGCGGCGGAGATGCTCCGTCAGCGGGCGGCGGGGGAGGTGGGGCTGCGTCGGCGCCGCCCATTCTCCGGTGCGACGGCATTTCGTCCGGCGTCAGCTTGCCGTCCTTGTTGGTATCCAGGCGATCGAACCGCGCGTCGGCCTGCGCCATGGCTTCGTCGCGCGACAGCACGCCGTCGCCATTGGCATCGCCTCTGGCAGCTGGCGCGGTCTGCGCCGCGGTCGGCCCGACCAGCGCTACCGTCATGAAGCTTGCGCTCGCGAGCGCCGCGGCAAGAAACACTCGATTCATCCCGTTGTCCTCGATCGGGCGAAGGGTCATTCCCTGCCGTCGGAGGACTTGTCGTTCCTCTGTGTCGCTCGCGCATGTCAGTCCACGGCGAAATTGTCGCAAATTGTCGCGCTACAACGGAAATGCAGCATCAGGCGAAGATCGCGACGCTTTGCATCTGTTCGGCGATCGGCTCGCCGTCGGCATTCCAGATCATCATTTCCTGGCTCGAGCTTCCCGCCTTGGCGTAATCGGCATTGGTCCGGAGCAGCCACCATCCGTCGGTGGTTAGCGGCTGCGCGCCGAGCAGGTTAAGTTGCCAGGTCATCGAACTGCACGGTGCCGGCCCGCCGATCAGCTTGAGCGCGGCGGGCGGCAGGCAATCCGCCACCGCGATCAACTCGACCATCGGATCTAATTCCTCGCGCTCGTTCAACCGCACCCAGCGCAGCCATTCGGCCGGACCGACCGTCGCATCACGCCTGTCGAGCAGCTCGAAATTCTGCGCGAAGGAAACCGCCGAATTCCCTTTGAAGGTTGTGTCGCCAAGCCCCGGCCGCGGAAAGTCGGGGGCGGTGCCGACCTGATGGTCAAGCTTCGAGTCGACCGCGCTCATGAACACGAACGTCGCGCGCAATCCGAGCCCCGCCTCGCTTTCGATATCGGCCTGAATGAAGGCTGCGTTGCGGCCACGCCGCAGCCGGCTTGCGCGGATCACGATGTCGCCGGACAACGGACCGATGAACGCGACCAGCGCGGATCGCAGCGGCGGCAGGTCGGTGTCGGATTGCTGCGCCGCATGGAGCGCGAGTGCCGCCGACAGGCCGCCATAGCTCGTGCGTCCCTGCAGCCAGCTGTCGGGAATGCTGCCCCGCCAGCCGCCCTCGATCGGTTCGAGCGCGTCGATGATCTGCTTCAAGCCCGGCATGAATTCCCCTTGTTCTCGTGATTATGCCGGCTGCACGGCGAGGCGGTCGCGCAATTCGCGCTTGAGCACCTTACCGATCGCGCTCCGCGGCAATTCGTCGATCGGATGGAGCGCCGACAGGCGCTGCGTCTTGCCGAGCTGGTTGTTGGTCCACGCCATGATCTCGTCGGCCGAAGCATCGACACCAATGTTCGGGACGTAGAATCCGACCGGCGTTTCGCCCCATTTTTCCGATGGCACGCCGATCACGGTGCATTCCTGAACCGCGGGATGCTGTTTCAGCACCGCCTCGATATCGACCGGATAGATGTTGAACCCGCCCGAGATGATCAGGTCCTTCTTGCGGTCCATCAGGATCAGGAAACCGTCTTCGTCGAACCGGCCGATATCGCCGTGGCGGATGAAGCGATTGCCGTCCTTGTCGTACCATTCGGCTTCGGCGGTTGCCTGTTTGCGGCCGTAATAGCCGGTCATCATCGCCGGCGAGCGGCCGACGACCTCGCCCGTTTCGCCCTGCGCGACTTCGTTTCCGTCGTCGTCGATCAGCCGCATGTCGTGGCCGGGCAGCGGTTGTCCGACCGTGTGAAGCTTGTCGGGGAAAGCGGTGCAGTCGAGCCCGGTCGAGGCGCCGCCCTCGGTCATGCCGTAGAATTCGACCAACCGCCCGGGCCAGCGTGCCAGGATGTCGGCCTTGAGCGTTGGCGAGAAAGGCGCGCTGGTCGAGGTCTTGAGCCTGAACGCCGACAGGTCGAACCGGTCGAAATCGGGCACCGCCATGATCCGCTGATATTGGACCGGCACCAGCATCGCGTGCGTCACGCGGTGCTTCTCGGCGAGTTCGAGGAACGCGCGTGCGTCGAACTTCTTCATCAGCACCACGGTGCCGCCCCAGCCGAGCGTGGGAAGGAAACTGACCAACGTCGTATTCGAGTAAAGCGGAGTCGAGTTCATCGTCACCGCGTCACCATATCCGCCCGCTGAATTGCGCCCGATATGCGACCAGCGCATGGCATGCGACTGGACGATGCCCTTGGGCGTGCCTGTGGTCCCTGATGAATAGATGATATTGAAGCCGTCGGCCGGCGCGATCGTAACCGGGCGGGGTTTGCTGCCCGGCGGCGCCAGCCAGGCTTCGAATTCCGGGGTGTCGAGGCGAATCTGTTTCGCGGCGATCCGCTGTTCCGCGATAGCCGCCTGGTTGTCGCCGTCGAGGAAGACGAGCGGTGCGCCGCAATCGGCGATCATCGCGGCAAGCGCTTCCGGCGTCGAGGACGGCGCGAGCGGCGCCGCGACGCAGCCGGCGCGCAACGTGCCGAGAAACACCGCCGCATAGGCGATCGACGAGGCGGAGATAATCGCCACCGACTGACCCGGCTCGACGCCGTCCCGCTGCAGCGCCGCCGCGACGCGATCCATCATCGCATCGAGTTCGGCATAGTCATAGCTGCCTTCCGCATCCGCCACCGCGGTCTTGCCGCCGCGCTCCTTGGCATGTTCGCGAATAATGTCGGGCAGGGTGGCGAAGTCACTGGTGAGCAAGGCTTCGGCGCTCATGATCTCTCCTCAAACTTGCCGCGAACCGCTAGGCGAAGCCGACACGAAATGCCATACGCGATATTCGAAAAATAGAATCAGGGGGAAGCCGATGCTGTTCTACGATGCGGTCAATCCCGCGCCCAACCCACGGCGCGTGCGAATCTACCTCGCCGAAAAAGGGCTTACCGT
>Ga0310811_10013543_pt1 | contig 10627 bp, 8 predicted proteins | sample YCmetagenome_FD_207642 | JGI IMG/M metagenome (GOLD analysis project Ga0310811, IMG submission 207642) | Soil microbial communities from experimental microcosm in Duke University, North Carolina, United States - YC | ecosystem: Engineered > Artificial ecosystem > Soil microcosm > Unclassified ...
ATTTATGCGAATGACAACTTCGGCGGCACGTCCTGGACCAGGACGTCCGATACCCCCGACTTCACCACCTTGAGCCCCAACGCCAACGACCAGATGTCGTCCTGCAAGATCCAATAAAATCTCACGCCGCGGCCGCTGACTGCTTGGGATGGCAGTCAGCGCGCCGGCGGCGGGAACCCGGAAAATCGCCGCCATGACAAAGTCTCTCCTGAGCGCCGTGACCGGCCTGGTCGCGGGCGGAGCGATCGGGCTCTATCTCGGCGGCGATCTGGCCGGCGACCGGCAGACGGCGAGGCCCCACGCCATCTCTGCGGCTCCCGGCACCGCGCCACAGTGGTCCGAGCGCTCGGGAATGGCGGGGGCGGACTCCGAGCTGTCCCTGCCGCCCGAAGAAAACCGCAGAGTTTCCGCCCCACCCACCAATCTCGCGGAGATTCAGGCCAAACTCAGCCGGTTGTCGGAGATACCAAACATCAACGAGCGATTGACCGAGTTCTACTCGATCCTGCAGCGCTGGGCGGAGTCGGATGGGGGCGCGGCACTCGACTACGTGAACTCGCTGTCCGACGGCCAGATGAAGGCGGAGGGGATGAAGGCGATCGCCATCGTACTGGCGCAGTCCGATCCCAAGCTGCTGACCAGGGCGGTCTCCTCGATGCCGAACAGCCGCTCCCGCCGGGAAGTCCTCCAGGAGCTCACGACGGCCTGGGCCGGCGACGACGCCCATGCCGCGCTGGCCTGGGCCCAGCAACTGCCGGACGACCCCGGGAAGAACGACGCCCTGGCCATCGCCCGCGCCAGCCTCGCCAAACAAGCTCCCGAGGAAGCCGCCGCGCTGGTTGCGGGACTCCCGAATGGCGACGCCAGAACCAGCCTGATCACGACCGTGGCCGAGCAATGGGGAGAGAACGACCCGGCAAACGCCCTCCTCTGGGCGGCCAAACTGCCCGCCGCGGACCAGACGCTCGCCATCTCGAATCTCATGGAAGCCTGGGCGAAGAAGGATCCGGCGGGAGCCGGCGCCTATGCAGCCCGGATCCCGCCCGGCGACTTGCAAACCCATGCCGTGATGGCGGTCGTCTCGAGCCTCGCGGCGCAGCGGCCGGAGTCGGCTGGCACCTGGGTGATGCAGTTCCCGAACGACGTGCTCCGCGAGCAAGCGATCAGCGAAGTCGTGAAAAACTGGAGCGGACTCGACAGCGAGGCCGCCCTGGGCTGGGCCCGGTCACTGCCCGAGGGCGCCGTGCGCGACGCCGCCCTGAAGAGCTTCGCGGACAATGTCGCTTACTGGGCGCCCGGGAAGGCGGCCGAGATGCTGCGGCTGATCAGCGACCAGGCGCAGCGTGAGAACTCGATGGAAATCACCATGCGCTCCTGGGCGGAAATCGATCCCAGCTCGGCCCGGAGCTGGCTCGCCCGACAGGAACTCCCACAGCCGCTGCATGATCGCATGCAGGCGCTGCTGCCGTCGAAATAGCGCTACTTCTTCGCGGAAACGCGCCAGATCGCGTTGCCCCCATCGTCGCTGAAGAGCAACGCACCGTCCTTCGCCACGGTCAGGCCCACCGGACGCCCCCAGACGTCACCATCGGACGTGACGAAACCGGTGACGAAATCCTCGTAAACGCCGGTGGATTTCCCGTCCTTGAGCGGAACGCGGATGATTTTGTAACCGGTGCGGGTGGAACGGTTCCAGGAGCCATGGAAGGCCGCGAAGGCATCGCCCTTGTACTCCGCGGGAAACTGGTCGCCATCATAGAAGACGAGCTTGAGCGAGGCGGAGTGGGCCTGCACGAGCACGTCGGGGACGGTGATCTTGCCGGCGAGATCCGAGTGGGGATTCGCCTTGTGGCGGGGGTCGGGATTATTGCCGAGGTAGAACCAGGGCCAGCCATAAAAGCCGCCATCCTTCACCTCGGTGATGTAATCGGGCACGAGATCGTCGCCCAGACCGTCGCGCTCGTTCACCGAGGTCCACAGCGCACCGGTCTGCGGCTGGATCGCGAGGCCCACGGGGTTGCGGATGCCGGAGGCGTAGACACGCTTGCCTGAGCCGTCGGGGTTCATCTCGAAAATGCGGGCGCGCTCGTTCTCGACCGGCGCGTTGTCCTCATCGACGTTCGATTTCGACCCGATGGACGCGTAAAGCTTTTTGCCGTCTTTCGAAAAGACGATGTCACGCGTCCAGTGGCCGCCGCCGGTCAGGTGGCCGCCGCTGGAGAGATCGGTGATCGGCTCCGGATCCTTGCTCGCGGCAAGATCGCCGTTCTTGTACGGAAAACGTACCACCCCATCGGTATTCCCCACGTAGAGATACTGCGGGTCGGGACCCGGCGGGTAAAAGGCAATGCCGAAAGGCTGGTGCAATCCCTTGGCGAAAACCTCGTTTTTATCCGGCTTCCCATCCCCATCGGTGTCACGAAGGACGCGGATGCGGCCGGGGCCGCTCTCGACCACGAAAATGTCACCATTGGGCGCGGTGAGGAGATAGCGGGGATTCTGGAGGCCTGCGACGTACTCGCTGACCTCGAAGCCGTCGGGCACCTGAAGCTTCGCTCCGTCCGGACGCGGGATCACCTTGGGCTGGGCCTTGGCGGACTCCGTGGCGAACGGGGCCGGCAGGGATTTCACATCGATGTGGTGCCGCACCCCGGGCGCGGAGGCCTTCCAGTCTCCGTTTGCCCCCTCCCCTTCGAGCACGGCCGGCGCCGTTCGGGCCGGAGAGAAGGGGAGAAAACCAACGAGGAGGGAGGCGGCGAAAAGACGCCGGCGCGCAAGGGAAGAACGATTTTTCATCGGAGCTTTAGTGAATCAAACTCCGGAACACATAGATCGTTGCGGTGAAAAAACCACCGGGTTCTTTCCAGAGTTTTCGCCTTCCGCGACGGACCATCGCCCGCCTAGGCACGCCGGCCGGTGAGCGCAAGAATCAGCAGGACCAGCAAAATCAGCCCAAGGCCACCGCTTGGATAAAAGCCCCAGCCCATCGAATACGGCCAGGTGGGAAGAGCACCAAGGAGGACGAGAAACAGCAGGATGATCAGGAGGAGCCTCATGCCTCTGGATCGCGGTGCGACCGCCGCGCGGCCGTGTTGCGGAAGGAAATTTCGAGGCCCCTTTCCGCGCAAACACAAGCTCCGCGGACCGATGGGCATCGCCTGGCCAAACCAACTTTCCCGTTTTTGATTGAAACGGAGAGGCGTTTGGGGTCGAAATGCGTTGCAACCGCACGAATTCGTGCGAACGATCGAGCGAATATACCCAAGGTGGCGAAAGACTTATTACAGAAGTGCAGGGACTATCGGGACTCGGCCGATGCCCGCGCGCAAGGCTTTTACCCTTACTTCCGACGCATAGACCAGACGGACGGAAATCATGTGATCTGCGACGGCGCGGAAAAAATCATGATCGGGTCGAACAATTACCTCGGCCTGGCCCAGGACGAACGAGTCGTGGAAGCGGCCTGCGATGCTTCCCGGAAGTTCGGCTCCGGCTGCACCGGATCCCGCCTGCTGAACGGCAACATCCGCCTGCACGAGCAGCTCGAGGAGGCGCTCGCCGATTATCTCCAACGCGAGTCCGTCCTACTTTTCTCAACCGGCTTTTTCGCGAACCAAGGCGCACTGGCGACCCTGACCGAGGACGACGACGCCATCCTCTGCGACCGCGAAAATCACGCCAGCATCATCGACGGCTGCCAGTTCGCCCCGGCCAAACTCGTCCCCTTTCGCCATAACTCCGCCGTCTCCCTGCGCAACCGCCTGAAGCGGCTGCCGGCCGACGCAGGAAAGCTGGTGGTACTCGACGGTGTCTTCAGCATGTCCGGAGACATCGCGGATCTGCCGCCGATTCTCGAAGCGGCGAAGGAATTCGGCGCGCTCACCTATGTCGACGAGGCCCATGCACTCGGCGTCCTCGGCCCGCTTGGCCGCGGCACGGTGCATCACTTCGGGGTCAATGACGAGGTCGACCTCGTGATGGGCACCTTCTCGAAATCCCTCGGGTCCATGGGCGGCTTCATCGCCGGCAAGCACGAGGTCATCGAGTACCTGCGCCACAAGGCCCGCTGCTTCATTTTCACCGCCTCGCTCGCTCCCGCGATCGCCGGCGGCGTGCTCAAGGCCCTGGAAATCCTCCAGGCCGAGCCCGAGCGCATCGACCATCTCTGGCGGAATACCCGCAAGATGCACGCCGGCTTCAAGGAGATCGGCTTCAAGATCGGCACCACGCAGACGCCCATCGTGCCCATCCTCATCGGCAGCGAAGCCAAAGCTTTCCAGTTCACCCAGCGCCTTTATGAAGAGGGCGTTTTCGCGACCCCCGCGATTTACCCTGCCGTGCGCTACGGCGAGGCCATTGTCCGCACCAGCTACATGGCCACGCATACGGACAAGGACCTCGATCGCGTGCTGGAAATCTTCGCCAAGCTCGCCCGTGAGCTTGGAACCTTCGAGGATCCCGCCTACTCCCAACCTGGTCGCCGCAAGAATGTTTTCGATTTCAGCCTGTCTTACCCCGACGGAACGCATCCGCTTCGAGAGGGTGCCGGAGACGCTCCACGCGGCGAACCCGGCCTTCATTCCGCCGTTTCCCGGTAGCGTCGCGAAGTATCTCAAGCCCGACTCGCCTTTCCAGCGGGTGCACGGGAAGATTTTCCCTTTTGTCGCCACCCGCGACGGGAAGTCCGTCGGCCGGATCGCCGCGATCATCTACCAATCGCACAACGACCGCTACCAGGACTCCGTCGGTTTCTTTGGCTGGTTCGATTGCGAGGACAATCCCGAGACCGCGAAGGCGCTTTTCGAAAAAGCAGCCTCCGTCCTCCGCGAGCACGGCCGCACCTCGATGCGCGGACCTTACAGTCCAAGCATCAATGACGAATGCGGCCTGCTGGTCTGGGAGGCCGGGACCCGGGGCCCGTGCATCGGACTGACCTGGAATCCGCTCTATTACGAGGCCCTCCTCCTCGGCGCCGGCTTCGACCCTGTGCGCGCCCTCCTGGGCTACGATCTCCCCATGGACCGGCTGGCCGTCCCCGACCGATTGAAACGGCTCGGCGACCGCGCCGAAAGACGCGCCAAGCTGCGGCTGCGCCCGATCAATCTCAAGAAGCTCGAAAAGGAACTCGAGCTCGTCCACGAGGTCTACAACGACACGCTCCAGCGGAACTGGGGCTTCGTGCCCATCTCCATGGAGGATCTCCTCGGCGCGGCCGACGACATGCGAGCCTTTGCGGATCCGAACATCATCCTCATCGCGGAGAAGGACGACGAACCGGCAGGCGTAGCCCTCACCCTCCCCGACTTCAACCAGATCCTCGCGGGACTGCAGCGCTTCCCACATTGGCTGCGGCTGCCCATCATCCTCTGGCGCATGAAGACGCGCAAGATAACCGCCTGCCGCCAGATGGTCTATGGCGTGCTGCCAAAATTCCGCGATCACGGCCTGCATGCCTGGCTCCTCCGCGAGCAATTCTCGGAAGCCAAGAAACGCTACCCGCTCGCCGAACTCGGCTGGATGGAGGAAAACAACGTCCAGATCCTCGCGGCCTGCACGGAGGTCGGAGGCTTCCACCAGCGTACCTGGCGCATTTACGAGAAGCCGCTCGCACCCGCGGCCGCCTGACGCCCCATGCGCCTGTTCCTCACCGGCGCCACGGGTTTCGTTGGACTGAATCTGCTGCTCGAAGCACTGCGACGCGGCCGCTACGCGGAAGTCGTCGCCCCCGTGCGTGATCCGGAAAAACTCCGTCGCCGACTGGCGGCGGAAGGATTCGACGATGTCCCGAGCCTGCGCATCACGGCCTGGAACGATCCCATCCCGACGGAGGTGGACCACGCGGTCCATTGCGCGGGAGTTCTCTTTGCACGCGATCGCGGCGCCTATTTTCGGGTCAACGTGGAGGATACGTTGCGGCTGTTGGGGAGCCTGCCCGCCCGCACTCGCGTCGTTGCTCTCTCCTCCCAGGCCGCCGCGGGCCCTACGCCGACCGGGCGCGAGATCCGCACCGCGGCCGACCCCGATACCCCCATCACCTGGTATGGAGAGTCCAAACTCGCAATGGAAAAGGCCCTCCGGGCTGCCCGCCCGGATGCGCTGATCCTGCGTCCACCCATGATTCTCGGGCCACGCGACAGCGCGACGCTCCCGATCTTCCGTATGGCCTCCGGTTTCCTCCGGATCAAGCCGGGCTCCTCGCCGAAGACCTACAGTTGGATTGCCGTGGGCGATCTCGTCCGCGCCATCCTGGCCGCCCTGGAGGACGATGCCCCGGGATGTCTCGCCGCATGCTCCCCGGAGCCGCTGACGGACCTCGAACTGATCGAGACGGCCGGGCAGGTCATGAACCGCCAGGGACAAACCGTCCGCGTGCCTCACCTTTTCATTCGCGGAGTTTGCGCCGTCGTGGACGCGGTCCCCGCACTCCGCGACGCCGTTCCGAGCCTGACGCGGGATCGGGCCCGCGAGATCTTCGCCGCCCGCTGGGTGATCGATGGGGCGGAATTTCGCTCCCGATATCTGCCCGGGCCATTCGCCACCCTGCGGGAAACGCTCGACGAAACCTACTCCTCCTACCTCCAGGCCGGGCTGCTCCCCGCGCGGGCAGCTTGAAATACCCGCCGGGTTCACGTAACACGAAGCCACTCGATGACCATCCGACTTCCCTTTTTCCTCGCCATCGCGCTCGCTCTCTCCGGCTGCGGTCTCTGGCCTTTCTCCCATCGGAACACCGTCGCCCAGGCTCCACAGCAGCAGCGCCTCGTGCGGGTGGACTGGTACGGTTACCAGTGCTTCCGGATCAAAAGTGCGCTGGGCATCTCGATTCTCACGAATCCCTTCGCCCCGAACAGCACCGACTTCACCCCTCCGAAGAACCTCACCCCGGAGTTGATCCTGAGCACCACGGAAAGCGCCGACGCCAACTACGTGGACCTTGTCGACAATACGCCGCACATCCTGCGCTCCAGCGTCGGCGTCGGTACGAACACCTCCTCCGGCATCCGCATCCTGGGGGTGCCGATTTTCAAGAATCCCGCCACGCAGGATATCGCCGGCATGAACGTCATCTATCGCTGGACGATGGATAACCTGAAATTCTGCTTCCTCGGCGAACTGCAAACCGTGCCTTCGCCGCAGGATCTCGACCGTCTCGGCAACGTGGACGTGCTTTTCATACCGGTCAGCGAGACCGACCTGAGCGCCACCCAGCGCCAGCAGATCATCCAGGCGCTTCGCCCGCAGGTCATCGTCCCAATGGGCCGGCTGTCGGACATGAATCGCTTCGCCGCCGGCTATAGCGCGGTCTACCGCCTCAATGGCACCGCCGCATTGCTCTCGCGCGAGGCCCTGCCCGCGGTCCAGACCGTCCTGCTCTTCCGCGCCCCTTAACCGCACATGAAAATCCTCGTTGTTGGCTCTGGAGGACGGGAACACGCCCTGTCGTGGAAGCTCGCGCAGTCGCCACAGGTCACCGGGATCTATTGCACCCCGGGGAACGCGGGAACGGCCCGCCTCGCACAAAACCTCCCGATCCCCATCTCCGATCACGCTGAGCTGATCGCCTTCGCCAAACGCGAGAAGATCGATCTCGCGGTGATCGGTCCCGACGACGCGCTCGCCGCCGGAATCGTCGACGCCTTCCAGGCCGCGGGCCTGCGGGCCTTCGGGCCAACCGCCTCCGCCGCGCAGCTGGAATCGTCGAAAGCCTTTGCCAAGGAATTCATGCGTCGCCACGGGATTCCCACCGCTGCCTCGCGGGAATTCAGCGATAGCGCCGAGGCCCGCGATTATTGCGCCGGCGCCAAATACCCGCTCGTCGTCAAAGCCGATGGCCTTGCGCTCGGCAAAGGCGTCGTCATCGCGCAAACCGCAGCGGAAGCGATCGAGGCCGTGGAGCAATCCATGGACGCCGGGGTCTTCGGCGACGCCGGCAAGCGCATCGTCATCGAGGAATTTCTCGAAGGCGTCGAGTGCTCGATCCACGCCCTCATCGATGGTGACAGCTATGCACTCTTTCCCGACTGCCGGGACCACAAGCAGGCCTACGATGGTGGGGTCGGCCCGAACACCGGCGGCATGGGGACCATTTCTCCGACCGGCTCCGTCGACGGGGAACTGGAGGCGCGCATCCGCTCGGAGATCCTCGACCGCTTCATCGCCGGGGCCAGAGCGGACCAGCTCGATTTCCGCGGCATGCTTTTCCCCGGCCTGATGCTCACGACCGATGGCCCGAAGGTGCTCGAGTTCAACTGCCGCTGGGGCGACCCGGAAACCCAGGTCCTCGTCCGGCGGCTGAAAAGCGATCTCGTCGACCTGCTGGGAGCCTGCATCGACGGCACCCTCGCCAGCCAGCCAATCGAGTGGGACTCGCAGGCCGCGGTCTGCGTGGTGCTGGCCTCGGGCGGCTATCCCGGCGCCTACAAGAAAGGCGAGGAAATCACCGGGATCGATCAGGCCGAGAGCCGGCCTGGAGTCGCCGTCTTCCATGCCGGAACTTCGGAATCCCCCGACGGGCTCGTCACGAATGGCGGCCGCGTCCTGGGCGTGACCGCCGTCGGCCCGGATCTTCCCGCCGCACGAAAGTCCGCCTACGAAGCCGCGGACCAGATTCACTTTGCGAATCAACATCGCCGCAACGACATTGGGGCCGCCTCGTGAAAACTCTTCACCTTCTTCCCGCGTTCGCGCTGACCGCCCTTCCACTCCTCGCGCAAAACGCGACCCCCACGCCAACGCCCGCTCCGGCACCCACGGCCACGCCGGCGCCGTCCCCCACGCCCGATCCGCTGACGCCCCGGCAGATCATCGACAAGCTTAGCGACGCCCAGCTCACCCAGGCGCTCCAGAATCTCCGGTCGAACTTCCTGGATGCCAACCAGACCAACGACCAGCAACTGCAGCGCGCGACGCTGGAAGGGTTGATCGAACGCCTCTCACCGGGACTCTCGGTGACGACCGAGGCAGAGGTGAAGCAGACGGCGACGGACGCTCCTGCCTTCCTGGCCGAAATTCTCGACGGACGCATCGGCTACATCCGCGCCGGGGCCTTGAATCGTGAAGCCCTGGCCCAGACCGACGCCGCCCTCGCCAGCTTCAAGGAAAAGAAACTGCCCGCCATCATTCTCGATCTACGCGGCGCACCCGCCTCGACCGACTACGAGATGGCGGCGGAATTCGCGCGCCGGTTCTGCCCGAAAGGAAAAGTGCTTTTCTCGGTCCAGAAACCCAGCGCCAAGCAGGAACGGATTCTGACCTCCGACCAGGATCCCTCCTTCACCGGAATCCTCGTGGTGCTCACCGACAAGAAAACGTCGGGCAATACCGAAGCGCTGGCGGCCGCGTTGCGACAGGATGCAAATGCCATGATCGTGGGCGCAACCACCCGCGGCGAGGCTGTCGAGTTCTCCGACCTCGCCCTCGGCGACGGCAAAATCCTCCGGGTCGCGGTCGCGCAGGTGATGATTCCCAATCTCGGCCCGATTTTCCCAAATGGGGTGAAGCCCGACATCGCGGCCGAACTCAATCCCGTCACCCAGGCCCGTATTTTCAAGCTCAGCAAGGCGAAGGGCGTGAGCCAGTTCGTTTTCGAGACCGAGCGGCCCCATTTCAACGAAGCCGCGTTGGTCGCCAATACCAATCCGGAGATCGATCCCGACGTGATGAAACCGGACGACCACTCCGCGACCTGGGATACGGTGCTGCAACGGGCGGTCGATCTCGTGACGGCGATCAGCTTTTACCACAAGACCGAGCCTCCCCACTAGCCATGCGAGGGATCGCGGCCGGTTGCCTCGCTCTCTTTACCGCAGTGGCGTCCGGTGGATCGACGCTGCAAGTGGATCTCGACGGTACGCAGCGGGTGGTCGCCGACTTCAGGACGCCGGTCGATGACGAGCATCTCGCAAATCCGGTCGGGTATTTTCCGCCCGAGAGACCGGTTACCCGCATTGTCCACCGCATCACGGTCGAGAACACCGGCCCCGGGCCAATCGAGAATCCCGACATCCGCATCAACGGAGTTCCGCTGTTTCCGGTCGCCGATCCGTTGGTGGCGCTGGGGGTCAGCGATGTCCGCGACCTGCTTTCTCTTTTTGCCAAGTGGCGGGATCGCGCGGTGCATGCCACGACGAATCTCGAGGCAAACCACGACCCGCTGGCGGTCCTGCATGCCATCGGAGCCGGCTTCTGTGGCGACGATACACGCGCGTTCGCCGCGATCACGGCCTCACATGGGGCGGAGGTGCGTTTCGCCAGGTTGAACGGACACTCGGTGGCCGAGCATCGCCTGGGCGGCGACTGGATGCTCCTCGATGGCGACCAAAACCTGTTCTATCTCGGCTGGGACAACCTCACCCCGGTCTCGGAGGACGACATCGAGGCAGACCCCTTCCTCGCCTTGCGCACCCAGGTCTTCGGCCGCCAGTCCGGCTGGGAGCTCGTGGCCTCGTGGGAAAATACTTCCCGTTTCGAGTTCATCGATCACACACACGCGCAAAAAATTTTCCGGCTCAAGAACGTGCCGCCAAAACGAAACTGGACGCTGCAGCCGGGGGAGAAAATCACGATCCGTCTCGATGAAATTCCGAAAAAGGTCGCCGCATCGAGCGAGGCCCTAAGGTCGGACTCC
>Ga0310811_10013544_pt1 | contig 10626 bp, 7 predicted proteins | sample YCmetagenome_FD_207642 | JGI IMG/M metagenome (GOLD analysis project Ga0310811, IMG submission 207642) | Soil microbial communities from experimental microcosm in Duke University, North Carolina, United States - YC | ecosystem: Engineered > Artificial ecosystem > Soil microcosm > Unclassified ...
GCGGCTCGTCGACGTGGGCGCGGTCGCGCTCATCACCGCCGACGAGCAGATGCGCGGCGGCAAGGCGCTGCCGCTCAAGAGCATCGCGGACGAAGCGCTCGCCGCCGGCGGCTGCGAGGCGGTGAAGCACGTGATCGTGTATCGACGCACGGGCGGCAAGGTCGCGTGGAGCGAAGGCCGCGACCTGTGGATGCATGAGCTCGTCGAGAACGAAGCCGATACCTGCGAGCCCGAATGGGTCAGCGCGGAACATCCGCTTTTCATTCTCTATACGTCGGGTTCGACCGGCACGCCGAAGGGCGTGCAGCACAGCACGGGCGGGCTGCTGCTGTGGGCCGCGCAGACCATGAAGTGGACCTTCGACGCAAAGCCGTCCGACATCTTCTGGTGCACCGCTGACATCGGCTGGATCACGGGACACAGCTACATCACGTACGGCCCGCCCGCGATCGGTGCCACGCAGGTCATGTTCGAAGGCGTGCCGACCTATCCGAACGCCGGGCGCTTCTGGGAGATGATCGCCAAGCACAAGGTTACCATCTTCTACACGGCGCCGACTGCGATCCGCTCGCTCATCAAGGCATCGGAAACGGATGCGAAAGTGCATCCGAAGAGCTACGACTTGTCGACGCTCCGCATCCTCGGCACGGTCGGCGAGCCGATCAATCCGGAAACATGGATGTGGTATCACGAGAACGTCGGCGGCGGGCGGTGTCCGATTGTCGATACGTGGTGGCAGACCGAAACCGGCGGCCACATGATCGCGCCGCTACCGGGCGCGACGCCGCTGGTGCCGGGTTCGTGCACGCTGCCGTTGCCCGGCATCATGGCGGCGATCGTCGATGAAACCGGACAGGACATGCCGAACGGGCAGGGCGGAATTCTCGTTATGAAGCGTCCATCGCCGTCGATGCTGCGCAACGTCTGGGGCGACCCGGATCGCTACAAGAAGAACTACTTTCCCGAGGAACTCGGCGGCAAGCTCTATCTCGCGGGCGATGGCGCGGTGCGCGACAAGGACACCGGCTACTTCACGATCACGGGCCGTATCGACGACGTGCTGAACGTATCGGGCCACCGGCTCGGCACGATGGAAATCGAGTCGGCGCTAGTGGCAAATCCGATAGTTGCCGAGGCCGCCGTCGTCAGCCGTCCGGACGATATGACGGGTGAAGCCGTCGTTGCGTTCGTCGTGCTGAAGCGCTCGCGTCCGGAAGGCGAAGAAGCGACCAGGATCGCGAATGAACTGCGTGCATGGGTGGGCAAGGAGATCGGCCCGATCGCCAAGCCGAAGGAAATCCGCTTCGGCGAGAACCTGCCGAAGACCCGTTCGGGCAAGATCATGCGCCGCTTGCTGCGTTCGCTCGCGAAGGGCGAGGAGATCACGCAGGACGTATCGACGCTCGAGAATCCCGCGATTCTTGACCAGCTCCGTTGATCGCGCTCCGATTTTCAGCGTGCCGGGAAAGGGAGCGGCGCGTTGGCCTCCCGGCACGCTTGCGCCGAAGCTGTGTTAACTGCGGCGGCTCGCCTGGTCGCATGGGACTTCCCTCGGACGTGACTCAACACGAGGAGGCGCCTGACAGTGAAACCGGGATGCGATTGCGCTTCGGGGTTCGGCCCGGTTCCGTGTCGCGAAGGGTGGATCGTGGTCGAATTCGGCCCCATGTCGGCAAAAGTCCATGAGGAAAGTCGAAGTGTCCGGAAGGGTCACTTTTCATACGTGGAACTGGAGGTAAAAAATGGAAGAAGATCTCGTTCAACGGATAAAGTCCAATCTCAACTACCAGAAGTTAGTATCGACACGTTCTTCGTATGGCTGGATGCTGACTGGAATGATGATGGTCGTGTACTACGGCTATATCCTTCTGGTTGCGTTCGGCAAAAACCTGCTTTCCGCCAAGATTGGCCACGGCGTGATGACCTGGGGCATCCCGATCGGACTGTTCGTCATCATTTTTACTGTGGCCATCACCGGGATTTACGTTTGGCGCGCCAACCGCGAATTCGATGACCTCACGGCTCAAATTCGCAGTGAGGTGCTGTGATGTCGACACTCAAACGCATTCTGTGCGCACTGACTCTGAGTGCCGTGGCCGGCGCAGTCTTTGGGGCCGGTGGGGACCTGGGTCAGTTACAAAAGCAGCCAACCAACTGGACGGCGATTTCGATGTTCGCTGTCTTTGTCGTGTTCACCTTGTTCATCACGAAGTGGGCCGCGAGCAAGACGAAATCCGCTGCGGAGTTTTACACGGCCGGCGGTGGCATCACTGGCTTCCAGAACGGACTGGCGATTGCCGGCGACTACATGTCCGCGGCATCCTTTCTCGGGATATCCGCCGCGGTCTATCTGAATGGCTATGACGGCCTGATCTATTCGATCGGCTTCCTGGTCGGATGGCCCGTTATTACGTTTCTGATGGCAGAGCGTCTGCGAAATCTCGGCCGTTTTACCTTCGCCGACGTTGCCGCATATCGTTTTGAACAGACGCCTATCCGTGTGTTCGCGGCATCGGGCACGCTGGTCGTCGTAGCCTTTTATCTGATCGCACAGATGGTCGGCGCAGGCCAGTTGATCAAGCTGCTGTTCGGTCTGGAATACTGGATTGCCGTCGCGATCGTCGGCAGTCTGATGATGGTCTATGTGCTGTTCGGCGGCATGACGGCAACTACATGGGTCCAGATCATCAAGGCCGGCTTGCTGCTCGCGGGTGCGAGCTTCATGGCATTCATGGTGCTGGCGCAATACCGCTTTAATCCCGAGGCGCTGTTCGCCAAAGCGGTCGAGATTCATTCCAAGAAAGACGCCATCATGGGGCCGGGCGCCTTCATCAAAGACCCGATTTCCGCGATCTCATTCGGTATGGCGCTGATGTTCGGCACGGCAGGCCTGCCGCATATCCTGATGCGCTTTTTCACGGTGCCTAGCGCCAAGGAAGCCCGCAAGTCCGTGTTCTGGGCAACGACATGGATTGCCTACTTCTACCTGCTGACATTCATCATCGGTTTCGGCGCCATCGTTCTGGTCAGCACCAACCCGGTGTACAAGGACGCGCTCGGCGGGTTGCTGGGCGGCAACAACATGGCGGCCATCCACCTTGCGAACGCCGTCGGCGGCAACGTGTTCCTCGGCTTCATCTCCGCTGTGGCCTTCGCCACGATTCTTGCGGTGGTCGCTGGCCTGACGCTATCCGGCGCTTCCGCGGTGTCGCATGATCTCTATGCGACCGTGTTCAAGAAGGGCAAAGCGGCCAGTGAAAAGGAACTGGGTGTTTCGCGAATCACGACTGTCGTACTGGGCATTGTGGCGGTGGTTCTGGGAATCGCATTCGAGAAACAGAACATCGCGTTCATGGTGTCGCTGGCCTTCGCCATTGCGGCGTCGGCTACATTCCCGGTGCTGTTCATGTCCGTGCTGTGGAAGGATTGCACGACACGCGGCGCGACCATTGGCGGCTTTATCGGCCTGATTACCGCGGTCGGACTGACGGTTGTGTCGAAGTCGGTGTGGGTCGACGTGCTCGGTCACAAGGATGCGATTTTCCCGTATACGTCGCCCGCCTTGTTCTCGATGTTCGCGGGTTTCTTCGGCATCTGGTTGTTTTCGATTCTTGATCGAAGCGAGCGTGCCCGTCTCGACCGTGCGGGGTATGAGGCCCAGAAAGTACGGTCGGAAACCGGCATCGGTGCGTCTGGGGCTTCCGGCCATTGACCACCGATGCGTTGCATCAAAACCCCCAAGAGCGGTCCAGGGGGGTTGGCCGTCGACCGACGCTCTTCTCGACGACGATGCTGTATTGCCATTGGCGAAAGATGTTTTTTACATCCTGGACGGACGTTCCATGTTGCATCGCACCCTTGTCGGCCAACGCCTGATCGCGTCGTTTGTTTTAGGCTGGCTGTTGTTCAACTATCCGTTGCTAGCCCTGTTCGACGGCATGCGCACCGGGTTCGGTATTCCGCTGTTGTATGGTTATCTGTTCGTCGCCTGGGCTCTGTTTATCGGACTGTTGGCGTTGATCGCGGAAGGCGGAGGGCGTCGGAAAAGGGCTTCGCCGTCCGCCCCGGCTTTGAAGGACTGAAATGCTGGACGGCTGGGTCATTGCGCTGGCGTCGTTCGCATATCTGGGCGTGCTGTTTGCGATCGCCTTTTATGGTGACAAGCGCGCGGATGCGGGCGCCAGCATCATCAACAGCCCCTACGTTTATGCGTTGTCGCTCGCGGTGTATGCCAGCTCGTGGACATACTATGGCAGCGTCGGCCGTGCCGCTGTAAGCGGCATCGGCTTTCTGCCGATCTACCTCGGTCCCACGCTGATGGCGGCGCTGTGGTGGACCGTGCTGCGCAAGCTCATCCGCATCAGCAAGAACAATCGCATCACGTCGATCGCCGACTTCGTCGCATCGCGCTACGGCAAGAGCGCGCTACTCGGCGGCCTGGTCACGCTGGTGGCCGTGGTGGGCATCGTGCCTTATATCGCACTTCAGTTGAAGGCCGTGTCGGAAAGCGTCGCGGTGCTGGTGCATTATCCCGACATCGTCACCCGGCGCGGCGAAACGCGGCCGTTGTGGTCGGACACGACGCTCTACATCGCGCTGTTGCTGGCGATGTTCACCATCCTGTTCGGTACGCGCCACCTCGATGCTTCCGAACGTCACGAGGGAATGGTCGCCGCGATCACATTCGAGTCGCTGGTGAAGCTGGTGGCGTTCCTCGCAGTGGGGGTTTTCGTCACATTCGGAATCTACGATGGCTTCGGCGATCTGTTCACGCGCGCCGACGCCGTTCCTGCATTGAAGGCGTTATCGACATTGAATGGCGGCGAGGCGGGTGCTGACAGTCCAGCCTTCGGCAGTTGGACGTCGCTGATTGTGCTGTCGATGCTGTCAATCATGCTCCTACCACGTCAGTTCCAGATCTCCGTCATTGAAAACGTCGACGAAAACCATGTTCGGAAAGCCATCTGGCTGCTGCCGTTGTACCTCCTGGCGATCAATGTGTTTGTGCTACCGATCGCGTTCGCGGGGATCATGCATTTCCCCGGCGGCACCGTCGACCCGGATATGTTCGTGCTGACTCTGCCGATGGGGGAACATCACGCGGCGCTCGCGCTTTTCGTGTTTATCGGGGGGCTGTCGGCCGCGACCGGCATGGTCATCGTCGAGACCATCGCGCTCAGCACCATGGTCTGCAATGACCTGGTGATGCCGTTGCTGTTGCGCCTCCAGTTGCTGCAAGTGAGCCAGCGCGCCGATGTGAGCGGACTGTTGCTCGCGATCAGGCGCGCAGCGATCGTGCTGCTGCTGATGCTCGGATACGCATACTTCCGGCTCGCCGGCGAAGCTTACGCGCTGGTCTCGATCGGCTTGATTTCGTTTGCGGCTGTTGCGCAGTTCGCGCCGGCGATGCTGGGCGCAATCTACTGGAAAAACGGCACGCGGCTCGGCGCGCTTGTCGGCTTGAGCACGGGATTCCTGCTCTGGGCGTACACGCTTTTGTTGCCATCGTTCGCGCAGTCGGGCTGGCTGTCGTCGAGCTTTCTCGCACAAGGGCCGTTCGGCATCGGGTGGCTTAAGCCATGGCAACTATTCGGATTGCAGGGACTGGACCAAGTCTCGAACGCGCTATTCTGGAGCATGCTGGCGAACGTGGGCGGCTATGTCGGCGTGTCGCTCATGAGTCGACAGAGCGCGGTGGAAAAGGCGCAGGCGATCCTGTTCGTCGATGCCTACGCGCACGTCGGCGGCACAGTGCGTTCGCAGGTGTGGCGCGGCAGCGCCTCGGCCGACGCGGTGCTCGCGCTGTTGCGGCGATTTCTCGGCTCCGCTCGTGCCGATGAGGCATACGCCCGGTTCCTCCGTGAGCGTGAGCATGACCGTGGCAACGCAAACGCACTGGCCACGGACGCCGAACTCGTGCATTTCGCCGAGATTCAGTTGGCCGGTGCGATCGGCGCCGCGTCGGCGCGTGCGATGATCGCCTCGGTGGTCGATGAAGAACCGCTCGGGCTGGACGAAGTGATGGCGATACTGGATGAATCCTCGCAAGCCGTTGCCTACAGCCGGCAACTGGAGCAGAAATCGCGCGAACTGGAGGCGGCGACGGCCGAACTCAGGGCAGCCAACGCCCGGCTCACCGAGCTCGACCACATGAAGGACGATTTCGTCTCCACCATCACCCACGAGTTGCGGACACCGCTCACGTCGATCCGCGCGTTCTCGGAAATCCTGCGCGACCATCCCGATCTTGCCGCTGCCAAGCGCAGCGAATACCTTGAGATCGTGATCAAGGAAAGCGAGCGGCTCACGCGACTCATCAACAACGTGCTCGACCTTGCCAAGATCGAGTCGGGTAGCGTCGAATGGCACACGGCACCACTCGACTTGAAACAGGTGATCGAAGATGCGGCGAACGCTACCCGTCAGATGTTCCAGGAACGACGCATTGAGCTTGCACTGGATCTGCCGCCCGAGGTGCAGCACGTTTCGGCCGATCCCGACCGGTTGATGCAGGTGATGCTCAACCTGCTGTCGAATGCGGCGAAGTTTTGCGACCGGGCAAGCGGCCGCGTCGCAGTGAGCCTTAAGCAGGAGGGCGGCGGGTTACGTGTCGCGGTGCGCGACAACGGACCCGGCGTGCGCCCGCAGGATCGTGAACTTATCTTCGAAAAATTCCGTCAGGGTGGCGACGCGCTGGCCGGCAAGCCCCAGGGCACCGGGCTCGGGCTGCCGATATGCCGCGAAATCATCCGCCATTTCGGTGGTACGCTGTGGCTTGAAAGTTCGCCCGGCAACGGCGCGGTGTTCGTGTTCACGCTCCCGCTCGCGAACGCGCCGGAGATCACGTCATGACCCACAAAGTCCTTATCGTCGATGACGAGCCGAACATCGTTATCCCGCTGGAATTCCTGATGATCCAGAGCGGCTACGAAGTGGGCATCGCGCGGGACGGTGAGGAAGCGTTGGCGCAGATGACCGCGTTCCAGCCCGATCTTGTCCTGCTCGACGTCATGCTGCCGCTGCGTAGCGGTTTCGAAGTCTGCCAGAAAATTCGCGAAAATAGCGCTTGGAATCGGGTCAAAGTGATCATGCTGTCGGCGAAGGGGCGCGACGTCGAGATGAGCAAGGGCCTCGCGCTCGGTGCTGATGCGTATATCACCAAACCGTTTTCCACCAAGGAACTGGTCGAGCAAGTGCGCTCTTTGCTCACGAGCTTTGACTGAAACCGCGCATGATTCGGAAGATGATTGCCAAACATCGCTTTGGCGTCGGATTGACGCTGCTCTTCGCAGTGCAAGTGCTCCTCGTCGCCGCGATTTTTTTGGCATTCTCGCTCGACATGACGCAAGCGCAGCGCGAGTTGCTGCGAGAAATGCTGCTGCAACGCAGCGCGCTATGGGTGGCCCTCGCGACGCTTCTGCTATTCGCGCTGGGCTTCGGCCTGAAAGCGTTGTTCAAGGGTTATTTCACGCCGATCGCCCGGCTGTCCGAAGACGCAGTCCTGCTGGCAGCCAACCCTGGTCATCGCATGACGCCGCAGGGCGCACGCAACGTGCGCGTGCTTACCGAAAAGCTCAACGCGCTCGCTGCCGCACATCAAACGCTGCACGACGACGTGCAGGAAAAAGTCGAACTGGCGAACCGTGCGCTGGCGGAAGAAAAAAACCGGCTCGCTGCGCTCATGGCGGAACTCGCGCTGAGTGTGCTGGTGTGCAATATCGAGGGGCACATCTTGCTTTACAACACCCGCGCGAGACGGTTGCTCCAAACTGGCCACGGCGGTTTCGAGTCGATCGGGCTGGGCCGCTCGGTGTTCGGCGTGATCGATCGCGGCCTCATCCTGCATGCGCTGGAACAAATCCAGCACCAACTTCACAAGCAGGCCGGGGGCACGGCGCCCCTGGTTTGCGGCTTCGTCGCCACGCTCGCCGAGGGGCTGATCGTGCGCGCGCACATGGCCCCCGTTTTCGATAGCGTGCACGCCCTCAACGGCTTCGTGCTGACGCTGGAAGACATCACCCGCAACGTTGAGGCGGACAGCCGGCGCGACGCATTGGTGCAGTCGGTCACTCAGGACGCACGGGCCACGCTCGCGAATATCCGTGCGGCAGTGGAGGCCATTCAAACGTATCCGGACATGAGCGGCGCGAAGCGCACCCAGTTTACCGGGATCATCGACGAAGAGTCGAAGCGCCTCGTCTGTCAGATCGACCGGGCGGCACACCAGCGCGACACCGACATGGACGGTCATCAGGAACTCGAAGACATGCGCGGTGCTGATCTGATCGCGCTGCTGCTGCGGCGAATCGGCAATCCATCTCTTCGCGTTACTTCAGGCAATACGGTCGACGCGACGCTGTGGCTCAAGGTTGACAGCTATGCATTGACGCAGGCGCTCGCTTATCTGGCTCAATGCCTCGCCGGCGAGGCCGGTGTCACTGAGTTGAGCTTCGGGCTGTATCGAGACGGCGGTCTGGCGCATCTCGAACTTACCTGGAGCGGTGCGCCGCTTTCCGTCGACACGCTGCGAAGGTGGGAAAACGCGCCTTTGCAGAGCGGCGCGGCTGATTCGGTCCTCACACTGAACGCGGTTATTGCGCGTCACGGCGGTGAAGCGGTTTATTGCCCAAACTCGTCAGGGGGCGCGGTGCGTTACCGCCTGATGCTACGGCCCTCGGAGCCTCAATCGGCGCTGGACGTACCGTTGACGCACGAAGGCCGGCCGGAATTTTACGATTTCGACCTGTTTCATCGGCCTGGACAAAGCGCCGAAATCGACGAATCTCTGCTCTCCCAGCTCAGTTACACGGTGTTCGATACCGAGACCACCGGACTTCAGCCTGCTGCAGGCGATGAAATCATTTCTATCGGCGCGTTGCGCATCGTGAATGGCAGGTTGCTGCAGCACGAAAGCTTTGACCGTCTGATCGAGCCGCGGGGCACCTTGAGTGCCGAGTCGATTGCAATTCACGGCATCACTCACGCCATGCTCAGGGGCCAGCCTTCAATCGAAACAGTGCTGCCGCAATTTCACCGTTTCGCCGCGGACACTGTGCTCGTCGCGCACAACGCGGCGTTCGACATGCGATTTCTGCAGATACTCGAAGCGAAAACCGGCGTGGCATTCACGCAGCCCGTTCTCGATACGCTGCTGCTGTCGCAGGTGATCCACCCGAATCAGGCCGAGCACTCGCTCGAGGCGATCGCCGGGCGCCTCGGCGTGCCGATACTCGGGCGCCATACCGCTCTGGGAGACGCCATCGTCACGGGCGAAGTGTTTCTCAAGATGACCCGCTTGTTGGCGGAGAAAGGCATAGTCACGCTCAAGGATGCACGCGAAGCTGCCGAACAGACCCTTTACGCGCGTATCCGCTACTGAGAAAAGGACCGTCCATGGATGACTCGGCCGCGTGCAGGCCTGATGCCGTGTTCGACTCGCAAACCGTCGCGGGACGCGCATTCGCGCGCGACCTTGAACGCGCTCATCGCAGCATACGCGACGCGTCGGACACGGCCGGACTGCAACTGGCAGCCGCGCAGATTCAGGCGCTGGTGCATCGCGCGGTCGGCCAAGCGGCGCCGGAACCGCTCACTCGATTCATTTCCACGCTGAACGACACGTTGACGCGACGCGTGATCGAATTGACCTGCGCCGGGACGCAAATGCAGGGGGTACGCTGGTGCTGGATCGCACTTGGCAGCGAAGGCCGGCAGGAACAGACACTGTCGAGCGACCAGGACAATGGCATCATCTTCGCCGGAGACGGCAATGCCTCGATACTGCGCGACCGGCTGTTGCCGCTGGCTCTGCGCATCAACGAAGCGCTCGACGCTTGCGGGTTCCCCCTGTGTACCGGGCAAATCATGGCGAGCAATCCGCAGTGGTGTCTGGACCTGCACGAATGGCGGGCGCGTTTCACGAACTGGATCATCGAGGGCGATCCGCAGGCGCTCCTTAACGCGAGCATTTTTTTCGACCTGCGCCCGCTATACGGTGCTAACGATCTGGCACAAGCGCTGGCGGATTGGCTCGCGAACAACGCGCCGGACAATCCCCGCTTTCTGTTCCAGATGACGGAAAACGCGTTGCGACGCAAGGTGCCGCTCGGCGTGATACGCGATTTTCTAGTCGAAAAAGGAGGGAAGTTTGCCGGCACCATCGACCTCAAACTGCACGCCGCGACGCTGTTCGTCGACGCCGCCCGAATCTACGGCCTGGCCTGCGGCGCCCGCGCCAGCAATACGGCCGATCGCTTCAGACTGGCCGGTGAGGCGCAACGCCTGAATCAGTGCGATGTGCATGCGTGGATCAGCGCGTTCTATTTCATCCAGATGTTGCGCCTGATAAATCAGCAGCGTTGTTACGAGCGCGGCTCGACTATGCACAATCACGTCGATCCAAACGAACTGGGCGCGGCAGCGCGGCACGCGTTACGCGACGCGCTCCGCCATGCACGCGCGTTGCAGAAACGCCTTGCCCTGGATTACCCCGGCACCGGCTAATCCGCGCTTTGACTTCTCAAATAGCCGAAATCCACGTCAGCGCTGGGTTTCGGCTATTTTTGGGGCTATCATGTAGCCATGTAAAATAGTATTTATACATTGATGTTTACTGAAATTATGCTT
>Ga0310811_10013545_pt1 | contig 10626 bp, 6 predicted proteins | sample YCmetagenome_FD_207642 | JGI IMG/M metagenome (GOLD analysis project Ga0310811, IMG submission 207642) | Soil microbial communities from experimental microcosm in Duke University, North Carolina, United States - YC | ecosystem: Engineered > Artificial ecosystem > Soil microcosm > Unclassified ...
GTCGACAAGAAGGCGCAGATCATCAACCAGCATGGCGATGCAAGTTAACACCGCCACGCCCGGTTTACAACTACTTTGAGCAGCCAACAAAAAATGCCGTTCAGTCGCTTAACTGAACGGCATTAGGCCGTAAGGCCCCCTTTTCTTTTTTTCAATTTCACAAGCAAACTGCGGACATCAGCGATCTACAGCGAAGGTGTTCACGTCGGACACGAAGACGCCCGTGTTCGTGCGCTTCTCGACCGTGATGGGCTACCGCGGTTCACCGGAGCAGGCACGCGATCCGCGTGGCTTCGCCATCAAGTTCTATACGACGCAAGGCAACTGGGATCTCGGCATCAACTGGCCGATTTTCTTCATTCGTGACGCGATCAAGTTTCCCGACTTCGTCCACGCGAATAAGCCCGGTGCCGTGACCGGTGTACAGGATCCAATCCTCGCGTTCGATTTCTTCGCGCACACGCCCGAGGCGACGAACATGCTGACACACCTGTACACCGACGAAGGCATGCCCGACTCGTATCGGCACATGGACGGTTTCGGTGTGCATGCGTTCAAGCTCGTCAACGCACAGGGGCAGGTGCACTACGTAAAGTTCCATTTCAAGAGCCAGCAAGGCGTGCACGGCATTCGTCCTCAGGACATCCCCGGCACGATTGGTGCCGACTGGAACCTGATGACGAACGACCTGTACGGTGCACTGAAGGCGGGCAATGATCCGAAGTGGGATCTGTATATCCAGGTCCTGAGTCCGCAAGACCTGGCCAAGTTCGACTACGATGCGCTCGACGACACGAAAGTCTGGACCAGCGTGCCCGAGCGCAAGATCGGCACGCTGACGCTCAACCGCCTTCCGGACAATTATTGCGAGACGACTGAGGAGTCGGCATTTGCGCCATCGCGGATGGTTCCGGGCATTGAACCGTCTGAAGACCGCATGCTGCAGGGACGACTGTTCTCGTACGCCGACACGCAGATGTATCGTCTTGGCGCGAACTTCAACAATCTACCGATCAATCGTCCGCGCGTGCCGGTGGTGAATAACAACCAGGATGGGGCGATGAATAGCGGCGATCGCAAGGGCGAGGTGAACTATGAGCCCGCGAGCCTTGGCGAGATTCCACAGGATCCGCGCGACAAGTACGTCCGGACTCCGCTCACAGGCAGGACGCAGCAGGCTGCGATCGGCAAAACGCTCAACTTCCGGCAGGCGGGTGAGTACTACCGCACGCTGTCAATGCAGGACAGGCAGGATCTCGTGACGGCGCTGTCCAGCGATCTGAACCGCGTGACCAACGATGCGAACAGGTACACGATGCTGTCGTACTTCTACAAGGCGGACGCCGATTACGGTACCCGCCTTGCGCAAGCGACGCACACGGACCAGTCGCGCGTGAGGTCGCTTGCCGACAAGCTCGCCGAAAACTAATTGCACGTTCGGGCACGAGGGCCGCGCCGCGGCCTTCACTCGTTTCCACCTATCATTGCTCCGGCGCGGGAAGCCTGCACCCGATAAGCCGTTTCCGATCCGTTCTGACCCATGCGCTGTCCGCTGTTGCACTTGGCGCGCAGCGGTCGCTGCCAGATGCAGGCTGGGCGTCTTCAAAGAATCCGGAGATGCCGGATCTTCCTGATTTGGGCCGAGCGCTTCAGGATCAACTCGGTGATGTATTCCGGCAGGAGTGCGCGCGGCACATTGGCCGGTATGTTTTCTACGAGCTGCGAGGGGACGCGGACGATGAATTCGTCCGGTTGATTTTTCAGGCTGTATTCGTAGCTGACGTGGTAATCCATGACTGTCCTGACGCTTGGAGGGTGATCCTTCTGTGCGGGATTTGATCCGCGTGTGACGCGGTGAACTCGCGTAGCCGCCTGGTGCGACTTCACCGCTCGCGGCATGAAACAGCCCGTCACAATCGAAAATGCTTTTGGCCGACGCATACCCCGATGTCGGGCAACCCTATGTCCAGAAAAAAATAAGCTCGAACGCTCCTTCTACTCTTCTCCACTTGCAGCTACGAGTGCACCGACCCCGGTGTAGGCTCTGGTCGCTGCGTGACCCATCGAGCAGGCGGCGTCGGCGAGCGAGCCGATGGTAGGACGGTAATCGTCTACCTGGAGTACTTTCATCTGAAGGCCTCCCAATACTCAAGATGCAGATTGTCGCTGCGGCGATTTGCCATGCTTTCGAGTCGGCAGCCCATTGGGTTTGGCCTGCGATAAAAAAAAAATGCCGCCGATGCGCTGGCGGCTAACAGGGGACGTTGGGATCAATCGTTACAGCGTTGAGTCAAGACAGCTCGAACAATAATAATTGCGGCACGGCTGCGAAACAACGGACGTCATCTGGTTTCCAGGCGATGACGAGCGATGTCGTATGTATCTTTTCAAGTTGTAGATTAGCGTGGAATGGTGCCCGGCGACATAATACAAATGTATATGTGAACAGAACCCACGTCCGTGCCGGTCGCCTCGTGCGTCACGGAGCGTTTGCCTCCTATATCGGGCTGACGAAAAGCTGAACGAGAACGTCGCGGCGCCTCCAGGCCTTACTGAATTGCCCACTGCGGGGCGGGATTCGACACCGCGCGTTAAATCTCCTTACCGCCGCTATACGCCCGCATACCCAGGTAATGTTTAACGCTGCATCGATCTATTCCACCGTATAGTAGATTCGCCCTTCGGCAGAGCCTACTCTTCTCCCATCGAGGCAGCGTTGTCGCGACGACAGCGCAAAGCTCGCGAATCGGTATGGGCACAACATCATCGTTTTAGGGTGGCCCGCCAGGCCGGTTCGTTTGTTTATCGTCTTCGAAGAGTCACCGTGTCAGTTGTTCTGCAGAACTGGATATGTATCGGAAGCAACGTGTATGCGGAGCACACGTTCGTGCCCTGGCTTACACGCTACCGAAAGACCTTGGGAGCCCCACGATGGCTGCAAAGCGCAAGTCTGCATTGAGGAGCATCAACCCATCGGAAATCCGGACTCTACTCGACGACCTCAAATCACAGCTCACGCCCATTTCCACCGCACTGACGGAAGAACTCGCTGCGTCGTTGGCAGCCGTTCTCGACGACGGAAGAAAACAGACGCTCGACTGTTTGTCGCAGGCGCTAAGCGACGCGGTCCCTGAGTTTCTGCAGCGAGCGTTTGAACAGGAATTGCTCGCAAGCGGAAAGTCCTCGTCGGATTGTCGGGCATTGCTTGCCGGGGTGTTGCGCGCAAGGATGAGCGTCCCAAGGTGCGCTTCGCGTCTGGCCACAGGAGGTCAAAAATGAAAGTAGAAGCCGCGATGTTTATGCGACTGCGTCGTCTCGCTCCGGTTCTCGATGACGTACTCAGCGCAGGAGAGGTCGGGCACCCAGACCAGGCCGCTGGCCTCGCGTCACTTGCCCAGCTATGCTCTCAGCTGTTCGACGCGTACCAATGCCAACACGGGAGCGCGGTTGCGCAAGCGACTGGCGGCCCTCGAGTCGGAGCAACGTACTGCCTATGGACGGCTTCTGAACGGTACGCCAAAGATTGACACGTCCCTGGGCGGCGGTATCGCAGTAGACGAAGACGCCTGGGCACTCACCAGCCGGTGGTGTCACTCGGCGAAGCGCTGAGTCCGGAGGCGCTCGGCGATTCTTCGACGCGGCGAGATGTGAGGCTTTGTTGGCTTTGCCAGCTTGATATTGAGGCGGCGGCAGAATGACGTGATCAAGGAGAGTCGGCGAAGCTGTTCGACGACGATCTCGAAGCGTGACTGTATCCGCCGCCACCGCAACGCGCATCATAGTGCGCAATTTGTTTCCTATATGACAGAATGCGCATGATAGTGCGCATCCGTCCTATCCATGTCTCTACAGTCCGAAAAACGCAGCCAGCGGATTGCCACAACAGATCGACGGTCAACGCGACTGCCGCATACAAAAACGCGCGAATCAGGTTATTGACCAGGAAGGTCGGCAGCGTGATGCTGCATATGGCCAGAACGACGAGCGCCACGACACCGAGCGCTGCCGGTCCCTTCCACGGCGAACCCAGCGCGGTGCGAAACGACAGGGTGGAAGCGCTCGAGCCATGACCGGATAAGCGTCCCGATTCATGACTTTTTTGTCATTTTCCGTCCATCTTGACGCAACCAAGTCTTTTTACAATTACCTGTCCGTCGTTTCGAAGAGCACTGCCGAGGCGATTCCAATAGAGTTGCCAGTATTGGCATTTGAGGACTTGGTAATCCTTGTCGTTGCCCAATTGACTCTGCCCCATTTCGATACGCTGCGCAGATGAAATTAGCGTAATGTACTATCCGCATTGAATGCACGACGTGCTGTGCGAAAGGGTTTTCATCATGCGTATCCTGATCGTCGAAGACGAACCGAAGATGGCCTCGTACCTTCGCAAAGGCCTAATGGAGGCAAGCTTCACCGTCGATGTTTCTAACGATGGCAACGACGGTTTGTTCCTCGCGCTCCATGAAGACTACGATCTCATCGTACTCGACGTCATGCTCCCGGGCATCGACGGGTTCGAGGTGCTCAAGCGCCTGCGAGCAAAAAAGCGCACACCCGTGCTCCTCCTGACGGCGCGCGATGCGGTCGAAGACAAAGTCGCCGGACTTGAATCGGGGGCGGACGATTACCTGGCGAAGCCGTTCGTGTACTCCGAATTTCTTGCGCGGATTCGCGCGGTGCTGCGCAGACCCACGCAATCGGTCGACACTGTGCTGCGTGTCGGCGATATGGAAATCGACCTCCTCAGGCGCCGTGTGCGGCGCGGTGACGTCCGCATCGACCTGACTGCGCAGGAATTCACGCTTGTGAAACTCCTCGCCGAAAGGCAGGGTGAAGTGGTCACGCGTTCAGTCGTCACGTCACACGTCTGGGACATGAACTTCGACAGCGATACGAACGTCGTTGAAGTGGCTGTCAGGCGTCTGCGCGCAAAGATCGACAATCCATTCGAGAAGAAACTGCTCCATACGGTCCGTGGCATGGGCTATGTGATGGAAGAGCGGCCATGATTGCCGCGGACGGGGCGTACTCGCTGCTCAGGCGTCTGAGTCTCGCTTTTACCGTCGTCGCCGTACTGGTGCTCTCGCTGGCCGGCGCCCTTCTCTATCATTCGCTGTCGAGCCAACTCATGGACCGCGACGACAGCGAGATTTCGGTCCAGCTCGACGGGTTTCTGGCGGCAGCTCGCGGATACGGCTCCGCAGAGGCGATTGGCAGAAATAGCGGCGTGTTTCGCGAGGCATTGCTCGCGCATCCCGCAATCTCATTCGCCATACTGGATGGTCAAGGAAGGGTATTGGCCGATTTGAGCCGCGGGAACCAGCCCTTGCGTTCGATTGGGTCGGGCAGTCCGGCAGAACAACAGACTTATTCATGCTCTCCCCCGTCCATCGGGCCTTCTCGCTGCGTATTCGGCGACGAAACGTTGCCTTCAGGTGAATCGATACGCGTGCTGCTCGCCCATGAAGCGAAGGAGCGCTACTCCGTCCTTCGCGAGTATCAAGGCGATGTATGGCTCGTGATCCTCGGTGGTTCGGCGCTGATGGGTCTACTTGGCTACGCCATCGCAAAGCGGGGATTGTCACCGGTCAAAACCATCGGCCATCGAATTTCGCGCATTGAAGCCCACAATCTTGGTGAGCGCCTCGATATTGGCTGCGGACCCGTCGAACTTCATGACATCGCGGGGCCGGTGAACCGGATGCTCGACAGGCTTCAACGTGCATTTGCGCAACTCTCGCAGTTCTCTTCCGATCTGGCGCACGATATGCGCACTCCGCTCGCCAACATGATCAGCGCATCGGAAATCACTCTTTCGCGTGAGCGATCCACCGAGGAGTACGAAGCACTGATCGACTCGAACATCGAAGAATGCCAGCGCCTTCAACGGATGATCGAGACCATGCTGTTCCTCGCGCGAGCAGACCATTCAAAGGAACTGCTTCGGCCGGACGTACTCGATTGCCATGAAGAGTTCGCACGGCTCACCTCGTATTTTGAAGGAGTGGCCGAGAACAAGGGCGTCCATTTCGCCATCGACGGCGCGACCCAGGTTCGCGCCGATCCGTCGATGCTTCGACGCGCCCTCAGCAACCTGGTATCGAACGCGCTTGCGCATGCTGACGCCGAATCGAAGATCGCGCTGCGCGCCTACCGGTCCGACGAGTATGTCGCCGTGGAAGTCACGAACACCGGCCAAACCATCCCGCCCGAGCATATCGACAAGATCTTCGACCGCTTTTATCGAGTCAATTCCGCGCGGCAAGGGTCGGCGAAGAACATGGGACTCGGCCTCGCCATCGTGCGATCGATCATGGCGTTGCATCGTGGGCGAGTCGACGTCGTGAGCCGCGCCGGCTTGACGACCTTCACGCTTTACTTTCCTTCCGCTACCGAGTGACACTCTGAGTCGCCGTGCCGCGCAATCGCGCGGCATTCTTTTCTCGCAGAGTTCCGTTAGCTGCTTCGCTCAAGACGGCGCGCCCTGGCTCGCGCCGCGTCCGCCTTCCGTCCGTAAACCAACGGCGCAATCTGCGCTTGCCTCCCCAAGATGTCCGAAATGACATCTTCCCGCCACCTCGCAATCAGACGCGCGACACGAAAATGCGCTCTCCAGCACTGAGGGAAGCCGTCGCGATCCCTCGGAGCCCCAACGTTTGTTCAACCATCGAGAGCTTTCGTGAACATCCGCTATCGCAAGCGTCTGCAGTTGTCTGTCGGTGCAGCGGGCATCCTCGTTCTTTGCGGTGCCTTGTTTTCCCTTCACTCGCGGACTTCCCCCGCGGCTACCGGGTCAGCGCAGCCAGCCACGGCAGTCGATCAGGCTCCGCCTCTGCCCAATACCGTGGACCTGTCGCCCGAGGCGCTCGCGAACGTCAACTTGCAGTTCGCTAAAGCGGAGCTTCGACCAGGCGTGCATACGATTGCCGCTACCGGTGTTGTCGCTTTCAACGCGAAGCGGCTCGCGCAGCTAGGCTCTCCTTCAAGGGCAAGGATCGTTGCTGTCGATGTCGCCGCAGGCGACCATGTACGCGCGGGGCAGCGGCTCGCTATGCTGGACGAGTTCGACTTGAGCGACGTGCGTAGTCAGGTCGCAAGTGCGTCCGCCGCGGTGGCGGACGCGAAGGCTGCAGCCGATGCGGCCAATGCAGCACTGCAGCGCGGCACCGAGCTCGTCACCGCAGGCGGCATCGCGCAGAGCGAACTCGACCGCCGCCGTGCTGCCGCGGTCAATGCGCAAGCCATGCTGAAGTCGCGCCAGGCAGACCTGCAGAAGTGGCAGGGCATGCAACAACGCCTGATGCCGATCGGTGCCCCGGCGAGCCTAAGCAATGGAACGGCCACGCTAGCCCGACTGAGTCCGGGCGATTCACTGGGTGCGCTCGTCGCACCGTTCGATGGTGTGATCAGCAGCGTGGGCGCGGGCGCCGGCAATATCGTCGACATGTCGGCGCCGATTGTGACGCTGGCCGATCTTTCGACGATGTGGGTGCAAGCCAACGTCCCTGAACGCGATGCCGCAGAAGTGCGCCCCGGTCAGACGGTGCTTGTCCACCTCGATGGGTATGGCAATCGACAGTTCACCGGCGACGTCATCGATGTCGCCGACCAGGTCGACACCAACACCGGCACAGTAGCGGTCCGCTGCGAGCTGCCCAACGGCGACGGCGCACTCCGCGCCAATATGTTCGGCACGGTCGAGATCCAGGCGCCGCTCGGTCGGGACACGACGCTTGTGCCCGACGCGGCGCTCCAGGACGTGAATGGACAGCAAGCCGTATTCATCCCTTCCGGCAACGGCCGTTTCGCGTGGCGCGCCGTTCGCACCGGCTATGCCGCCGACGGCATGACACAGATTCTCACTGGCCTGTCGGCCGGCACGTCCGTCGTCGCCGTCGGCAGCTACTGGCTGAAGGCTGCGCTCATGAAGAGCACCATTCCCGACGAAGGCTGATCCGCGAGCGCACGCCATGATTACCAAACTTGTCGAGGCGGCACTGAAAAATCGCGCCGCCGTTTTGATTCTCGTCGCCGTACTGATCGTCGCCGGGCTCTATAGCATGCAACGGTTGCCCTTCGATGCGGAGCCGGACATCTCGCCGCAGCAGGTGCTGGTGACGACTCAGGCGCCCGGCCTCGCGCCAGTCGATGTCGAGCGCTCGATCACCGCACCTGTCGAGCTCGCGCTGCAAGGTCTGCCAGACATGCAGAGCCTGCGCTCGATCTCGCGTTACGGTCTCTCCGTGATTTATGTGCGATTCGCCGACGCTACGAACCTGTACCTCGACCGCAATCTGATCAGTGAGCGGTTGCAGACCATACAGCTTCCGCCCGGCACGACCGCACCGCAGATGGGGCCGCTGTCGGATGGCCTTAGCGAGATCTACCAGTTTCAGGTGCGTGGCCACGGGCAGTCGCTGATGACGTTGCGCACACTGCTCGACTGGCAGATCGCACCAAGGCTGCGCCAGGTGCAAGGCGTGGTCAACGTGAATGTGAACGGCGGCCTCCTGAAGACGTACGAGGTGCAGGTCGACGACAATGCGCTCACGCGTTACGGCCTGTCGGTCGGCGACATCTTCAATGCGGTGCAGATGAACAACGGCGCAACAGGCGGCGCGACGATCGAGCACAACGGCGGAGAATCGATCATCCGCGGCGAGGGGTTGCTGCGTAACACAACCGACATCGGCAACATCGTGCTGCGTACCGCCGCGGGGGGCACACCGCTTTACGTTCATGACGTGGCGCATGTCGACGAAGCGCCAATGCCTCGGCTCGGCGCGGTCACGCGTGACGGCAAAGGCGAAGCCGTCGTCGGCGTCGTGCTGATGGGCATCGGGCAAAACACGCGCGTCGTCGCACAGCGCGTGCAGGACGCGATCAAGGAAATCAACCAGACGCTGCCGCCCGGCGTCGAAGTTGCGCCCTACTATAACCGCGCGGACCTGATGGACCGGGTGCTGCATACGGTCGCTCACAACATGGTCGAAGGCGCCGTGCTCGTCATCGCGGTGCTGCTTTTGCTGCTCGGGAATGCGCGCGCAGGGCTGATCGTCGCAACGGCGATTCCTCTGTCGATGCTCGTCGCCGTCATCGCCATGTACGGTGCGGGAATGTCGGGCAATCTGATGAGTCTCGGCGCAATCGATTTCGGCCTGCTCGTCGACGGTGCGGTCGTGATGATCGAAAACGTCGTGCGACGGCGCGCCGAAGCGCCCAATCGGCCGTTACGGCCGCTCGTGCTGGAGGCAGCAAAAGAAGTCTCCCGGCCTGTGACGTTCGCGGTCCTCATCATCACGGCAGTCTACCTTCCGATACTGAGCCTTCAAGGCGTTGAAGGCAAAATGTTCAGGCCGATGGCGATGACCGTTATCTTCGCGCTGCTCGCGTCGCTCGTCCTCACGTTGACGGTCATGCCGGTGCTCGCCAGCCTGTTGCTGCGCGGCAAGGTCGCAGAGCGTGAGAGCCGCATCCTTCAGTGGGTGCGCCTGCGCTATGAACCGATTCTCGCGCGGGCCGCGCAACAGCCTGCGCTGACGATGGGGCTCGCCGTCGCGCTGCTCGCGGTCGCGGCCTTCGCCGCCACGAGACTGGGCGCTGAATTTCTGCCGCGCCTGGACGAAGGGGCGCTGACCGTCACGACGACGAAGCTGCCCGGCATATCCGTGTCGTCCGCGGTAGAGGCGCAAACCATGGTCGAACGCACGCTGATGCGCTTTCCCGAAGTGCAGTCCGCTGTCACGCTCGGCGGCAGTTCGGAGATTCCGACCGACCCGATGGGCGTGGAGCAAAGCGACACCTTCATCATGCTGAAGCCACAATCCGAGTGGAAGACGGCGCAAACCCAGGACGGGCTCGTCACCAGGTACTCCGCGGCGTTGGATCGCGCCGTCCCAGGCCTGACGCTCGATTGGGCGCAACCGATCCAGATGCGCATGGACGACATACTCGCGGGCGTCCAGGCCGATGTTGCCGTGGAGATTCACGGGAACGATCTGCAAACAGTGCACGATACCGCCGAACGGGTTGCGGCTGTGATCTCGCGGGTGCCGGGTGCGGCAGACGTCGCGGCGCAGCAGACGACTGGCCAGCCTTACCTGCGCGTCATCGTCAAGCGCGACGCGGTGGCCCGGTACGGACTGAATGCGAGCCAGGTGCTCGATGTCGTGCAGTCGTTGGGCGGGCGCAATGTCGGGACGGTTGTCGACGGTGAAGGTCAGTTCGATATCCGGGTACGCCTGCAACCAAAGGATCGCGACGATGTGGCGCGCATCAGTGCGCTACGCATCAGCAATGGCGATGGCCGTGCCGTGCCGCTGTCGGAGGTGGCGGACATTCGCATGGAGCCGGGACCGTCGACCATCGAGCGCCAGGAAGGCAGGCGCGTCACCCTCGTTCAGGCCAACGTGCGCGGCCGCGACCTCGCCGGCTTCGTCCTCGCTGCACAACATGCGGTTCAGACGCAAGTCAAGTTCCCGCCTGGGTACACCGTATCGTGGGGTGGCAGCTTCAAGAACTTGCAGGACGCGATGGCACGGCTTTACGTCGTGGTGCCCATCTCGCTCGCCGTGATTTTCGCGCTGCTCTATCTGATGTTCGGCAATGCCAGCCTTGCAGCGCTCA
>Ga0310811_10013547_pt1 | contig 10626 bp, 13 predicted proteins | sample YCmetagenome_FD_207642 | JGI IMG/M metagenome (GOLD analysis project Ga0310811, IMG submission 207642) | Soil microbial communities from experimental microcosm in Duke University, North Carolina, United States - YC | ecosystem: Engineered > Artificial ecosystem > Soil microcosm > Unclassified ...
CCCCTGAAATCTGCATCGTCGATCTTGCGAGCATCACTGCGTTAGCGGTTCTGATGGTCAGAAAGATGACAATGAGAAATCTCAGCATCTTTCTGGATCGTTGATACATAGCATGCAACCGAGCAATCATGATGGCTTTCATGATGTTTCAGTGAAGTCAATACCACGAAGGTGTATAGCCCACCACCCAGTATTATGTTTAGAACGTCGCTCATACAATCCAGTACGTCGTACATGATAAGGCCTGCAATATCAGTCATCAGCTTCGGAAGATCACAGGTTCAACACAAACTCACAACTGTAAAGGTCGTTATGTTGAATCAACGAGTTGTTTGAGAATCTCACTTGCCTCTGCAAGGTAGTTCAGTGTTTGGACGAGAGTGGAAGGGATCAGTGTGGAGTCCTCACTGCATCTGTCACCAAAATAATTGGAAGCTTGACTGTATGTCGTCCGTCACAAAAAAGAAACAGTCTATGCAAGGATACGTACTGAACATGTTCATCCTGATTGTGAGAGATGGGCAATGAGCAACATTAATGGCTCAAACATCCAAACGTACACAGAATATCCTATTCCAGCATAGCGCACCTAGGATATTTTGAAGTCAGCAAAACTTGGCTTTTCCAAGCGTAAATATTGGAAGACAAGGTACATACACTGAGATAGAGAAAGGTCATAAGAGACCAGCGTTGCCTCTGCCGTGAACAAGTTGTATTTTCACGTCGTTCCTTTCATGTGAGAGCCCGCTCACCCAAATAAGTTCGACCTATAACACAATTCTAAGTGAGTTCACTGCCTCAGTAATGGATCGACGTACCTCTTGTCCAAATGTAAGCGCTGAGAACCATAAGGATGTCAATGGTCTTTTCATACTCGATAGTTCTCACCCGAATCGTACATTACACCGACAGAGGCGGCAACTGCGAAATGGCAGTGAACGTCAATCATAATCATCATGCAGCTGACTCTCCACGAACCTATCAAATAACTGCTAATAAGATCCGCATTGATGATTGGCCACCAACTGGGATCATTCGAGACTATAGTCATACTATTAGAAATTGAGAGTGAGCGAGCGGGGGAACTTGGTGGACGTATAAAGGTCATGATCACATTCGTGCTTAATATAGTACCACCAACCGGCCCTTATCGCCAACTTGAAAGCGAGATTTGAATTTGAGGGATGATATCTGATTGGTCGAAGTACAAAGTGTTTCAGCCTGATTCCAACAGAAAAACGATGTGCATCCGGAAATACCGCATCAAAGAACTGATCAGTCCAAAGTTTAGGGTGCAATACTAGGTTAATTGTGGGATCTGTGTCATAGTGTGACTTTGTATCGCTTTTCAGTGACGAAAATGCTATCCCGCAGGTAACGGTAGCTTCAACATGACACTCAGCGACATGTGCAGACCTAGGCATTTTGAACCTTTAGTGGCCAAAAAGAGTAAAAAGGAAAGTACAGCCCGAGAGTGTGTCAATGGTTATGAACAAAGCAGCAAGGTAGGCCATCAGTAAGATATTTCGAACTATGAAAGCGCTTCGTAGGCTGTAAATCATCTCTTGCCCTACACACTGCTGCTCGTTGACACATGGACGCGCTCCTCAAAAACAATGGAGGTCATAGCGGTTGCTGTATCGGAGTTGGCTACGAGCTTAGCATGATATTCTCGAACACAGAGGATCAGGCGTGGTCCCAATACAAACAGTTGCACGAGATGGAATATCTCATTGAGACCGAGATAAATCTGACCATCCAGGGAATACGTGGCCTATAGAAATGGTGAATCATGAATACATGTAGAGGTCAGTAATAGATCGACATACCGCTGAAAGCCTTGGAGAGAATAAACCGATCTTGAAGCAAGAGAGAGCTAAAATACTTGCAGGTATAAAATTTCAGCGGGATATGAGAACCACGTTTACAATATGAGCTCACCTTGCAAAGTAACTAACGTGAGTTTGCATCAACACCGTGAAACAGTCCCCGATAATACCACTTGTCGAGTGTCGTCGCAATTCACGGAAATGCTTCACAGCAATCCAGACTGCGAGAGACAGTGCAAGGACCTCCCATACAGTGACAAGTATCCAAGTCATGGAAATAAGGAATTGGGTGTCCGCCTAAAAGTCAATCGTGCACTCAAAAGTGCCAGAGAGAACGAATTCCTCTGGTACTTGTCGGTGAGCCTGATGCACTTAAACATTTCATACATAATTAATGCTTACCCCCTGAACTCTGCATCGTCAGTGTTGCCACCACCACCGTGTTGGTGATTGTGATGGCCAGAAGGATGACAACGAGAAATATCAGCAGCTTTCTAGATTGCTGAGACATCGCATGTAGCCGAGCGATCATTATGACTTGCATATATTTCAGTCAAGTCAATATCACGGAGGTGTATAGCTCACTGCCCAGTATTAGATTTAGAATATGGCTCATCCAATTACTTGCGTCGTAAATGATAAAGCCTCAAACCCAGCAACATTAGTTATCAGCTTCGGAAGATCACAGGCTCGAAACAAACTCACAACTGTGGGAGTCGTTATGTAAAATCAACGAGTGGCTCGAGAATCTCACTCACCCCTGCATGGTAGTTCGGTTGTTTGGACGGGAATGGAAGTTATTGGTGTGGAATACTACTCACTGCATCTGTCATCAAAATATTTGGAACACTGTCTGTATGCCGCCCGTCACAAGAAAAAAACAGAGTCTATGTGAGGAGACATACCCTACATGTTGATGTGAGAGATGGGTAATGAGCGATACTCAATAGCTTGAACTTCCAAACGTACACAACATATCCTATTCCACCATAGCGCACCTAGGATGATTTGAAGTTAGCAACACTTGGACTTGCCAAGCATAGATATCGAAACACAAGGTACATACGCTGAGATAGAGAAAGGTCATCAGGGACCAGCGTTGCCTCTGCCATGAACGAGTTATATTTTCACATCCTTATTTTGATGTAGGGGTCCGCTCACCCAGATCAGCTCAACCTATAACACAATTCTAAGCAAGATGGCTGCACCTGTGATGGATCGACCTACCTCTTGTCCAAACGTAAGCGCTGAGAATACCCTAAGGACGTCAGTGGTCTTTTCATACTTGGTGTTGCTCACCCCAATCGTACATTACCCCGACAGAGCCAGCAACTGCAAACTCGCAGGCAAGGTTAGTCGAGTCATCAACGTCGTCATGTGCTGACTGCCCACGAACCTACAAAATAGCTGCCAATAAGACTCGCATTGATGAATGGCCACCAAATAGGATCATTCGAGACTACAGTCATACTATTAGAGGATGGGAGCGAGCGAGCGGGAAAACTTGGTGGAAGGATAACGATCGCATTCGTGCTCGAAATATATATCCAGGGATACTGATGGCAAAGGTTGTTGGTGAGATCGCAAGGCAGTGACTCGCACATAATATTTGAATGTTGCAAAAGATGAATTGTTCATGATTTCGGGAACCTGCCGGTGCGATCTTCGATGCATTCTTTTGGTATTCGGTATTCTTGCTGCAGTCGAGTGAGGGGTTCGGCCTCGGCCCATCAACGACACCAGAATGGTGCCTAAGTCGACCTCGTGGCAGATATCGTAAATTACGACATGAGCAGAATCCACAACCTTTCTTCAAATTCATACGCTGATGCGACCAAAAGTACATACATGCGCCATATCCAATTCAATGTCCTCATAAAACACAATCCACGTGCGTAGCTACAAGAGCAGTCGCACAAAGAAGGCCGTCGATCAACTGATGTAGACAGGAATGGAGGCAGTGGAACGAAAGCGATGACGAAGGGGCACCCGGGCAGTGATGGTACACGCTTGAATGCGACATTAATGAATGTGTGATAACTCCAGTTTCGGTGGTTCAGAAGCAATGACAGATGCACTGGTGAATGAACAGATCAAGGTCATCGACGAACTTGAGGAGCGAATGGCCGATTAGGAGAGAGAAAATCTCCACGCATCTGTTAAAAAAATCCCCGCTTAAGGAGATGCAGAGACTGATATTGATGGGATCAAGAAACTGACAGATAGGCAGTGTAGACTGCATACTAGTGACAATGACAGTGGACATAAGTTAAAGAGGAGAACAAAAGAGTGTGCAAGCGTGCATTATGACCCAAGCGAGCGTGGTGTAAGCTGGACGCTTACTACACATGTTTACTTCATCACATCACGTGGCCTTTCCCCATATAAACACGCCACCTCGTATCATTATCACTAGACTCGGGTCTCCTACCTACTATCATATACTGATACTCGTACAATATCCAAGAAATCCACAGTTTCGTCCTGTTATCCTTGCCCGATCCGTGTAGTGTTCTTCGTCGTTTTCCCGACGAGGTTCCACTTTTTTTTTAACAGAAACGAAACCTGTTGATATCTCGAACCGTTAATAAACGAACCGCCGGGCTACCCGCCCATTACCTGACCCGCCAAACTGCCTTCCGCTTGAAGGAAACCTACCGTTCCCAAACCTTTAGTCACGCGACAGCGTGCAAGGAACCAAAGACAACCGCCTCCTAGCCCACCTTCATCCCCCTTGACTCCCGTACCCAAAAATAATCTACCTCCTGAACGCATTCCTAACGCAATCAGATATTACGACTCCTCTTCAGATTCTGAATCCGATAATACGCATATATTATACCCTCGCCCTCACAAAATGACTAAGTACGCTAGCGTTGAACAATCCGCCGCTAATAAACCACCAAAACTCTCGCCGGGTGAACTCACGCCGGAAGTCGCACGCGATTGGAAAAATGCATGCTCGACATACTTCATGCACAAGGGAATTGGAGCCGAAGATCAGGTGAAGATGATAGTGTCTGGGATGACCGATACTAGACTGCACACTTGGTATCTTGCCCAACGAGATGTCCTAGACGCTGGAACATTTGATGCCTATATGACCGCACTCAAGAACGCTTGGTTAGAGACTCACTGGGACACCAAGCTTTGCAAGAAGGTCTTAGGATCACAGCAAGGGACTCGCGCGTTCTACGAATGGGCTTTAGAACTACAAAACCAGAACGCATTGCTATACGGCAATGCTGCGCACCTATCAGACATCCAGCTCCGCAATCAACTCGAAGCGAATATTTGCGACGAACTCACCATTCTCGTGCTCAGAGCAAGACTCGCAGACACGCTGACTCTGAAGGAGTGGATCGAGGAAGTCAAACACCTCGACGACAAGCGTCTCGAGGACCTTGCGTCTCACAGAAAGATTGCTGAGGAACTCTATCGATCCTCGAAACGTACTACATCCTCCAATAAATCGTCATCCTCAAAGACATACACCACATCATCCTCCCGTCTAGGAGCGTTGACAGAAACTGAACGCACCTTACTGATGAAACACCGAGGCTGTTTCAAGTGCCGAAAGTTCTATGTCTCACATCAGTCGAAAGATTGTACCGATGGCGCGCCTGAAGCATCTTCTTACAAGACACTCACGGAATCCGACGCGATCGCAGCTAAACCAAAGACAAAATCTGTAGCCGCTGTTGGACCTGTGGGAGCTGTCATGCCGTCAACGGTACTCGACGATGGATCTGATTCAGAGGATGAAATGTGCGTAGCCCCCTTTGAAACCGCCCACCTTATATGGCCCTGTCAAAAGACAGGGCCATCTTCCAACTCATTTGAACGTATCGACGCATTAATTGACCACGGGTCACACTTAGTTCTGATTGACGAGAGTGTTGTCAACAAACTTGGATTGCGAAAGTGAAAGCTGCATACCAAGATAGAAGCAAATTCGGCGTTTATGGACCACTCTTCGTCCTCCCTTTTTTCTTTTTCTGAATATGTTCTTCTGTCCCCATCTTCTGTTAATCACGACTGGACATCACGTACAATACGCGCCATTGTCGCGCCGAAACTTGCAGTTCCCCTCCTCCTCGGAGGTCCCTTCTTATCGCATAATTGTCTTATTATAGATCATGATTCTCGCACTTGTATCGCCAAAGACTCGAACTACGACCTCTTAAATCCAATCAAATATGAACCAAAAGCTGAGGTTCAAATCCCTTCACGACGCGACATGATATGTCTACGTAAGGATGTCGTTAATGAACTCAAAAGCGTCTTGAACAGTCGCCATGAGGAAAACGACAAAAGCTCTATCACCGAGACCCCACATGTCGCGACGTTATTACGCCAATGAATCGACACATTAGCGTTTATCGAAAATAACAAAGAACATCTCGAGAGACTTGACAGGGAGATGCGACGCAAATATGCAGATAGGTTCCCTGAGGACATACCTCATATTGACCAATTACCTACAGATATCGTGCATCGCATAACCCTGAAAGATCCGAACAAAATCATACAATGTCGAAGGTACAACACTCCACGTAAGTACCGCGAGGCTTGGACCGCTCTACTGAATCAACACATCGCGGCGGGACGACTGCGGCCTTCATCAAGCCCCTTCGTATTGCCTGCTTTTTTGATACCAAAAAAAGACCCAACCGCATTACCAAGATGGGTAAACGACTATCGTGCTCTAAATGCAAATACGATACCCGACAACCATCCACTACCACGTATCGACGAAATCTTACGCGATTGCGTGAAGGGTAAAATTTTCGGTAAAATTGATATGACAAATTCATTCTTTCAGACTCGTATACACCCTGATGATATAAAATATACGGCAATCGACACACCAGAGGGACTACACGAATGGACGGTTATGCCACAAGGCGGAAGAAATGCTCCCGCAACGCACCAGCGATGAATGTTCATCGCCCTACGAGGATTAATCAGAAAAATATGCCACGCATACCTCGATGACATCATCATATGGTCACAAAACGTAGCAGAACATGCCAAGAACGTAAAATTGGTACTCGATGCATTACGAAAGGCTAGCCTATTCTGTTCGCCAAAGAAGACGGCTCTTTTCTGCACAGAAATTGACTTCTTAGGACACCGAATCTCAGCGAACGGTATTGAAGCAGACGCTTCAAAGGCAAAACGAATCATCGACTGGCCTACACCAAAGTCAACGACTGACGTACGATCTTTCCTGGGACTCGTAAGATACTTAGAACAGTTTCTCCCACATCTCGCCGATCACACACGCTTGCTAACACCCTTGACAACAAAGACTAGCGAACTTAATTGGCCAGGATGGACGAGTGAACACCAAACAGCGTTCGACGCCATCAAGAGACTGGTCACCAGTCGCGACTGCCTGACCACTATCGACCACGACAATCTAGGTGAAAACAAAATCTTCGTGACTTGTGACGCAAGCGATTGGAGAACAGGAGCGATGCTAAGCGTCGGACCCACACAACAAACAGCACGACCAGTCGCCTTCGACTCAATGCAATTGCGATCAGCCCAACTCAACTACCCCGTCCACGAAAAAGAATTACTGGCGATCGTCCGAGCACTAAAGAAATGGCACATCGAACTGTTAGGTACACCTTTCACTGTTCATACTGATCATAGAACTTTAGAGAATTTCATGACTCAAAAAGAACTGTCAAGACGACAAGCGAGATGGCAGGAATTCTTCGGACAGTATGATTTCAACATTCAATATATACCTGGAGAAGAAAACACCGTTGCTGACGCACTATCCCGCCTACCACCTGAAAATGATGAAACACCCACTTACGTCAGACAGACAATGCACATGCCTACCCACATCGGCGACAACATAAAGCCTATCACATTAGTCTTATCTGTCACTCCAGACGCCTCGTTGATCAACGACATCAAAGGAGGATACTTAACCGACCCTTGGTGCGTCAAACTTACAAAATTGATTGACTCCTTGCCAGGATTACGGAAACGAGACGGTCTGTTATACCTGAACGACCACCTAGTTATACCTCGGGTGACGCACGTCCGAGAAATGATCTTCCACCTAGCGCATGATCAATTGGGCCACTTCGGAATCGACAAATCATACGCTACAATCCGAAACTCATATTACTGGCCCAACATGCGACGGGACCTCGAAGAAAGCTACATACCTGCGTGTCCAGACTGCACACGAAACAAAAGTCGAACTACCAAACCAGCCGGTCCTCTCCACCCGCTGCCAGTGCCAGACGGACATGGTGATTCGATCGCTATCGATTTCATTGGACCGTTACCAATGGAACAAGGATACGACGGCATCATGACTATTACCGATCGCCTGGGAGCCGACATTAGACTGATACCATGCCGGATGAATATGAACGCACGAGAGACTGCCAATCTTTTCTTCAACAACTGGTACTGCAAAAATGGATTGCCCCTGAGCATCGTCTCCGACCGAGACAAATTATTCACCAGTAAGTTCTGGAAGGCGCTACACCGCCTGACTGGAGTAAAGTTACAGATGTCTACCGCTTATCATCCACAAACTGACGGAGCGAGCGAACGGACTAACAAAACAGTTGATCAGGCACTCAGATACTTCGTCGACCGCCATCAAACGGGATGGGTAAACGCTCTACCAAGAGTCAGATTCAACATCATGTCTTCAGTGAACGCAGCAACAGGATATACACACTTCCATCTACATCTGGGAAGAACACCGCGACTACTACCGCCACTAACACAAGATGCGATACACTCTGTCCGTGCAGACTTCCCAAACGATATCTCGAATGCTCTAGAAACCATCATCAATCTCAAAACAGATGTTGCTGACACACATGACGCACTCCTTGCATCCAGAATCGCACAAGCACACAGCGCTAATGCCCACCGTGGGGAAGAACCTCCCCTCGCTATTGGCGACTTCGTGTATCTGTCGACAGCACATTGACGACGTGAATATCTGAATGGAAACAACAAACGAGTGGCTAAGTTCATGCCTCGGTTCGACAGTCCATACACAATTGTATCGGCGAACCCTGAGTCTTCCACTTATACTCTCGATCTACCGGAACATACTAACGTTTATCCTACATTCCATGTCTCAGAACTCAAGCGTCACGTACCTAACAACGCAGAACTGTTCCCTTCAAGAGAACTCCAACGCCCAAGCCCAATCGTTATGCCAAAAGGCAGTGAAGAATGGGAAATAGAGAAGATCCTCGACAAATGCACGCGCGGAAGAGGACACCAATACCTTATACGATGGCGCGGCTACGGGCCCGAAGCAGATGTATGGGTACCTGGACAAGAACTGGAAGATACCGCCGCACTGGACGCATATAACTCGTGCGCAATAACGCCTGTCGAAGATACATGAGCCGTTTGAGAAAACGCAGAACTATTCGAGCCGTTTGATGAAAACACAGAAACTATTCGAGGTCTGATGAAGATCTAACAAAGCCGTTCAAAGAACTGAACGCAGAAGTCTTACGCCACATACAATATTCTTCGGAGGATGAGAGGGTGTAAGCTGGACGTTTACTACACATGTTTACTTCATCACATCACATGGCCTTTCCCCATATAAACACGCCACCTCGTATCATTATCACTAGACTCGGGTCTCCTACCTACTATCATATACTGATACTCGTACAATATCCAAGAAATCCACAGTTTCGTCCTGTTATCCTTGCCCGATCCGTTTAGTGTTCTTTGTCATTTTCCCGACGAGGTTCCACGTGGGCGTCCTAGAATGAAATATCCAATTTACCAAACAAGGACTTGACCAATGCGGTAGCTATTGTGACGCAGTTGACAATGATGCATCTTGATGTGGCCGCATGAATGCATATCAAGTTGGGCAAACAGCTGATGCTGACGAGCCTTGACGCTAGTTAGACGGGCTGGTCATCAGTCTACCTTGACGCGGCGCCAATGTCTATTTTCTTTCCCTCCCTCTCTGGACCCTTTCACAGGCGCGGCAGGACCGTGACGGTCAATTTCACCTGGCCCTAGAGAACTTACACTTTGTCCTGGACTAGTTGACCATCCTGACTGCGTCATCACTCCCATCAACCTATCGTAGGCTCATTTTCAATGTCACATTCACAAGGACACCGATGATTTGATTCCATTACATCTATATACTGCAATGCCCTTGCATTACATTCGAATTTCACAGGGTTGCCGTATCTCCTTCATCTCCGAGAAGCGCTGACTTAGCACTACAACAAGACAGCACTGCTGACGACATCCGATGTGTATTAACAAACGCGGAGCGAACTGCACAGACAAACACCGCACTGCATGAGTATCTTCTTCTTGAATGTAACCAAGATTTACTGTGTAATCAGTTGTTGGTAAGTACACGCTCCATGATGACATTGACAAACTGTAGCTTCACTCTATTGCCACCAGTGAGTATATGCAACTATTTTCTAATCATTCTTCTTGTGATCTGCTTATACATCAGTGAAGTGACAAACAAATTAAAATACCATAGTTGACTATGTATTGGTAATAATCACTACAATCTCCGTAAATATGGAGGTGGGGGTTACACAGAAATGTTTGACCTTATGAAGGAACGATGCTTGAACAAAATGATTAATCAGGTTGTCCTAGATTCAATGTACTGTTTTCTACTTCGGTGGCCATTGAAAGGCACGATGTAGCTTAAGCCAACGAAGTGAAATGCAAGTCTATAAATGTCAAGACAAACCCAACACTTACTACCTAGTATGGGTGCTAGGCAAGTTCATCA
>Ga0310811_10013548_pt1 | contig 10626 bp, 4 predicted proteins | sample YCmetagenome_FD_207642 | JGI IMG/M metagenome (GOLD analysis project Ga0310811, IMG submission 207642) | Soil microbial communities from experimental microcosm in Duke University, North Carolina, United States - YC | ecosystem: Engineered > Artificial ecosystem > Soil microcosm > Unclassified ...
TTAGATCATCTATATTTTCTCGCATAATTAGAGATTCAATTTTAGTTAGGATTGCAGGATTTAAATTCTTCTCACCAATGGTTTTAAGTGCCTGTATTACCTGACTGCTTATTTTTCCTCGCATGGAAAAGTTTTTAGGTGTAGCATGCTTGAACTTAATGGTATAACTGGTTCTGTTTTTTACTTCCTCTATTTTAATTATCCGGGAGGGGCCATCTGTTAGATACACATAGTTTAGCGGTACCTGTGTGGAAAGGCCCAATTTCCATAAAGCAAATTCTCCCGTTGGGATAATTCGAGCTTTATCTCTTCTAGCTAGTGCCGCAGCAATTTCATCAGCATTAGGCAGGAGATTGCCATGTTCTCCTAGTTTTTTTGGCAGAACATAAACTCCTTGGGATAGCCTTTTAAGATACCCTGACTGGGTAAATTGCACCAATTGTTGGCGTACAGACTCAGGTGTTCCATCCCCAGAGAAGTCTTGGGCGAACACTATACTGCCAGGCAATAGGTGTTCAATCCGATTGAGCATTTTATTTCTGACCGACATAAATGCAGTAATCAATATTTCACAAATATTGCATATATTTGTGAATATCTATATGTATTTTATTCACAAATTCGTATGTTTTTTGTGAAACGTTAAACCCTCGTTTTAAAGTCTTCCTGTGCCTATCCGATTTATTCAGCTAGGCAAGTAAAATTTTGTAGATTCGAGTTAACGTCGAATTGGTCATACATTCAAACAACCAGATGGGATAACAACTAAAGAAATTTGACAGATCAAAAACAAAAATAATTCTCGCTATTAATATCGCCGATCAGGCGAATTAAACCAGAGGATTTGTACTAATCCAGACGAGGGACTTTAAACATTTGAACGTTGCTTCTGTAAATATCTACTTCCTCTCTTCCAAAACTTTCTGCAACAAAGCAATCTTATCATCTTTCTCTTTCAACAAAGCTTCAGTAAGCTTGTTATTTTGGATCAGTAGCTCTTTTATTTCAGTCTTTAATGATTTGATCTCGCTTAATGCTTCATCCATTGAATAGAATGTAGGATAATAGTTAACAGCGTTGAGCGTTGATGTATCCTGACTTGTAAATGTATTGTTGATAACATTGAAGGCAGCTTCTTCATTAAAATTCTTTATAGCATCAGCAGGTACTTTCAATGCACTGGCAATTTCATCTAACAATGCTGCCTCAATAACCTCTTTACTTTCCAGCATCGAAATCTTCTTCTGCGACCAGTCGCCTCCAAGCTGATCGGCAAGAGCTTCTTGTTTCAGGCCTAACATTTCGCGGAAGCGTTTTACATTTCTGCCTTGGTGTATGGTGCGGTTATCGTTTGTCATGTTTCAAATATAGCAGTAATAGAAATTAAATGTAATTCTAAAATATCCATTCTACGGCATATAATTCCGATTGTAGTGATGGTATATCCAGTTGCTTCAACGCTACTTGCTGTCATATCAAACCCAATAAAAAGCATGAAGCATATCGTTAACCAACCTTTCGGCACATTTAACCCTAACGACCCACAGAGCATACGCCACATCATCCGCGAATTCTGCAGCACACACGAACCTGATAGTGTACACTTAGCTTTGTGGGATTTACTCAAACAAGCACTCTGCAGCACCGAAGCCACCAACTGGGATGAACGGAAACGCGCCGATTACTTTTTTATTTACGAAACACTTCTCCAACTAGTCAGCGCCACCTATGCCTTAACCGAAGAATGGAAAAAAATCCCAAATTAATGATTATTGATATTTACGATCTCGGATTTACGAAGTACGATTGCCAATTGCTATCGACTATGGACCATCGACTATTGACTGATGACTAACTCACTTCTTCACAGGCGCTGTGCTCACAGTCCAATTATCCGTGCGGAATAAATTAACAGGAAGTCCTTCTTTGCTATAGAGATTGGGCATAGCAGTATTACTAAATCCGAAGCGAACTGCAACAGGATTTTTGATGGCCTTATTCCAAACAACAACTGTGGCTCTATCAATCTTAACCGTGGCAGGTAAAAATTTCTGATCGTCACCGGCAATATAAAACTCTGTGGCATCACCACCTTTTGTCATTAGGCCAGTGATCACATTCTCAAATGAGATTCTGATTTTATTCTTTTCAACGGACATGCTTTTATACAACGGAGTTTTATAGGCAAGATCCGTTTTTCCATAAGTGTCTGCCAGCGCATAATTTGCAAGACGAAGTCCGATGTCGGCTTTGTTGATGGGGTGAATATCATTTACGTTATCCACCAGATCGCTGGTGATTACCATACCGGTTTTAGGATAACTTAAAACAGAAGTTTGTGCAGTTCGTAACAACGCAGCAATATGTTCATCGCCATAGGCATACGGAGCAACTTGCACGAAATAAAAAGGAAAATCTTTATTCCACGCTTTACGCCATGAACCAATCATAGCGGTGAGCAATTTTGAATAGGTAGAATATGTAGTAACGTTGCTTTCGCCCTGATACCAGAGTGCGCCTGCAATTACATAATTTGTAATAGGATTGATCATGGCATTATAAGCCTTGCCAGGAACCATCGGCCAACCCGGATACGTATTTGAGTTTATTAATTTATCTGATGCTTCTTTTAATTCTGCATCGCTGGTCACAATCTCTTTTGGTGTCCATACTTCAGCAGGCGTGCCGCCCCAGCAAGAACTGATCAGACCTACAGGCATTTTTAATGCGGGCTGTAATTTTTTACCAAAGAAATATCCAAGCGCACTAAAGTTTTTCATCTCTTCAGGCGAGCACACAGCCCAATGACCCGGAACATCATCTTGTGGATAATCAGAGGTTGCGCGTGATATTCTAAAAAATCGGATACTTGTATTGGTGGCGTTGGGCACTTCTTCTAATGCCTGCTTGTTCCAACCAGCACTCATTTCCATGTTGCTCTGGCCACTGCAGAACCAAACTTCACCAACAAGAATGTCGTCCAGAACAATAGTATTGTAACCTGCTATTGTAATAGTATGCGGACCACCAGCCTGAGGTGTTTTAATGGTAAGCTGCCAATTGGCATCGCGAGTGCCAACCGTGCGATACGTGGTAGTATCCCAGTCTACTGTAATTTTAATTTTCTCATTGGAGTCACTCCAGCCCCATAACTTAATCTCACTATTTTGCTGAAGCACCATGTGGCTGCCGAGAATAGAAGGCAGGCGTACATTTCCAAATGCGTAGGTGATCAGGCAGCTAGTGAATAATGTTAGGAGAATGTTCTTTTTCATGTCTTAGTTGTTTTGTTAGCGTGCACACAAGTATCCTAGCGAGGATGAAAATGGCCTGTGTGTAAACTTTACATAGTCATTTTGCTTAGGGCAATTCAAAAATGAAATGAATTTTAGTTCTTTTAAAATTTAACAGTAAAAAGAGTTTGAAAAATTCTACCGTCGGTAAATTATACTTTACTCAATGTTGCTGTCAGTACTTGCTTTAGGCGACTTCTCCTGTTACTTTTATCACAAACGGACCCGTTATATTACCATGGTTGAAATATGTACGGAGTTGAATTGTTATAATTGCTGATCATGAGAGAATTTCGTGGCAGATTTTTTGGGTTTGTATTCTTAATGGCTGTTTTCCTTAATGTGCAAGGACAGCAAAACCAGTATAGCTTTGCACAACTGGATGTAAATCGTGGTTTGTCCAATAACGCGATCAGGTGTTTCTTGCGAGACAGGCAAGGCTTTATCTGGATTGGCACGTTCTCCGGACTTAATCGTTTCGACGGCTATTCGGTTAAAGCTTTCACCAATGGCATACACGATACCACCTCGCTGGTTGATAATGATATAGAAAAAGTATTTGAAGACCCATTCGGCAAACTGTGGGTTAGTACATGGAATGGTCAATGTATATATAATCCTGAAACGGAAACTTTCATCCGCAATTCAACACCCACATTAAAACAATTCAACATACCTGCGGGCAGGCTCACAACCATTGTAAAATCAACAGACGACGAATTCTGGTTTGCACATAATACTGAAGGACTTTACCGGTACAGTATGTCTGCGAAGAATACGGTTGTCATTAAGCATTCAAAAAGCGACAGCACAAGTATCGCCACGAATGAAGTTGCAGCATTGCAGTTTGACAAGAACGGATATGCCTGGCTTGTGCATAAGAATGGAATCGTTGAGAAAGTTGATATCAAAACAAATAAAGTTGTTTATCGCAATCGCGAAGTATTCAATCTTTACCATGGTGCGTTGATGCTGTATTCCCTGATGATTGATACAGATGGTGATGTCTGGATTTATGTCGAGAAGAGCAACAAAGGCTTATTCTTTTTTAATCATGCTACACAGCGACTAGATCATTTTACCACTAAGACTGGGGAAATTCATATCAACACAGAGCTAGTAAGAGGTGTTGTTGAAGATGATAACGGACAGATCTGGGTTGCTATGGATCATGGTGGAATCAATGTTATAGACAAGCGCAATAAGACAGTCAAATTTATTTTTAACAATCCGGATGACAATCGGTCAGTTTGCCAAAATAGTTTCAACGCGATTTATAAAGATCAGGATGGTTTCATTTGGACAGGCACAGTTAAGAATGGTGTTTCTTATTATCATGAAAATGCTATTCGTTTTTTCCTTGTCAATCATCAGCCGTCTAATCCAAAGACGATGCCATACAGTGATATCAATTGTTTTGAAGAAGATAAGAATGGAAATCTTTGGCTTGGCACCAATGGAGGAGGTCTGATCTATTATGATCGGGCAAACCAGTCGTTCAAAAGTTACAACTCAATTCCAGGTGATAATCAAAGCCTGAGCAGCAATGTTATTATTTCACTTTGCATTGATCATGCTAACCGATTATGGGTTGGAACATACTATGGAGGATTGAATCTGTTTGATGGCAAGAAATTTATCAGATATAAACATGATCCTAATAATCCGAAAAGTATCAGTGACGATAATATCTGGGAGATCTTTGAAGACTCACAACAGCGTTTGTGGATTGGAACACTGGAACATGGCATAGATCTGATAGATGTAAAGTCCAGCACCTTCACTCATATTAACGGAAATGATAGAAATCCCTGGGTTCCCTCTTATATTCCTGTAATCAAAGAAGATGAAGCTGGTAACATCTGGCTGGGTACTTACTATGGAGTATACGTCTTTCAAAAGGATGGGCAAGGCAGACAATATCTTTCAGATCCAAATAAGCCAGGAAGCCTGAGTCAAAATGGTGTTGTATCCATGTGTGTTGATGCTTATGGTATGATATGGATCGGCACGAAAGATGGTCTTAATCTCTTTGATCCTTCAACAAAAACGTTTAGAGTATTTCGTGTTGAAGATGGTATTCCACATAATTCCATCATCAATATACTTGGCGATAATGCTGGCAATCTTTGGGTTTCGACTCCTAAGGGAATTACAAACGTGAGACTTACACGAGATGCTTCTCATCATATCACCGATATAAGTTTCAGAAACTTTGATGAATCGGATGGCTTGCAAGGCAGGCAGTTCAATGAGGGTGCTGCCTTTGTGACACGTGAAGGTGAGATGTTATTTGGCGGCGCAAATGGTTTTAATATTTTCAAACCCGATAAAATTGTTTTGAACGAAGTAAAGCCAAAGGTGATACTTTCTGACTTTCAGATTTTCAACAACAGTATTAAGATCGGTGAGGAAGTTGGCGGCACACAGGTATTAACTAATTCGATAAGCTTAACAAAAGAGGTTACTCTCAATCATAACCAGAACATCTTCTCCATTGAGTTTGCTGCTCTTACTTTCTTTCATTCTGAAAAGAATCAGTATAAATATATGCTGGAGGGTTTTAATAAAAACTGGCTTACCACAAGCGGCAATTCCCGAAGAGTTACTTACACCAACCTGGATGCAGGCGAATATACATTTCATGTCAAAGCATCAAATAGTGATGGCGTGTGGACAGACAATGATCTTAAATTAAAAATTATTGTTTTGCCACCGTTCTGGAAAACAAAAGCAGCGTTCTTTTTTTACATACTGATCGTATTGGGAATATTGTTGATTTCCCGCCAGATGATTTTGCAACGTGAACGTCTTAAATATAAGATTGAGAAAGAAAGACAAGAGGCCAATCAACTACATGAGCTTGACATGATGAAGATAAAATTCTTCACCAACGTGAGTCATGAATTCAGAACGCCGCTGAGTCTTATATTAACACCCGTTGAAAAGATTCTCAAAAATACAACTGATCCTGAGCAGAAGAATCAATTTCAGATGATACATCGGAATGCTAGGCGTTTATTAAATCTGGTTAATCAACTGCTTGATTTGAGAAAGATGGAAGTGCAGGAAGTAAAACTGAATGCATCAGAGGGAGATATTGTGGCCTTTATAAAGGAGACTTCGTATTCGTTCTCCGATCTTTCTGAAAAGAAGAGTATTTCTTTTTCAGTGTCTTCAACTATTCCGTCATTAGAAACACTGTTTGATAAAGACAAACTTGAAAAGATATTATTCAATCTGCTTTCCAACGCTTTCAAATTTACACCCGAGCATGGTAGCGTGGAGGTAGAGATAAACCAGATTACCAAAACCAATGATGATCGATCATGGCTTGAGATAAAAGTAAAAGACTCAGGCATTGGTATTCCACTTGAAAAACAGGATAAAATTTTTGAACGATTCTTTCAGCATGATCTTCCCAAGAGCATGGTGAATCAGGGAAGTGGCATTGGCTTATCGATTACATATGAATTTGTAAAAGCACATGAAGGAACAATAACAGTACAAAGTGAACCTGATAAAGGAAGCTGCTTTACAGTTTCAATTCCAGTGCCTGAATTATCAACCAAGCGCGATGCAGAACCTAACGTTGATGAATCTGTTCTGGAATCTGTAGAGTTGGAAGTGTCATCTGAACATGAATCAGCTTCTGCAAAACCCAGGCTTTCACGTCTTTTATTAGTAGAGGATAATGAAGACTTCCGCTTTTATCTGAAAGACAATTTAAAGCTTCATTATGAAATTCTGGAAGCCAGGAATGGCAAAGAAGGTTTTGAAAAAACCAAACAGTACTTGCCAGATTTAATTGTAAGCGATGTGATGATGCCTGAAATGAATGGCATTGAACTTTGCCGTAAGGTTAAAAATGAAAGAACAATCTCGCACATTCCTGTTATTTTGCTTACAGCACGCACTTCAGAAGAGCAAAAGCTTGAAGGACTTGAAACAGGTGCTGATGATTATATTACCAAGCCATTCAATTTTGAGATTCTCCAATCGCGTATTAAATATCTTATTAATCAACGCGAATCATTCCATCAGGACTTCAGGAAGCAAATTGAAGTTAAGGCCAGTGCTATTAACATTACATCATTGGATGAAAAACTTATCCAAAATGCCATTAAGCTGGTAGAAGATAATATTGCGGAGCCTGACTTCTCAGTTGAACACCTAAGTCGCGAGTTGGGTATGAGCCGTGTTCATTTATATAAGAAGCTATTATCACTTACAGGTAAGGCTCCCCTTGAATTTATTCGCATCATTCGTCTTCAACGGGCATCTCAACTTTTAGAAAAGAGTCAGCTTACCGTTGCAGAAGTAGCATATAAGGTTGGGTTTAATAATCCGAAATACTTTACTAAGTATTTCAAAGAAGAATTTAATATGCTTCCTTCTGCTTACGCCGCATCAAAAAGAAATGAGAAAAGTTAATTTATAACATTTCACACCTACATCATTACGATTTTGTGACCCTTAAAAAATAACAATCGTTGTAGTTTTGATAAACACAACGCGCAAGGGAATCATGAATTTTCGTGATAATAAAAAGTTAAGCAGATTATTGTTGATCACCGAGATGATTCTCTATTTTATAATTGCTGCAGCCATGGCGTATGCTATTGTAAGCTGATACTCTTTATAATCAAGTCATTAGTAATTCACTAATGGCTATACATCCAATAATCCTTGTCCTTATCCTTCCATTAGCTTAGGCCGGATCCTCCATACCGCTTGCCAATACATGTATTCAACACGTGCACAATCAATGCTTATAACCAATGACTAACAATTGACTATCGACAATGGACCATTGACTAAACCCTAATAATCCCCAAAATTCCTGCAAATCTGCCGATTATATAAAAGCCTCCTCAATTACAGGTTAACAAATGAACCGCCGATTGGTAACAAATTAACCCCCTCAGTTAACACTTCATCCGCCATTGTAAAACATTTGCATACCCCACAGAAGGTCAATTGGGGACTACCTTTATAAACTTGAATTGCAAACGTTTCCGATTCCTCAGTGTTGGAAACGATGGCAGTGATAGTAGCCAAACAGTAAACAAACTCTAAACCCAAATTCTATGATAAAACAGATTTACAGAAGCGTATGTGTTGCTTCCGTATTTTTCTTGTTACTGGGGCTCGGCACAGTCGCGAATGCGCAAAGCCGGGTGGTGACAGGAAAGATTAAGGATTCAGCAGGGCAGGCTTTGCCTGGTGTGAACGTGATTAAAAAGGGAACAACCACAGGTACCTCTACCGATGGTGATGGTGCATTCTCAATTGAAGCCGACAACAATGATGTTTTAGTTTTTTCATTTATTGGATATTCCACCCAGGAAATTCAGGTTGCTGCTCAAACAAAAATTGAGGTTACTCTTGTAGAAGACGTTACAACCCTTGAGGAAGTGGTGGTAAACACTGGTTATGGAGAAATGAGGAAGTCTGATATTACAAGTGCTCAATCAACAATTACTTCAAAAGATATAGAACGTACGATAAACACAACGATTGATCAGGCCATGCAAGGCAGGGCACCGGGTGTTTATGTAACACAAAATACTGGTGCGCCAGGTGGAGGTGTTTCTATCAATATTCGTGGTGTGAACACGATCAATGGATCTACCGAACCACTTTATGTTATAGATGGTATTCAAATTCAGGGGTCAAATTCATTATCTGGTGTAAACCCGCTTGCAAGTTTGAACCCTTCTGATATTGAGAGCATGGAAGTTCTTCAAGGACCTAATGCGACGTCTATTTATGGATCTCGCGGAACAAATGGTGTTGTAGTGATTACAACCAAACGTGGTAAGACTGGCGACATGAAAGTATCATACTCTTATACAAACAGTCTTCAGACTAAGCCACAAAATCTCGATGTGATGAATCTGCAACAATATGCGCAGATGTATCTTGATTACAAGACAGCTATAGGTGATAATAATATCCGGGAAGAGTTTCGCGATCCTTCAATTTTAGGAAAAGGATCAGATTGGCAGGGCGCCCTATTCAGAAATGCTGGTATGCAAAAACATCAACTTAATCTTAGCGGGGGCTCTGAGAAGAATGCTTTTTATTTATCAGTAGAAAGAATGAAGCAGGATGGTGTGGGTCCAAATTCAGGTATTGACCGTACATCAGTTCGTTTGAATACCGATAACAAATTGCGTGATAGATTTACGTTGGGTACAAACATCATGGTTTCTCAGGTTAATCAAAAACTGGGAACATTAGGAAATGATCTATGGAATAACCTTATACTAAGTGCTATTCAACTTGCTCCGGATATTCCAGTTAAGAATCTGGACGGTTCATATGGGGCTGCTAACCCTGCTGTTAGTGCTCAGCAATTTGCACCATCTAATCCAGTAGGATTAGCTAACATTACCACTAATAACCAAACAGTAAGAACATTGCAAGGTGGATTGAATGGTGGTGTGAAAATTATTAAAGGGCTTGAATTCTACACTTCATTTAATGCCAACATTGGTTACACCAACATTACACGCTTCTTGCCTACCTACAAATTCAGTATCTACCAGTATAACAATTCAGCAGTCCTTCAGAATCAAACCAATTTTAATACATGGTGGAGCTGGGATCAGAGATTGACTTACGTAAGAGATTTTGGAAGACATCACCTCAATGTCATGGCAACACACGAGGCCCAGGAGTCAACTTATAAAAACCTGATGGGAGCGCGTAAGGATTTTCCAACAAACAATGTTGTGGATCTTAATGTAGGTGATGCGACCTCTGCGTCTAATGCTGGAGGTCAAGGTACCTGGGCTATGGAGTCTTACCTGGGACGTATCAATTACAATTACGATGAACGTTATCTCTTAACGGCTACCGTGCGAGCCGATGGTTCAGCAAACTTCGCATCAGGATCTAAATGGGGATATTTCCCGTCAGTATCTGCTGCATACCGTATTTCAAGTGAAAAATTCTTTCAAGTTCCGGCTATTAGTGATTTGAGGTTGCGTCTTGAAAGTGGTGTAACTGGTAATCAGGGTAACGGTGGTGTTATTTATGGTACACTTAATACAGGAACTTCGCCTTGGGGTTCAAGCTTTTCTCCATCGATTTACCCAGCTAATAGGTATAAATGGGAACAAACACTGTCAAATAATATTGGTTTGACATTCGGCCTTTTCAAGGGACGTATCCAGCTTGATGCAGATTACTATGTTAAAAAAACAGACAACCTGATCTTGAAACCTTCGCCGCCATGGTATGAAGGAACTTCAGGTACTTCAGCTATCCAAGCTCCTTATGGAAACGTAGGTTCACTCCAAAATAAAGGTTGGAGTGTTGCACT
>Ga0310811_10013549_pt1 | contig 10625 bp, 9 predicted proteins | sample YCmetagenome_FD_207642 | JGI IMG/M metagenome (GOLD analysis project Ga0310811, IMG submission 207642) | Soil microbial communities from experimental microcosm in Duke University, North Carolina, United States - YC | ecosystem: Engineered > Artificial ecosystem > Soil microcosm > Unclassified ...
GAGGTGAGGGTGACATCGCCATTGGCCTCGATCTCGCCGACCGTCCTGGCGAGAAGATCGCGGGTGGCGCTGACGTCGGCGATCATGGCCTCGATGCCGAACACCGGCGCCTTCAGCGGAACGAGATCGGCCTGCGATTTCGACAGCTCCGCCTTGAACGCGTTCAGCGTTGCCAGCGTCTCCTGCAGCGCGCCGAGACGCTGACGCGACTGGAGGACGAAATCGTTCAGCGCGTTCTGGCGGTGGACGAGGGTCTTGCCGTCAGGATCGGTCTCGACGTCGGCGAGCGAGCGTTCAAGCTGGGCCTGGCGCTGACCGAGCTCCTCGAAATCGAGCCGGATGTTCTTGAGAATGTTGGCGCTGTCGTCGATGCGGGCGAGGCGCTGCTCGATCTCGTTCTTGTTGTTCGACAGCGTCTCGACGCGCGCGTTCAGCGGCGCCTCGCCGCCGGTCTCAAGCTCGTCGATGGTCTTGGCGAGGCGGTCATGGCTGAGGCTCAGCTCGCAGATCAGGGCGTTGATGCCGGAGTCCGATGAGCGCAGCGGCGCCAGCTCGGCGTGGGATTTCGCCAGATCCTCCTTGTGCTGGTTGAGCGTCGCAAAGGTGTCCTGCACCGCGCTGACCCTCGATAGCAGCGTCGATACGTCTCGGCCGATGTCTTTCAGCCGGTCGGCAAGGTTGTTCTTGCGGTCGTCGGTCTCGAGGTCGAGCAGCGCGCGTTCGAGCTGGTTCTGGCGGTCGCGGATCTCGGTGAAGACGGGCTCGACCGCGCGGCGCTGATCGGCGACGTTGCCGACCGTCTCGCGCAGGTGCTGCTGGCGACGGCGGATCTCGGCGAGCTGGTCGTGCATGTCGGTGGACTGGTTGCGGCTTTGCTGGAGCAGCGCGCGTTGCTCGGTCTCGGCGAGCTTGTCATGCAGCGCGGAGACCGCCTCCCTGGGATCGCTCTCGATCAGGTGCTGGACGGTCGTATCGAGGTGGTTTTGCAGGGCGTGCGCGACGACGACGTCTTCCCGGGTCTTCTTGAGACGGTCGCGCAAGCTGTCGAGGCGCCGGTCCTGGCGCGACAGCCGCCAGACCGAGGTGCCGATCAGCACCAGCCCGGCCACCAGGATCGCGCCGATCGCGAGGCGCTGTGGCATCGGCTGGCTCGCGAACAGGGCGGGCAGGTGGGTGACGTCCAGGCCAAACGCCTGCGGGGCGAGAAAGGCGATGGCGGCGAGCAGGACAAACCAGGCAGCCAGGAAAAACAGCCACATCGCGACGCCCCCACGCCGGTGCACATTTTCGCCATGATTGCTATTGGAGAGCGGAACCGAGATCAAGGGGCCGGGCGCGTGGCACGACGTTTCGGGGCGCGCAATCCACGGCTGGTTGCGTTGGGCGGTGGGCGGGGTGGGGGCACCCGTCATTCCGGGCTCGCGACTGTGTCGCGCCCCGGAATGACCGCTACAGCCGAAACTCGTTCGTCAACTCACCTATGCCGTCGATCGCCACCGTCACCGTATTGACCGCCTCCTTCATCACGCCGACGCCGACCGACGTGCCGACCGCAATGAGGTCGCCGGGAAGCAGGGTCATGTCGTGGGAGATCTTGCTGACGAGCGCTTGCGCGCTGAAGATCATGTCGGAGATCGGATAGTTCTGCCGTTCCGCACCGTTGAGGATGGTGCGCACGGTGAGCTTGGCTGGATCGAGGCCGGTCGTGATCACAGGGCCGAACGGGCCGTAATCGTCGATGCCCTTGGCGCGGGCCCATTGTGGAAAGGTGGGGTCGCTGGTCAGGATGTCGTTGGCGGTGATGTCGTTGACGCAGGTGTAGCCGAAGATGAAGCTATCCGCTTCGGCCGGCGAGATGCGGGCGCAGGCCTTGCCGATGACGATGCCGAGCTCGCCCTCATAGGTGGTCTTGCCGTCGTAGTAGGAGGGACGGCGGATCACGGCGCCCGGTGTCGTGATGGTGGTGGTGGCCTTGAGCAGATAGAGCGGCTCCGGCGGCTCGGGCTGGTTCAGCTTGGCCGCGAGCGCGTGGAAATTATTCCAGAGCGCGACGATCTTGCTGGGCGCGCAAGGTGCCAGCAACTCGACCTCGGTCAGCGCCAGCGTCTTGCCGGTCGCCGCGTTGCGGCCGAACATCTCGCCCTCATGCACGCTGATGCCTGATGCGGTCAGCGTGCCGAAGCCGGTGGTGCCGGCATGGCGGAAGCGGAGCCACTGCTTCATCTCGCTTGCCATCACGCCACCGCCAGTGCGCGAGGATCCGTCGGCGCCGAGATACCATCATAGAGGCCGGCAACGCGGGCGCGCTGGGTCACCATCGCCAGCACCGAGTCGAGGGCCGGCGTCGGGATCTTGGTCAAGCGGCCCATCTCCTGCACCACGGTGACGAGCGGGTCGATCTCCATCGGGCGGCCGCGCTCGAGATCCTGGAGCATCGAGGTCTTGTGCGCGCCGACCTTGCGGGCGCCCTCGATGCGGCGCTCGACATCGACGCGGAACTTGACGCCGAAGGATTCGGCGATCGCCTGCGTCTCCACCATGATCGCGCGCGACAGCGCTCGCGTGGACGGATCGGTGCAGATCACATCGAGCGTGGCATGGGTCAGCGCGCTGATCGGGTTGAAGCAGACATTGCCCCAGAGCTTGAGCCAGATCTCATCGCGGATGCGGTCGAGCACCGGTGCCTTCAGCCCGGCCGCGACGAAGAGATCGGCGAGGCGCTGCACGTCATCGGTGATTTCGCCGGAGGGCTCGCCGAGCGGGAAATTGTTGCCGTAGACGTGGCGGATCACGCCGGGCGCCTCGATCTCGGTGGCGGGATAGACGATACAGCCGATGGCGCGTTCGGCGCCCAGCTCGTTCCACTGCCGCCCGCCGGGATCGATGCTCTCCAGCGTCGAGTTCTGGTAATCGCCGCCATGCTTGTGGAAGTACCAATAGGGGATGCCGTTGACCGCGGTGACGATGCGGGTGTGCGGGCCGAGCAGCGGCTGCATCTTCTCGATCACGCCGGTGATGGAATGCGCCTTCAGCGTCACGATGACGTAGTCCTGCACGCCGAGCTCGGCCGCGTTGTCGGTGCAGCGGGGATGGACGGTGTGCTTCTCTTCGCCCGCGAGCAGCGTCAGGCCGTGCTCGCGCATGGCGGCCAGATGCGCGCCACGCGCGATCAGGCTGACATCAGCGCCTGCGCGCGCCAGCTGCACGCCGAGATATCCGCCGATCGCGCCGGCGCCGTAGATGCAGATCTTCATGAAATCCTCGCGGGGGTACCGGAATTTGGGACGAAAGATCCGGTCCGGCTCGGATATGTCCGAGCCGGGGCCGGTAGTCGCAGGGGAAGCGTAGTTGCGGTTTAGGTGATCAGGCCGCTTGCGGCGTGCTGTTGGTCGCCTCGTCAACGGCAGCGGCGATGTCGCGCATGCTGATGACGGAGACGAGGCTGTAGTCGTCGATCACGGGCAGGTGCCGGATGTGATTCCGGTTCATCAGATGCCTGACGTGCTCGATCGTGTCCGACGAGGCGCAGGAGACGAGCTGCTGCACCGACACGAGCTGCGAGACCTTGACGTTGACCGCGTTGGCGCCGTGCTCGGCAACCGCGCGCACCACGTCGCGCTCGGTGAACATCCCGACCGCCGTGTTGCCTTCAGAGCGGACCACGTCCTTCACAACCAGCGCGCTGATGTTGTTGGCCCGCATCAGCTTGGCGGCAATACCCACCGTTTCGTTCATTCGCACCGTGACAACGCGCGGTGTCTTCTTGCGCAGAATGTCTCCGACCAGCATGGCAACCTCCCTGGGGTGAGCGATGAGGCAAGTGTGGTATACATAATGCCAATCGTCAAGCGCTCGATTTGGCTGATCCGAAAATTCTTGCGGCAGTAATACTGACGTTTGTCGTCGCCCCGCCTGAACTGCGGACGAAAAAAAGGGGCGCATCGCTGCGCCCCTTTTGGCCGAACTGAAGGCGTGTGGTCGCTACGCCGCCTCGGTCTTGGTGGCGCCGGCCTCGGCGTTGGCGCTCTCGGCTTCCTTGCCCAGGATGAAGGAGCGGCGCAGCGGCTTGATCACGAAGATGGCCATCAGCGCGGCCGTCGCGTTCAGCGCCACGGCCACCACGAACACGGCCTTCCAGCCGTAGGCGGTCGAGATCACGCTTGCGAGCGGCACCAGCAGGGAGGCGGTGCCCTTCGCGGTGTAGAGCATGCCGTTGTTGGTGGTCGCGAACTTCGAGCCGAACGTGTCACCGCAGGTCGCGGGGAACAGCGAGTAGATTTCGCCGAACACACCGAAATACACCGCGGTCGCGAGCACGAACACGAGCGGGACGTGACCATAGGCCGACAACGTCAACAGCATCAGAGCGGCGGTGCCGAAGGCGATGAACATCGTGTGCTCACGGCCGATCGTGTCGGACACAAAGCCGAAGAACGGACGTCCGAAGCCGTCGAAGATGCGGTCGAGCGAGATCGCGAAGGTCAGGGCCGCCATCTGGAAACCGGCGAGCGAGACCGGCGTATCGGCGATCTTGAAGTCGTGCGCGATCGGCGCGATCTGCGCCGCGGTCATCAGACCGCCCGAGGCGACCATCACGAAGACGAGGTACATCACCCAGAAAATCGGGGTGCGAAGGACCTGCGGCGGGGTGAAGTCGATCTTGGTCTGCGGCAGATTGAGCCGCTTCTTTTTCGGCGGGATGGAAATCCGCGGCGGCTGGATGAAGAAAGCGAGCAGGAACACGATCACGCCCTGGCCGATGCCGAAGGTGAAGAACGCGCTCTGGTAGCCGCTTGCTGCGATCATGTGCGCAATCGGCACCACGGTGAGGGCTGCGCCCGCGCCGAAGCCTGCGGCCGTCGCGCCGGCGGCGAGGCCGCGGCGATCAGGAAACCATTTCAGCGCATTGCCGACACAGGTGCCGTACACCGCGCCCGCGCCCATGCCGCCGAAGACGGCCGCCGTATAGAGCAGGGGAAGCGAGTCAGCATAGGAATTGAGCACCCAGGACAGGGTGATCATCAGGGCACCGAACATGATGACGATGCGCGGGCCGTATTTGTCGACGAACCAGGCTTCGATCGGCACCAACCAGGTCTCGGTGACGACGAAGATGGTGAATGCGAGCTGGATCGCGGCACGACCCCAGTGGTGTGCGTGATCGATCGGATCCACGAACAGGGTCCAGCCATACTGCAGGTTGGCGATCATCGCCATGCAGAGGATGCCCATGCCGAGCTGGAGCCAACGGAAACTTGTGCGAAGAGGCGCGGCCGTGACGGCGCCATCCGTGCTGGAAATCATCAACAACCTCCCAAGCGCCTGTCTGGTTACGACCCGGCCGCCTATATGACGGAGTGTCGCAAATATTGTGGCTTATCGTCGCAAGCGCGGCTGGCAGGTTGGTATACCATATCCCAGAATGCAAGCCCTATCTTGGGAGGAAGCCCAAGAAAAGTGCAGGGTTCCTTCGGGTTTGCGGTATCAAGGTATATGTTCGGGCAAAACGAAAACGCCCGGCCGTGAGGCCGGGCGTGATGCGCGAGTTGTGTTGTGCGGGCGAGGTCAGACGGTCGATTGCGCGACCACGACCTTGCGCCAGGGTTTGAGCACGACGATCGCGAGCAGCGAAGCCAGGATATTGGCGCCGGCGGCGATGACGAACACGTTGTCCCAGGTGCCCGAACTCTGCTGCATGTAGTTGGCGATCGGCACCAGCAGCGAGGCGGTGCCCTTCGCAGTGTAGAGCAGGCCGGCATTGGTGGTCGCGAACTTCGCGCCGAACGTATCGGTGCAGGTCGAGGGGAACAGCGAGTAGATCTCACCCCAGGCGAAGAACACGAAGCCCGACAGGAGCACGAACCAGATCGGATCGTGGCCCCAGAGGTGGAGCATCCAGATGCCGATGCCTTCCATGCCGAAGGCGATGAACATCGTGTTCTCGCGGCCGATCATGTCGGAGATCCAGCCGAAGAACGGACGCGTCAGGCCGTTGAGCACGCGGTCGATGGTCGCTGCGAACGTCACTGCGGTCATCGTCACCGCCATCAGCGTGACCGGCACGTTGTCGACCTTCCAGTCGGCCGCGATCGGCTTCAAATTCGCCGTCACCATCAGGCCGCCGGCGCCGACGATCACGAACATGAAGTACATCAACCAGAAGATCGGCTGACGCAGAACTTCCGTCGGCTGATAGTTGCGCCGCGACTGCATCAGGGCCGCATTCGCCACCACGCTCGGAACCTGGCCTGCCTTCGGCGCCAGCAGGAAGAAGGCGAGGATGCAGACGATGATGCCCTGACCGAGGCCGAAATAGAGGAAGGCCGTCTGGAATCCGGAGTCCTTGATCATGGCCTGGATCGGCGCGACCGTGAGCGCGGAGCCGGCACCGAAGCCGGCGGCCGTGATGCCCGCGGCAAGACCGCGCTTGTCGGGAAACCATTTCAGCGCATTGCCGACGCAGGTGCCGTAGACGCCACCGGCGCCGATGCCTGCGATGATCATGCCGAGATAGAAGCCGTTGAGCGTAGTGGCGTGCGCGTTGATGGCCCAGCCGAGCGCGCAGAGAACGCCGCCGACGAGCACGACGAGGCGCGGACCGTATTTATCGACAAACCAACCTTCGACCGGCACGAGCCAGGTCTCGAACAAAACAAAGAGAGTAAAGGCCCACTGGATCGAGGCGCGATCCCAACCGAATTTCTTCTGGATGTCGGGGACGAAGAACGTCCAGCCGTATTGATAGTTGGCGATCATCACCATGGCCCCTACGCCGATCGCCAGTTGCGTCCAGCGATACGAGTCGCTGACGCGTGCGGCTGCAGGAGCCGTTGTTGTTTGCACCATGTCCGTCATGAATCCTCCAATTTGCGCTTCTGTTTTTTTGTGCGAGCGTTGGCGGCATTCTTGTATTCATTATGCCAAGCTTCAAGCGCGCGTCGGCCCATTGTGCGCTTATGACGCAACCCCCCATCGCGAGTTGCGCGAATGTGCCGATTTCCCAAATAGAAATGGCCCCGCAGAGCGGGGCCATTCTTCCAAAGTAGGAGTTCGCAGCTTTTGCAACCGCCGCGACAATTCGACGCGGGTAGGGCGCCGGGGACCTTACAGGCCGAAGCGGGGGAGGTCGCCGTTGTGGTTGGAGATCTCGGCGCTCGCCATCAGCAAGCGGTCAACAGCGGCCATGAAACGGGCGAACAGCGAGGCGGAGGGCGCGAGAGCGACGGAGGCGGTCTTGGACATCGGAATTTCCTTTCCTAAGACAGTCAGTATTGCTGTCTCATTTCGAGGATTGTTCTATGTATACCAGATGCCAATGTCCATGCGTTCCATTGCATGGCAGCATGCTTATCGCCGCATTGCAGCATAACATCAGGTTAACGCGGTCAATCGGAGCCCTAAACCCAGCCGTTTGGGGGGCAGAATCGATGGAAGTGAAGCCTCCGGAGCGAACTGAGCGGGCTCTTGGCACCGCAGTGCAAAACGGTTAGTGGTTCGCCCCCTTTTCCATCGACCTGTCAGAGTGGTTCATGTCGAGCGCCTCGCCCGCCGTCTCGATCGGCATCGATTTTGGAACCAGCAATACTGTCGTCGCACTTGCGGTGGACGATCGCCGGGTCGAGGCCGTCCGCTTCGACCACGGCGGACAACGCCACAGCACCTACGTCTCGGCGCTGTGTTTCTGGGAGGACCGGCCGGGCGCCGGCGCCCAGGCTGAAGGCGGGCCGTGGGCGATCGAGCAGTTTCTCGAGGGACGCCACATCTATCGCTTCCTCCAGTCGTTCAAGACCTTTGCGGCAAGCTCCAGCTTCAACACCACCCAGGTGTTCCGGCAGCGCTTCAAGTTCGAGGACATTCTGGCAGCGTTCCTGCGGACGCTGGCGCGCCATGGCGGCGACAGGTTCGGCTTCGGGGCGGCCAACATCACCGTCGGCCGTCCGGTGCGCTTTGCCGGCGGCAATCCCGACGACGACCTCGCCATGCAGCGCTACCGCGCCGCGTTCGAGCGCCTGGGGGCCGGCCACGCCCGCTATGTCTATGAGCCCGTGGGCGCTGCGTTCTCCTTCGCCCGCCGCCTCGAGCGCGATGCCACCGTGCTGGTTGCGGATTTCGGCGGCGGCACCAGCGACTTCTCGGTGATGCGCTTCTCGCGCGCGGGCGGAAACATGCGCGCCGAGCCGCTCGGACATGCCGGCATCGGGATTGCGGGCGACACGTTCGATTATCGCATCGTCGACCACGTCGTTTCGCCGCGGCTGGGCAAGGGCTCGAGTTTCCGCTCGTTCGACAAGGTGCTGCCGATTCCGAACAGCCACTACACCAATCTCGCGCGCTGGCACCAGCTCGCGCTGATGAAGAGCAATGGCGATCTGCGCGAACTGCGTGAGCTTGCACGCACCGCGGTGAAGCCTGACCGGCTCGAGGACTTCATCACCATCGTCGACCTCGACCTCGGCTTTGCGCTGTACCGCGCGGTGTCCGACGCCAAGGTCGCGCTGTCGGCCAGGGATGAGGTCGATTTTCGCTTCAAGGGCGGAGGCGTCGAGATCGGCTCGACCATTACGCGGAAGAATTTCGACAGCTGGATCGCCGACGATATCGCCCGGCTGGGAGCCACGGTCGACAAGGTGCTGGGCGAAGCCGGCGTCACCGCGCGCGACATCGAGAAGGTGTTCTTGACCGGCGGCACCTCGTTCGTGCCGGCCGTGCGGAAACTGTTCGCCGACAGGTTCGGCAACGAGCGGCTGATGTCGGGCGACCAGTTCGAGTCGATCGCTTACGGCCTTGCGCTGATCGGACACAGTGCCGAGCCGGACCGCTGGACAGCCGACGGCGGGCTGAAGTCGAAGGCGGGCGCCTGAAACACCCGCCTTGCTCGTCACGTGCTATTGCTTGATCTCGGGCTCGACGAGCCGGGCCAGGTTGCGCAGCGATTCCTGCCAGCCGAGATAGCAGGCCTCGGGCGGGATCGCGTCGGGAATGCCGGCCTGCGTGATGTCGAGCTCGGTGCCGACGAGCACTTTCTTCAGTATCACCGTCACCTGGATTTCGCCGGGCAGGTTCGGATCGTCGAACTTGTCGGTGTAGCGGAGGCGCTCGCCAGGGACGAGCTCGAGATATTCGCCGCCGAAGCTGTGGCCATCGCCCGTCGTGAAGTTGCGGAAAGACATCTTGAATGTGCCTCCGACCTTCGGCTCGAGATGATGCACGGTGCAGGTGAAGCCGTTGGGCGGCAGCCATTTCGCCAGCGCATCCGCCTCGATGAAGGCGCGATAGATTTTCTCCGGGCTGGTGGTGAGAACGCGGTGGAGGCGGACAGTGCCGGGCATGATCATTATCCTTCATGAGTTAATGGGCCTGATGCCAGCGTCTATTGCCCATTCATGGCCCAAGGACGATGGAGGCGGTGTCGATCCGACAAGGGATCGCAAATTTAATATCCGCTCGTTCCCGGTGTCCGCCGGTCGTCATCCCGCTAGAGAGAAGAGTACCACCCATGCCATTCGTTCGCACCGACGACATCGTGATCAATCTTGTCGAGGTCGCGAAGGAAAACTGGTCGTTTCGACATGGTGTCGCGCAGTACGCGACGTGACTGAACAGGCGGCCGGCAGGAGCACCTGCCGGCGTTTGATCGGCTGAAGCCACAATTCGGCTATTCTTCCTCGCTCAACTTCTGCGTGACATCGGGGGCTTCCGTTGCGCAGAACACTTTGGGCTTTCGCCGTCACGCTTCTTTGTCTTGGGTCGCCGGCGGAAGCCGCAGGCATCCAGCTTCTCGATTCCGATCCGGCGCTGTCGGGCGCGATCTGGTACCCCTGCGCAGCGGAGCCGACGCATGTGGCGCTCGGCAGTCTTTCGGTTGCCTTCGACTACGACCTGAAGGGCGTGAAGGATTGCCCCGTGACCGGGACAAAACTTCCGCTCGTCGTTTTCTCGCACGGCCGCGGCGGATTTTTCGGGCAGCATCACGACACGGCGGAAGCGCTCGCCGACGCGGGCTTCGTCGTCGCGGCCATCAATCATCCCGGCGACACCTATAGCGACTCCTCGCGGCGCGACACGCTCTCCGTCTGGGGATCGCGTCCGGCGGACATGGTGCGCCTGCTCGACTTCATGCTGAAGGACTGGAAGGACAGGGCGGTGATCGACCCCGCCAACGTCGGCTTCTTCGGCTTCTCGCTCGGCGGCGCGACCGGCTTCGTGCTGATGGGGACCAGGCCGGATTTCGCCAGGGCCGCCAGCCTCTGCAAGGAGACGACCGGCGGGTGCGCCGAGCTGCACAACGGCGTGACGCCGCCTGAGCCGATCCGGGATGATCGCATCCGCACCGCCGTCATCGTCGATCCCGCGCCGGGCACCCTGACGCGGGAGAACCTTGCCGTCGTGAAGGTGCCGTTCCAGTTCTGGCGCTCGCAGTTTGGCGGCCCCGGCGTCGGCGACGGCTCGGGCACCGCGCGGGTCGCCGACGGCCTGCCGGGCAAGCCCGAGATTCATGTCGTGCCGGCCGGTCACTTCGCCTTCCTCGCGCCGTGCTCGGCCGAGCTCGCCGCTGCGATCCCGCGCATCTGCACCGACACGCCGGCGGGGTTCGACCGGGCCGGCTTTCACCGCGAGTTCAACGC
>Ga0310811_10013550_pt1 | contig 10625 bp, 7 predicted proteins | sample YCmetagenome_FD_207642 | JGI IMG/M metagenome (GOLD analysis project Ga0310811, IMG submission 207642) | Soil microbial communities from experimental microcosm in Duke University, North Carolina, United States - YC | ecosystem: Engineered > Artificial ecosystem > Soil microcosm > Unclassified ...
CTCTGCGAAACAGGCCGTGGCACGCCGATGGGGGAACTGCTGCGGCGTTACTGGCATCCCATCGCAGGCGCCGCGGAGTTCAAGGAGCAGGACGTAAAGCCGGTCCGGATCTTCGGTGAGGACCTCGCGCTGTTCCGGGACAGAAGCGGCAACTACGGCCTGGTCGACCGGCACTGCCCGCACCGGCGCGCGGACATGACATACGGCTTCGTGGAAGATCGCGGCCTGCGCTGCAACTACCACGGCTGGCTCTTCGAGCACACCGGCCGGTGCCTGCACCAGCCTTTCGAGGAGACACGGCACCCCGAGGGGAGCTTCCGCGACAAGGTCCGCATCAACGCCTACCCGGTAAAGGAAAAAGCTGGCCTGCTGTGGGCGTACCTCGGACCCGACCCGGCGCCTGAGTTGCCGGACTGGGACCGCTTCCACGCGCGGGGCTACAAGCAGATCGCGATCTCCGAGATCCCGTGCAACTGGTTCCAGTGCCAGGAGAACTCGATCGACCCTGTCCACTTCGAGTGGCTGCATGACAACTGGTCAAAGGTGCTGCGCGGCGAGGACGGGCCCCGCGCGCCCGCCCACCGCAGGCTTGGCTTCGACGAATTCGACTACGGGTTCATCTACCGGCGCGTCCGCGAGGACACGACCGAGCAGGACGAACTGTGGACCACCGGCCGGGTTTGCCTGTGGCCGAACTGCCTGTACGTTGGCCACTTCGAGTGGCGCGTGCCGATTGACGACGAGAACACGCTGAGCGTCGGCTGGTTCATCGACGAACTGCCCGGCGACATGCCCTTCGCGCAGGAGGTCATCCCCTGCTGGCAGGCTCCCATCAGGGACGAGCGGACCGGGCGCTGGATCACCAGCCACGTCATGAACCAGGACTTCGTCGCCTGGGTCGGCCAGGGCACCATCGCGGACCGGACGCAGGAACACCTCGGGGAAAGCGACCGGGGCGTGATCATGATGCGCAAGCGCCTGCTGGACGACATCGAGGCAGTGGCCGCAGGCCGGGACCCGATGGCGACGATCCGCGACCCGGACGTCAACCAGCGCGTGCACCTGCCGAACATCATCGGCCGCGTGAACCGGCCGCCCGCTTCCGGCGGGCCGCCGCGCTTCCCCTTCCTGGCCGGGCAGCCCGCCGAGGTCCGGGCGGAGTTCGAGAAAGCATGGCAGGATTGCGCCGCGGCGCAAACGCGGATAGCGGCCGGTGGCTGAGTCGGCGGCCGACGCTGATGCTGACGCCTACGGCCTGACACCTGACGACCTGCATACCTGGGCGCCGTTCACCCCGGTAGAGATCCACTGGGCGCGCAAACACGGCCTCACCCCGTCCGTCGCCCGCCAGTGGGCCCTAGCGGGGCTGCACGTCTGCGACGCCGTGCGGGCGGTTGCCCTCGGCCTGACCACGGAAGACACGCGCCGGTGGACGGCCGCGCACTTCGCGCCAAGCGACGCGGTCGAGGCAGCGGAGATGGACGTCTCGCTCGACGTCGCGATCGCCTGGCGCGAGGCCGGGTTCATCCTGCCCGACGCGGCGCTCCTCATTCAGGACGGGTGGACGCTCGGCGCAGCGACCGCCGTTGCTAGGGTGGCCCGGTAGTTCAGGACGGCCGCAGCGGTACCAGGAGACGCGCAGATGATCATTGACTGTCACGGTCACTACACGACCGCCCCGGCGGAGCTTCAGCAGTTCCGCGAGGCGCAACTGGCCCGGCTGAAGGACCCGACGCTCCCGGTACCGCAAGAGCCCAAGATCAGCGATGACCAGATCCGCGAAACGATCGAAGGCAACCAGCTCCGCATCACGCGCGAGCGCGGGCACGACCTGACGATCTTCTCCCCGCGTGCCTCGGGCATGGCCCACCACGTCCCTGACCCGGCGACCGCGGTCGCCTGGGCGCAGGTCTGCAACGACCTGATCTACCGGGTGACCACGCTGTTCCCGGAGAACTTCGCCGGCGTCGCCCAGCTGCCGCAGGTCGCGGGCGAACCGCTGACCAACTGCGTGAAAGAGCTTGAGCGGGCCGTCACCGAGCTCGGCTTCGTCGGCTGCAACCTGAACCCGGACCCAGCCGGCGGCTTCTGGAGCTCGCCGCCGCTGACCGACGAGTACTGGTTCCCGATCTACGAGAAGATGACCGAGCTCAACGTCCCGGCCATGATCCACGTCTCGACCTCGTGCAACCCAGCCGCGCACACCCTCGGCGCCCACTACCTGAACGCGGACACGACGACGTTCATGCAGCTTGTGCAAGGGAAGCTGTTCGAGCGGTTCCCGACGCTGCGCTTCGTCATCCCGCACGGCGGCGGCGCGGTCCCCTACCACTGGGGTCGCTTCAAGGGCATCGCGATGCGGGAGAAGTTCCCGCCGATCGAAGAGAACGTCATGACCAACGTCTTCTTCGACACCTGCGTCTACCACCAGCCGGGCATCGACCTGCTGACCAGCGTCATCCCAGCGGACAACATCCTGTTCGCGTCGGAGATGCTCGGCGCGGTGCGCGGCAACAACCCCGACGGCGACTTCCCCTGGGACGACACGAAGCGCTACGTCGACGCGGCCAAGCTCGCCGACGCCGACCGCGCGAAGGTCTTCGCGGAAAACGCCCGCCGCGTCTACCCGCGCCTCGACGCGAAGCTCAGGGCACAGGGCCGCTAACCAGCTCACCGCTGAACCCTGATCGTCATCTCGCGCCCGCACTCGGGGCAGGTCACCGTAACCGGCTGGCCTGCCCCCGGGTCGTCGAACGCCACCCAGGCGTCGCAGTCGGGGCACCGCAGCCGCGCGTGGACGACCTGCGGCCCCGCCTGCGATTCCTGCCGTTCGTTAAAGTGCCGCGCGTACTCGGCGAACGGTTCGAGGCCCACGGCCGCGCGCCGTTCGTCGAGGCCATCCGGGTCGCGCAGCTCACAGGGCACCATCCGCCCGCTCGCGTCGCGCGTCATCTGGGTCCCGTAGACCTGCGGCTGCCCCTCGTGCAGGAGCACCCGGTCGGTCAGGTAGGCGAGTTCTTGCACCGTCGCCTCACCCGCCTCGACCGCAGCGGTCAGCAGGTCGAGGCACTGCCGCTGGAACGCGGGATCGGCGTCCGCGTGCTGGGCGAGCAGCCAGGCCGCATGCGCCCCCTTTTCGCCGACCAGGGACTTCCCCGGCCAGCCGTACGCGGCGACCACGCCCTTCAGCCAGGGCAGGTTCTCGGCGTCCACCGCCAGCATCGCGTCCAGGTCCAGAGCCTTCCGGGCAGCCTGATCGGGCTCGACCCTACGCAGCAACTCAGCCCGCAGCTCCTCGTCCATGCCGCTCACGATAAGGGCAAGAGAGCGCCCCATCTAGTGATGTCCGGTGATGGTGGCTCCGCGCAAAGGTATACCGACTTCGGACCACAAACCTGCCCGGATTGCCGCGTTTATCCCACCCGAATTCGGTATACCTTTGCACCGACATTACGAGGGAACGCTTTCTTTCACCGCGGTGAAGTGCAGTTCGCGGTCGTCGACCGGCCCGCGCCGCAGGAGCTTGACGTCATCGCTGTAAGTGGGGGCGATTCGCCAGGGCGGGCGGTTGCCCTGGCGGGGGAGCCGGTCGAGGGCACGCGTGATGTACCCGGAGGCGAAGGCGGTGAACGGTGACGTCGGCATGCCCGCGTCGGCGACCGGTGTCACGGTGCCGTAGCCGCGGTCGTCCATGTAGCGCAGCAGGCGGCTGAAGTGCTCGCCGATCAGGCCGACCCGCAGCGTCCACGAGGCGTTGGTGTAGCCGAACACGAAGACGAAGTTCGGGACGCCGGACAACATCACGCCCTTATAGGTACACGTGTTGCCCACCTCGACCGGGTGGCCGTCAACGGTCAGCGTCACCCCGCCGAGCGCCTGGACGTTCAGCCCGGTCGCCGTGACGATGATGTCGGCTGCTAGTTCCCGGCCGTCGCTGAGCAGCACGCCGGTCTCAGTGAACGTCGCGATTTGGCCGGTAACGACCGATGCGGTGCCCTCGCGGATGACGCGGAACAGGTCGCCGTCGGGCACGATGCACATCCGCTGGTCCCACGGGCCGTACGGCGGGTTGAAGTGCTCGTCGACCGGATACCCCGCCGGCAGCATCTTGGCGTTGAGGTCCCTGATGACCTTGCGCGCTCCGGCGGGGTACTTCTGGCAGAGCCGCCAGAGCGTCACCTGGCGGAAGATGTTCAGCCGCCGTGTGATCGCGAACGCGCGGTCCTCGCCGAGCAGTCGCCGTAGCCGGGCGTTCGTCTTGTCGCGGGTCGGGACCGGCAGGATGTAGCTGGGCGTGCGCTGCAGCATGGTGACGTGCGCGGCCGTCCCGGCCATGGCGGGGACCAGCGTGACGGCGGTCGCCCCGGAACCGATGATGACGACGCGCTTGCCGCTGTAGTCAAGGTCGGCGGGCCAGTGCTGCGGGTGCACGATGGGCCCGGTGAAACGGTCGCGGCCGTCGAAGTGCGGGGTGAAGCCCTCGTCGTAGCGGTAGTAGCCCGACGCGGAGAACAGCCAGCGGCACGTGATCGTGTCCCGCTCGCCGGTCTCCGTGTTCTCGGTCGTGACGGTCCAGCGGGCGTCGGCCGAGGACCAGGCCGCGGCGACTGCCTTGGTGTGGTAGCGGATCTGCCGGTCGATGCCGTATTCGGCGGCGGTTTCGCGGACGTAGCCCAAGATGCTGCCGGCGTCCGCGATCGCCACCTCGGAGCGCCACGGCCGGAACTCGTACCCGAACGTGTGCAGGTCAGAGTCGGACCGCACCCCTGGGTAGCGGAAGAGGTCCCAGGTTCCGCCGGACGCGCCGCGTGCCTCGATGATGGCGTAGCTCCGCTGCGGGTGGTCCCGCTGCAGGTAGTAGGCGGCGCCGATTCCGGAGACCCCGGCGCCGACGATGAGCACGTCAACGGACTCTTGGTCCCCGCCGGTCATTGCCATGAGCACCATCGTGCCTGTCGCGCGGATTCAGGGCAACGGTTGGCGGACCGACGGGCACCAACGGACCGCTGGCGAATGATGTCGGTGGTGACTTTATTCGCGGTTCGCCGCGGCCTTGATGAGCTTGGCCGCCTCATCGGGGTGGGAGACCATCGCCAGGTGGCCGGCCGGGACCTCGACCGTGGTCGCGCCCATGCGGCTGGCGAACAGGCGCTCGGCGTCCGGCGGGATCGCCTGGTCCTGCGTCGCGACCAGGTACCAGGACGGCAGCGACCGCCAGGCCGGGACGCCCATGACGTCGCCGAACGCGGACGCCGCGATGGGCTGCTGCACCGCGTGCAGGACCCGGGCGCGGTCGGGGGCGACGCCGGCGGCGAAGTGCTCGACGAAGTCGTCGGCCGGCAGCCAGCTGAGGCCCTGCTTGTCGGTGAACAGGTGCACGAGCGCCGGGGGAGTGGGGCCCTGGGACAGCAGGGCACCGAGGGACTCGCCTTCGTCGAGACCGAACGCCGCGACGTAGACCAGGGCGGCCGCGTTGGGCGCGTCGGCGCCGAGCGCGGTGATGATCTGGCCGCCGTAGGAGTGGCCGGCGACGACGGCCGGGCCGTCCTGGAGTTCGAGGACGTGCCGTAGCCGGGCGACGTCGTCGGCGAGGGACGTCAGCGGGAACTGCGGGGCGGTCACGTGGTAGCCGTCGGCCTGCAGCCGCTCGATGACGGCGCTCCAGGATGAACCGTCGGCCCATGCGCCGTGGACGAGGACGATGTTGGTGAGTGGACTCATGATTAAGGCTCCTGCTTTTTCTCGCGGAGATACCTGTTGCCTTGCGTCCATGGTCGCCAGCAGCGGGTGGCCGTGGTATCGGCATGTTGACTGCACTCTCGGTTGACCGCGGTGCCGTTCCGCCGTGCGCCCGCGTCCGCCTAGCATGGGTGCCGTGGGCGGGAGCGGCGTCAGCGGCACTGCCGCGGGATTCTCCGATGGCGGGCTGATCGGCCGGGACGCCGAGCTGTCCCGTCTTCGCGGGCTGGTCGACCCGCCCCCGGTGGACAGCAGCGTGCTCGTCTTGCTGGGCGAGGCGGGCATGGGCAAGACCGCCCTGCTCGCCGAGGTGGTCGCGCAGGCCGGGGAAGCCGGGATGACGGTCCTGTCGGCGGCCGGCCGCGAGTCCGAACGGGACCTGGCCTTCGCCGGGCTGCATCAGCTGCTGCGCCCGGTGCTGACCCGCGTCGCCGACCTGCCCCGACGGCAGGGGGAGGCGCTGCTCGGAGCGCTGGCCCTGGCGGAGGAGCCAACCCCGCCCGACGCGCTGCTGACCGGGATGGCGGTGCTCACCCTGCTCAGCGCGGTGACCGAGGACGGCCCGCTGCTTGTGGTGGCCGACGACGCGCAGTGGCTTGACTACGGCTCGCTGACGACGCTGGCGTTCGCCGCTAGGCGGCTGGCCGCGGAGCCGGTAGCGCTGCTGGTGGCAGCACGGGGGACGGTGCCGCCCGCCGCCTTGGACCGCGGCTTCCCCGAGCTGGTGCTGCCGCCGCTGAGCGACGTGGACGCGGGACGGCTGCTCGACGCCCAGCCGGCGCCGCCCCAGGGGCGGGCCAGGGCGCAGGTGCTTGCCGAAGCCGCGGGCAACCCGATGGCCCTCGTCGAGCTTTCCCGGATCATCGCGGCGGACCCGGCCGCCGGCCGTCGCTGGGCCGCTGAGCCGCTGCGCCCGACGGACCGGCTCGCGGCCATCGCCGCGGCCGGCTTCGCCGCGCTCCCTGCCGCTTCGCGCGGGGCGCTTGTGCTCGCGGCGGTCGCTGACACGTCCGACCTGGCGTCGGTGGGTTTGCCCGGGTTCTCCGCCGCGGCGCTGGCCCCGGCCGAGGCCGCGGGGCTGGTGCGGGTCGACACGTCGGGGCCCAGGTTCACCCATCCGCTGGTGCGCTCAGCCATCTACCACGCCGTCCCGTTCGCCGAGCGGGCCGCGGCGCACCGGCGAATAGCCGAGGCGCTGCGGGACCAGCCCGACCGCTACGCCTGGCACCTGGCGGCCGCGGCGCTCGGTCCGGACGAATCGGTCGCGGCGCTCCTTGAGGAGACCGCCGGGCAGGCGCAGCGCCGCGGCGGCACCGTCGCCGCCGCCCGCGCCATGGAACGCGCCGCCGAGCTCAGCCCTGACGCGCCCGACCAGGCACGGCGGCTCCTCGCCGCCGCGGGCCTGGCCGAGGTGGCCGACCAGTCCGACTGGATCCAGGACCTCGCCGCCCGGGTCCTCGCGCTGACCCAGGACCCGGTGCAGCGCATCCTCGCCCGCGGCTACATCGGCTGGGCGCTGTCCTGGTCCAACCGGCACGCCGACGCGCTCGCCACGCTCCTTTCCGCCGCGACGGAGGCGATGGCGGCCGGCCTGCCGTCCGCCGCGCGTTCGTTCGTTGCCCTGGCGGCCAGCGTGTCCTACCAGACCGGGGCCGAGGGCGACCGAGAAGCGGTGGGCAACGCGCTGCGCCGCCTGGAAGCGCTGGTGGAGCCGGGCGCGGCGTCAGGAGCGGAGCGGGCCGGCGCGCTCTGGTCGCACGCCTGCCTGGAGCCGTTCGGCCAGCGGGCGGCCGCGGTCGCGGCCCTGCACCAGGCCGCCGCCGGCCACGTCGACGACGCCGGGACGCTCGGCGCGGCGGCCTGGGTGCTTGACGAGTCGGAGACGGCGGTCCGGCTGTTGCGGGAGGCGCTGCGCCACCTGCGTTCCGAGGGAGTGCGCGGGCGCAGCGGTGCGACCCTCTCGGCGCTGGAGTGGGCGTGCATCGACAGCGGCCGGTGGGACGAAGCCCTCGCCGTCGCCCGCGAGGCCAGCGACACGGCGGGCGTGTCCAGCATGCAGACCGTCGCGGCATCGGCCGACCTGGCCGTCGCGACCGTGTCCGCGCTGCGCGGCGCGCCCGACGAGGCACAGGCACACGTGGACCGCGCGCTCGCCGTGGTGGACCCGGCCGAATACCGGGGCTTCGCCGCCCGCGCCAGGCACGCCGCCGGCCTCGCCGCGCTGGCCGAAGGCCGCCACGACGCCGCCTACGCGCAGCTCAGCCAGCTGTTCCGCGCTGACGGCACGCCGCTGCACCAGCACGTCTCCTACCTGGCTATCGCCGACCTCGCCGCCGCCGCCGTCCGGGTCGACCGCGGCTCGGAGACCCTGGCGGTCGTGGAGCGCGCCCTGGCCCTAGCGGGCCCCGCCCCGGGCGCGCGGCTGACGCAGCTCGCCGCCCGCGCTCGCTGCCTGCTCGCCGGCGCCGGCACCAGCCAAGCGGAGCAGGCCGACGCCGAGACGCTATTCGAGCGCTCCCTGTCCGATCCGGTCGGCGACGCCTGGCCGTTCGAGCGCGCCCAGCTCCGCCTGGACTACGGCGAGTGGCTCCGCCGTCGCCGCCGGATCAACGACGCTAAGCCGGTCCTGGCGGCAGCGCTGGATGCGTTCCACCGCCTGGGCGCGGCGCCTTGGGCCCAGCGGGCGCAGGCAGAACTGCGCGCCTGCGGGGTCAGCACGCAAGCGGTGGCCAAGGCCTCGAGCGCCCTAGCGGGACTCAGCCCGCAGCAGCGCGAGATCATCCTGCTGGCGAGCCGGGGTCTCACCAATGCCGAGATCGCCGACCGGCTGTTCCTGTCGCCACGGACCGTCGCCTCGCACTTGTACCGGTCCTACCCCAAGCTCGGCATCGCGGGACGTCATCAGCTCCGCGACATGATGGACCAAGAAGGCGAACCGCGTTAGAACCCGATCGGCAGCCCGGCGTAGTTCTCGGCGAGCCCGGCCGCCCCGGCGTGGCTCGAGGTCACCCAGCGCAGCTGCGACAGCTGCAGCTGCGCGTCGAACGCGTCGCCGGAGATGTGCAGCATGGACGTCATCCACCAGGAGAAGTGCTCGCAGCGCCATACCCGGCGCAGGGCGGTCTCTGAGTAGGCGTCGGCCAGGGCGGTGTCGTTCTTGTGCACCAGGGCGCCGAGGGCGGGGGCGAGCAGGGCGACGTCCGCGATCGCGAGGTTGAGTCCCTTGGCCCCGGTCGGCGGGACGGTGTGCGCGGCGTCCCCGGCGAGGAACAGCCGCCCGTACCGCATCGGCGACTGCACGAACGACCGCATCGGCAGCACGCTCTTGTCAGTGATCGGCCCGGATTCCAGGTGCCAGCCGTCTTGTCCCTCCCCGAGCCGGGTCGCCAGCGCGTCCCAGATCTGGCCGTCGGACCAGTCGCTGGCCTCGGTGCCGTTCGGCACCTGCAGGTACAGCCGGCTGACGGTGGCGGACCGCATCGAGTGCATCGCGAACCCGTCCGGGTGCCAGGCGTAGATCAGCTCGTCGGTGGACGGCGCGACGTCGGCGAGGATACCCAGCCACGAGTACGGGTATACGCGCTCCCACGTGTCGCGCTGGCTGTCGGGCATCGCCGCCCGGCTCGGCCCGAACGACCCGTCGCACCCCGCCACCGCCGCCGCGTCGATCCGCTGCGCGACCCCGTCGGCGTCGGTGAACGTGACGTAGGGCCGGTCGGTCTCCAGGTCGTGCAGGGCGGCGTCGGCGGCGCCGTAGTAGACCTGCCGCCCGGCCGCCTCGCTGGCCGCGACCAGGTCCGCCTGCACCTGCGTCTGCCCGTACACCCACACGCTGCGCCCGACCAGGTCCACGAAGTCCAGGTGGTGCCGCTCGGACGGCCACTGCAGGTAGATGCCCCGGTGCTCGTCCCCGTGCGCCTTGACGCCCGCGCCGAGCCCGACGCCGCGCAGCAGGTCGACGCTGGAGCTTTCCAGGATGCCCGCCCGGATCCGCGCGGCGACGTACTCCTTCGTCCGCGACTCGACGACGATCGACTCGATGCCGTCCTGCGCGAGGAGATGGGCGAGCAGCAACCCGGCCGGGCCGGCCCCGATGATGGCAACGTCAGTCCGCATGCAGCCTTTATAGCGCGGTATGGGCCGCGCGACGCGCGGGAGACCCAGGCTTGGCGTGGTCAGTGGCCAAGGTCTCCCGCCGCTGCCGGTCACCGCCGCTACTGCGCGGAGTCATCCAGAACGGTGAAGTAGTGCCCCTGGTCGAGATCCGCGATGAGCCCAGGCTGGGCCGGCCGCCAGCCGAACCGCTGCTGGGTCAGCACGCTGGACGCCGGCGCGTCGAACTGCGCGAACAGCGCGAACGCGCCGGGGAAATGACCGGGTGCCTCCTCGGGTGTGAGCGACTTCACCGGCACGTTCAGGTGACGGCCGATGACCTCGGCGATCTCCCGGAACGGCACCCCTTCGTCGCCGACCGCGTTCAGCAGCGTCCCGGCGGGCGCCTGCTCCAGGGCCAGCCGGTACAGCCGCGCGTCATCGAGTCGGTGCACCGCCGACCACACGTTCGCGCCGTCGCCGACGTAGGCGGACAGCCCCGTGGCCCGGGCGACGCCGATGAACGCGGTCACGAAGTGCGGGTCGCCCGCGCCGTGCACCGACGGCGGCTGCCGCACGACCGAGACTCGCACGTCCCGGTCGACGAGGGCGACGGCGGACCGCTCGGAGACGCGGGGGTAGTGGGGGTTCTCCGGCATCTCGTCGTCCTCGGTGACCTTGACGCCCGGCACGGTCGGCAACCCGGCGGCGATCACCAGTGGCTTGCCGGTGCCCGCGAGGGCGTCGCCGAAGGCGGCGATGACGGCCCCGTCGACCGCCGCGGCCGCCGCCGG
>Ga0310811_10013551_pt1 | contig 10624 bp, 9 predicted proteins | sample YCmetagenome_FD_207642 | JGI IMG/M metagenome (GOLD analysis project Ga0310811, IMG submission 207642) | Soil microbial communities from experimental microcosm in Duke University, North Carolina, United States - YC | ecosystem: Engineered > Artificial ecosystem > Soil microcosm > Unclassified ...
TGGGATGGTTGACGGATTGGGGGTTGGCTGTTTGGGCCGCTGTCGGCCGGGGCAGCCTCAACAGCGGCGGGCGGGCGGAGGCGGGCAGAAAAGTTGAAAAATGCTGGTAGAATCGAGAATTTTTATTATTTTTGCGTCCCCAAATAGAGAGTTCTTATACAGAAGCTTTGGGAGTTTCCGCCGGATCTGATTATTCTTATTGGGAAAAGGCGGGGACGTTAACACCAAAAACAAGTAACATGGCAAAAGAAATTTCCGGTTATGTTAAGTTGCAGGTAAAAGGCGGTCAAGCCAATCCTGCACCTCCTATCGGACCGGCGTTAGGTTCCAAAGGTGTGAATATCATGGAGTTCTGCAAACAGTTCAATGCGCGGACCCAGGATAAAATAGGAAAAGTACTTCCTGTTCTCCTCACAGTGTACACCGACAAGTCGTTTGAATTCATCATCAAGACACCTCCTGCAGCTGTGCAACTGCTGGAAGCCACCAAATTACAAAGTGGTTCCAAAGAGCCAAATCGTAGCAAGGTTGGAAAAGTTACCTGGACGCAGGTAGAAGCGATCGCGAAGGACAAAATGCCTGACCTGAATTGCTTTACCGTTGAGAGCGCGATGCGCATGGTAGCTGGTACCGCCCGTAGCATGGGTATCACCGTCGAGGGAGCCGCTCCCTGGGCCAATTAAAATTCTAACCTGAAGCCCTGGAAGGGCTTCGTCCGAAGGACAATCATTAGCGCTTTGCCAGAGAAGTGCTAGTTTTTAGAAAAGCGCTTCTCTGGCACATACTAAATTATTACGAGATGGCTATCACGAAAAAAAGAAAAGCAGCCGCTGCGAAGGTTGATAAGAACAAGTTTTATACACTGAAGGAAGCTACTTCCCTGGTGAAAGATATTAATACTACGAAGTTCGACGCTTCTGTCGACCTGCATGTTCGTCTGGGTGTTGACCCTAAGAAGGCCGACCAGTCGATCCGCGGAACGGTGAGCCTGCCTCACGGTACCGGCAAGACCAAGCGTGTGCTGGTGCTTTGTCCTCCTGACAAGGAAGCGGAAGCAAAGGCAGCAGGTGCTGACTATGTAGGTTTGGATGAGTTCATTACAAAGATCGAAGGCGGATGGGTAGATGTGGACGTAATTGTCGCTACTCCTTCGGTAATGCCTAAAATTGGTAAGCTGGGTAAGGTGCTCGGGCCCCGTAACCTGATGCCAAACCCCAAGACTGGTACGGTAACAAATGATGTTGCTGCTGCTGTCAATGAGGTAAAGGGTGGTAAGATCGCTTTTAAGGTTGATAAGGCTGGGATCATCCATGCTTCTATTGGCCGGGTAAGTTTTACTCCTGAAAAACTTCAGGAAAACAGCCAGGAGCTGATCAATGCCATCATAAAGGCTAAGCCGGCTACAGCCAAGGGTACTTATGTAAAGAGCGTATTTCTGGCGAGCTCGATGAGCCCCGGTATTGCTCTGGACGCTAAAGCCTTCATCCAATAATTGAATCGAATCTGATCATCTGGGCCCGCGCATAAGCCGGGGTCCACAAAGCAAGTGTTATGAACAAAGATCAAAAAAATGAAGTCATTGAGCTGTTGAAAGACAAGTTCAAGGAATATAATAACTTCTATGTTACCAATACGGAGTCACTGACAGTGGCTCAGATCGGTAAGCTTCGCCGCATCTGTTTCGACAAGAATGTCGAAATGAAGGTGGCAAAGAATACCCTGATCAAGAAGGCGCTGGAAAGCCTCGACAGCACCCGGTTCTCCGGTGTGTTCGAGTCGCTGAACGGTGTAACGGCCCTGCTGTTCTCTGAGAACGCCAAGGAGCCTGCTATGATCATCAGCTCTTTCCGTAAGGATGCCAACACCGAAAAGCCCATTCTGAAGGCTGCCTTTATAGACGGTGATGTATTTGAAGGCAATGATCAGCTGAAGGCGCTGGTTACGCTGAAGAGCAAGAACGACCTTATCGGCGAGATCATTGGTCTGCTGCAGTCTCCTGCGAAGAATGTTATCAGTGGCCTGAATGCCGGCAACAAGCTTGCTGGTCTGATCAAGGCGCTGGAAGATCGTGGGGCAGCCGCGGCGAATTAGGTAAATGGTGGCCCGCGCGGGTTGCTTAAAGATAAAGCCCAGGTTCCGGGGCTTAGTGACTGGGACAAATTTTTTTAAACTCTCCGCCGGAGCAAATTAACAAAGCTGTGAACGCGGAAAAAATTTACAATTATGGCAGACTTGAAAGCATTTGCTGAACAGTTAGTAGGACTGACTGTAAAAGAAGTTAACGAATTAGCTAAAATCCTGAAAGAAGAATACGGTATCGAGCCTGCAGCTGCTGCTGTAGCCGTTGCTGGTCCTGCTGCAGGTGGTGGCGCTGCTGCCGTCGAAGAAAAGACCTCTTTCAACGTTATCCTGAAGGCTGCCGGCCCTAACAAGCTGAACGTCGTTAAGGTTGTTAAGGACCTGACTGGTCTTGGTCTGAAAGAAGCCAAGGATCTGGTAGACGGCGCTCCCAAGCCCGTTAAGGAAGGTGTTAGCAAGGCTGACGCTGACGCTCTGGTAGCCAAGCTGAAAGAAACTGGCGCAGAAGTAGAAGTTCAGTAAGCTGATTCTTATAGTATTTCGAACCCCGGCTTATGCCGGGGTTTTTTGGCGTTTTCAGAATATTTGTATATTTTCTGAAATATTGCTACATTTGCGGTCCGTTTCTCTGTACTAACTAGTTCATTGATAATTGTTTGCATGTGTAAGTTGCTGACAATCAATGAATATAAAGGTTTGAGCCCATAGAGGCCAGATTGGACGGAGTCCAATAGATGCTTGAGGCCCGGCCGAAAGCATAAACATTAGATGGGATTGCGATAAAAAATCATATTTAGCGCAATTTTTTATCGCAAGACAATAGAAGTTCGAAATATAAAAACCGGTTTTAAACAATATGTCTTCAACAAAATTGCAAAACAGGATCAACTTCGGTAAAATCAAGCACCTTGCCGAAACTCCTGATCTTCTGGAAGTGCAGATCCAATCTTTTAAAGAATTTTTCCAGTTAGAGACCACCCCGGACAAACGTAATATCGAAGGTTTGTTCAAGGTGTTCAAAGAAAATTTCCCGATCACTGATACGCGGAACATTTTCATGCTGGAATTTCTGGATTACTTCATTGATCCGCCCCGTTACACGATCGAGGAGTGTATGGAGCGTGGTCTGACCTATGCGGTCCCCTTGAAGGCCAAATTGCGTTTAAGTTGTAATGACGAGGAGCACGTGGACTTTCAGACGATCGTCCAGGATGTGTTCCTTGGGAATATTCCCTATATGACCCCCCGTGGTACCTTTGTCATCAATGGTGCTGAACGTGTGGTCGTATCCCAGCTGCACCGTAGTCCCGGTGTATTCTTCGGTCAGTCTATCCATCCCAACGGTACGAAGATCTATTCTGCCCGTGTGATCCCGTTCAAGGGTGCATGGATGGAATTCGCTACCGATATCAACAACGTGATGTATGCGTACATCGACCGTAAGAAGAAATTCCCGGTCACGACGCTGCTCCGTAGTATCGGTTACGAAACGGATAAGGATATCCTGGAGCTGTTCGGCATGGCGGACGAAGTAAAGGCTGATAAGAAAGCCCTGCAGAAATTCATTGGCAAGAAGCTGGCTGCCCGCGTACTGCGTACCTGGGTAGAAGACTTCGTGGATGAAGATACGGGTGAGGTCGTTTCGATCGAGCGGAATGAGATCGTGCTCGAGCGTGATACCATCCTGGATGAAGAAGCCATCGACATGGTGGTGGATATGGACGTGAAGAGTGTTTTCATGCAGCGGGAAGATGTTGGCGGCGACTATGCCATCATCTACAATACCTTGAATAAAGATACCTCCAACTCTGAGCTGGAAGCCGTACAGCATATCTACCGCCAACTGCGTGGTGCTGACGCTCCGGATGATGAGACAGCACGTGGTATTATCGATAAATTGTTCTTTAGCGACAAGCGTTATGATCTGGGTGAGGTTGGCCGCTATAAGATCAACCGTAAGCTGAATCTGCACCAGCCGCTGGATCAGAAGACGCTGACGAAGGAAGACATGATCGAGATCATCAAGTATCTTGTTCGTCTGACCAACGCCAAGGCGGAAATTGACGACATCGATCACCTGAGCAATCGTCGTGTACGTACGGTAGGGGAGCAGCTCTATGCACAGTTTGGCGTAGGTCTGGCCCGTATGGCCCGTACCATCCGCGAGCGTATGAACGTTCGTGACAATGAGGTGTTCACCCCGGTGGACCTGATCAATGCGAGGACCTTGTCTTCCGTGATCAACTCCTTCTTTGGTACCAGCCAGCTGTCGCAGTTCCTTGACCAGACCAATCCTTTGAGCGAGATCACGCACAAACGCCGTATCTCCGCTCTCGGACCAGGTGGTCTGTCCCGTGAACGTGCCGGCTTCGAAGTTCGTGACGTTCACTACTCTCACTATGGCCGTCTTTGTACGATCGAAACTCCGGAAGGTCCGAACATCGGTCTGATCTCCACGTTGTGCGTACACGCGAAGATCAACGAAATGGGCTTTATCGAGACTCCGTATCGTAAGGTCAACGACGGTAAGGTCGAGCTGAAGAAACTGACCTACCTGAGTGCAGAGGAGGAAGATATTGCAAAGATCGCGCAGGCGAATATCGAGCTGGATGAAAAAGGAAACTTCGTCGAAGAGAAGATCGTTTCCCGCCAGACCGGTGACTTCCCGATCCTTGACAAGAATGAAGTGGAATACATGGACGTAGCACCTAATCAGATCGTAGGTTTGAGTGCTTCTTTGATCCCGTTCCTGGAACATGATGATGCCAACCGTGCGCTGATGGGATCGAACATGCAACGCCAGGCTGTGCCCCTGATCCGTCCTGAAATGCCGATCGTCGGTACAGGGCTGGAAGCAAAGGCTGCGCGTGACGCCCGTATCCAGATCCACTCCGAAGGGGAAGGCGTCGTCGAGTTCGTGGATGCCAATGAGATCCATGTTCGCTACGACCGGAATGAACAGCAGAAACTGGTCTCTTTTGAAGAAGACCTGAAGATATACAAGCTGACCAAGTTCATCAAGACCAACCAGGAAACCTGTATCAACCTGAAGCCTGCCGTGAAGAAAGGCCAGAAGGTGAAAGAAGGGGACTTCCTGACTGAAGGTTATGCTGTGCAGGATGGCGAACTGGCGCTGGGTCGTAACCTGAAAGTGGCCTTCATGCCATGGAAGGGTTATAACTTCGAGGATGCCATCGTTATCAGTGAGAAGGTGGTGAAGGAAGATCTGTTCACGTCCGTTCATATTTCCGAATATGAGCTGGAAGTTCGTGATACAAAACTTGGTGAAGAAGAACTGACGCCTGATATTCCCAACGTATCGGAAGAAGCTACCAAGGACCTGGACGAGAACGGTATCATCCGTGTCGGCGCTCAGATCAAGGAAGGCGATATCCTGATCGGTAAGATCACTCCGAAAGGGGAAAGTGATCCTACTCCTGAAGAAAAGCTGTTGCGTGCCATCTTCGGCGACAAGGCCGGTGATGCCAAGGATGCTTCTCTGAAGGCTCCGAGCGGTACGGAAGGTGTAGTGATCAGCAAGAAACTGTTCCAAAGGGCTAAGAAAGATAAGAATGCCAAGGTTCGTGAGAAGGCTGCCCTGGAGAAGATCGAAAAAGTACACGAGAAGAATACCTCTGATCTGATGGACGTGCTGCTGAGCAAGCTGACCGTACTGTTACAGAATCATGTTTCCGCTGGTGTCAACAACAACTTTGGCGAAGTGCAGATAGGCAAGGGCGCCAAGTTCACTGCCAAGAATCTGTCCGGCATAGATTACCTGAATGTCAACCCACTGGGCTGGACAGGTGACAGCAAGACCGACGAAGGCATCAACGTACTGCTGCACAACTACAGCATCAAGTACAATGAAGAGCTGGGTCGTTATAAACGTGAGAAGTTCAATATCTCCATCGGGGATGAATTACCCGCAGGCGTACTGAAACTGGCTAAAGTATATCTTGCTGTTAAGCGTAAGCTGAAGGTAGGGGATAAGATGGCAGGCCGGCATGGAAATAAAGGGATTGTCGCGAAGATCGTACGTGCGGAAGACATGCCATTCCTGGCTGACGGAACACCGGTTGACGTAGTATTGAACCCGCTGGGTGTACCTTCGCGTATGAACCTGGGACAGATCTATGAAACGGTACTGGGTTGGGCCGGTGAGAAGCTGGGTGTGAAATTCGCTACTCCTATCTTTGACGGTGCTACTGTTGAAGAGATCGCTGAACATATCGAGAAGGCTGGTTTGCCGAGCTTCGGTCACACCTACCTCTATGATGGTGAAACAGGGGATCGCTTCGACCAGAAAGCAACGGTAGGGATCATTTATATCATCAAACTGCATCACATGGTCGATGATAAGATGCACGCCCGTAGTATCGGACCGTACAGTCTTATCACGCAACAACCGCTGGGTGGTAAAGCTCAGTTCGGTGGCCAGCGTTTCGGTGAAATGGAAGTGTGGGCACTGGAGGCCTATGGTGCGTCGAATATCCTGCAGGAATTGCTGACCCTCAAGTCGGATGATATCATCGGCCGTGCGAAGACCTATGAGTCTATCGTGAAGGGTGATAATATCCCAAGGGCGGGCATACCTGAGTCTTTCAACGTGCTTGTGCATGAGTTGAGGGGGTTAGGGCTGGATCTCAAGTTCGACTAATTGGGTTCGACTAATTGGGTTTGATCATGCCGCACTGAGTGCGGGCATCAATTTGGCTCCGCTAACTGATGAATAATACGAAAGCCATTCCGGGAGACCGGGGTGGCTTTTTTAAAATCTTCTATATGCTGATCCTTGGCGTTTCTGCATTTTATCATGATTCTGCGGCTGCGATCATTGAAAATGGTCAGGTGCTTGCGGCTGCCCAGGAAGAGCGGTTCACCCGCATAAAGAACGATGCTGCCTTCCCGATAAATGCCATACGCTTCTGCCTTGAATTTGCCGGTGTGACCCTTGATGAAGTCGATGCGCTTGTTTTTTATGATAAACCGTTACTGAAGCTCGAGCGGATACTGGAATCCTATCATACCGCTGCTCCCGCCGGAATACGATCCTTCCTTACTTCCATGCCCGTCTGGATGAAACAGAAGATGCTTCTGAAGAAGATCATCCGGGAAGAATTATATGAATGGCAGCGTTTTGACAAGAAAAAGCTGAAGCTCTTATTTTGCGAGCACCACCTGTCGCATGCAGCGAGCACTTTCTATCCGACGCCTTACGAGGAAGCCGCAATACTGACCATTGACGGAGTGGGAGAATGGACCACTACATCTATAGGTATGGGAAAGGGGGGAAAAATTTCCTTTCTTAAAGAGATCAAATTTCCTCATTCCCTGGGGTTGTTTTATTCGGCCTTTACATATTACTGCGGATTTAAAGTAAACTCGGGAGAATATAAACTTATGGGGCTGGCCCCTTATGGAGATGAAGAATCGGAGCAATTCCTCTCCTTCCACCAAAAAATAAAGGATCACCTGATCACGGTGTATGAAGACGGCTCGTTTTTTCTGCACCAGGAATATTTCAACTATGTTGCAGGTCTGCGCATGGCGGACGATAAAAAATGGGAAGCCCTTTTTGGGTTCCCGCGGCTCGAACCGGAATCCCGGCCGGAGCAGCATCATTGTAACCTCGCTCTGGCGGCGCAGAAAGTGACGGAAGAGGTCTTTCTGAAGCTGGCCGCTACCGCCAGGAACCTCACCGGGATGCGAAATATCTGTCTTGCAGGAGGTGTTGCGCTCAACTGTGTAGCGAATGGGAGATTATTGGATTCCGGGCTGTTTGAGAACGTCTACATACAACCCGCTGCAGGAGATGCCGGTGGGGCATTGGGTGCGGCCCTGGCGGCCTATTATATTTATTTTGACAGGCCAAGAAAGGTGGATCCGCTGAAAGATCAATTGAATAATGCCTACCTGGGGCCTGCATTCAGCAATGACTATATAAGAAAAATATGCAGGACGAATAAGGCGGTTTTTACAGAATATGATTCCATGGAAGAATTAGTCACTACAACTGCTGCCAGCCTGAAGGAAGGGAATATCATAGGATGGTTCCAGGGCAGGATGGAATTTGGTCCGCGTGCGTTGGGCAACAGGAGCATACTGGCTGACCCCGGGAATATCGTCATGCAGAAGAAGCTGAACCTGTCCATAAAATACAGGGAGAGCTTTCGACCTTTTGCTCCTGTCTGTACGCTGGAAAAGAGCGCTTATTATTTCGATATGAAGGGAGCTTCTCCATACATGTTGCTGACAAGGAAGTTTAACAAAGGTTTCTACAAGCCCCTCCCTGAGGGATACCGGCACTTTACGATGAAGGAGAAGCTGGAGGTGGTACGAAGTAAATTCCCTTCTGTGACACATGTCGATCTTTCCTGCCGGGTACAAACGGTGGCCAGTAAAGACAATCCTGCTCTCTGGCAGCTGCTGACGGCCTTTGAGGCATTAACCGGAGACGGCATATTGATCAATACGAGCTTTAATGTCCGCGGGGAACCGATCGTTTGCAGCCCTGAAGAGGCCTATCACTGCTTCCTGAACACGGAGATGGACCTACTGGTCCTGAATAATATCGTTATCTATAAAAAAGATGTACCGGCACCCTCCCATCCCACGAAATCTTATTATAAAACCCTTGACTGATATGCCGCACAGTGAAACGACACGTGCCTGGAGCAAAGGGAAGCTTTTGAAATTCTCGTTATTCTCCATCGTCCTTTTTTTGCTGGCTGCCGAAGGCATCTCCCGGATAATCTTTTATTTTAAATTCAGGGGCCTGCATACAAGTATATATATACAGGGAAGCCCGTTGCAGGAGGAAGATACCAACACCGTCTATAACAACAGGGCGTATTATGTCGATTATGAAAAGCGATTTCAGTATAATGAGAAAGGGATGAGGTCATTGTGCGGTGACTTCCGACTGCCGGCCCGGAAGGGGAAAAATGATCTCTGGATCATGCTGATGGGCGGATCGGCGATGGAAGGGATGGGCTCCAATAAAGAGGGGGACTGGTATGATATCGCCAATATACCAGATCATCCCTATGTGGAAAATATTGCATTTTACCTGCAGAGTATCCTTCAAAAAAAATATCCTTCCAGGAGTGTCAGGGTATTTAACGCGGCTGTTTCAGGTTTCACCATTGACCAGGGTTTTTTAAAGTATCAATCGCTGTCTACCGGTTATGATTTCGATTGGGTTATTTCTATGGATGGAGTGAATGAATGCGATACACTGAATAGTGACCGGGAGGAGGACGAAAAAGCCTATGACCGCAAATATTGGGAGAGCTTTCCTTTCCAGGCTTTTCCCATGAGGTGGATAGTGCCTGTCACCCAGCATTCGGCTCTTTTTAGTCTCCTGAAACAGGAGATCTATTATCTTCGGTTGAACGCCCGGACGAAAAGGAATGAACGGGAGGGGTTTCCGAAGAGGAAATTCTGGGCGGATCATCCAACCAGGCCCCTTTTATTTGCGGAATCTGATCAACGGGTAGATAATTCCGTGCGGTCGTTTATTAAGGAGATGAAGCGTTGGGCCGGGCATTTGAATGGCAGGAACTATCTTTTTTTGGTTCAGCCCTACCTGGCCTTCCGGGATTCCTCTAAAATGTCTGTGGAAGAGAGGGCGCTGGGGAATTACCTCCGGGCTGCCGATAATGATGAATATAAACAGGCTTTTTTTAAGAAGGTCTACGACAGCGTGGAAAGGATCTCGCAGAAAGATTTACATTTTCAAAATATGTCGGCAGTACAGTCATGGCCCGGCTGGAACTTTGTGGATTATTGTCATTTCACTGCGGCGGCTAACCAGCGGATTGCCGACGAGTTAGCCAATTTTATTGGAGCAGACGGAAAGATTCGTATTTTTAGAGAATAAAGTATACTTATGGAATTCCTGAAGGATCTCTGGCTTTTTCTGAAGGAAAGAAAAAAATGGTGGTTGCTGCCTTTGATCGCGTTGATCGTACTGATCACCGTCTTTATTGTAATGGGAAGCTCGACGGCGCTAGCTCCTTTTATCTACTCTCTTTTTTAATACCTTATGCCCCGGAATTATAAATCGAAGGAGACGGTCCTTGTTATTACAGTCGGGTTTTTATGCATACATATTTTCTCTCATGTAAAGCTCTTCCTTTACATTTCCCTTTTTATCGGACTCGCAGGGATCTTCTCTTTTTATCTCAGTGAAAAGATCGATTTGTTCTGGAACATGCTTTCGCTCGTAATGGGAAAGGTTAGTAATTTCGTTCTGTTGACGGTGGTCTATTTCCTGGTAGTGATGCCGGTAAGCTTTTTGAGGCGTCTGCATAAGAAGAACAGCCTGAATTTTTTTGACAAAGGGAAGACCAGCAATTTCAACAGCCGGGATCACACTTTTGAGAAGAAGGATCTGGAAAATACCTGGTAGCGATCACGGAGACGGAGGAAAGGTTTTTCCACGATGAGATGGAGTAGCCAGCCGCCGAGGAAGGAAACTATGACGCAGACCCAGAAAATGGCATAACCGTCCTTATTAAAGCCATGTTTTTCGAGGAAG
>Ga0310811_10013552_pt1 | contig 10624 bp, 4 predicted proteins | sample YCmetagenome_FD_207642 | JGI IMG/M metagenome (GOLD analysis project Ga0310811, IMG submission 207642) | Soil microbial communities from experimental microcosm in Duke University, North Carolina, United States - YC | ecosystem: Engineered > Artificial ecosystem > Soil microcosm > Unclassified ...
TAGTAATTGGTGCTACACGTAGCAGTCGCACTATTGCCAACACGCCCACTCGTGTAGAGGTCATTTCCGGTGATGAGCTGGATGAAAAGGGTAATATGAAACCCGGTGACATTCGCATGATGCTGGCAGAAAGTACGGGTATCCAAACCCAGCAGACCTCGGCTACCAGCGGTAATTCGAGCATTCGTATACAAGGGCTTGATGGACGTTATACACAAATCATCCGGGATGGGTTCCCGCTTTACTCCGGATTTTCAGGTGGACTCGGCCTTTTACAAATTGCACCGCTTGATCTTAAACAGGTAGAGGTGATCAAAGGCTCATCATCAACTTTGTATGGTGGAGGGGCTATTGCTGGTTTGGTGAACCTGGTTTCTAAAACTCCAACCACAGATCAGAAACTAAATTTCTTACTTAACGGCACATCCGCAAAAGGACTGGATGCTAGTATGTTTTACGGCCAGAAATTTATTACCACAGGCATAACCGTCTATGCAGCATATAATCATGGTACACCCTACGATCCTTCTAACATTGGCTTATCCGCTATCCCGCTGTTTAACCGATATACACTTAATCCAAAACTTTTTTTTTACCTGGATAAGCGTACAACATTAATTGCCGGTATTAATGCAACCACCGAAGACCGCATAGGCGGAGATATGCAATATCTGGAAGGTCGTGGTGATGCTCAGCATTTATATTTTGAGAAAAATAAAACCGGTCGTTATAGTTCACAACTCGAACTGGATCATAATATTAATAAAAGAGAAAAATGGGCAATCAAAAACAGTATCAGTTATTTTGACCGGAGCATTACTTTGCCGGATTATCGGTTTTCGGGTTTGCAGGTTTCATCATATAGCGAAGCGAATTATGCTTATAACGGTATAAAATCAGATTGGGTAGGGGGGCTAAATTACCTAACCGATAATTTTAATGAAAACCGGAACAGCACTTTTCCGCTTCGGAGCTATCATTATCAAACCGTTGGCGCGTTTGCTCAGAATACCTGGAACGCGACAGAAAAACTAACCATTGAATCCGGCTTGCGCGGTGACTACCACAATGCTTACGGTTTCTTCCTGTTGCCGAGGGCATCGTTATTGTATAAATTTAATGACCACTTCTCAAGCAGATTGGGCGGTGGCCTGGGCTATAAAGCGCCAACCGTGTTTACGGAAGATGCAGAGCGTATAGATTTTCGGAATGTACTTCCCGTTGATGTTGCTAATACTCATGCTGAACGCTCGTATGGGGCCAATTACGACCTTAATTATCGGACCGGATTGTTTGACAACCGGGTAAGCTTCAGTATCAATCAGCTCTTCTTTTATACGCGTATCGAAAACCCGATACTATTTGTACCGCTCACTAATGGTGATTACCAATACCAACAGCCCGGTGGTGATTTGAATACCAAAGGGACCGAAACTAATGTGAAGCTTACTTACAATAATTTGAAACTGTTCCTGGGATATACATTTGCAGATGTTTCACAGCACATCGGGCAAACTTTCAGTACTTACCCGCTTGTTTCAAAACACAGGCTAAACAATGTATTGGTATACGAGGCGGAGGATAAATTTAAGATCGGTGCGGAAGCATACTACTTCAGTCCGCAGAAGCTAAATGATGGCACGACCGGGCGCGGTTATTGGACAACCGGCCTGATGGCGGAGAAGTTTTTTGGGCGATTATCCTTATTCATCAATTTTGAAAATCTAACAAATACCCGGCAAACAAAATTCGGACCGATCTATAGCGGTAGCATTACTGATCCGGTGTTCAAAGATATCTACGCCCCACTGGATGGACTCGTAATAAATGGCGGGATAAAATTAAGGCTGGGGGACTGAATTACAATATTAGTAAAGCAGGCTTACCTAATAAATAGGCCTGCTTTGCCTACTGTCTAAAGCCCTTATAAACACAATAATATTTTTCTGCTCTTTTGTCCCAACAGGGTCTCTCGCAGATTTAACTTAACCCATAAAATTAGGTGCACTTATAGACGTGCTACCTTTAATTCGCAACCACCAAACGTTCCTATGGAACGAAAAGCGGCTTTTTTGACGATTTCTACCAACCATGCGTTCCGTAGGAACGCATGGTTGGCTTTTCGTCCCATCAGGATGTCTGGTTGGTAGAAAAAATAATTACCAGCAAATGCGTTCCGTAGGAACGTTTGGTGAATCGTCGATTATATCCGCCTAATCAAATTTTATGGGTTAACCTAAACTCGCAGAGGACCCTGCGTCAAACAGACCGTGTATCACTTGCTATCCAATGCTCTTATAAAAGCAATAACATCATTCTGCTCCTTTGTAGTCAGGTTCAGCTTATCCGGTGGTAAAGTTTGATTATCAATTTTTATCCCCAAACCGGTACTGCCTCCTTTGTTATAGAAATCCATTACCTGTTCCAAAGTGGCGAAGACACCATTGTGCATATACGGTGCGGTGCGGGCCGCATTGCGGACAGTCATGGTTTTAAAGGCGTGTTCAAACGCTTTGGTTTTGATCACATCGTATCTCCCCATGTCAGTATCAATGACATTTTTAAATACAGATTGTGGCACACCGATCACCTCGCTTTCTATCTTCATATATCTTGGCGGAAAAGTACCGTTGAATAGCGGCATATAGTGACATGTCCCGCATTTGCCTTTTCCCATAAAAATATTAAAGCCATTCACTTCATCGGCGTTCATGGCTGTTTTATTGCCGCGCATATATTCATCAAAGCGGCTGTTGAGTGCTGTAAGGCTGCGGACGTATGAACCGATGGCATTGGCAATTTCCAGGGTGTCAATCTCCTTTCGTCCAGCTTTTGGAAAGGCATCAGAAAATAGTTTTTTGTAAGTATCTTTTTGCCACAATTTTTGAGCAGCCATCTTTATTGATCCGTGCATCTCATCTTTATTACTAATTACATTACGGGCCTGGTCCTCTAATGAATTTGCCCTCAGGTCATAAAACTGTGAGGGCTGTAACGCCGCATTGATCAGGGTAGGTGTGTTTCTGCGAATAAAGCCTTTGCCGTTGATCAGCGTGTTTTTTATCATGCCGTCAGTAAAAGCTTTTTCAGGCTGATGGCATGATTGACAGCTTCTTTTTCCATTGCCCGATAAAACCGGGTCTGCAAAAAGCACCCGGCCCAATGCTACCTTTTTATCCGTCATAAAGGCGTCCATAGCCGGAGCATAAGCATTCACGTTAAAAGCATTTACATCGAACATCGTTTTGGCATCCTGGTTAAGCAGTCGGTTATACCGCATGGGGTGCTGTTTTAGCTTTGATCCCAAATCAGATATAGCTGTGCTGATCGAGTTGCCATATCGGGTAATAAACTCAGCCCGGTCAAAAGAATTAAAGTTTGTATTACGCTTCAGGTATCGATCTGCTGCATCGATCTTCCCCAATAGGTTCTCAGTATCATTATCAGCAGTATAATAACTTAAGGCTTTGTGCATACTTTCCAGTGATGCAGAGTTTTCTTCCGAACTTTTTAGCGTGAGCGGATTATCAAACCCAACTATCCCTAAAGATAATATCCTGAATACCTCCTCCTTGGTTGCATCAAATACCTGCCAGTCGAAAATGCCGATGTTGGCAAAATACATGTTGTATTTATCGCAACCCTTTTGCAGCAGTTTCAACTGCCTTATCAGCTCTTGTTTTTTAGAGGTGTCGTATTTTGGGAAGAGATAGGTTTCGATAACCTGTAGCCCGGCAGGCTCAAATACCTGGCCGTCGGTCATCTCAATTTCCTGTACAGGAGGGCCATTAACGAACCTTGATATCACAGGCGAGAAATATTCGGCGGCCCATTCAAATTTTTTAAAGGACAGGCGGGTTTCAATAAATAATTGCTGGAGTTGTTTTTCGTCTTTATTGCTTTCAACGGCAGCCAGTAATTTGTCTTTAGCGGCCGCAAAACTATCTACCTGCAATACCAGCGTTTGCGCTATTGCCTTTTCGGGAACAACCTGTCTTTGTTTGCACGAAAAAAACAAATAGCCTGTAAGAGTGAATAGTGTTACCGATATAAAAGCAAATTTTTTCATCAAGCAGAGGTATCTCTATAAAAAAGTAAAGGGAGCAACCTGCTGATTGCCCCCTGGAACTTTTGCGTTTAATATTTAGAAGTTGAATGCATTTGACAACGGGTTAGCATTTTTGTCGCGGGTTGACAATGGCTGCAGGCCCCATCTTTTTTCAATAAATGAAAGTATACTTACCGTTTCGTATTGGGTGTGATCGATATAGCTTGATTTTGCAAACGGAGATATGATGATCGCCGGTACACGGGTACCTGGACCCCATTTAGGATCGATTGCAGGAGGCGCTACGTGATCCCAGAAACCACCGTTCTCGTCATACGTAACAACGATCACGGCATCTTTACCATTAGGACCGTTCAATACATCGTTGATCAGTTCCAAAGCATGGGTCTCGCCATTTGCAACGTCTGAATAACCAGGGTGCTCATTATCGATACCCAAAGGTTTTACAAATGATACGGCAGGAAGCGTACCAGCTTTAGCAGCAGCTATAAACACAGTTTCATCTTTCAGGTGATCGGTTTTTGCTTGTTTCCCATCAGCATAGTTGGCAAAATAAGCAAACGGCTGGTGGTGGAACTGAAAAGTTGGATCGGGGTTACCAGCCAACGCATTATCCCATCCGCCTGAATACCACGCCCAGGTTACGTTTTTATCGCTCAGCCTGTCGCCAATAGTCGGTATCGTCTGGTTAGGAACCAGTGTGTTCGCAGCGGCGCTTGCAGGGTGCGGCGTATTAACTGTATAGCTGGTGTTTACCACAAAGCCGTCTGGGGTTACTGCGCCATCGGTGGTTACATTGCCTGCGGCATCAACTTTAGCAACAATGCTCGAAGGTGCATTTGGGAAAGTAGGGCTTGCCGCAGCAATCAGCCACATGTGGTTTAAGAATGAACCACCAAAAGCGCTGTGGAAAAAATTATCGCACAAAACGTATTTCTGTGCCATTGGCAATAACGGCAATAAACTGGTAGTATAATAACCCTGTGACAAACCAGCAGAGTTGCTGTTATACAAGGCATATTTATCCATCTTGCCGCCATCTATCTGCATTTGTTCCTGGTAGTAGCGGTGCAGCACGTCCTGGGTGATCATATCATTTGGAACATACTGGTCGATATTAAAATAAGTATTTGTCAGAGTAGTAGGAAATGCAGGCGTACCCGGAATAGCAGGTAAATAAGTATAAGCTGCCCCTGTTGCATCCACCTGGGTTGTGTTAGACGGTGTTGCATTGGATAATCCGTTGGCCCCCTGGAACTGGCCGTACAGGTTATCAAAGCTATGGTTTTCAAGATAGATAACCACCACGTGGTTTACCTTGTTAATGCCTGAAGAAGAAGTTGTTTTGCCATCCTTTTTACAGCCTGTAAAATACAGGCTAAAAAGCAGCGCCCCGGTAACTTTTGCAGTTAATAGGACGGGCTTTAAATAGTTGGAAATGTTTTTCATATCAGCGTGTGTTTTGTGTATACAAAAAACATGCATTCAGGTAAACGGAATATTAGTGGTGGGTGATGTTTGTGTTAACCTTAAGTGATAAATGTTAACTTATACTACAGCGGTGAACATTCTTATCAGAGGTCGAAAATTGCTTTATTTGTATAAAAGAATTTTATCAGCATGAATGTATTTTACCGGGAAATAGCGGCAGCAGGTCATTTCAATACATTCATTCAAAAATTCTGGATACTCAACAATAGTCACAGTCCATTTTCTACTAATCCGAGATATGCATTGCCTAATGGTTGTTGTACCATAGCTTTTGTTAGTGGCAATGGTTTAACATTGACTTTTGGCGATAAGGTTATTGAAGTGCCGGCAGGCATCTATCTGTCCGGTCAGATCACAAAGCGTGCAGGCATCGCAGTAAAACCCGGCACAAGGGCAATCATGGCCCAGGTAAAACCTTGGCTGCCTTTGATGATAACTAAAGTCCCGATGAATGAACTGGTGAACAATGTGTTGAGCCTGCAACATTTGAACACTGATCTATATCAAAAACTAACAGGTATCAACTTTGCCGATGAGCAAATCCTGGTACCTGAGTTTTATAGAATTTTGAAAGCTTATATCAATACAAATGCTGATTATAATTTCACCCGCTGGGCATTCAGCCAACTTCAAATAAACGTATTAAAACCGACGGTCACCAGCATTGCCGACATTGCCGCTGCATCCCGCTATTCACAACGCAGGGTGGAACAGAAATTCAAGGAATTGATTGGCCTTGCACCAAAAGAGATCCAGCGAATCTTAAAATTAAGATGGCTGGTGGATGATCTGAGCAGTTTTACCGGGAGCGAAAGCTTGAGTGCCCTTGCTTACCGTCACGGTTTTTATGATCAGTCGCATTTTATTAAGTCTTATCAGCATGTCCTTTCCGATGTACCATCGGCATTCAACAAAGAAGATTATTTATTGCCCATCAGGGGGCATTTCGATTTTTTACAATACTGAACATCTGCTTCTGTTTAGATTTGGCTCAATCAAATAATTACACCCTATGTCCAAAAGCAAGCTGATCATCTTTCTATGTTTACTCTTTACGTTTAAAAGCTATTCTGTTTTCAGTCAAACTAAATTCGATACGCTGACAAGGTCTCTGCAACAGGTTTTTGATAAAGATAGCCTGCCCGGTTTGTCGGTCATACTGGTAAGTTCCCAGAAGATCATTTACGAACACAATTTTGGTTATGCCGATATAGCAGCAAAAAGAAATTACACATCAACTACCATTCAAAACATCGGTTCGGTAAGTAAAACATTCTGCGCTGTAGCGGTTATGAAAGCTATCGAGCTGGGCTACTTCAATCTCGAAACAGATATCAATACCATATTGCCTTTCAAAGTGATCAACCCAAACTATCCAGACGAGCATATTACGATTAGGGAACTGACCGATCATACCTCAGGCATTATCGATAACCCAGTGATATTCCCGGACACCTACCAGTTCGATGAAAATTTTTCCCCTTATGATAACAGTGCATATAAATTGCTGAAAGGCCTTGGCTATAATAATAAGATACCCGACATGTCCCTTAAAGATTTCTTCTACAATTATCTTTCCGCCGATGGTAAATATTACAGCAAAGATAATTTCGGGAAAGGTAAGCCCGGCGGCACTTCCAGGTATAGCAACATCGGATCGGCTTTGGCCGCATACTTAATTGAATTGAAATCAGCGATGTCCTATGTGGATTTTACAACGAAGTATATTTTGAAACCCCTGAAGATGGATAATTCAGGGTGGACATTGGACGCAAACAAACTAAATCAGTACGCCCGGCCATATTATAACAGGCAGGCTGCGTTTCCTTATTACCACGCAATCACATATCCCGACGGTGGCCTCAGAACAACAACTGCCGACCTGAGCAAATACCTGATCGCATTAATAAAGGGTTATCATGGCGATGAAAGTCTTTTAAAGAATGCATCGTATAAAGTGATGTTTACTCCCCAATTCTCTAAAGAAAACCCGCCCGCAAGCATCAGCCTGGTTAATCGTAATAAGGGCATTTTCTGGAACCTTTACACCAACGGCACAATCGGTCACGACGGCGATGACCCGGGTGTGAGTACTTTCCTGTTTTTCAATCCGGCTACCGGCATAGGAGGTGTATTTTTATGTAATAAGTATTTAGAGGATAAATCTGAGCTGATTAATTTACTGGCGAAATTTACTAGCGGAAAATAACGGAGGCACGATATTCTTCCATACCCCCCGTCTCAGCAGGGTCTCCCAACGGAGACCCTGCCTTAGGAACGTTACTCACTTCTCAAACTCTTCACCGGATTCGAAAGCGCTGCTTTTATAGACTGAAAGCTTATTGTAATTAAAGTCAATACAATTGCGGCTATTGCTGACAACAAAAACACACCCGGCCCAATACTTATCCGGTAATCATATTTTTGCAGCCAGTCGCTTAGAAAATATAAAGCTATTGGCGAAGCGATCACACAGCTTATAACCACCAATAAAATAAAATCGCCGGATAATAGCATCCAAACTTGTGTTATTGAAGCGCCTAATACCTTGCGTATGCCTATTTCTTTTGTCCGTTGTTCGGCAACATAAGCCGCTAATCCAAATAATCCCAGGCAGGATACAAAAATGGCCAACCCGGCAAAGATGCCTGCCAGTTTGCCAACCAATGTCTCAAGATTAAATTTTTGATTATAGGCCTCATTCACAAACGAGTAGGAAAAAGAATAAGCAGGATTATATTTATCAAATATCTTACCGATTTTTTCTATCGCTGTATGCGGATTAACTCCTGCCGTCAAACGATAGATAACCTGGCTGCCGAAAGTGTTAACCCGGGTAAAAACAGCAGGTTCAACCGGAGTAAATGGCGATTCCATTAATGCATTCTTTACCACACCTATTATCCGCACCTGGTTACCACTAAAGGTGATCGATTGATTGATGGGGTTTGTCAGCCCCATACGTTTAACAGCAGCCTCATTTACAATGACGTCAGCACTATCTGCTTTAAAATTACCCGAAAAATCGCGGCCTGCAATTAATCGCATTCCCACCGACTTAAAGTAATTATCGTCGACTATTACCGCACCAATATTTATTTGCTGATCGCCCGCATTTTGTCCGGGCCATCGTTCTATGCCGGTGTGCCAGCCAATATTGGTAACAGGGCTTGATGCCTTGGTAACATTCTCCACCATGCGCGAGGCTATCAGTTCATTTTTAAGTGCATCGTAATGATCGGCAAGGTCTTTAGTCATAAAAGTCGATACTAACCTCTCGGCACTATATCCCGTAGGGCGATCTTTCGCGTATTGAATTTGCTGGTAGATGACCACCGTACTGATGATAAAGGCCACCGAGCAGCTAAACTGTACCACCACTAATATTTTGCGGGGCAATGTGGCGGCTTTGCCAATTTGAATATTACCTTTTAACACCTTTACTGGATTAAATGCTGAAAGATAAAATGCCGGGCGTGCACCGGCCAGCAAACCGGTAGCAAGTACATAGCTTATCATAATTAACCAGAAGACCAGGTTGCCATAAGGGATACGTATCGAATTAGTCGTTATTGCATTGAAATAAGGAAGCACCAATTGTACAAGACCTATTGATAACACGAAGGCTATGAATGTTATCAGGGTGGACTCTGTCAGGAACTGGAAGATCAGGTCGCTGCGCAATGAGCCGATAGCTTTGCGGACACCTACTTCACGCGCGCGTTTTTCAGAGCGTGCGGTTGAAAGGTTTACAAAATTAACACAGGCGATCAGCAATACAAGTGCACCAATAATGCTGAACATCCGCACGTAACTGATAAAACCACCGGCAACCTTTCCATCTTTAAAGTCGGAATATAAATGCCAGTCTTTTAACGGGTAAAGAAAAACTTCCGGTTTATAAGAACGGGATGACGGATAGTTTTGAACGATCAGGTCTTTAATTTTGGCAGCTACCTGGCTGTTGGTCACGCCCGGTTGTAGTCCTACAAAAATTTCGAATGAGTTATTGCCCCAATCGTTACGTGCATTTTTTACAAAATCGGCGGTTTGCTCCGCGTAGCTGAATGGCATCAAAAAGTGAAATTGAAAAGTTGAATTGGATGGAAAATCCTTCATCACCCCAGTAATTTTAACATCGTGCTGATTATCTATGCGAATGGTTTTTCCTACCGGGTCATCATCGCCAAATAATGATTTTGATGTCGATTCGTCAATCACAATTGAAAAAGGTTCTTTCAATACATTATTCACATCACCTTTTACCAATGGATATTGAAATATTTTAAGAAAATCAGGAGCCGCAGTCCCGCCGCTAACCAATAGTTTCTTATTGCCAATCATGAAATCGCGTGCCGGGAAATCAACAAGGTCAGCTTCAGAAACATATTTTATGCCGGGTATCGTATTCCTGAGCGCATCGGCAAGAGGGATCGGTAAATAATTTTGCGTGTGCGTACCATCATGAGAATTGGTAAAATTCACTTTGACGGCATAGGCTTGCTCATAACCAGGCATGAATCTGTCATACGAATACTGGTCATACGCCCAAAGACCGATCAGCAAAGCAACTGCCATACCGGTAGCCAAACCAGCAATATTGAGTGCGCTGTAAACCTTATTACCAAGAATATTGCGCCATGCGATCTTTAAATAATTCCGTATCATAATATTGCGTGTTAATTTTCCAGCAGCCCAATTTGGCGGGCTTTCTGAACGCAATAATACCGGGCGTATTCGTGCCAGCGGTACCAACTTATCAATTGGTACCTCTTTTTTCATGCTATTTTTGTATTCCGCCGGGGTTTTACCGGTTATCTCTTTAAAAACCCGGATGAAAGTAGTTTTAGAATTAAAACCTGACTCGTAAGCGATACCCAGCAGTGTGAACCGGTCATAGGCCGGATCCTGCATCTTCCGAGCAACTTCACGAACTCGGAATTCATTAATGAAATCGCTGAAATTCTTTTCGAGCCCTGTGTTTATGATCCGCGACAAATCATGCGGATGGATCATCAGTTTCAGCGCAAGTGTGGTCAATGTCAGTTCGGCATCCTCGTAGAG